>Ga0126342_10007149_pt1 | contig 19895 bp, 12 predicted proteins | sample Cyp1metagenome_FD_92528 | JGI IMG/M metagenome (GOLD analysis project Ga0126342, IMG submission 92528) | Coral microbial communities from Lord Howe Island, Old Settlement Bay, Australia - Cyphastrea 1 metagenome | ecosystem: Host-associated > Invertebrates > Cnidaria > Coral ... | reverse complement strand
GTAAAAGGAAACTCCTCCCCGGAACCTTCCCCGGAACCCGGTTCCCAGCGGATTTGGCTGCTCCGACCTGCTCCGGAACCTTTACTATGGCTGAAGACCCCAAGCTTACGCTGTTGGGGAATAGATAATATTTACATATACAATAAATATGTATATATATATTAATATAATATTCTGCATTAAGCATCTTTGCATCTTTGGGTACCCACCTTGATGGATGTAGATCTAGTACCCAATCAGGTGCCCATTGAGCACCCATTAAGCACATTAAGCATGTATCCATCTTCTGGTTCCACTCGGATGCTCAGTTCTAGTATGGATCCTCAATGGCCGGTGGAATACCCAACCTTTTTTTACCTGCAGCGGCAGATTGCCAGCAATCCAAGTTGTTTCACGGGTGAATGTGTACATCCGAAAAAAAAATCCTATTCACTTGGCAAGCAAAATGCGTCCTTATATCTATATAACTGCACATACATATTACATATATATATATATATATGTTTATACTTATCCAGTCATCAGCGGTTTGCTTTGATCCCAGAGACGATCACCCAAAAAAGCCTGGTTATAACAATCTCACTGGCATACCACGTCCCACAAATTCTAGCAGTTTTTCCATCCCCGAAAAGAGCAAAAGTGACACACACACACACACATATATATATATATATATTATATTTGTATATACATATACCCTCTGGTCATTTAACATAGCCATGGAAAATCACCATTTTTAATAGGTAATCCATTTATAAATGGGCCATTTCCCATGGCTATGTTAAATAGCCAGAGGGTATAAAGGAATTAGAACCTCTAAAAAATAAATTGTTTCCTGTGATAATGATGTTCTTTTACCTTTCAGAAATCATCATGATTTTGGGTGCCATGTAAGCTTTCAGGGGGTGTAATCCAACTGAACATGTTAGGACGTACCACCCAAGGTTGGTAATAATATTGTTGTTGTTCCTCAAACGTCACTTTAAGAATCAGTCTTAAGATCACCCATATCGTATAATATTATACCCATGTTCCTGAAGGACAATTCCATGAAGTTCGTGACGAGAGTTTCTGGTCCCTGACCTGGTCCCCTACCACCTGCGATTAATTCTACACAGTAAATAAATCCTAAGAGACAATCATGTCTCTCCAGGTCAGTCTTCTAGATCTATATCAGCAGTATCCTAAGTCCTAAACTTCTAAAAAACTTCACCCTTTCATGATCCAGAAATCCTCACATCTCATATCTCATGATCTCCTGGGTCGGTAGTTTACCATCCCCAACCGTTCCTGGTCACGTCGTTGATCGCAGGTGGTGCCATCCTCCTCCGTGCGCCGGAATCCTTGGGCTTCACTGCTGGCATTGCTGCGGCGTCACTCGGAGAAAACATGGGATGAACGGCAACCTTTTGAAGTTTCTGGTGATGTTTCTGTTTTTTTTGGGGGGGATAACATGTATAACCAACCTGCATTTTATTGTTGGGATATTTTGGATCTGAAAATGGTGCCGAGTGTAAGCCATTTTCATAAGATGATAAAGCAGTGGATGGAATGGGGCGCTATTTTCAGACAAGCTCCGCCAGAAAAGTTGTGAAAACATGCATGGCAACCTGGCAAGTATGAGGTATACTAGGGTTCGATGATATAAGAGTAAGGCCCGCTAAAGACATAGGAAGATCTCCGCTAAAGGGTAACTCCTAAGTCATGCGGTTTCCAAGGCTGCGCAGTTCACATGCACATCAGAAATTAGGACACCAAGAATCAGATGACAGGATTATGGGACATCCGGCAGACAATCAAACCAAAAAATAGTTGCTCTTGGCAACGCAATTTCTGGTTCATCGGTCGCTCATGACATAGAACGGTACGTTTCTTAATTATACGATCACGATCATATTTATGTGTTCGGCAGCGAAAATTTAAGACAGCGGAGCTGCCAACAAGTGGAATCATGTTCCCCTAATATTGAATACCCTCTGGTAATGACTGACATAGCTATTGAAAATGGCCATAGAAATAGTGGATTTTCCCATGAAAAATGGTGATTTTCCATAGCTATGTTAAATTACCAGAGGGTACCCCCTAAACATCTTCAATCCTGGGAATTGAATTGTTCATATTCATATTGGTTTATCTTGCGGGTCCATATGGGGAGTATCTCCCATTGCGGGAATGGGATTAAACCACCATTTTCCGAAAGGCTATTCCCGTCTTCATGACGTATGGGTATGTGGATTATCAATAATTAGTACTGTTTCTCCTACTCCCCATGTTTAAAAGGAATCATATTATAGCAGGATACAGTTATAGTCCTTAACAGTTTTAAATGAAATTGTACTTATATATAACCAACTAGTTATAGGAGTTACGATCCTGTTTATAACTGTTAAGGGCCAAAACTGTAAATCGCCGTGATATGACGAGCCGTGCCCAAGTTTCGATCTCCGGTTCCGTCGCAGGTCGTTGGTGTTTCGGTTGTCCATGAGGAGCGGGAGAGATGGCGGGTTAAACCAACGAGAATGGGTTTTTATAGGCCACAAACATGGGGCCAAACCATATCAGCCATATCATATAAAGTCATAGAATAGTTCTGCTACATATAACCATATGCTCCATGTATGGAATATTAACCTGCACTTGGGTCAATTTTTGGGTGAATTTCGGTAAATATTCCATACATCGAGCATTTTGGATTTTATATATATATATATATATATATATATATTAGACGTGTACAAATATGCGAAATTCTTTGAAAGGATATTTGATAATTCAAACCCCATCCCTATCGTACTCCACACAAATAGATACATGGCCAAACAGGGTTTCTGGCTGGTTCTTAACTGGATAAACTGGATAAACTGGCTGATGGTAGATGAGCCGATGATATACATAATTTTGAACCATGTTGATGGGGTACATATGTAAAATCCTACTGAAGATGATCTTGCCCGGAGGCTATCGAAGCTTAGCCCTGCCTAGGACATCATCTCCTTTGGGCTTGTCCAAAAATGTGGAGTAGATGTTTTTTTCATCACCGATTGAAATAATGATTCTGCGATGTATATCCAAGTTTCATATACATCCAGATCGTTGTTGCTTCCAAAAACCACTGCAGTCATGGCCCTTAGCAATTATACATGGGATTGTAACTCCTACAACTCAGGTTCTATATCAGTATCATCCTATTTATATCCATTTATAACTATTATAACCAAGGTTCTCTCTCTCTCTATACATATTCTATATATATATATACATACATCAGTATCATCCCATTTAAAATCTATGAAGGACTATAACTGCGCACTCCCCATAACATCTCCGGAGGAATCGCTGTATCATCACCTCAGTAGCTCAAACCAGTTCCTTGCGCCTCGGAATTTGCAGACAGCGCAGTGGGAATGCTGGGGGTTGCTGATCCAAAGAACGCCGATTTGCCATGAGTGGTTCCCATCTGGTTGGTGGTTTGGAACATGGCTGGATTGTGACTTTCCATATATTGGAAATGTCATCATCCCAACTGACTTTCATATTTTTCAGAGGGGTTGAAACCACCAACCACTATATTTTGCCTGAAACCCAAGCTTCAAATGATGATGGCTCCCTGAATTGAAGGGAAAGTTGAAACCGGAAAACCCCAATCAATTTTGGTTAAAACAAGGGTTTCCGGTTAAGGTGCTGATCTTCTAGTTCAGAAAGCTTCACCTGCCAAATTTTGATTGATTACCCAATGTTGAGACGGGGAATCCCTTGGTTTTTTTGATGGCTCTGCTTCCGGCAAGGCCAAGAATCTCTGGGAAGGGCGTCACCAACTTCTTCCTGGCTCTGTTGATTCTATCGGCAGGAAGGCTCAGAAGTTCCCGGGGATTGTTTCATGGCTTTGAAACTGGCAAAACATGGTTGTTCTAATGGGAACCTGGTTGGTGGTTTGGAACATGTTTTTTCCATATATTGGGAATAATGATCCCAACTGACTAATATTTTTTCAGAGGGGTTGAAACCACCAACCAGGAACAACTTGGTTTATTGTGGTTTTCCCGTCATCCATTTATGCTACCTGATGATGAGGATAACAAAAAGGCTGCCGAATCCTGGAAAATATTGGAAACTTTTATGTCACCTTGTCCAATCTTTGCTCTGGAATGGTTTGGGCCTATCTGAGGATTCAACATGTTTCAAAAGTCGATTTGGGCTGCTGATTGGGATGGTATGAGTCCTTTGAATTCCCAACCTCCAAGTTTGGTCACGCATATGACCGATTCACATTTTCTATGCCCTCGGCCATATGTGGAAAATTCTATATACCTGTTTGAGCTGACGACGAGACCGATCACTGGGGAGTACATGAAACATGTGTAGCTGATACCCTCCTGTAATCAGCTCTATGGCTCGCTGAAAAAAATCACCCAGCAATGTTTGATGACACCGAAGGGTGGGTATTTCTTTGACCACCTCGTGCTGGCCTCTCCGTACAGGATGGCTAGTAATCTGAACACATATTCAGAAGATAACGAAGATAGAGGGGAGACAGTTTTCGGTATGGGTTGAACGCTATGATGGGCCTATGGGGGGCCCAATATTTGAGGGGAGGACCAATGATGAACATCCAGCTAAACCAGCGATTTTGTGGTGCACCAGGGTACCAAAGTGCGCACTATGCCACTGTCTCGAGGTCGCGCGTCTTCTTTTGCAATTAGCTTTCGGACGTGGATTTCCTTGGGTGCGCCAAACAGTGGCATCTGCGGGAAGAGTGATGCAGAATTTGTGATCAATGGAAGAGTTCACGAACAGCATCCCCACGTGGTAAGTCTTGGTGTTGGGGAGTTGAATAGTTTTCTTGATGGCCATGGCAATTTAAAGAAGTATACACTGCCCAGCTAAGAATTACCTTTGTGGCATTTGCAGTGTAAGATTATCGCTGAACAAGTTCAAACACCTCCGGGTATTGGTGACAAGGTATTGGTCGAGTAGTGATTGAAATATGATGAACAATGAGTTCTCTACAATTGAAATTCTTGGTTGGGACCTTCAATGTCCCAGCATTGGATGGGAAAATCTTCTGGACCCCTATTTTTTGGCTAAAAATATTCATGATCCCGTTAACTAATCCTGGTTGGTGGTTTGGAACATGGCTTTTATTTTCCATATATTGGGAATAATGATCCCAACTGACTAATATTTTTCAGAGGGGTTGAAACCACCAACTAGATTGAAACAGAATTGTAACTCTTAGTGAGTCTCAGGTGAGTCATGACAATCCATGTGGTGCATCTCCAATGATTGTCCGCGCAACCCCTGTGGTCGAACATGATGCCTTTGGTGGTTGGATACCATTGGTACTCGGGACTTATGGGATGCGCTTGTTCACTTGCCTATAGGTTCATGTGATTGTTGTGTCTGTTCTCATGTTTATTCGGAAAATTACGTTTCAAATCTCTCTCTCTCTCTCTCTCTCTATCTGTGTCCCTTTGTAATATGTATATATATAAATATATAAATATGTATGTATGATACGTACATGTATGAGTGGTCCCCCCTTTGTCTTACATACATACATGTACGTATGTAGTTATATATGTGTAATTATTTATGTTCATGTGGTTATGTATATATGTGTGTATATATGTTAATACTAATGTTAATGTAGCTGTTAACACATATGTATGTATTTATATTTACTGTATGTGTTTACATATATATGTATATATCTGTCATATTATTCATTTATGATCATATGTAATATATATATATGTACACACTGTGTATTTATATGTATTGTTTATATTGAGTTTATATATATATATATATAAATATGTGTATATAAATATATGAGACACATTTGCGGTAGCACTTGGAGGACGAACCCCCGCTGACACGATACACACTATGTGGAGCCTCCAAAAATGGACACATACCCCTATTTGCGAAAGACAATCAACAACCCCCTATTAGCAAAGACCCTGCCAGAAACCATGTCGCGTCTTTGATTTGTTTAGCTCCGCTTTGGGAGAGTATTTTGATCAGGATGATAATATGATAGATTTTGAATCTAGGTTTTTGGCCACATTTCTGTGGCCAAAAATAACCAATTTTCGAACCCTTACATTTCCATAGATTCCCAAATTGTTTTAAGGGACGGGACAATTTGCAGGTAATCTCTATATTTGGGAGTAAACACCATGGTTTCGGGTAGATGTTCCCTAGCATAAATTTACATTTCCATTAAACACCGTAATTATATCCTTCATGGCCAGGACCAAATCTTCAAAGCCATCTCGCATCATTGAGTCATTGAACAGCTAGGAGCTGCCTTCAGTGCATGGATTGCTTCGATTGCTTGGACGTTGGTGCAACCATTTGTTTAATTTGTGGCTGATTATTTGGCTGAATGATGGTGATATAATGATGGTTAATGAGTGTTACTGGTGGTTAATGAAATATCTGTGTAGGATATAGTCGGGATATAGTTGGGGTATAGTTGTGATATAGTCGGGATATGCTTGTCATACATTTGGGCCATAGTTGGGGAAAAATTGAATATAGTTGGGATATGTCGGGATATAGTTTGGATGTAATGTAACGCACACCATCAAGTGCTATCAACTCAACATTTTTTCGGCGTGTGTGAAAATCATGCTTAGAATCCCCTAGATTGCAATGTTTGTGTGCCAGTGGATGGAACGGAGTAGCCTGTTTTCGTAGCCCACCACATCATGGTGACGTCATTGGATTCTCTTCAACAACACCATGGATTCATTCCAAAATGTTCCAAAATTGGGGCAGAAATTTCAGCAGAAATTTCAGCGCAAGTTGCAAGGTTCAAATTTGGGGAACATCACTGTGGGATGGTGAAGAAACTTGTAAATGATCACTAGCCCTATCTTTCGCTACCCCCATTAAGTTGTGAGATGGGAATGAAACTAGCAGCTTATGTGCTCGCAACAGGGTTGTTTGGGTGAGATTGAAAGTTTATTGATGGGATTTCATTCTAGAACCGGCCATGATCAGTTGGTGCCCTCAGTTTGAATGTTTGTGAGTATCACCGTGATCACCTGGTCGTTTCTAGAAGGCGGAATTTTCACCACCAAAGATCTTTGAAGGGCGCAGCTTGACTTCACTTGAGAAACCTATCGACCCTCTGGTCATCAAACATGACTAGCTGGAAAATCCCTGAGCCATCGACAATTTAGCTCCAGGTCTCCCAGCCATGTTTGATTGCCGAATGGGGAGACCAGTTGTGGAGCCCTTGTATTGCCATCAAAAACAGAAAGTTGGCTGCTTTTTCCCACTAAGACACCAAAGGCTTGGTATATGAGCAAACATGCCAAACACCTCGAATTTGGGTTTTGGTTTTCAATAAATTTATGTAATTACCAGAATCAGACAGACAAGTGTATACATTATGATGTTTGCTGTGCTTTGCCCATCAGACATGGTGAATTGGTTTATGCCTACATGATTGTGAATGCTTCATGCAGATTCATACATTTAAAATCAAGGTATATTATATATGTGCATTGTCCATAGGATCCAAGAATTCTCCACACATTATCTCGCATAAGTTTAAGACATCACACATGTATCTTCCTCAAGGCAGTCCTGGTGATGTATCCACCCAACTGATGTGCGTTAACAAGCATATACAACGGGGGAACGACATTCGAATTCTCACAGAAGTAGTTCCAGGATTCTTACCTCATCATTCCATGGTTACAACCTTTCCACGTATTTTGCTCAGGGGGGCAGCGCATGTCGTATGGATGTACATGGAAGTTGCAGCAATTGTCACGCCTCAGAAGCAGAGTTCAATATATTTTAGGCACCTTTTTGATGCAAAAAACAAACTTTACCGACGATATGACCACTATTGCAAAATGCGCCTTTTTGGACAATGTCAGGAATCAACCATGGACACAGCAAGGGATGTCGCATCACAGCTGGAATACAAGTCAACATTAGTGTCAGTACTTCGACGTTGTTTTTTTATTACAGCAAACCGTTTGGATTCACAATCCCTTCCCCGTAATGCCTCCAAGAAACACTTGATGTAGCATTCGAACTTACAGTATTCATTGGGCCTAAACGCAGGGTACTCGATGTCAGGGGAAAGGGAGCACATAACCTAGAGTGTTCGTATTTGCCCTTTGCGTTTCAGCGTGCGCGGCAGCTGAACCCACAACAAAGCACGACGTGTCTCAGAGCCGACGCGAGGATCTTTTTCCCTTTCTTAGTTTTGAAAGCGCAGCACGTTTTGAAAAAAAAGCCGAGGGAGCTTTGATTTTTGTCCTTGCGAAGAGGAATTGCGGGCACGCGACAAGAAATTTGGGCCTGCCTATGCAACCCCACAATGCGAACGTATTTTTCTTTCTGACGGAATTGCAATCTAGAGTCTTGCAAAAACAAAACTATCCCTTTAGAAAGGCTGTTGCCAAGTGGCCCCTTACCCTTTGGTATTTCAATGATAGCTATGGTAAACCATCGTTACAACCAGTACATCATTTACAAATATGATATATACAAACATGCCAATTTCCATTGCACGTTCGATTTCCAGAGCAGAATCCAAACCCATCCCTAAAACAAAAAACATCAGGTTTTGCTCGAAGGCGATTGGAACCCAACCGGCTGCCAGGAGCAACGTGATGGTTTGAGTGTCACCAAAAAAAGAGCGATAAGAAATTGGAAGTCAATGCGAATGTGCCTAAAGATGGGTGCCCAAAAAACTGTTGCTGAATAGGGGATACAATGGAATCTAATCAGTACCCATGTTATCCAGTATGTTTGGGGTATATTTGAATCTTGGAGAAACCATTGCCATTTTAATTGACTCCCAAAGACCGCTTTTCTCCATGGGAACCTCAGCCAAATCCTCAGGAACGGTAGGAATATTATTATGTATTTGATAGATCAATTCAGTGGTCTGAGACATGCAGTTAAGTCCTCACATGACATGTGTTTAACGCGTTTAACCAAGCGAAATTTGTATGAACCGTGATTATTACTTGTTAATACCATGGTTTACCCGGTTTACACATGACGTTTGTGTCAAAATTCGAAATGAAACTTCAGTTTTTTGAACAACATTTTCCATTTTCCAGGGTTTCCTGGAATGGGGTTGCCCCAATTTATGGATGGTTTATTTCATGGAAAACCCCAAACAAAAATGGATGATAACTAGGGGTACCCCTATGACTTAAGAAACCACGATTTGTATCGATTTGTGTGTTTCCAGACCAATCGTCAGCAATGTTTGATTTTTTTACTGCCAAATTGATGGATTTCCAAGACAAAAATTGCATTTTTGGAATTACCTTGGTAAACATGGCATTTGGGAGGGTGTAGAAATTGTACATATAAAAAAATGCAATATTTACGTATACATTTTTAATTATATATATTGTTTAATAACTATTTGCACCTACATGGATAGTGTTGATTTGAGGACTCCCGGATGTACCATGGTTGCACATCGTTTCCTCTCACAGGATCATCCCAGATCCCATTTGTTCCAATACTTTCGCTATCAACTCATGATGTGGGTGGGGGTCGGACTGAGGGTGCCACTGGACCTGTATACTATTGGTCATTTTGCATTTCAAAGGCCATCATTTTTTCGGGATTTATGATTTTGACTCGTATCCATGTAGGGTATCATGGGGTATCTACATGTTCTGTTCACTGCTCATGGCCCAGCACAATTTATCACGCATAGACAGAGTAGCATCCTGAAACCCTGGGTCATAGAGTGGCATCGTGGATAAGTTCGATTTCTCTTCGAATAAAATCCACAAAAGTGTGCGGAAACGTTCAATCTGAATATTTAAATTCGAACCGTTTCGATGTTAATTCTGAAACGACTTTGCCAAACAGCAGGTAAATGTAGTATTGTATCCCCATTTTATCCACACTACTCTCTGCATACATCCCAATATGTCCTTAACATTCAATTTATTGCCATTTAAATCCACATTTATTCCAGCACTATTCAAAACCAATGCATCCGCATGGGCGAATCTCGATCTATTCCATTATTTATTGCGTTTACATAGAAATACTTAGTATTGTTTTTTATTACTATTTATTGATTACATATTTATGCCTATCTATTGATTTTTCTATCCCGATTGCAACAGAGAAACAGCAAATCAACACAACCCTCAGCCTACAGTTGATTAACAGTAATGGCCTTAGGTCAGCAACATGAAAATCATGAAACAGATGTGGTGATAGAATCACCCCATCGCTTGTATACGAGCAATCTATCCTTTCCCATCGGTCAAAATCCATGGCGCTGGCAGCAATGATTACTGCACACCCAACCTTTGCAGGCGGTGGCCGGGACCGAAAAGGGCAAAAAATGGGGCCATGGCTGGGAAATCCCTGGTTTCTAAATGGACGTTTCAATGGGAAAATCATGTGTAAAGGCTTGGTTTTCACATGGTATAGCTGGATGTTCCAGCTATGTTCGTTGGAGGTAATACAACTAAAGTTGGATGGTTTTAACCAAGTTCTGACTGGGGGTTCCTCTTTGAAGTCCATTTTGGGTTGACAAAGCGTAGTCAACTTGTTAGGAGGGGCTGCCGGGGACAATTTGCTACCACAACAACGGCACCCAATAAAACAATAGATAGCTGGTCTTAATCCAAGCGTGGCATAGAAGACAGGGGTTGGTAAATGTCCTATACTTGGACATCACCCAACTATTGGGGATATACAGTAAAATAATCTCCAACAGATACTTGAAAGTAATGTTCAAAATCTCCAAAATGGGACATTTACCAAGACCTGGAAGATGACCAGTTTATTTGTGAGTTGGTGTATCTCTAGGTTTTTAACATTTTTAACTCATGCATTAGGCAGGTCTTCAATGTTTTTGGGATGGCATCATTCTGAAGGATCTACCTAGGAAGACTGAAGCCAATTAGTCTAATATATGTTTCTCAAAATTTAGGCTATTTTTTGAGTGTCATCTGTCATCAATGATTATCCAGCATTATCCACCATTATCCACATTGGTAGCCATTCATTTAATTATATATCCATTCCTGGTCCATCGTTATCTATCATTATCCACAATTATCCAGTCAATATCCATTCATGATCCAATAGTATTCATGTTTATCCATGATTATCCGTTTACTGTCCATTACTTACCATGCATTATTATCCCGGGTTAAAGCTTGATCGCAGCTAGATCTATATCTATATCTATTGAAGACACTAATAGTAATCACATGCAATCACACAAACGTACTGAAGCATATCTGAAACAAAACGTCATTACTACTCATTTCGCAACGCACACACACACACAAAACCCATTCGAAAATATGCATGATTATTTCCTTAAATCAGGATGTATCTACTGTATATCTACAGTAGACAAAACACACATACAAAATGGCCCCCTAGTTGCAAGTCACCATATCCCATTTCCAAGTGTAGTTGTGTCCACCATACACCCTTGTTAATCCAACAAAGCTATTTTGGGGGCAACACACTGTAGTAACAGCCCAAACATGTGTTAGATAAGTTGGTAAACATAACTCCAATATTTTCCAATAACTCTTGGGTTTATGGTAGGTATCTATAATTATACAATATTATATGAATATATAATTATATAATTGTAATTTTATAGTTTTATAATTTTATAATTATATAATTATTATATAATTTATATGATTATATAAATATATAATTATATAATTATATAATATGTAATTTGATATATTATATATATAATGCATATTTCAACGGGAGCGAGGAAGCAATTAACGAACCCCACCCCGGCAGGCAGTCCACCTCGCCTCGCTCCGTGGCGACCGTTGTTCACCACGCCGAAGACGACGCGACGGCGCGACGGCACACGTGGCCTTGGTTCCCCGGCGGAGGGAGGAGGTGATGGCGAGGGAAAAGGGTTTGTTTATATGGTATTCAAAACTGGTTGGTGGTTTGGAACATGTTTTATTTGCCCCAATAGTGGGGATGATGATCCAATCTGACCAATATTTTTCAGAGGGATTGAACCACCAACCAGAAAAATGGTTGGTATATATATATATATACTGTAAATGTTTATAATGGAAAATCCCATGAACATTTGGATGATTTTTGGGTAGCCCGTCCTGACTCAGGGAAAGCACCATATGTTTCTTGACGAATCACAACGGTCCATCGATAGTCGATTGAACCGAAAAAGGACTGCACTAAGACCAAGTTTATCCAGCGTCATTAACCATTCTCTTACTGGTGCTAAACGTAGGGAATGGATGGGTTGCTGGGGGTTGCTGGGGGTTGCTGGGATGATTATTGATAGTTAGCCAGTGGATCATTCCCGAAAATTCCCTACTAAGAACAAGTAAGTTCATCAACATTAATCACCATTAAAACTAACATCACCAGTAACCAGTGACATCTATTGGCCACTACTATAAGCACCACATTATAACGGTGATTTATTAACATCTTCATTTTTTTTAACACGTGGATCGCCTCCTGGAATCGGGGGTGATCCGTCGAAGTCTTCCAGGCCAGGCTGGTGAGAGTTGATTGAGTTGATCGTAATTTGACAACTGAAAACATGGTCCCTATGGATCCAGCCGTACCTTCTTAGGAAGTGGGACTGGGGTATAATTTGGAGGGTTAAGTACCTTCTCAGACAGTGGCAATGGATCCATAGGGGGTAATAATTCCCCAGTTTGATTGTTGCCACCCATTTACCATGATTAGTGGAGATTGCATCAATTGCATCCATTTCCGCGTCAAGGTTGCCTGGCTTTGACTATGTCGGCCATGACTCTCCGACGCGCGCGGCGCGCGGGGGATGTGGGAGAAGATGGTGCGGAGGCGGGATGGTGAAGTTTGGAAGTAAACTGATCTTGCGGTACTCAAGCGTGGCAATGGGAAACCACCCAACAAATGAAGGTGTGAATGGGAATATCATCTATGAATGGATAATGTTCGATTGCCATGTTTGACTACCGGAGGGTATCCGCGTGGTGAACCATGGTGAAGCCAAGAATTTCTCCAACTTGTCTTTCCCAACTTGGACAAGCTGAAAACAAGGCTGGTTCTCGATGTCGGCAACGGAAGTCCGTCCATATTTTGACAGAGACCCTTTGCTGTTTGGGACGCCAAAAAAGAAAAAAATGGGGATATCAATGGACAATAATATATATATATATACATACAGTATTGTTGGTGGTTTGGAACATTTTTTTCCATAATATATGGGAATAATAATCCCAACTGACGAACTCATATTGTTCAGAGGGGTAGGGCTCAACCACCAAGCAGTATCGTTCTTTCGGAGATTGGCGTTTGACTGGAAAGCAGCAGTGGACTCATGGAGTTCATGGGGTCCTGAAGTCCTGGACATTTTTTTTTCGGGTCAGTGTTTTTCGGCCTTGAGACCCGGGAGGATTTTTGAACATTCCACCATGATGACCTCAAAACCCAGATGCGAACCATGGTGCTGGAATATGAATCCCAACATTTGCCAAAAATCAGCCAGTTTTGTAGGTAAATATACCAGCACCATGGAGCAGATGGGATAGATTATGCCGTAGCTGGCAGCCCATTTATGATGACCACTAGCAACTCCAGAGATCTGCTTGAACATCGGACCAATCCCAGGAATTGGCAGGATTCAACCAGTGATTAATTCATGGGATATATATTAAATTTAGCTGTTCCATCACTGTTAACCAGGAATATACCAAGTGAATTACAGTGAAATGATATCTAGTGAAATGATATCCATTCAATGCAATATTAAAATTCCAATCCAGTGATATACAGTGAAATGATATCTGTCCAGATCCATAACCATATTATGTTCATTTATTTTCCATTTTTCCGGATCACGCCATAATCATTGGTGTTAAATCCCATTGCATTCAGTTAGTGTAAGTGTTAAATTACATTTAACCAGTTATTGCACAGTTAAGCTGGTTTGTAAGCCCCATTCAGCATAGATATAACATGATAGAACCATCAACCCTGGCTGTTGGAGTTATGCCAACCCGGGGCACCGCCTCGGCTTCGCGGCTTCGCTTCGCCAGGCCTTCTTTCCACAAAGCGATTCTCAGTCCACCGCCCAGACGGCTGTGGATGTGATCTCGGAGCCGCCCATGCGCATAGGCAGTTGGGGTCACTTCCCAGGAACGATTTTCAGCACAGAAAAGAAGAATGAGCAATTGTTTTCCAAGGTGTTTTATTTTTAAGATTTTGAAAAATGGAGGGGAAGATGAGAAATTCCTCTAACATAACATGAGTAAAAGCATATTTTGAAGGGGAACTGCAGCAAAACTCATGTGTTTGTTCCATATATTGTGCGTGTGTGTGTTTTTTTTTTCGACAACGCTTCGGCCACACTGACGTAAGACTTCAGCTTCAGGATTTTCCACCAAAGCCTTGATTCACAGGACTCATGACAGGAAACTCCTCATCACATGCGACACTCATCGGGGTTGAAGAATTTGAACCGGCAATAGTATCCAATTGATTGGAATCCAACCATTGCCGTTTACTGCACATGTTTCTTATTGATGTATAAAATTCCATACATGTCTGTTGATGAATGCTATATGAAGAAAACTGATTTCCAGGTTTTCAAATATATAGCAATGTAATGTCTATTCATAGGTTTTCCAAGGTTTTCCATATAATATATAATGTTTCCTCCATATATAATTCAAATGTTCCTATTAGACATGATCAAAATTGCTCGCGAAAGGCCACGGTTATGACATTCACAAAATGCTTCCATTGGACGAGCCAGAGGCGAGGCTCGAGTAATCTGGTGGATCAAATTTGGTGTGGAATGGAATGATGGTGGATTCTTTAGCAGTATAACATAGTAATACATAGTATACCCCAATGTGACTATTAGTGCTGGAATTATTTACCAACATTTACCCAAACACTTGACATCACTTGACCCAGTTTTGTAAATTCCAGCACCATCGTTTGGGCATAGATAGCATCAATAAACATCCCTAAGCCCACGAATCGCAAGTGATTAATGACCAGTACCTGATCCGCCAATGGCCACGATTTTGTCTGAGTACCTGTCCCGTTGTATGTGTTCAAAAGCCACATGTGTTGGCTAAATGGGATGTATGACTATTGATTCTATGATTAAGTGGATATACAACTAGAAATAACGAAACATATTATATAGCCATATATAGCCATTATTAACCAATAGGATATTGATTGTTTGTGAAAGACCATTTTTGGCTGTCACAGTGTCACTAAGCCCACTAAGCTTGACCCATAGATGATACCCATGCGTTCAACGTCATGGAGATGATATTATTTCAGCTGTTGACCAAGAATTTGCAGGGGTATGAGCCTGCTACAAGACCCTTCCAAATTTGGCGTGAGAATCAATGTTTTATGTTTTTTGTTGAATCACTTCTGAGATTTTGTTTGGACTCGCTTCAGCTGAAAGCTTATGGATGAATAGACAGGATGCTGACGGAATTTCAAGGGAGTTGAGGGATGATCAATCTCGGAATGTCAAAACGAAACGCTCCGTCAAATGCAGTAGGTGGATATTGCAATTACTACTGGCTGTACATTATCATCATCGTATCATTCTTTTTTAATAAGGGAGTTACTACTCCTTCCCATCCTTCCTCGTAGATCAACCGTAGATCAGTGGTGTGCCATGGTCCCTTGTGCCATGGTACTGGTAAAATAGGTCCCCTGGCTGCACGAGGCTTGGGGCAAGATCAGCCCACAGCACGCTGTGATTGGAGGAGTCACCTTTAAGGCGCTTGAGACCCAGGGAACACAGACTTTTTTGGGGGGGCAATTTTTATACAGTAAATATACTACAATATGTATCTATGTATTGTGTGTATAGTTACTGTATGTGTATATGTGTATATTATATATATATATATTATATATATATATATATATATATATTATATTATATATATCATGTGTATATATATATATAATTTTAATATATATTATGATATTATGTTGTATGTTTTCAATATTGCGGCAGCAAAGTGTAGCGGGGTAAATTGCCATTTTGCTTGGTTTAATCGTATTTATCCCCCTTTTCTCTTGGTGAACCAGCCCATCTTTGTGTTTGTGCAGCCCAGTCAACCTCAGTCTGCCTGGCTAAAGCCTGCTTTGCTGTGGGGTAAAAGGTAGTTTTTTGACGTAAACCAAAAACATATCATATCATACCCACCTCCAAGCTAGCTTTTATTTGGGGTGTGCTGGAGGATAACAACATATGAAAAATACTCGAATCGATAGCTCATGCTCATTTGGGGTATTTACTGAATGTCATGGTTGAACCAACATGATAGTTCAATGCCCAGCAGCCCAGCAATCGGTATTTCTCATCTTCAGACACAGCCAGTATGGAGTGGCGACAGACTCTGCCTCTGCCAACAAAAAAATCGGATGGTCAAAGCCTCACCATCCCAGTAATACGCATCATGTACTTCATATATACATTTTGGATGACAACAATTTGCCTCAAAAACAACGTAGGAACGTGTTTGCTTCAAAATAAACATATATACTGTATACTGTAATAGAATATAAGATATAGGTAGTTGCTAGAAAACATGTCCAACGGCTAAAAACAAGAAAAGACGGGCGCAGTCCATGGAAAGTTCCACGCCGGGACTTCGCATAAAAATCGCCAGGACTTTCCCCTGGGCGTGGTGGCGCACTCTGATGGCGACGTGGTGTACCATTCCACCACCGATGCTATTCTTGGTGCGGTCGGGGATGTGGAAACCGGGTAACCGGGATGGGGGGTTTTTGAGGATTGACCATGGGTTTCCCCCATGGGGATTTAATCAATGATGGCTACCCTCTGGTAAACATACAAAAAGCCATTGAAAATGGTCATTTATAGTTGATGTACCCATAAAAAATGGTGATTTTCCATAGTTATGTGACAGTTTACCAGAGGGTAGTATGTACTAATCACAAACCATCATGAAAGCATTATGACAATAAAGACGAATAGAATGCAAGAGGAAGAACGGTGATTTTTGTGTTGCCAAAATGCGGATGTAACTTGCGCAGTTTGTAAACAGAAACTTGGATTTTGCTATACACCCTTGGGTTGTTGCCATTTTGGTGCTGACTTGTCACTTCAATAAACCAGTAATGTGGTAAACCCAACAATAAATAGCCATTTGGGGAGCATATTGACACCACCCACTTCTGCAAAAATTGACAATTGGTTCATTATCCCCAATGGTTCTATCCATGCTATATCTGTATGCATATATATATATATATAATCCTTTGTTTAATATTGTCATATATATATACTGCAATCATATATATATATATATCCATGTTCTTTTTATTAATTGTATCCCCAATCCCCAACCTTCCACCCATGTATAACAGGTGCCTTGGGGCTCCCGGACATCGGCCAGCTTTTTCCGGACAATGATCCGTGGGGTGGCCTGGGATGACCATATGACCAAAAATGGCCATAGAAATCGCTGATTTACCTGATAAAAATGGTGATTTTCTATAGTTATACCAGTAACAATTGTGATTTTCCATAGTATTTTGTATGTTTACCAGAGGGTAACAATATACCATGTAGTGATTATGTTGCGATGGTTACTATGGTTACTTAGGATTATGTGAAAATGTGTGGGATGGGGTAGGATAAGTAACATAATAACATAGTATGTAACTATTTACATATAGGATACCCTCTGGTAATTTAACGTAGCTATTGAAAATGGCCATTTATAGTGGATTTTCCCATTAAAAATGGTGATTTTCCATAGTTATGTTAGTTTACCAGAGGATAGTCCTTAGGGAACCTAGTCGAACAAAAAAGAATTCTACACTTTGTAGGCTTTCAACCTGGGTACACGGCAGACGTGTTTTTTTTTTTCCGGGACATCTATCCAGCGAAAAGAACTGGGGTTACAACTTACTAAGATGGTGCCTCAATGTCCAAAAATTTGGGCCCCCCGATTTGGATCTGTGAAGCTTCCACCATGGGTCTATCATGGAGATCCTGCAACCACAATTTCCAGATGGCGACAGCCAGAAATCTCTGTGGGTTTAGGCAAAATGAAATGAAGTCACAACAACTTCACTATAGATGATGAGGGGCAGATATTGGCAGAGGTGTTTATCCCACAACATTATATAATTGATTTCTGTCGAGGGGTTAGTGGATAACTGTCACATTTTGGAAAAATTGCACATATCACCCTAATTCAAGGGTTCTTTTCAACTGATTTCAGATTGGAAAAAAAACATTATCACTCGACACCAGAAAAATCAACAGTAGACATAGTAAACCCTCAAAAAAAGGAAGCTGTATGACTGTATGGTAATCTTGACCTTGCAAAAAAAGGCGAAGAATGTTGGACATAGCATGGTCACCATGGTCATGCAGCATGCTGTGTTTTGTTTCGAAAAAAAAAACATAGCATGGGATGGATAGCCATAAACCATTGATTTCTCATGTAATCCTATGATCATTGTAAAGAGTAATCGTTATATTTTTTTAAACAGTGATAATTTGATAATCATCATTAAACAAGATCAGATGTTTTTTTCCCGAAACAAAGTAACAATCAGTATTGTTTTATAGACAGTTCTTTTCTTTGTTCTGTCAAGGAGCTGCAGTTGTGTGCTGCCTTTTTCACATGTTGACACCGATGCATTTTTTCAATTTCCAGGCGTTGGCGCGGCGCCAACTCCGAGCAGTTTTTTGATGAGGCAACTGGAGAAAGACGAGCTTTCTTTGCATCAAAAAGATAAGACGGTTTTACCAAGGAAATTATGATTTATCAATGGTATTTGTGGAGGTTTTACTATTTTTGTTGATGGGTTTATAAAGACCACTATCATCCATTATCAGATAATGGATATAGTGGTGTTAATAAATATATAATCAACACATGTTGTTTTTTTTTTTATTGATTTTATTTACACATATATTCTTTGGCATTGAGCTAAGGTGATATTCCTAGAGATTGGATGAATTGTGGGGTATTGAAAGTTGATGGGTGTGCTGAAATTCACCAGTCCATTCATGCCCAAGACTTAATGTTCATCAAGCCGTAAGACAATTATTTGGGTTTTCTTTGATTTGGCATCAAGTCAAGTCGGTGAACTAGTGAACTAGGCATGGTGCCAGGTTGCGGGTCATTAAAACCGGTGGTTTTAACGTGAGACGTTTGATGGGCTTTCCAAAAAACCTTTAGGGCACTTTAGGGCATTGAATTGTGTTCTCTTCCTCGTGGTCATCATGATCATCATGACTTGAAACAATCAACGCAGGCGGTGCGATTGATGAAATTGCGAGGCAACTTGGAATGGTTTTTTCAATGGGGGGATCCCATGTAGGCACTGATCCTGTGGATACGTCCAGGCTCCATATTGTCGTTTCGATTGACACCGGTGAATATGTTTCAAAATCTGGTGTATCCACATATATAACATAATAATAATAACAATAATAAGAACAATAAGAATAATAAGAATAATAATAAATAATAATAATGATAATAATCATAATAATAACAATAATATATATGATGGTTTATCCAATTACATAGGATGTACATAAGAACAGTACGCTTACTTTTATTTGTACTGTAATGTAGAATATACGTATCTATTCTATGTACTATTACGATCAACTCCCACCATTTGCCCCGCGCCTGGAAGAGTTTGACGGGATCATCATCATCATCATCGTCATTGTTAAATGTACACCACCTGCATGTACATGCCAGCCTGGTACAGTTCTCAGTGTACATGTGAATAGTACATGATGGACACGTTACATCTCGGCTCCATACAGGGCCCTTGAGCAGTGCAGTGAAAAGGTACAGCTGCAGAGTACAGCTGTTTGG
>Ga0126342_10007148_pt1 | contig 19897 bp, 14 predicted proteins | sample Cyp1metagenome_FD_92528 | JGI IMG/M metagenome (GOLD analysis project Ga0126342, IMG submission 92528) | Coral microbial communities from Lord Howe Island, Old Settlement Bay, Australia - Cyphastrea 1 metagenome | ecosystem: Host-associated > Invertebrates > Cnidaria > Coral ... | reverse complement strand
TGTGCGTGCCGATATACAACATGAAGTTAACCATGATGCAAAAAACTCTCATTTTTATCACGTTTTCAGCACATACGAAGATGGCCGCCGACAAGCGCGGGCAAATCGAGGTGTTTGCCCGTAACATTAGTAGGCTTGAACCATATTGAATCATGTTGGTTTGTTCAGCCAGTCGTTTCGCAGGCTCCCATTCGCTGCCAAAGTCAGCCCAGTGTCACCGGTTTCCATGGTTTCCACCCTGACTTGGACTGGTACCCGCATATGAACACATTCGGAGTATGGCATATTTCTTTCAATTATAACATATATGTGAATCGTGAGTGAATCGCGAGTGAACTTTGCTATAAACCCTCGGCCGTGGAATCCATGACATTGCTATAAACCCTCGGCCGTGGAATCCAACAACATTGCTATAACCCTCGGCCGTAGAACCTCGGCATTGACTCAAAAAGTACGGCCTTAGGACTTTTTGGGATATATCTGGGTATATCTGGGTAAATTAAAATAATTCACTAACCTGAAATAAGGCCATTTGGGGATGATTCCCCTTACTAACCATGATTCCAGTGAGGTCGCAGTGAGGTCGTTATAATTACCCAGATATATGTACATGTATATATATATATCATAGCCACGTTCTTCCTTCACAAAGCTGAAAGTCGCAGCCAAAAATGGTTCTGGAAGTCGACTGATAGAACTTCGTCACGACTTCGTCCATCTGTTGGTGATTTCCCAAACGATGCCTTCAACCGACCAGTTCGACAGTATCATTATATGATACCTCCGTTTTTGATTGTTTATAGTCATGGATATGATATATCACCATATATAACCTTTTCTTGCTGGTTATATGAAGCAAAGAGCATGGTTTTAGACAGATTTAGACCAGATATTTCCAGTTTTGGTGAGTTCTGCAGCTTTTCATCGACCAAGTAACTAGCACCGGGAGTTCCAAAGATGCTCGGCGACGCCGAGGGCGTAGAGCTGCTCGATGCTCCAAAGATGGAGGCCATCGGAGCAGCCGAACCTACCCAAAATTGGATGGAAAATCCACGGTTTTTGGGGATTTCAACGGGAAAATCATCAGTTGATATCAGTTGAACAATTTAGATATGTCAAATAAACGTATATAAATGTTCCAATCTCAGTTCCAATTTCTATACGATTTTTGGTCATGTTTGTTTTTTTTTCAACAGACTGATGCAGACTGTGAAATCCTGGCTGAGAAATCCCGCACTCCATTGGGTCCATGGGCATTGAAATGGGAATACCATCGGATGGGGCCCCCCAGTGATGTGAACATTGGTTGATAAACCATAACAAGACCCCCATGAACTAGTTCGTTATATCTACCATAAACCATAGAATTCAGCCACTTATAAACCTACTTAGCTAGTCATGTTTGATTGCCAAAAGGTAAGAAATTATGCTAGTGAAAAGGACCACATCTTTGGCCGTACGAGCGCCAGAAGTGTAGAACGTACTATATGTTTGCTCTGAGTCGTTGGCGCCAAAACAAGTTCTCCAACTGGGAAAATCAGATGTTTGAATAAACTACCCTCTGGTAATTTGACATAGCTATGGAAAATACACCATCTACCATCTGGCTATTTAACATAGCCATGGAAAATCACCATGTTTAATAGGTAAACCATCTATTTCTATGGGCCATTTTCCATGGCTATGTTAAATAACCAGAGGGTATCTAGTATAAACCTCTATTAATTCAGCCCCACATGTCCAACAACTCCGGCGTCGCCGGCTGGCCTGTTTTCGTCGACTCAGCGTCGTCGGGATCGTCTTTGAACTCCTTGTCTTCACCTGTCGACGTCCGAATCCAACTGCTTGGACTACAAACAATGGGACAATGGGACTAATTATCATCCCCTGGGTTATAATTATGGCTCTAATATTTTAGTAACAATGGTACTATACTGGGACTATAATGGGACTATGATGGGACTATAATGGGAATACGATGACATAACTATGACCAATATGATATATAGCCATGATCTGAATGGGAATACGATACAAATAATGAACATACAGGATGGGGCCCCCAGTCGATAGCGTTCAGTTGCCTTAGAAGTGGGTGGCTGAATGAACTATCGTTTATGGTAGATATAACGAACTAGTTCATGGGGGTTTTGTTATGGTTTATAAACCAACTTATAACTGGGGGCCCCATCCTGTATAGATTGTAATGATAATCTAAAAGAACATCTAGTAATCGGCCCCTCTATTTTTCTCCAAAACAACACAAGATCGATTCAGTGTTTTGTTTTTTTCCGACTCAAAACCGGTTTATTTTTTCATGGTTTGTCCCGACTAACTTGGATAACTTGGGGTCTCCAATTTTCAGAAACTCATCAGGGAATCAGAAACCTCCTGAGATCCTGCTGAATAGTCTGCCGTTTCGGGGCCTTCCCAAGCATCATCGTTCGTGTAGATCTTCGATGGATCCAAATCGTATCGCTTGCAAACCTCCAAAGAGATGGCTTTTTGATGCAAAACTTTGGGTAAAACAATGTCATAAACGCACCATCCCCCAGAAAAATCACCATAAAATTATAGGTGGTATAAACTTACCATTCCCAGTCAGTGGTAAGTTTATGGCATTGTTTTACCCACATTACTCCCAATACCCTTCAGCAAGCAAACATGCCAATGGGAACTGCCTCTAAATGGAGGCTTATAGTTGGGAAAATCATAGATACATGGGGTATTTTCCAGCCACGGAGCTGACACCAAAGTGTCACCACCAAAGCATGGGGAACATTCTGATGATCAGCATGATTTGTTTGGGGTTCTCTCTATTTTTTCAGAGAAAGCCACTTTTTGGTGTTTCTCAAAATTGGGGTCCCCTCATCACGATTGATTTCCCATGGTTTCAAAAATGACCAATAGTCACGCGGATGAGAGCATGGGGTCCGCAAGGCTTAAGAGACATCCAAATGATAGTCGTAACCACAAATACATACCAAATTCGAAATAGTTGATTACGTACTGTAGATGGAAGAAATCCGGCACCAGTAGGTAACTATTGGTAACTATGAAACATTGTAAATCATGGGAGTGCAATGGTATAAAGTATAAACCAACTGGTGCAGGACTTCTTCCCAGAGTATCCCATCAAATATCCCTTAAGTAATATCCTCAGTCCTGATGTTATGGTGAAATCTCAGTCCTCAATCATTAAAAATTACTGTTGGTTTTATATCTCCATGAAACATCATTCAATCCCCATGAAATATTGATGAAACATCCCCGCTTCATTGCGCGAGACAGAATAACCACCGATTATATCCACTCCCACGTCATTTCATCCCCATATATCATATATATCTTGATATACATGTATAGACAGATAGATAGATAGATAGATAGATAGATGGATGGCTAGATAGATAGATAGATAGATAGATTAGATTAGATTAGATTAGATTAGATTAGATTAGATTAGATTAAATAGATAGATAGATTAGACAGCATATATGTCTTTATCTATATCCCTATAAAGATCATGAACAATATATCTCCCATTCCAAATCTACAGTATTTTCCTATGCAAAAACACCATAGAACCGTCAAAAGCGCTGTCCTTCTTAAAGAGGATCACCTCTTTGCCCTTGTGCTTCTCCATGAGGCCCTTCACATCGTTCCTTTCTCGCCGCTACCGGGAACTTCATGGGATACCAGAAGATCGATATAGAATCCATATGAAGCTGTGATACTGGGATTTTATGGGATTTTATGGTGGTTTAATGGGATTTAATGGGATTTACCCTCTGGTAAACGTTTACATATGGAAAGATCCACCATGCTATTTTCATGGGTAGTCATCCACTATTTCGACTGGGCCATGGCTTCACCAGGCCGGGCCCAAATGGCAACGAAATCCTGGGACCATGGACCATGGTTTCTTGGTGCAACTGCCATGCGACTGTTGGTTCTTTGGTACTTGAATGGGCAACCGGAGATATAACATCACATCACATGACATCGCATCACATCATATCAGCATTTTTCGAAAGTTATATCTGTGACTATCTGTTGATGTTTCCGGGTCTCCGGGAAGACTTCCCTTCAAGCCACCCTGCTCCATCAAGTTCAATCGTCGATCGTCACGCCAGCTGCTTCCAAGAGTCAATTTCATGGGGTTCCTGGCGCCGGCTCGGTGATTCTGAGATTTCATGGCTGTTCACTATTGACAGATCCAATTTTAACCATAGATTAACCATATAGATTAACCATATAGATTAACTGTGATTTGGACAATATATATAGAATTAACATAGATTAACATTAACCATCATTAACCTATGTAAAGCACCTGCAGTTTCATCCTTTAAACACAATGGGCAGCTTTGGCCACAGCATTCCAGCTCCGTCCGAGTCGTTTCGGTCACGTTGTTCCCCGCTCCTCCGGCGGTAGATGGCTTCAATCTGCACGCGCCAGAAATCCTCTTTGGTTTCCACCTTCACTGCCTCTGAAGCTTCAGGAGCCTCTTCACCTGGGGGTGGCATGTGGTGTGAGTCACGACTTGGAAAATCACACCTGAAGCAGGTCTTCCTTTGAAGGTTTCAAAGACTAGGGGGTTTGAAACAGTCACTTTTCTCGTCCTTTGTTACATCCTGTTGACATATGTTGATGGCCTACATGGGTTTTGTTGTTGCATTTTCATTTCACACCTCTTGCAGATGCCAACCGCGTTTGATAGACTCTCTCCCTCTATCTGTATATATATATGTATAGTGATATATATATAGTGTATCACACACACACATATATATATATTGTACAGTAATATGTATAGTATACACCCTCCCGTAATCAAATGTGGCAATAAAACAACACCCATTTATACGTGATTTTCCCATTAACACCTCCATTTTTTCGGGCTTCCCATTGCCACGGTTGACAACCTTCTTCCGGGGTGATCCATAGTGACAAGAAAACCACAAAGAAGGCCTGCTGTCGCATCAATCTGTCCGAAATACTTGGTGCTCAATCAATGCCATGATCAAGTTACATGGGTTTCGGTCATAATGAGTCATCCATCCCATGCCTTTCAATCCAAACATTGTGGAATCCCTATATGAATGTGGGCTGATGAGCATTCCCCACTGTGGATGACTGTCCAATGTTTTCACGGCATGGCACACATGTTTCTTGGTGACCGTCTAGGCTTGTTGGATCTTTGGTACTTGAATGGGCTGCAACTGCAGATATCATATCATATCATCTCATCTCAAATCATATATATATATATATATATATCACCATATTTTGCTAGTTACTTCACTATATCTTGATGGTTTGTCCTTTGTTGAAGACTTCATGAAACCTGCAGCCTGCTCCATCTGTGTCAGGGTGACTCCCAACTAACTCCAGCCAGGAGATATTCGATGCTCTTAGTAACTATTCTAAGGTATATAAACAATTGTCAACATCTAAATTACAAAAGATAGGAATAGTTTTTGATGCATTCTTGGTTCTTGGTGGATGGGATCCTTCCAAGGCGAGGGGGCGGCCGGTAACCTCCACCCTGAACGTCACCTGCCACCGCCGTTGTTGACGCAGCTTCCGCCGCGGCTGCGGCCGGTGCCGCTGGTGCGGCCGGTGCCGCCGGGGCAGCGGCCGGCACAGTGGCGGGCTTCGACGTCAGCCCGGCAAAGGGGTTGGACCTGGGCTACTATACATTTTCTGGATGAATTCATGAAAAGCATCACCAACATTCACCATGGACCAAGCTCAGCTTGGGAACATCTGTATACCTTTGGACCATCGAGTTTTGTGGGCATGAACATCCTCTGCCAGCTATCTAGCCTTGTGTTACTTCTCCATATCATTGGATGTCAAAATCCTGAAAAATGGACTTCATACATACCCTCTGGTAAACGTTTGCGTAACTATGGAACATCACCATGCTATTAATGGGTAAATCCACTATTTCTATGGCCATGGCTTCAATGTCGCAAAATGTAAACGTTTACCAGGCCGGGTATCTCTTGCACGGGGCCGTGCAACTTGGGTCTAACTGATCTAACTGAAGGCTACTGGTTCAGAAAATGGACTTGGTCCACTACCGGCCAACATGCTTCCTCCATGCAAAAAGTACTCATGAATTGTTTCTGAGTCATTTCTTCAAATCGGGATAGACATTAGTGACACCCACCAGTTGATCTCTTCGATGAGGTGTCCCAACATATTTGTCACCTGCGAAGCCCGCTATTGAAGCACCATTTCAATCCATTTGTGCCTGGAATTGACCTGTCCATGCAGCTAAGCTTCTCAGTGACTTCTCCTGTCGGATTCCAACGAGCAACGGAATCACCCGTGTTTAGTTTCGCCGCAAACAATTGACACAGAAAAAACAATGCATGTTGACACTTTTCAGCTACAGCTATGATTCCCCGAACAAAGTCCACAATGCAAGGATCCTTGTGGATCCTTTTGAGAAACCCACACTTACCTTCTGCGTTCCCCTCCCCTTTGCACAAATTTCTGCTTTAGGTGCTGGAAACAAATCTTTTTTGGGTCTCACTAATCCTGGTAAGTCTAAGATGAGCCAATGATTGTTATTTCCCAACCATCCAAACCGGTCTGGTTATGCTTTGAAATACCGGTGACCCAATAAGGCCTGGTGGCTCAAAGAGGCCTCCTGGTGGCTTTGGAGGGAACTCCGCCTTGGCAGAGAGAGACCTTGATAATTGAGAACTCAACCCCATGGCAGGGCCTATCCTGGCGGCTTATCCTCCCAGGACTTGCCGAGAAATCCGTCGCCACCCATGAAAACGATGGGTTCCACCCAAGTTTGGCGCCTATGAAACATATTTTGTTGCTTGGAGTGGAGCATTCTTACCCCCAAAAATGGGCCTGGCTTAAATTTGAATACCTCAAATGTGCTAAACTTGGAGTAATTTCTCTGTTCTTGGACACAACCATATCACGTTTTTCCAATATATCATCTCCATATTGAATCCCATTAAAAAGAACACATATTAGAAATAATGGACATAACATACACATTAATATTCCCCTACAATAAATCAATATAGGACACCCCAGAATTTGTAGATAATTTTCTAGGGAAACCGTATATCTAGACAATATCAACCATATCCGTTAACAAGGTCGGCTTGAAACTAGGCTAACGGGGATATATGGTGGATATGATATACCCTCTGATAAACATACAAAAAACTATGGAAAATCACCATGCTATTAATGGGTAAATCCACTATTTCTATGGTCATTTTCAATAGCAAACTGTTTGTTTACCAGAGGGTATCTACAGTTTGGTGGACTTTATGAACCCACAACTGTTGATTCACCCTGCACCCTTGAAACAGGAACTATCACAAAGTCAAGGTTCTAGTTGGGAATCTGGGTGTTTCTGAACATGGAAATTAACCCACACACAGCCCTTTCAACATCACAGCTGATTTTGGCATTTGTTCCACGAATCTTCAGAGGAACCAGTCAATTCATCAAGGGGATATGAGCATCAAACATCGGAATGTAGTAATCTAACATAGCTTAACCTTTTCTACATCTTTTTTGGTGGGTGCATAACCATGGTTACCATCCGGTAATGGGCTTGCTGGAAAATTCCTTAGCTTGATGATTCCTCCATTTCGATGCTTTAGACAATCCCATGACTTCAGTAAATTCCATTCAATTTCATGAAAAACCATGGTTAAACCATGTCAAAACCCTAGAACCATCTAGAACCAGTATATCCCATTATGTTCCCGCCATGGTCACACCCATCCCGTGGGGAAACCATGGTTCCGCACCGGGACAGCCGGGACAGCCGGGACAGGCGGCGTCGGAGTGGACGGAGTGGGTTTCGTAGTGCTGGCAGCGCTCCTGGTATGAGTTAAAACTTAAGACCCAGGGCACCGCAGATTTTGTCTATTGAAATGTATTATCAATGTATTAAACATCTATTTCTGTACCCAATTTTGACTGTCCATATAATCATCCTGATGTAGATAGGACCGGGAATTGTCAAGGATATTCCGCTTTTGAGATATTTGAAGTGAGTTTTGAATTTCCCATCAAATTCTATGTACTGTATGTGTATGTACATACGGTCACCCACCCGACCATGACCATTACGTCTTAAGATGTTCGGAGGGGTTCTGGTTGTGTGTGTGTGCATATATATATATACATACACGATTATACATAAATAGGTTGGCAATATGTGTATGTATTTATCACCTGTAGATATCGTATTATAGCATATTCTATTGCAATATCAAGAGTATTGACTACTCACGGTTTGACACATACATCAAATAATCAATATCCATGGAATCACTGGTTTTAATCATGGATTAATCAAGATTGCAGATGGTTCTAATGCTCAATAGTGGTCAGCAATTGGTTAACGAATGTACTAGTAATGTTGAAAAATGGATGTTTTTTGGTGCTTTCAAACAGGCTGTGCGGCCCAAACAAACTGTGCGATCACCGGTAATATTTTGCAGGCTAAGCCTAGCTGCTTCAGCAATCACCGGTGAAAATGGTTGATCCCCAGCCATAGCAATGATGCGCATCCATTCGTTGATTATATAACCATTCACTTCACCATGCTATCCATGATGACCAACTACAGTAACCACATGATAGCAATGTAAACCTTGAATCACACACTTAAAATGACTAGTTTCCCTCCGGTTATTTAAGATATCTATGGAACATGGACTATTTCAGGGTGATTTACTTATTAAACATGATGATTTTCCATAACCAGGTTAAATTACCAGAGGGTATATGCCACAAATCATTGGAAAAACACAAGTGTTTCGCGACTTTCCTACCATTTCGCGCACCTTCATCTTCTTTCTTCTGACTCTTTCTCTTCTCTGATCTTCTCTCTTCTACTCTTCTCTTCTCTCTGATTCTTCCCATCTCTGCTTTTCATCTGTCCATATTGTCGGAAGTTTGACTTCTAAACTTCCTTCGACTAACCTACCAAATCTATTGGTTCTTATTCCATCTTGTTCCCATGTGAGCTACCTCCAAAACTCTGCCCCAAAATGGAATACTGTGGGTAAAACAATGTCATAAACCATCCCCCAGTCACCATTTTTATAGGTTGTATAAACTTACCATTCCCAGTCATGGGTGGTTTCTGGCATTGTTTTACCCACATTATTTCTGGATGATAATCCCAGAGAATCTCTAAATCCCATCGAAAATCCGTGGAAAATCCCATCCCGTAGGATTATCCACATTAATATATCTGGTAAATTAATATAGCTATGGAAAATCACAATTTTTCATGGATAAATCAACTATTTCTATAGCTATAAATCAACTATGGCTCCTATAAATCCTATTAAGACAGCTATAAATCATATTGATCACATAACAATATAATTAGCTATTTCTATGGCCATTGACCCACATTATCCCATGCCGTCCATGTTGTTCTCGGCTCCTTCGGCCTCGCAGCATCTTCCGCTTGGCCAAGACTTCGGGATCCGCCTTGCGTCGCGCGCCGCCGCCGTCGACGTCGCCGACGTCCTGGCGCCGATGGCGAAAACGAAAAGAAACGGTGAATCAAATTATATTATCATAAATGGGATTACTATGGCATTAAATATCATTCTATTTTAATATTGCATAATAATCATAATTATGATAATTGCTATGGGATTAGTATCAATTATATTTTCATTAATCAATAATGATAGTTTTGGGATTGCTATGGCAAATATATAGAATGGTAATAGTTGTGCAATTAATTATGATTACTTATGATTTTGATTATGTGGGTCAATGGGATAATGTGGGATACTATTGTGATAACTAAATAAAGTATAATCTAATTGCCATAGTAAGCCAAAAGTAATGATAGTTATCTGCTTGGTGGTTTTCACCATCTTGAAAAATATGAGTTCGTCAATGGGAAGGATTATCCCATATATCATGGAAAATAAAACATGTTTGAAACCAACAACCAGTTATGGGATTACTATGGCAAATGGGATTAATTCTCACAGTTAATCCTGATCATAATCCTATTATAATGTTTCTATGAAGGTAACTAAACTCTAAAACGCTGTAATTAAATAATTGGATACATGTTTGTATATTTGCTACGTTTGTACTTATGAAGGTCACTATGAAACACTGTAAATAATGGGACATTAATGGGATAAACCATGCTACCATTGGTAAATAATGATGCCATAACTGTTGGCATCTGATAACTATGGAATGGTAACCATTGGTAGCCAGTGAAACGGGATGCACCAGCTATTGGGATTCCTATGAAACAGCGTAAATCCATTATTTCTATGGTCATTTTCAATAGCTATGTTAAATTACCATAGGGTATATCCCATTCATAATCCACTAAATCACTATAAAGTCCCATTAAGCAATAAATCACCAGTTTTTAAACATAGGGTAGTACGGTAGTGCCAAGCTCTTCCGGTTTGCCACCGCTGCCACCGCTGCCACCGCTGCCTCTGCCGCCTCTGGAGGCACGGCGCGTCGCTTGTTCTTCGGCTCACGTTCGAGGCCAAAGGGATCCGACAAAGCCTGGGGCGCCCTTTGTGGGTCAGAAAGAATAGCATGAAACGTTGAAAAACGTTGAAAAACGTTGAAAACCGTTGAAATTTTCATAGGATATGGGATTTAATGTGATTTAATATGATTGTCCCAATCAAAATATGGTGATTTCAAGTGATTTCTATGGGATTTGAGCGAGAAACATGGTGATTTAATGGGAGATTTGTGATGTTGATGGGACATAAAGGAATACTAAGGAAATATTGGTTAATACCCTATGGTGTCTTCAAAAAGCTGTGAAAAAGTAGGATTTGTTTTTTCTATCTTTTTGGGGGGTGCTATACCAGAAAAGCATTCAGAATGCTCGTGACGATACAATACTTGGGGTGTGTGGGGGGGCGGATTCCATAGTTAAAGGGGACCATTCTGGGAAGTATAATCCCATGGATAAATATCCAAGACATATTCACCGATGCGGTGTATGGGGATGAATCGAAACCTACCCTCTGGGGAACTATCATAGCAAATGGGCAACTTTCAATACAGTAGCTATGTTAAATTACCGAGGAATTCTCTTTTTTGTGGGTATGAATATCCATAAAACCAAACTATTTTGATGTTGCATATCTCCTAACGAGACCTTTCATGTGGTAAAACCAGTACCGTAAACCATCCCATTAACCCACCATTTGGGGGGGTTAATAGGCAACATCACTCATTACTATGGCTATACCGTATACCTAATTTCGAAAAACACAAGTAGGGGGCGGCTTATTTTCCGTATCACTCTGAGGATGTCAAAACAAAAACAACAGAAATCACGAGTGCGAGGATCAAGATACCAGATGGTTTCAAGGTGATTTAGGGCGCAGTTAGGGATGCACACCTCCAAGTTGCAGAAATTTCCAGTTGCATGTTCTAATCACCGCTTACAGGGGATTTCCCAATGCCCATGGGTTATGGCATTGGCTTTACCACCGAAAAAAACGATGTGAAAACACCGCGTATCTTGCATCAGGTGCACATCTTCTCTCCAGGGCAACCAAGGAGCTGAGATTTGTCTTCCAAAGCCCGCATCCGCCTAAGTTCCAGCTGTGAAATGGTGGTTGAAACTTGTGGAACCTCACTATCAGATTCACACAACACTAATCTACACCGATCTACACTAATCTACGCAACTAACTAAACAACATCTTCCTTCCAGTTTGAAACCTTTATCCTCTGGTAATTTAACATAGCTATTGAAAATGACCATAGACATGGTGGATTTACCCATTGAAAATGGTGATTTTTCACAGTTTTTGTATGTTTACCAGAGGGTACACCACAAACCCAAAACGTTGGTCAACTTCTGGCTCCTGTCAACAGCCAAAGGTCGCTACCCTTTTCTGGCCATGGGACCATCCCCAAACAGAACCATGGACGAAAAAAGTTGAAACCGTACTTGGAATATCATTGTTAATTTACTGGAAGGTAATCAAAAAATAATACATCTATCTATCTATCTATCTACCTATCTATCTATCTACCTACCTATCTACCTACCTACCTATCTATCTATCTATCTACCTACTTATCTATCTACCTACCTACCTATCTATCTATCTATCTACCTACCTATCTATCTATCTATCTGTCTATCTATCTATCTATCTCTCTACCTATCTATCTACCTACCTACCTATCTATCTATCTACCTATCTATCTATCTACCTATCTATCTATCTACCTACCTACCTATCTATCTATCTATCTGTCTATCTATCTATCTACCTACCTATCTATCTACCTATCTATCTATCTACCTATCTATCTATCTATCTGTCTGTCTATCTATCTATCTACCTACCTAGCTAGCTATCTATCTGTCTATCTATCTATCTATCTATCTGAGTAAATGGTAATTTTTAATCATATATCATACCATCAATATGAGATTTTCCATAGCTGTTAAATCACCAGAGGGTACATCTAAGTCTATCTGAGTAAATTGTTCAGTTTTCACTAACTTGGAGGGTTCGGCCATGGCTGGGGATGATTCCCCGATCCAATAAACCATGATTCCAGGGTTCGGGAGAACGTCGTGAGGTCGTGATGAAATTTGCCCGGATCTATTACTGGATTTTATCTAACATTGCAGTGAAAAAAACCACTAAATGGAAGTTTGAACAAACCCAAATAATGTGACAAACACTACTAAGCTACCATTTGGGGATGATATTTACAATGAATTTATGGAACTATTGGGGATCATTTATTGGGTTTACCAGGTTAATCTATAAATTGGGGATATCAAATCGCCAGTGGTGGAGGGTAAGCAGTCGAACTCATTCGAACTCGACCAGTGACATGTTGGAATGTGTATGTTACACCTGTGCATAGATGTGTATGCAGGTTTCCTAAAATGGAGGTACCCCCAGATCAATCCAAATCATCCAAATAAAATCATTTTAGTATTGAAACCTATGGTGACTTGGGGATTTCCCATTTAGAGAATCTCCGTAGATATTTTTCTTGCCCGGAGGCTGATGGCTTCGAGGTAGGTGACTAGCAGGGACCAAAAGGACCGCTTCGGCAGGTAGCAGCTTCCAAAAGATACTTATACATATCATATGATTATACATGCCTATATAAATTATATGTGTATTATATACGCATATGTATACATACATACATACATACATACATACATACATACATACATAACAATACAATACAATACAATACAATACAATACAATACAAAATGTACATCTAAACTATGCATGTGCATATCTTGTATACATGTCTCTCTCTCTCTATTATATAGATTGCTCTTATATAACAAAATAGAATATGCTTATAACATGATCTAAAATTGCGTCTAGGTCTATATATAGTGTGACAATGTGTGTGTGTGTCGTGCTGAATCAATGAGATCAATCCATCTGAACTTCCCGGACGTCAGTCAGTCATAATCAGTCGAGTAGCAGAGAAGCTGCACCCGCTGGGCCCAGAAATGTGGATTGTACGTGGATGTTCCATCAATTTATGAATATTTATGCAACTTACACTTGTGGAAATTTGTTTTCAACCCCAATTTGATGCCAACTTCCCTTGAAATTGAGCTGAATCGTCGTGATCAGTGGATGAGTCTCACCCCAAGCCCTTCACTCAATGGGAATCCCCACGCCGAAGCTACCTCGAGGCGCAAGGTGTAAATCATGGGATCATCTCGTCGATTGGGGTGAAACCGTTTCCAACTGCAAGACGTGTTGTTCACTCGTAACGTGGCTATGTCTAAGGGTCATAAAACTCACTCTTGAAGGGTCTCAACTTGGGGTTGAGAACAACTAGAAACACATTTTTCAGCACATTGAAACCCAAAAATCGTTGGCACCAGCTTCACATCTACCGTTTGCCATCTCCAGAGACATGGGCTGCCATGCTAAACGTATGAGGCAATTGGGATCATCGCGGGGACAGTTCCATTTGAAACCACCAAGCATTAACCAATGGTTGGCTGGTGGAAACGGTGGAAACTGGCGATTGACGTTGGATTGCTCCGTAGTGAATTTCCAAGAGGGATCCCGAAATTCGAGTTGGTCGAGGCGAGTAGTTACAGCTGGATTTGGGTTTGTCCTTTCTAATTGGGGGATACTTCAAGAGCCGCAAAGACATCATGATTTATCATCACTCTCCCTGTTCAAATGGCCATATATTAGTTCCATCCTCCAGTTTTTGATACCCCCCCATGGTTGATATCTCCATTGTTGCTACGTGCCAAAATCAAAAGCTGACACATCCACCAGGCATCACTTCCCTCGCCTGACGTTGCACCTGAAGTGAAGCCAAATAGGCTGCCTGGGCTCACCACTCGTTTCACGAGGGGCCCAAGCATTCTACCAGCAGCATTTGTTAGGGAAGCTGTGCACCATCAACCATCTACACTACTTCTTGTTGCAGCAGTTGAAAGCCATGGCAGCGGTCAGCATCCAACATAAACTTGCCAAAATTTGAAGGGCACCATCTCAGCAAGCTAGCGAAAAAAACTGGTTGGTGGTTTCAACCCCTCTGAAAAATTTGAGTCAGTTGGGATGACAAGACATTCCCAACTGAATGGAAAGTCATATTTTTTTTATGGTTCCTGGCACCACCAACCAGATCCCCATGGGTCTTAAGTAACCAATATCTATGAAAATTCCGCGATTTCATGTTTTGGTTAAATCCCTAGTGTTTTTGTCCTTTGTCCCACTGCTATAAACAAATAACAGTATTTTATTGCACCCATTTCTCTGTTGGAAAATCCCTATAAATCCCCATGATATCCTCGTATGTTCCATTGAATCACCTCAAATCATCTTAAATAATCTAAAATCATCTCTTTTCATCTTGATTAAATCACGATGTTTGCTCCTTCAAAGCCCAGTTTTTCCCTTGGATCTTTGGTTTCAAGAACCTGAGCTCTGCGATGTCGCGAAGATGTTGGGTGCCGTTCCACCCTGGCTTTGCAGCGAACATATGGGGAGAACGAAGAGACTGGGAGCACAATTGGATTTTATATGATTTTATGGGATATATATCAATATCTATAGTTTATAATGAGAATCTTAACGAATTGTCAGAGGATTTCCAGGCAGCGCAAATCTGGGGAAATAAATTCATTGGATCCAACAAAACATGGGGATTATCAACATAACTTCGGTTTTAAACCAGCACAAGTATGGGTCTGAACAACTAAGGGGATTTATGTATATTTTATATGTATATATTGGGTTATAAAACTAATTCATACAAATTATAACTATAACCACTTCCTGGCATTGTGAACCACAACAAATGCAGAAACTAGTCATTGTCCATCACTAGGGAATGCCTCAAAATCATCATGTTCAGATAATTTCAGGTATGTTCAGGGCTCTCAAGACCCCAGGTCCCCTTTGAAGCAATCATTTGGTACCCCTTTGAAGCAATCATTTGGTGGTTTCCCAAAATTAGATAAATTAGACCAGTTTCGTATTGACACCTATGGTGACTTGGAGTACCACTATTTTAGAAAACATCCATTTACCCATCATAGGTTGGAGCAACCCTAATTTTGACGAGAATTTGCACAAATCGAAGGACCCAGTACATACTCTCTGCGACAAAGCCACTCATATATTGAGTAGTCACCACTACTAAACCCCATGGTGCACCCCATGTTTGGATCATTTTGACAGAAACCCCCGTTGAAGTTGTCGTATTTGAAGCCAACTCCTTGCAATTATGTTATGCCAAGATGCGAAAATGCTGCCAGCTTCGCTTCCAGAGGAACCTCAAAGGAATTGATTCAACGTTTCAGCAGTTTTGGAAAATGATCCCCAAAGGCTTACCAGAAAGAGTAGGTTTTGGAGGTTTTGGGCCATCCACAACCATGGTAACCATGGCAGAAAACTTCAAAGCCAGGCCGTAACTTTGAAACTTCCCTGGTTGCGCTGGTTCATTTTTCGGTGATCCTGGTGAAATGATGTTCTGGACGCCATCGGAAAAAAGTGGTCTTGAACCGTTCTCAAGGGACACATAACCACAAGATCTCAAAAGACAGGACGTTCTGGAGGATTTTTATCTAACAATTTCCAACTTTGGGGTTGGAAATTGTTAACAATCTCCAACTTTGGGCTGGAATTGGTTGGAATCTTCAAAAAATGCGGGTGCCCCAAAACTGGGAAACGACTTCCAACAAGGTCTCCACAGTTTCCAGTTACGGGTTTCTACGGGCAGCCCAAAATCAACTGCAGAGGCCAACATATTACCACTGAAGGATGAAGGACGAACGACTCGAGCAGCAGTTGAGGGCCATGTTACAGTGAAACATCCCGGTTTGACATGAGAAAATTCAACGTCCACACCCGATTTCAAACCAAGTTTTTCAGGTTAAATGCCGAACACATAATAGACATTTTGAACGACTTCATATCGTACGGACATCTCAATTTCAACCGTTTCCTTTGTGACTGCTGACACCTGGCCGGTACACCCTCAACTTTTCAGCTGGATGTGTACTAGCATCCGCAACCCCCAATCGGAAGCCGTGCAAGGTATGAATATGGTATCCAGTCTATACAAATTCCACAGAATTCCTATCATTTGGAGATGGTTTAGTGATGTTTAGTGGTTAAGTCGCGACCTTTTGATTGAAGCAGTTTAGGTCGTTGAAAATTTCCGTTGGCCAACTGGCCTTAAATGGCCAAATCTCAGAGGTCCCCACCGCTACTTCCCGCAGCAAAGAGAGGTTTCGCGTCACCTGAAGAGACTTGGCCAGGAAACGGTCACCCCGTATCGTGGCTGGAAAAGACCAGCCAAATTTTCAGTGAGAAAACATGGGATGACCATCGGTGAATGACCGGAGGACGGGAAGCTCATCAAAGCAAACAGTGATAATTCGAGATGTCGGAAAATCTACAGCTTGGTTGAAACCAAACAGTTCCCACCACATGTGGTCAGTTCAAAATCCAGAACGACGAGGTATAACCCCCTACAATAGTCAATCAACAGGGCTTTTGGTCACTGCTCAACTTCTTGATGGCTGAACAATATCAATCCATTAGGGATAGTCAGGATAATCATCTCCTTCACTTGGAAGTGCAGTTCCAGGGATATACAACCATTGTTTTTTTCGGGGTTATATCATGTTATATCCCAAACATGGGGATCCCCGAGCTCACCGGAACTGGACTTGCAATTTGCAATACAAAACGGTGGGTGGTTGCAATAGCTACTGCACCAAACGGATGGTTGAAATCCTATCATGGGATAATCCGGCTATCAACTGGTGCAGGATTTCGCAACCATGTTCTTTGTCCGATTCCTCGATCGTCTCCCCAGCTCCAGCCGTGATTCACAATTCACTGCGGACATCCTGGTTGTTTGAGGGTTATATGGATTGATCAAAGTATGTACGTATGCATATTATACACATATATATATATATAAATACACACATATATATATATAAATATACATGTATATATATATATATATGTATATACATGCAAATCATGATTATCCCTGTCAAATGGACATATTGGCAGGCTACCCCTTCTTTCGGACAAACCCATATACCCATGATTCATTGGTCAACTCCCTGTTTTGAATGGTAATTCAAGCTCCCTGAAAAATCAGTGCTCGTCATTGGGGATCATCATCCCATTTCTATGGTTGAACACATGAAACCGCCAACATCAACCAACAAAATTCTATCCCATATCCCTATCATGGTTGGGGTACCCTCTGGTAAACTAACATAACCATGGAAAATCACATTTTTAATGGGAAATATACATGGCCATTTTCAATAGCGATGTTAGTTTACCAGAGGGTATCTCCCGTTGAAACCACGAGCCGGTCAAGAACCCCACTGGCTATAGGTTCCCATGCGGTGTGGGCTGCGGTGTGGGCTATTGATAGACATATCCACATGATTGTAACCCCCACAAATTGTAATATGCCCCCCCACAAACTATGGCGAAACATATTTGACTATAACTGGACTTGCATCCGCAAATATCTTTAATCCATCACCTTGGTTTTTCCATCCTATACTGCTGTTAATCCCATGATGTCCCCACTGCCCATGATATCCCCATTAGGTTCGCCATGGTACCACCATTCTTGGTGGTTGAAATCCCCATCGTTGTTGCTTCCCAAATGGTTGTTTCCCATGTCATCATTCCGTTGATGTTCACATGATCGATGACCTCCCAGAAACTTCTTTTCGCTTGAACCGCCGAAGATGCTGCCTCGTGACTAGCCGACTGCTGAAATGTAGAAACTGGATCTTTTTGGGGGATTGGTAGAGTGATTTTTTTTGGAAGTTCAGTGCAAATTTTCAAGCTCTCTTATTATGAACATCAAAAAATGAATGGGAATATCTACTCAATCTACTCATGAATGGGATTGTTTGCCATTTCTTGACTAGTACCCTCAATGGATTGGTGTTGATTTTGTTGGGAAAGTCTACGGGAAATCCTAGTTATGGTTGAATTCGCCCCCATTGGTTTTGTTAGCTAAGGAGATGGCTGGAAACATATGGGGTTGAACCAACACAAATGTTTTTTTTATGCATAAGAATACGGGTTTATGGCAAATCCCATCTCCCTGTTATCAAGGGTCATGAAGGGACCTGTACATGGTAGTTGGTACTGGTGCTACTATGACCAAGTCTTTGGTCTAGTGGTTGAACCCATGACAAATGGTAAACCAACGAAACCCCAATGCGATGCTTAAAAATCTAGATTAAACCGGCAAGAGACCCCAAACAGTGTGGGGGGTAGGAAGTCAATGTATTAGCATACAAGCAACAGAATAGTAACATATGAGGCTAGACATTACCGTAACTGCAGCAGCAGGAACTTGTTTTGGCACAAGAAGCAGCGCTATGTCTACTCATCAGGGACTCAAGCCGATGCCCCAAACCAGGGCATCGAAGAGAAGTGCAAAAACTCGTCAAAGAAAGACCTTCTAGATAGATGGTTTTTAAAGATCTTCATACAAGAGCTTACTAGGTGCATCCCAGAAGAACTTTCAGACAAGCACCAATGCAAAGCATCTTCTAAGGTCTTAATGCAAGGACCTCTTGAGGCGGATTTCAACAGGATCTCCACAAGATCTTCCCACAAGGACCTGTACGAGATCATGCAAGGACACCTAGAAGATTTCTTCAGGACCTCTGCAAGGGCTTCTCACACGGACCTGTACAAGATCATGCAAAGGCATCTGACAGTATTTCACTAGGATGTCGTAGGATCTCCACAAGATCTTCTCACAAGGACCTATAAGGAGCGGCTGCTGCTGGAGAGGATCTTACAAGATCTCGAAAATCCCGTCCCCTATTACTAAACCACCCCCAAATAATAAACACTAGGGTCCTTCTCCAATTTTGGAAAATTTGAGGTTGGCCAATTTGATTTTTAATTGATCCCCTTCAGAACACAATTTAAACATGAAGCTACCATTTCAGGGTTTCACCCCCTAATAATAAAAACTAATCAACCCGGGGTGTTTTTCATTAGGGTCCGTCTTTTAAGGTCGAAAAAATGTATTTTACATTATGGTTTTTAATTTAATATTACGGCAAAGCATCGAAATCCAATTTTTGGCAATATTCTAATTAGATTTTAAAGGAAACCTAATCGAATTTTGAAATAGAACAAAATAGTTTTTTACATTAAGGTTTTAAATTTATTATTAGGGGAAAAGCTTCGAAATCCAATTTTTCTGGCCAAATTACTTTAATTCTTACCTCGTCTCCCTCGTGTCTTAATTTGTTCCCCATGATTACTGTCCTCGTTCGTTAATTTGCAGGTGCAAATTAAGGCTTTACCTCGTTAATTCGAAG
>Ga0126342_10007147_pt1 | contig 19898 bp, 16 predicted proteins | sample Cyp1metagenome_FD_92528 | JGI IMG/M metagenome (GOLD analysis project Ga0126342, IMG submission 92528) | Coral microbial communities from Lord Howe Island, Old Settlement Bay, Australia - Cyphastrea 1 metagenome | ecosystem: Host-associated > Invertebrates > Cnidaria > Coral ... | reverse complement strand
AGCACCTTTCGGTCCATCAGTGGATTCGCTTTGCCATCCCTGATTCACAACAACCAACCTCTCCTATAGGTTTCCTATTTTTGAAACTTCCGCCACCGCCTTGTGCGGTACTACTGGTATTTTATGTTGAAAACCATTTTTGTTGAGATTTGGGATTGCCAAACCTTCTAACAAATAGGCATGTCCAATATGTTGCACTATGTTACATTCCCCTTCAGTTTGAGTGGTATCACGAGTCAACGGAACTTGATTCCGCAGACCAGTGTTTTACATTGTTTTACCATATATCTGGAGGGTGTATTTTTTCCTACTTGCAACCCATCAAAGATGAAAACTGCAGGGTACACGCAGAAACAGCAACTCTGATAACTCTGTATATCAATGAGAAAACATGGTGAGCCCTTCCGGTTTCGAGGACAAGTTGACCCATTGGCAATGCATTTCCAGGCTACGGAATCCCCGCATCATGCTGGTTCGAGGCAGCCAATTTGCAGCAGGTTGAGAAATCATAGCCCTGACGGGGCCAGATGGCTATGGGTCAGCAGATGGCTATGGGTCAGCCTGGTACCCTGCTAAACATATTAAAAAAAACATATATCATATATGTAAACACCATAAAACAGCCATGAATAGCCGGTAAATTCGGTAAATGGATGTTCATCCAGAAAAATCTTCAGGTTCACCATCCCCGAGCATCCCCTCACTTCAATACCGAGAGGAAGTTTGTTTCACGACGAGGGATTCGACCTTTCAGACCCAAACCAACCTGGCTCCAACAGCGTGGGTTGCCCAGAGGACCAAATGTTTCAGAACCTCTCTGGGCATCTCAAGGCAAAGAAACTTCTCTGTGACCAAACACATAGATGGGCCAAGACATGATTCATAATGCGAGGATGGGCCAAAGTTCAGATGCAGGGACGATCAGGGACGCGCAACCTTTGATCATTCTTGGCATGACCATGCCCATATGATCCCAATATGGATCCACATCCATATGGATCACTGCATTATTCGGCATAAATCGGTCGTCTCATCCAGTAGATGCACCAATTGAAGACTTAGTTTCAGGCAACATGTCAGCCATGAAAAGTGTTCGCCTTGGCCCCCGCGAGCGAGAGAGAAAACAGGACAGGACATGGCTTCGGAGTTGGAGAGGCCAAGCATTTTTTCAAGTCAGAGGCCAAAGAGTTTCAGTTTTACCGTGAATAACAATGAATAACACATATGAAACTATGAATGCATATTTGAAACTAATTACTAATTACTAGGAACACACAATGCTGGTAGATACACTGCCATATCATAAATCATCATAAATCTAAGAAATATTGCAGTAAAGGCAAGTTACCCTTAGGTACACAGCTGCCCACCCAGCCTATCTTCCAGGAATAAGACCATCTCTGAACATCCGAGAGGCCAAAACAGGCGAGTTTTGCCACCACCATTCTGCAGCCACACCTGAAAACCACGATGCTTGGCATCGCTTGGCAATCCAGCTGGCAATCCATCAAAACATCCATCATTACGGAAGTATACGGAAGTCTCATCAAGGATTTGAAGACCCTTCACAAACTGGTCTGATGAACTTGTAAGCCTGTTTGTGAAAGGGATGTATCTATATAGATGAATTTTCAGCGACTCATGTTCTGAAGCTGATGCTCAAGGTCATCCAAAAAAGATCACAGGTAAAAAAAACCACACATCGCCGTTTCATGCCCTTTTCTTGTCAGCCACCTGGTCCAAAGTGTGGTGCAGCAGCATCTCAGTGTATTCTGCGCATCAATCAATTTAGCCAAATGGCAGTGTGTCAAAACCTTGTACCCCTGGTGAACATCAAAATAGCTGGTAAATGGATGTTCATGCCCCTAAAAATGGTATTAATAGGTATTGATCCATACCCAAATGGATACATGAGTGTCTTACTGGCAGCCACTTGCTGCCACTTCAACTGGACATCAGAGACAAATGGATACAGAACACCATGAACCTGTCAATATCAAAACAGCATCTTGATGGTTGTGCATGCAGCGATGTGTTCCAGTTGGGAACAAACAGTGACAAACCACTTATTGCCTTTCAGTCTGTATAGTCTATGCAAAGGTCTGAAGCAGAAAGCTGCGAGCAGTTTTCATGCCAACTCTCCTCAATCACATATGATCCACATGCATTTCTTTGCGTCATGCTCTTCATCTTACTTGACGGATCTGAGGCTTTCAAGAGACCTTCACAGGCCTTGACATGGGCAAATGATGGCAAATGAACTGGTGCAAATGATGGCTGCTTCCTCGAGTCGCCCGATTCATCCGGTGTCAAGACTTCCGCTGAGCTCCAAGCATTCCATCACCGCATTGCAGAAGACAATTTTAGCAGATCTGCAGCCATGGTTCAGCAAATCAGAAACGTGGATAAACGTGGCATGTTAAAACCAGCGACTGAGTGAAAACCAGACTGGGTTTCGCATAGTTTCTGATAGTTTCTGTTCCTGCAGAAAGATATCTGTCTTTGCCATACATTACGACATATTACATACATCCTGTCCGGAAACTCATAGCATGACGGCATCAAAACAGATCAAAGCTGAGATTCCCCGCGTCAAAGATCCCTGGCAAGTGAAAGAATTCAAAGCCAGGAGCAAGTCCATTGCTGCATGGTATCTGTAGAAATCTGTAGATCATGTAATATCATGTATCAAGAAATCCAGCACCCAGTGCCAACAATTCTCCCATACTTTCCCATACTTTATATATCTCCTCACAAAATTGATAAAAAGATGATAAAAGATGATAAACTATCTGTAACTATCTGATAAACTATGATAAGATCAGCAAGACATGGTGCTTCAAATGTGGTGGTTAAACAACTCCAAACATGCCAGCTCTGCCATCCCTGAGAAGCCTCGTGACTCCAAGCTGTCAAAAACTTTCACCTCACGACAGCTGGATGTCCCTGGCATCAATTCTGCTTAACAAATCTTGGCAACCGATTCTATATGATTCTATTTTCCTTATAAGATCTTATAAGTAGCATTTATCAGTACACAACGACCTGAGAACATCTTCAAACCTACTTTGTCACTCCATGATCTAGGTTGTCCGCGATTGACTTTGTCTTGGGGGAAAACAGTCGCGTGTCTCAGATTCCTGCAGCTTCTGCATAGAGCACGCTCCTCTCCTTGATTTCAATTGCAAGAATTCTAATCACAAACCATTTTGTGCGAAGCCTACACGATCTTACTTCCCGCAATCCATGCTCTTGGACGTTCCTACCATTAACATCCAGTAACTAGTTGGGAGGGGAACCTGCTTTCGATCTCAAAAGTCTGAACTCTTGTTCAACCACAATCGCGAACCCTGGCGCAATGTTGAAGTCATTGCATGCCATACCCGCTGTGCCCACTGTGCCTCTGGGGCACAGTGCTGCAATCTTCGGAAAACGTGTAGCGCGTCACGCCTCGGTTGGAGCATCTGCGGTCAGTTTCTTTAATGAATCAGAATCGGATACTTGGATACTTGATGATACTTGGATATGATATGATGATACACATTGAATAATATTGAATGTATGTGAGTGTATGTGTAGAAAATGTGTTGTGTATGTACAATATTGTAATTACAATGGATATCACGGGTATCGGATCGTATTGGCCTCTGCCGAAGCTCTCAACTAACCACTCTCACATACGCTCACCTCGCTCACCACAAATCTGCTCCTGGGATCCCCTGCTTGAGCGCTTGCTCTTTCTCGATGGTCTCTGGGCCACGGCCCTTGGCAAACCGCCCTGCCCCTGCCATCCCCTGCCCATACCATCTGGCTAATATCTGGACGTTGATCATCATCGATCTGTCCGCAGTTCCCATTCTGGCCGGAAACATGGACTTCATTGGACTTGTACAACGGAGCCCGACTTCAGAACTTGCAGTCTATAGTCTATTGTGTGCACGAGATCCTAAGTATCAACACAGACAAACCTCTCTTCCTGGCTTGCAGGCACAGCTGCTAGATGTGCTGCCATCTCCTCTTTGGTCATCTGCGTCATCTGACCACGCTCACCTTCAGGTTCACAATCTTTTATAGTCAGATGTACGGATGCTTTCGAAGGCATAACAACACGTCCAACGTGAGGAATCCTGATTATATTCACAAAATTGCAAAGAAAAGGGAAAATAATTAGTGCAAGAAACAGTGATAATTAGTGCAACAAACAGCCACAAACAACACATTGTAGTGATCCGACGTGTTCCGTGAAGTCTCATCAGATTGCAGAAAACTGCGACAACCGCTGCAACCTGGTTCTGGTGTTCGGACGCTGTGCCGGCGCGCTGCCGGCTCGAAGGGATCCTGGCGAGAAAGGCACTGGTCAAGGTCTGCCAAAACTGCTCTGTGCCAGCTGTACCGATCTATCTGCTGTGTCAAATGTACCCATCCTCCTGTTGAGCAAGATCTTGCTGACGTTTCTTTCTGCCTTTCGCCTTCTTCCTGCCATCAGCACTTCCGAACACTAGTTGGGCTGCCAATATAAATCTAGCTTAATCTAGCACTGTCAGGAATGCCAGCATGCTGGCAGATCTGGTAGGGAGTTGATTGTCTTTGTTCTACCCGAAGTGGCTGTCTTCTCACCTGTTTAGTGAATATTTTCAGAGGGCACTCAGCTCGAGCTGGGCATTTTAGTTGATTGGTCAAACAATGGAAAAGAATTGAGCTATTGGACACAACCCAGCAGCAAACATGTCGGCAAATACTTCGTCAGACGGGAGAGAAGAATCTCAGGTGTAAATGCAGCCATTGCTGGGACCAGGTCATGAAAGAAACGGTCAATGGTTTGAAGTTGCACTGTAGAACTCTATTGTTTTAAACATCATTGTCTTATGATTGAAGATGAATATGGTCAGTGGAAATCTGCTACCAGCAATTTCATGTATTGTAATGTAATTCATTTGCAGTTCATTTCAATATTATATTTCATTATATATATTATATATATAGTATATATATATTATTATATATTATATATATTAGATATATATATTTAATTTAAATATATTTAATGTAATATATTTCTAATTTATTCCAATAGCCTTTTCTTCTGCTGAGCTGCGAACGTAGTATACCAGCACCAGCATCAATGCCAAGAAACCCTGGCGAAACCAAGACGTTGGGCGTGGGACTACACAACAGCGGCTGTGTGCTTTGGCCAAGCTTGAAATATCACTCAATATGTCCAACACCTCTGTTTTTTACAGAAAATATGCACATAAAACATCCAACACGTTTGGGTCTTGGTTCACTCCGAAAAGACTAGCTTCTTGATGCTTATTGATGCTTATTGGCGACTGGCAACGGAGATTTCACTGTATCATACCGTATTTTAGAAACCAGGAAGTGGAGGTGTATGAACCGAACAGAAGATTTCTCCGAGGGTCAAGCACAAATGCCAGCCAACCATGTCGTTGCCTCAGCTCGATGCTAGATTCTCGTTAAGATATGTTAAGATTCTACCAGGGACGAATTAATTCCAGTTTCCAATGGATGGGAATGGACAAAGTTCTCTGTCACCGTGGAAGCGCAAGTTCTTGTAAAACACTCTTTGAAGTTCTTTGAGCAATGACTTGCAAAGCCTGCTCAGAAACAAGCTTGCCGACATAAGAAGTTCAATTCAGCAGAACATTGAAATTGTCTGGGCACTTCTGAGCAGAAACAAATTCTCGGAGTTGAAGAGTCTATGGAAAGTAAGCGCACTCAAGTCACGACAAAATGCCAGTGAAGATTCAGTATCTGAATTCTTTTCTACTGCATTTCCGCCCATCCCTGGGTTTACAGGCTGACATGCTGCGAACGGGTTCGTCGCTTCTCCGTGGATGTTAGATGTGTTTAGAGTCTGGAAGTGTGCAGTTTGATGTGAAATCCGATCTGGTGCTCATGGGAAACACCATTTCATGGTTTCAATGCTGAAAGTTGTTTAAGTTGTTGGACAACTACCGACACGATCGAGGCACTGCAATGTACAGTACAGGTACGTAGTTGTCTGCTTCCGATGTCCATGCGATGCTTTGGACGAAACATGTGGTACGTGATAGGCCCATTCCTCTCGTTTTGTGAGATAGGCAAGCGACAGCAATAGATCATCAACCTACAAGCAAGTCTTTCGGCAAAATCGCTTCCAACTTCCAACCTGAGTTTTCAAGAAGCGACTCAGGAATCTTATGGTGGGCCTGGTGGGCTTGGTGGGCTCTGCCTTGGTCCAGGATTCCACAGCTCTCCTCAAAACATCTCAAAACCATCGCACCATTTTTTCTCCTGCAACATGCGAGGCCATACGGTAATTCTGGTCGGTAGTCATTGATTCATGTCGACCATGTCTGACCGTACCTGCAAAAATGTCCGTCCTGAGATCTCACCTTCAGAACATTTCGAAACGATAAATCCAAAGCATACGTCTTGGGAGGAACGCCTAGAGTACTCCCCAAGTTCGCAACCCATCCAGTATCCAACGTCTAATGATGATCAAAGGTAAGGCAACATAACGCAACTGGATGATACTACATTGTTACTACATGTCGCTGCAACTGTTTTTCACAAGCAGCCTTGGACTGGTTCTTGGACTGGTTGCTCATAGAATCTCTTAGCTGACTTCAAATCATAGCGCCGTGTGCAGCTCTGGCTATAAATCCAATCCAAGACTCTCATGATGGCCTTCAACTGAAAGTCAAACAGGAGGATATCCGCACATTCTACTGTCATGTGCTGTCATCATTGCCACATATTGCCACCATTGCTCACCGGTTGTTGGATTCACCCCATTTCCCGAAATCATAAACACATTTTAACGATATATACAGTAGTCAATCAGTAGTCAATGTAGAATCATCATGAATCATCAACTACAAGTAAGATGGAATAGGATGGAACATGAAACACCATTCGGCACATTTTGACACCACCAAGCAGATCAGTTGAAGGCACTTGTCTGAACTTGTCGGGCCGGGTCCTTGAAGGGATGAACAGGATGCCCTGGTAACTAGCGAATCGTTGCGAATCGTGAATGCATGGTGTCCTTGGGTTCCCGCAATCATTCGATTGAAAAAGAGGTCTAAAATAAACTAATAATCTTAAGATATTTTAGCAAATCATGACAGCTTTTGATCGACATCTTCTGACTGGGTTGTCTGATATCCGTTTTTGGCGGTGTGAATGGCCACGATTTGGACCTCAGACTGACGGTAGGGCAGGATCAGTCAGTAATGGAAAGCGCTCACATCTCGCGCGAGGCGTCTCTGGCGGTGCAGCTCGAGGTTTGGAAAAAATCGAAGCTCAAAGTGGCTCAATATTCACGAATCTTATCTGGGTAAACACATGTAAACACATGTAAACACATGTAAACACATACTAATAGAAATATATGGAAAGATCATTAATTATACACTTGTGGCATCTTGTGGCATGTTGTGGCACTGTTGGCCATTGGCCTGTGTCTAGTGGCTCAAGTCCTCAAGTTGAGATTGATGAGATTGCACCATCCAGAAGGCTCCTTGCGAACTCCATGCGAACCATAATATTACAAGTTGCGATTCTGTGACATCTATGACGATTCTCGCCAAAAACCCGCAACGACCAGAACGAAGTCACACAGGTCCCCCAATGGGACTCGCTCCATGAATCATGGGAGATACTTGGTGTCCTGTCCTCATCCAAAATCACACTGGGATGATCGGATATGGAACTGGAGCCCTTGGGGAACACTTGGCTCTGTCAAACTTTTTCCAGAATGCCATGGACATTTATACAATTTTATACACACCATTGACCAATGTTTGACAAAGCTCAAGCGCGAACTGGTCTGCATACAAAAAGTCTGCCCACGTCGATTGATATCATGAGATCATAGTGCAAAGCGTCAGAACAGCATGAGATCAGTTTTTTTTTTTGAACCCTTCTAAAACATGTCTTGATGCCTTAGGGGCGTAGCGTTTTCCTTAGGTTCCCTTTCCAGATTTTGCGAAAGAGCGAGCTAGGGCAAACTGGCAGGCCAATAACTCACTTAAACACGCAGTAGAATGTCTGCAAGGCCATATCGAGGGCATACCTGCGGACACTCGAAATTCAACAAGCTGGTCTTGCCTACAAAGGAGGGAATTACTGGAGCGATGATCCAACTTTCGGTGCGAAACTGCCAAACCTGTCAGATTTGGGTAACAAGCTGTTGCCACGTTGCTGCACATTCCAATCTGTTTGTGACAGGAAATGTTTGGACCAATTAAGAAATACCAAGCACAAACGAATTCTGGTTCCTGTTGGATGGTCCACTGATGGTCCAGTGGTGACTGGCAAATTAGGTACCAAAAAATAGCCAAAACATGACATGACCATCATGATCCAACATAGCCTAACCAACTAAGGTCTGATGATGTCTGATGTGCTTAAGCCATCTTAAGCCTGGGATCTACTGGAATGATCTGGAATGCTTTAGTGCTGCAGGGCTTGGCACTGGCCGGTAAAGGAACCCCGACGATCCCCAACGTGCTTCAGCAAAAAAAAGTAAGCGCTTCTGTCAGAGATCAAACAAGTACAACATGTACAAAGAACATCAAAGAACCTTTTAATTCATCTACGTTCAGGACTCCGAACAACCTATGGATGTTAATTACGTGCTGGGCCTAAGTCCAAGCCAGCAAACAATTCCCAACAACTTCGTTCTGAACATAAACTCCTGTAGCATCAAAGGAGAGCCGCCACCACGAGTTAGAACCAAGTTCAAGAAGCAAACGATCTCTCATTTGCCCCTGTGCGCACATATGAGCACAATATCTCAAATCTGATTGCTGTCTTCTAAATAATGGACTGAATGATATTGAATGCCCTTCCGCATTTGTTGCACTTTTTCCACGCAATGTGAGCCCAATGAGACCACGGATATTTCAACCAGCTATGCATTTCTCATGCGACAACGAAATCAGGCTGACCATGTTGAAATCAGATTGTTTTGGATATACGCATCTGGATCTCAGTCTGAGGGCCAAACCGCCACACGGTCTTCGGCAAGCTCTGGTCGAGGGGTCAAAGATTTACTTTGACCTGGCGCATCAACAATCGAAGCCTGACACAGCATGGATCCACTTACAAAACTTTGGCTGCAATGCAACGTGATTCGTATCCTGGCAGTCAACTGGACTTTCGCTATGATGTACGTGACAGTTGCACTTGATGACTTTAGAATACGAAAGCGTCATGGCAGCACTAAAACCCATTTTTTGTGTTACTGTATGTATATTATATAACATATTATGCAGAAGAGACCGAAGAGAATCAAAAAGTGGCACTTCTCGGAACAGCGGCTTAGACATTCAAATGAACACCAGCGAAGCTGAGCCACACTGGACCCTAGTATACCCTAGTCATCCTAGTCTCTGTTCAAGTTGGACTTTGCATAAGACAAACCTCCTCAGTTTTTTTCTAAGGCAACAAGTTTAAACATGTCGCGTCACCACGAGATGCCGCGCCAGTGCAGTGACGGCTCAAGACCTGCTGCCCAGGACTCGGGTGGACTTCGTGGACAAGATCCACAAGGGTTTCCCACTTTCACTGCGTGAAAACAATTGAGCTCCCTCCCTTGAATCCAATTGAATATAATTATATATAACTACTATATATAACTATACTATATATATATACACTATAGTTGCTACATGTTGCTACATTATATAACTTGACTAAAGACTGGCAAACTGTCATGCATGCCGCAGGCGGCATGCGTGCAACATTCTGGCCATGCGGTGGGGGCTGCCATGGATTGCCATGGCATACAAGGAAAGGAAAAGAGATGAAAAGAGGGAAGATGCGTTGAACATGCGTAACAGTTTCCATAAATTTCCATAATGCCGCACCCGAAAAGGCTGCACAAAGGCGAAACAAACAGAAGTCGACCTTAATTCATTTAATTCAGTATTGTAACACCCCCAAGCATCCCAAACAAAACATAAGAAAATCATAGAAAACCCATAGAAAACCAGGTCAAAATCGTCAATAACTTGGGCTACCCCACACTCACTGGTGCACCCGGGCATCGCCCGAGCCGCTCCCGGGTAGCACCAAGGCGCCCGGGAGGCACGTCACAAAGGTCGTGCGCACTGGAACGACCTGGATGGTGATGATCCAGGTGATGATCCAGGTGATGTTGGATGAAATTTGGATGAAATTTGGATGAGTTTCGTGATGAGTTTCGTGTTGGATTCTGATTGCATCAACGACTCATAACGACTCCAGCCAATTTGGATCAATTTGGATTTGGCTTCTCACTAATGATTCAATCCTTCACCAGTGAACTGCCCCTGCAGTTGCTTGTCACAATGACCATTCTTCCATGACTGCAAGCAAAGGGTCATGGGGACCGGACGCGAGAGTGGTCTTTTGGCTACCTCAGCGATTTCATTTTGTCAAATATGATTTCCATGATGCAGCCAAAAAGCAACGAGTCAGAGAGACACAGTGGATTCGGGGCTCATTATTTGAATGATTTTTTAATGCCATATCAGGAGTGTGCCCGAGCTTCATGAAAACTTTGCTGCAAGAATGGCGCTGTTTTCTGGGGGTGATGCAAAAAGCAAAAAGTTGCTTGACACTGCCAGCTACGAGTCTATATGTCCATCTATCTTCTAACCTCCGAGCCCGCCGCATTGTTCCAATGGCCATCAACCATCGTCTCATCGAACAAATGCAAACGTTTGGGGCCTCAGCGCCGGCAATTTCTCTGGAAACGCGCCAGGGAAATGCCAGCGACTGTAAGAGAAAAGCAACACGACAAGAATTACCCGCCACATCCCGCCACCCACCAACCAGAATTGGTCCCTTTACTGCAAGTTCCAAATGAAGGATTGTATAACACTACTATATACCATTATATAACATAACATAACATAATATAACATAATATAATATACTATAATATGATGTAATATAATAGAATGAGATTTGGTAGATCATGTAGATCTTGGAGACTGTTCTGTCCTGCCATGCCGTCATGCCCCCTCATGACGTCTCAACCAGCAGCTGTTTCGACACCGAGCTGGCATCGAGGTTGACCTCTCGGCATCAATCAACACCCCAGAAATCAATGAAAGTGGCACTCAGATGCGCTCAGAATGCTCAGATCACTCTCGCCTAATGCCGGCATCGTCTGGATGTACCTTACATTCACAGTCATTCAGACATTCACCACAATCACCACAAAGTTATTTAGATGTGCTATATCTGCAACATTTTGGGACTCTCGTGGGTCTCATGGGCATCAAACTCACTGGGTACACTCCCTTTATGCACTACCCTCTATGCATTACCCACTGCGATTGTCTAGCTGACTTTTGAACATTTTTGAATGCTTGTGCGAAAGAAGTCCATCCGCTTCGAAGTCGAAGCTTTTGGTGAATTCTGTTCCTTGCCACACCTGGCGCCCCATGCCACCATTGCACCATCAGTTCGCTTCAACTCAGAGCCCAACTCGCAAGGCGACCTTCAACAAAGCGGCCTACAGAATGATGCAGGATGGTGGGAGGACACGTGTATCAAACCGTCCCTATGAAATAGCTGGAACACGATGGATGTACGAATTTAACTTGTGCAGCACATGAGCAACCATTGGACCATGCAATATTGTGCAAGCGCGTTTGCTGGTGCTTCATACAAACAATCGTTCATCGTCTTCCCAGAAGTTGTTTTTCCATCCTCGCCTGAATTCTCTGGCGCTCTTCCAGGTTTTCTCTAGCCGTCCTCATTGTTATTTGTTATGGCGATGCACTCGATCTTTCTGATGCTAATTGAACAAATGCTGCAATAATCTGCGACATTCTGCAACATCAGAATTCCTTCTATTTGCTTCTTATCTACACATCTCTATAGTGGTTAGCACTAGCATTGAACCATATTGAACCCTTTCTTGTCAGATTTGTCAGCGAGAAATTGTGTACCGAGATCTACCGAGTCCTGAAGTCCCAGAAGGTCCGAAAATTCTGTGCTTCTGCACTCCTGTGGCAAAGATAAAAAAAACAAAATCGCAAAAGAGATGAATCATGTCATCATGTCCAAGAATCTTCGAAAATATGGAAGTCTACTCTCTCCGAAAAGAAGGGGAACCGCCATTTCAGGAAAAGGCATTGGTCTTTGTCCCTTGCAAGTCTTGTATTGCTCACCTCTGGAGGTGGAAATGAACGGAAATCCCCAGAGAAATCTTCAGCAAAAATATGCAAAAATCTGAATTTTCCACTTCTCCCCAGATTTGATGCCTTGCGCGTCTCCAAGCACCGGGTTTCCAGGGGGTCCAAATCTCTGTCGACCGAGAACCTCTGACGTTGGCACGTTGAAAATCATTGATCCCACCCCTATCCAAAAGGTGCGCCAGAAGCCAAATGAACCCCCCAAGAATATGGAATCCAGTGGAGGCCTGTGGAGGCATATGGAGGCATGGGAAAATGATCAAGAATGTCTTCACAACAGCCATTTGGGTAATCCAGTTTTGCATGGTTCAAGAAGTTCAAGACCTCGATCAGCTTCAGCGCCAAAGCTTTGTGACGTGGGTGTGAAACACCTGAGATGCGGAACCAAAAAGCTGAAAAGAATGAAAAGATGGAAGGAAAGCCTTGAGAACACTGGACAAACATGACAAACTCAATTCGCATCTTTATGGCCGTCGAAGCGAACTTAGTGACACCTTTGGAATTGGAGCATCCTTTGGTCTAAAGCCTTTGGTCAAAACAAGAATTGTGAGACTTTGCATATCTTTGCATGGACAATTCAAGGTTCCTGTGAGCTACGCATAGACGGAGCATCCGTGTTGCCAACCCTTCTGCCAAGCAACTGCGACGCCAAGGAGTGGTTCGCACGAACCTAAATTTCAAGAGAAGTTAATGCTGGACCGGCATGACTCCTTACTAAGTGTAGGCAAGGCTGAATAAGCTGTGTATGACTGACAGAAATAATTGTGCCTTTCAATTTTGTTTATGTTTCTTTGCTCAACAAACATCAGCAAACTCCGTAAATGGCTGATTCTGCAATTCCCCAAAGTTACTCATGTCTCAGGTCCCCTACCGGCTGTCGGGGCCATGCCTGGATCATGAATCATCGCACGTTTTGTATTGTCAGCAGCTGCAGTGCACCGTTTCCATCTGCCTGTAATGGTCCAAAGGCGTCTATCTTCAGCCTTGGCCGCCCATGCTGGACATCTAGTGTAACAGGACGTCGGCTGGGGAAGTAGGTATGAGCTCCCAAGGTAGAGATGGACACAACTAAACAGAATGAACAAAGAAACTGGTTCATTCAATCTCAGATTTCAAGCTCAGACTCAAATATGTTGGAACATGTTGGAAACATCATCAACATCATCAATCATCATGAAAATTCCTGAAACATCAGGGGCTCCAGGCTCTCGTGTCTCTGCCCGTTCCACGGGCTCGGGTTCCATGGACCATGCGCGCGTGGCACGGATCGGTGAGCCCGTTGAAGCCCGCGCCAGCGCCGCTGGCCTCCAGCTGAAATCTGGGAAAATGCTGCGGTGATCACCTCTGATACTGTACCGTATGATTTTGGTGGAAAAAAAATCAAAACTTCATGAGACTTCATGAGTTTTTCCAATCTATTTTGATCTATTTCCATGATTTCCATGTGTTCGCCATTCTTCAATCTTTTCTTATCTCTCGTTTTTCTATATTTTTCCCTTTCTTCATCCATTTTTCTGGCTTTCCATGCCTTCGCTCACTGGCAGGCCCTCCGCTGCCATTGGGCGCCACTTCAGCCAACTTCGCCGGGGCCGCTGGGGCTGTGGAGTGGGGCATCTCCTGCAAAGCAAAGTTGCTCATGGTGTAAATATCAAATCTTAAGGTGTATGGTGCAATATCTGTACGATGCTGCAAATAAATCATGTAAAGTAAATATGTATGTATAGTATAGAATTCTCTATTAATACCTGGACATACCTGGACTATGAAACGGAAACAACACCAAAAACCCTTCATGGTGACTATGGGGTTTGAGTCCTTGGTCGCCTGGCTTTGTCGCTGCCCAAGCCTGAAGATCAGACTTGGCCACGTGGCTAGTCACACTTAGAATCAGTTTGACAACAAAAGCAACCGACTTTTGCTACTTTAACAACCATCATGTCAAGCAGGCTCCAGAATGATAGTGTCACCTTGTCGTTTCAACACGCAACACACGAAAAACAATCAATCCTAGACTGCAATCTGAATGCAAGAGGGACTTAGCAAATCTTGTTTACATGAATGGGAGTTTAGCTCTGTGAAGCTTGTCTTTATCTTCAGCAGAACAACGCAGCTACGCTTCCTCAATCAATGAATCAGCATAACATAGCATAACCTTCGACAGTCTGAGAATGATAGCAAGAAAAACACAATCGGTCTCCTGAACTTTATCAGAGATTGCTTATGATATATTATTAGATATATTATGATATATATATATATATTATGACATTGTGATCTTAACGGATGATATACGGTTGATATTGACATGACGACAGCCTGTGCTGTTTCTCGCCCCGACTCGAAAAAAAACTGAGGAGTCCACCGCTGGCTTCCACGAGATCGACCTGGAGAAGAAACATTCACCATGCTGCACCCTGTACTTTCATAATATTTCATAATATTTCATATAGATCCTATATGATTCTATATGATCCTATATGATTCTATATGGTTCTATATGATTCTATATGATTCTATAGATATTCTGGGAAACAATTTGCATTGCATTTCATTGGTGCATATTGGTGCCCTTGATGGCGTGCCAGACAGGAAGGTCCCTGGACGTCGGACTTCGCAAAGATCTGAGTGTCTCATCACAAACACTTCCGAAATCTTCCAAAGACTTCCCCCTCCCCAAAAGCATAGCCTCGCAGAGGCTTCTGCCGCTCCACAGTAGTTCGAAGAGGTTTCTGCAAGAAGCACCGATGGCACAAGTGCTGCAAGTGTGTTGATGCGACCCAAACACTCTGACTTGCCTTTCAGATCTTTCATTCGCACATGTGGTAGTTTTGTTGACAAGTCAGAGAAGCGCTGTACATGACAACAACGTGCTATCCTATTTTCTCACTCGTACAGAGGTGTGTCGATCTCCTGGTGCTTTTCAACTTTGTTAAAGAACCAAAGAGACACGGGCTTCTTTGACGTGAACAAGCATTTCGCAGCACTTGCCCCAAGATTGCACCTTTGCTTTGAACTCGGAGATCCTGTCATGGTAAAATGATAATGAGTGGTTGCTATTAAACGAATGAGCCAGATGTACCGGTCTCATCCAAACCTGCTGAATGCCATGTGACTGATGTCATTTACCACTGCAACCCACATCAACCAACTCGGGAAGCGCAAACTAACCAACATGATCCAACATGCGTACCAGCAGGAAGGCAGAGATCTGATGAGGTTTGCACGTGCCAGTCACATTTGTAATTAGAAATATTTAAAGAATTTAAAAAACAAATCAAAGATTCTGTCACATACGTCACATGCCGCCTGGGTGATTGGCAGCTGGGCTCGGGCTCAGCTTCGGCCTCGACCTTGGAAACTGGGTTGGATGGGCGTGGCATGTCTGGGGCAAATGAGGAAAAATGAAGGAGGTTGGTAAGGCTTCGACGATTGGATGAGCCTAGACATAAGCATCTTAAAGCATCTTAATCATCTTAAGCCCTGGGCAGGGCAAGATCGTTGACGAAGGCTAATGAGATTTCGGAGTAAACATGAGTAAACATGAGTAGGCGTTGGAGTAACTGTGGAAAGACATGTGGAAAATTAAAGATTGCAGGATTTTGCTCACGTTTTGCAGGTTTGCCACGAGATGCCACGAGAGCGGCATCTATATAAAATCCTACAACGTGAGCGATTTGAGGCTTCGGCAGGTGCCTGAGGTCTCCTGAGGCCGCAAGACTGTGACCGTGCAGAATTAAGCAGGAAGCAGGCTTATCGGGTTGGGTGTAACATACTGTAACTGTAACACCGCAAAGGTCGAACATATTCGACGGATCTTCTTTTCAAGGAGCTAAAAATGGTGCTTTGGGAGCACATCACCACACCTTCCAGCAACATCCGGAGGCGACCTTTTGTTTCAACGGCGTCGATCCACGGGTCTGACCCACGTCTGACTTGTGCCATCAACATAATTCAACATATGTCAACATCATCAACTCCCAGGCCAGGCTTTTGAAACCATGTGAGCTTCTGTCGAGGGCGGAAACTGACAGTACTGACATTTGGTACAGCAATGTGCAGCAAATCCACTCGGTTCAAAGCTAAAACAATCTAAAACACCTGTAAGTTGAAACATGTTGAAACGGACACGAACAAAGTGCGCGAAGTGGATCGAAGTGGTAGTATTGAAATGTATTGAATGTGAAAGCTACAGCTGCATCGAGCTATTGGAGCTTGAAAAACACTGGACAAAAGCTCACCTTCCGGCCCGGTTGCCAAATGCGAGGATGATATGACAAATAGCTTGACAAATAGCTCGACATACGCGGCGGAATGCAATAGCCAAGCACTAGACGCAAATTGGAAAAGGCGCAGTCTGACCCTTGAGACAGCCAGGAACTTCGTTTTATGACACACTTCACCCAACGTGGATGTAGGATATGTAATGTGATGTAGGTGGAGTAAACACAAGCCAATAGTCCAAACATAATCCAAATGTAAGCCAAACCAATGAGATCTGTGCGTGCATCTTGCAGGAGCGGCAGGTCTGTCAGAGCTTTGCCATGCGAGAACCAAGTTCCAGCATGATCTCCTCGCCTGGGCGGCTGGGCTGGGCAGTTCATCACAAATTTTGAGACAACCAAAAGATCAAAAGCTTTAACATGTTTCAAAGAACACACCTCCAAACATCTCCAAACAACCCCCAAGCACCTGGCACTTCTAAGACACTCCCCAAGCTCAGGCTAGTCTTAGTCATTTTGAGCCTATTGGCAAGCTGCGAGTATTGTGTGTGTCTCTCTTTGTAGTTGCTATTCACAGCTATGCCTGCCGTCATTGTCAATATCACCATCATAGTGATTGTGTTTGTGTTCCTGATCATAACCATCATTACCATTAGGTGAAACGTGAAGCGCTGACAAAACAGGCACAATGCTAAGGCAGGTTCTATGGAGTCAACAGTGGCATGCCGTGGCAACACTATTCATTGACATATATATATATACATTTATTCACCATCACCATCCCATGCCCCACATTCGCTTCCCCATGGCCCGGCAAGTTGCTGCCGCCACCAATGGCGAACACACGGACCTGCAGAGGGCCGCCCATGGTCAATCGCATGCAATGGCTACGTTGGCCGACCTGCCTCTCTCCAACAACGTTCGATACGGCCACCGATATGATTTCCCCGAAGGTAGCTGCGTCCACCCAAGATCTGAGAAGCTTCACGGGAGCAGAATTCCTGGAACTGCGGTGACTTCATCACACTTTGCATTGATGTCTATTGTGACCTATAACAAAACAGTGTGCAACAGCTTGTGGACAAGCCATTGAAGGCCTGCATATAAATATAAATACATATAAATACCTTAAATATTCTTAAAGAAACTTAAATACGTGTCTTTTACACCAAGAAATGTGATGACATCTACATAAGATTGGCAAAGTTGAAAAGCGCATCAATATCACAGCATTTCACATGCAATTCACAACATTGAGGAACCATGTATTGGCCATGTGATTGATGTCATTTGATGTCCAATGCCAGCAATGCCAAGTCTCCAATGTTCGACTTGCTTGGACCTTGGCCAATGCTACTCGACCTGCAATGCGGTTGTGGTCGTCTCCATCCATGTCTTCTGCGATAGATGCAATCAGCCTAAGCAGTTCAGTCATTCGCATTGAGTTAACTAGAGCTGCAATTGCCTAGAAAAGGTCCTCTGCAACGCAGAAACAATCATAAAGAAAAGGTAAACTAGGTAAACGCTTGTGAAAACAGTATGTTTTTCTTTTTAAAGGGGTCAGGATCATTCCTGCCTTTCCCATCCTTTCCCAGCTTACCGGACAAAAAATGTCATCGCCATTACACGCCAGTCATTTCAGGCAAGGCTCCCATGGGTTGCCATGACCACTCTGGCCATGTCCATCATCTTGTGCCGGATGACCTGAAAGCTGCCAAGACCGACACCGGGGCCACTTTTTGGACAAGATCCTGCCATAGGATTTGAAGAAGGAACAACTCTGTTAGAAATTTCTCCTTGAAACAAAAAATACTAAAACTTCATCTTGACCTGAGAGCAAATTCTCTGTTTTGATATGTGCAAATGCAATTTCATGTTATTCCATGTTATTCCAGCAGAATGCAACATAATGCATTGCTTAAGTGCAATATAGTGCAATCACCGCAACCACTCTCCATCCTGATTCCCGAAAAGCCCAAGAAGCCTGTTGTTGGATCAAGGGCTTTCCAAAGACTTTTCTGATGCGCGCATACCTGTCACAGAGTCCCGATGAAACACTCCTGGAATCGGAGCGCATCGGAGCGCCCAACCGTTGGATCGGTTGGATGCCCCCGCCTGATGGCATCTTCCAAACAGCAGCGTGACATACGACATGCTCCCACAGCCATACTCATGCGCTCGTTGTTGAAGTTCAACATAATTGCCAAGAATCCTGTAGCACTGGCCAGGGAGGAAAAAGTTGAGTCACTTGCTTTGCAGCTGGACATGCTGCAGTCTTCACACCTCTCAAAACACCCGTGAAATACATTGAACTGTCACATCTCTTGCTTTGGGGCGATCATGTTGATGTCGCCATCACCATCCAGCGCGTAACATATTGTAAGATCCTATGTCACAAACCGCTGCTGCACTGCTGCGCCTTGGTTCTCGGTTCCCAAAAGATTTTCCACGGGCACACGCGCATCATTGAAGGCTATCAAGGTGGTCGTGCTCACATTCCAGCCTGCTGATCAAGGGATAGGAGATGAAATAGGTGATGCAGAGTCTTTGTCTTGTAAATGGTTTTATCATGTTTTATCAAACCCAGACCAGTCCGCAATCCTATATGAGTATCATCCCAAAGCATTCAAAAGCGTTTATCTTCCTCTTACCAAGCTCTCAACTACTCGGCCAACTACTCACAGCAGGTGCCTTGGGTCTTGAGACGCGTTGTCTGCACCCCCGGAGTGTCCCGGTGAATCATCAGGAGAGAAATCCCTCCTTAACCGTGGCATGGCCATCATCCTACGGACGAAGTGGAAAACTGTGACACTTCCAACTTTTTCTAATTCAAAATATTTCAAAATGATTCAAACTACCCAACTTGGCTGCCCCACCGGTACCAGCGAGGCCAGTGCGAACACCTGTAGTGAAGTAGTCCTGGGTCTGCTCCCATTCGGTCATTCGCTGTCTTCAAACATGTTGACTCAACAAATTTGCTCTAAGGGCTGCAGCAAAATGATCTTGGAAGTCACCAAATCCTCTATCTGCAGCTTGGATTCTGCATGCATGCCACCAGAGATGAAGGTCTTTTGCCCATTCACTACCTCAGCAAGTTGCGACCAGTGGCATGTAGCTATGACCAACCTTTGAACAGGGGTAAGAGTGTGTACACGTTTCTGCTGTATGACTCATCAAAGTGCAAAATCTCTTCTAGAGGCGGAAGAAAGAATATTGCACTGAGAGAAGGCAAGGAGTTGCTTTTCTGAATGACCTGACCAACTATAGGACTCTAGGACCTAGGAGTTCTCACATGATTCTTCAATTGTGGACTTCATTTTTCATCGGCCTCCATCTCACCAGCAAACACTGCCTTTGTAACCCCCTGTCAATTAAGGGTTGGGGCTGTGCAACCATTTTGTAGTGAAGAAACGGCCTGCATAGCCTCAAGCTCTACTAAATGGATGTGCATGCATGATCGAATTTCACTACTAAATGT
>Ga0126342_10007146_pt1 | contig 19899 bp, 16 predicted proteins | sample Cyp1metagenome_FD_92528 | JGI IMG/M metagenome (GOLD analysis project Ga0126342, IMG submission 92528) | Coral microbial communities from Lord Howe Island, Old Settlement Bay, Australia - Cyphastrea 1 metagenome | ecosystem: Host-associated > Invertebrates > Cnidaria > Coral ... | reverse complement strand
CTCTCTGTCTGTCTCTCTCTGTCTGTCTCTCTCTGTCTGTCTCTCTCTGTCTGTCTCTCTCTGTCTGTCTCTCTCTGTCTGTCTCTCTCTGTCTGTCTCTCTCTGTCTGTCTCTCTCTGTCTGGCTGTCTCTGTCTGTCTGTCTCTGTCTGTCTCTGTCCGTCTCTGTCTGTCTCTGTCTCTGTCTCTGTCTGTCTGTGTCTGTCTCTGTCTGTCTCTCTCTCTCTCTCTGTCTGTCTCTGTCTGTCTCTGTCTGTCTGTCTCTGTCTGTCTCCGTCTCTCTCGGTCTGTCTTTGTCTGTCTTTGTGTCTATCTATTGTTTATCTATCTACCTCTGTGTTTTTTTCTAAACAGTGCTTGTCCCATGTCAATTTTCGCTTACTATTCATGAAATATGCTCTAATTGTTGAAAAACATGCCTTGGGGTTCTGAAAAGCGCGTGTGGGTCCGCAGCAAGATTTTGAATTTAAAATGACTCAATGGCACGTTTGTTCAAGTAAACTCGTTCAAGAAACGCAAATGTTCTCAACACCCTGCGCTTCACCCGTGCGAAAATACTGTAACACCCGCCCAGCCTGCTTCGCCACTCGATCTTCCAGTTGCTGCCATTTGGCGTCCATGGCTTTGGCAGCTTCCTGAAGGGCTGCCTGTCCAAAACGTGAGACAAAGCTCTGCTGCAAGCGATCTCCTTCTGTCGGCATTCAGGGCATTTCTGGCCTACAAGGTGGCACCCGCTGCTCCATTAACTTATGATCGTTTCCAAGTATACTAACTTAATGGCTTACGGTAAATCTCTAGTGGGGGGCTACATGTGTCCAAACCTTTCTTTCCTGCCGATAGGTTGCGCAACCCGTTGCTCGGCTGTTCAATGGGCAAAATAGACATGACGTTTTCGCTTGTTTGGTTAACTCAGTAATTCGGCGGTTCATACGTTGCTTCGATATTTTGTCAAAATCAAGAGGGTTCACATCGACTCGCTAAGTGGGATAAAACCCCAAGCATCAACGCCTTCCTATCGACAGACAGAATGGACTTTGGTGGTACAATCTTGGGGTCATCGGGTGCAATTCTGTGAATGCACACAGAAATCATTGTTGACCTCAGCAGCTCTAAAACCGAAGCTATTTTCCATTGGGAAATCACAGAGTGCCGGTTGGCTGAATACTGACCCCTAAAACATTACCTAGGAACTGGATTGTTTCATCATCTTTTCCCATTTAAATTGCCATTTTGGGGTCTCCCGCCAAACCAAGAAACCCACATTCCCAATCTTCGCCTACAAACCATTCGCTGGTCAGTTCCCTTCGCCCGGCAACATAGGAATATGACAGATGGAATAGCATGCCCTCTGCGGTTAAAGCCCTAGATACCAGTTATTCTTGTTGTTAAACATGGGATTGACATTCCATATACATAAGGTTATAACCGACTTCTCACTCGTAAAGGGCAACCACTGTGGTGATTTGAAATAGTCATGGAGAATCATCAGGTTTGATAGTAAATCGTCAAAACATGAGAACATTGCCATAGCTACGTTGAATAACCAGAGGGTACTATGATGCTCTAAACCATTGGAATTTAGGGGTGGCACTTAAAATTCACCATTGGTAGTTGGTTTTCCAGTAGTTTTCCGTTCAAGGTGATGTTCAATTGCCATGTTTGATTACTGGACGGCAATTACCGCTGTTAAAAATGTGTGCTCAGCAAACATGCTGTAACCAGTGACCAGAACCCCCAGTGACCTAGATGATAATCCTGCTGGACGTGGGCACACAAGAGATGGGATGCATACTTCAAAGGGTAAACAAGATCCATCTACAAAGCTTAAACTCTGGAACCTTGCCAAAGTAATCAGGGCGGGACAAGGGTCTTTCACATAATAACACTAAATGAATATTATATATATATACATATAGTATATATATGTATACATAAACATAATATGTTTGTCAGCTAATCCTTGGCCCAGTATTTTTCATAGCCTCCAAATAAGCCCGCTCTTGAGCTGCATCGCCAGGCATGACCATGGGATTAATGGGCTATGGTCCCACAATGGACATCCTTGTAGTTACATAAATCCTTATTTCAATGGATTGGTTTAAGGGAAAATCTACAGGAAACCATGGTTTTTACCATCAAATATAGGGCTTTCCTGTAAATTTTCCCATCATCCAATTCTATGATTATTGATTTTAGTAGTGCCATGCTGGGAGAAATCGCAAAATCTGGACAGCAACGTAGCCAAAATCGACCATGAAATGGGGTGAGATTCCATATTGGCTACCACCCCAAAAAATTATGAGTGTATCATCCAGCTTGATCATGGCACAGTTACGGGGTCAAGCTAAGTTCCGCACAGTACATCTGTGTCACCGATGATTTGAAATGGTTGGAATCCTCAATCGGAGGTTTCATTCTTGGATTAGGAATTGCAAATGGAAAATACCTTCATCCTATCGTTTTAAAGTTGGTATATAAATCTTCCATTCCTGGGTTATGCCAATAAGCCAATCACTAAACCTCTTTATTAACCAACAATGGCGCTTTTTCATGGCTCTAGTATGGACATCATCTCCCTAGTTCCATAGATCATCGGTCCAGTCATTGGGCAGGAAAACCCACCATGACTGGCAAATTTTCATCCCGGTTTACGATCCTCAAAATATGGACCAGCTGTGACCTCACGGTTTAAAAGTAAAAGATGATAGCCATATGAAATCCCAGCAGGTTCCCTGTTTCTGGAGCCCAATTCCTACACAAGGTGCCCTAAAGATAGGCACCAATAAGTTTGTTTTCTGGTTTAACTGTGATTTATGGTGGAATAAACACATGTAAAATATACCTTGAGTTGGGAAACCCGGCTCTCAAAATTCGCAACTCCAAGGTGAGATCCCTATCTTGAAAGCCCAAATCACCTATTTCGTATAGGTTAATCCATATTTTTTTTGGCGCTTGATCCCCAATTTTCAGGGTTGCTCCCTGGAGTAAATTGGGTAAGATGTGCAATGCCCAATTTATCCCCCTTGTGCCTATTATGTGCCTATAGTGGATTGGAGCAGCCCTGCCATAGTTAGCTAAGTTGGTCTATAATTCCAATAAGTGTGTGGTTTGGTTTATGAATACTGTACTTCGTGGGAGTTGTAGTACAATTGTAGAAGACTTACAACTAGGGGCACCACCTTGCATGATTAGATTACCTCGCAGTAAAAACAAAAAAACATGGAGTATAGTATAACTCCCCATTCTATCGTCTGTACTCGTATATCACCATTTACATGGCTATGAATACTATGAACCAAAACCCCAATTTAAAACTCCCTAAGTCGCTGGTGAATGGATGTCTGTTCCCCGCCTTCTGCGTGACAGTCAGATCCTCCAAGCGTCGCATCAGTGATTGGTGGAGGTCCTGACAGGAAAGGTCTGCTGTGTCATGTCTATGGATGATATATCGATATATGGATGTATGTATATAGAGGATCTATAGACTATAGATGTTATTAATATATTCCTTGTATCTATGTATGGAAGTATGATGATGATATATGGAAGTATAGAGGAATAGATGAATGTAGTTTCGATGTATATATGGTGATTCTTAAAATGGTGATCCCCATGTCACCTTGGTTATTTCAATACGACTAAAATTGTCTAATGACTTGGATGATTTGGCCCCCCGGTGATGTTTGTTGGTGTCGTTTCACCCCATGAATACTAGTTTCCTCATAAAACTCAATGAACCCAGTGATAAATCAACTTAGCTATCTTAGGAACCTCGCCTTGTATAGATGCAGGGATGGATGTATGCGCATGTATATACTTCTGTAGATGCAGAATTGGCAAGATAAGATAAAATGAGGATTTGATTGTAATACGTATGCATGCGTTCATCTACCTGTGCAGAAATCAAACAAACATAGTTGTTTAAAATATGTATATATAAATAATATATATATATATATATAGTTATTTACATACATAATATGATAATATGTTTTTATGATACATGTATCTTTTGATTTCGTTTGAGGCTCTGAGGATTTAAGCAATATATGAAGAAATCACAAGATGTTCCCGCTATCCTGCACATCGAAATTCACAAGCAACAAATCACTAGAGATCATGGGCTGGTGACGCATCACATGGGGATTTTCAGCTACACATGTATGGGGTGAGAAGAACCCAAGGAGAATGACATCATGTGTGGATATCAACCAACTGGGCAGGTACCTTTATGAGCGTTGGGGATGGAAATCCAGTAGTTGCTGGGGCTATCAACACCATGTTGAGTGAAGCTATTACTGGGAACATGCCCATGAAAGCCAGTGTAGTATGTTTTGTCAGTGGCATCATACGATTCTAAACCATGGGAATCACTCTGTTTTGTTGGCTTTAGTATGCAACTATCATGAATTATCTGCTTTGACAGAATAATCACGATATGTGATGTGGTCAACAAACAATCCCGACATATGGCCCACAATCTTGGGCCAAGTTGCCCGCAGCTTGCAAGGATTTGGCTCCATGCTTGGAAAATTCAACTTCCCAAATATTAGTCTACGGTCCGGTACTCTACCAGTTTGCGTTGGAAAACCACCCTTTTTGTTTGTTCTGTTGAATGAGCTACAAGCGGGTATGTTTTTCCATAGCTATGTTAGATTTTCAGAGTATTCCGAGAAATGTCACTGGAACTTTCTGGGGATTCTCTTGCTTTTCAAGCGTCTGCCAGACCCAGTGAAAGCTCGTCATTTGATTTGCTTCTCGCTTCGGTCTGCGGAAGGATGTGAGGTACAACAGGGTCCTTCGGAAGAGGGGGTTAATCATTATCAGTGCCTAAAGATTAAGCTAGGCAAAAGAGTGCTCGATAGGAATGTTCACTTGCGGTTAGACGGTTAGCTTGAGTGGAAAGAATTTTGAGGCCAATCCAATCCCGTTTGTCGATTGTAAGTTCCCACCAGAGCTAAGCCGAGCAGCTATAGGCTGCTAGGTCTCAGGCTTCAGCAGGGGGAGCGCTGCAGAGAAGAGTGACAAGGAAAAGAACGAGAACAAGCAAGGGAAAGGAGAAAAGCAGGAAAGAATGGAAGGAGGAAGAAAGCGGAAACCCAGGAGAAAGAGCAAGAAGCAACGAAAAGGACACAAGAGAAACAAAAACAAGGACAAGGAAGAAAAGAAAAAAAGAAGGAATAACAAGGACAAAACATAGGTAACCAAGAACAAGAAGCAGGAAAAACAAAAACCGGGAGTACACCGAGTACATCCCTGCTTTATTTAACGTAGCTATAGAAGATCCCCATTCTTACTATATACAGTAGTTAGATCATTTTTGTCATTGAACTAAATGGTTCATCCATACCATAGCTATGTTAAATAACCAAAGGTGCACCCTTGGAATCCCACATAATCCAAGCATTATCCCACACTTATTGGGTAAAACATATGGCAAAAATACCATGTAAGGCCTGTCACATATCCACTGAAATTAGGAATAATGCATCAGGATCCCATGATATAACAAGCTCATCTGCATCTGGGCCCGAAAATATCTGCAAACGCTATCGCTAGCATCAATCTCCACATTTTTGTTGGTCCTTGGTTGCTTCCCATTGTACATTGTTGACTAAATGATTAAATCACGTGCGTGAGTCTTAGAACGGGGCTCTGATAATCAACCCACTTGGTGGATATTGCTACTAGCTTTGTTTTTCGTTTTTAATAGCGGTCTCATCAGCACCTCACCATTATGTTTTGGTTGATATGGGGATTCATCCCAAACATCCCGTATCTCTGTGTAAATGATAGGTAAATTGATGTAAAATCAGCAGTTGTTTTGGGACCCCTCGTTCTGACATGGATTGATTATATCGATTTGAAAAGGAACAATGAACCAGAAAATCTGTTCAAATCGAAAATCAACCATGGATCTTTCAATGAGGTAAAATCAATGAAGTATTTATAGAGGTTACCTTCCTTTTTTCCCAAAAAAAAACACATGTCTTTTCCCGGTCTCCCGAACTCCACTAGATATGCCACCAGTCCTATGGATCCGGGAAAATATGTTGCCATGTTAGGCCATGTTCCATAGATTTTCCATCCATTCCACTGATTTTCCATAATTTTTCCATATGGCAGTGTGTCAAAACCTTGTACCCCTGGTGAACATCAAAATAGCTGGTAAATGGATGTTCATCCCCCTAAAAATGGTATTAATAGGTATTGATCCATACCCATATACGTTCCATGGATTTGTTCAGATCGAATCCTTTTGGCACCTCCTTCTGCAGACTTTCGTTGCAATTCTTGGCCATCCTCGCAACCGCCTACGGCGGAGGACATTAAGACAAAGACTTCCTGGGAATTTGAACTTACAGTTCCGGGGATGTACTGGTGATATCATATATTTTAATATGATACCCGCTGGTAAACTAACATAGCCATGGAAAATCACCATTTTTAATGGGAAAATCCACTATAAATGGGAAATTTCCCATGGCTATGTTAAATTACCAGAAGGTATAATTGATTGTATTTGAATGTGACTGTTCGTGATGGGATAGACAAGACTATGCCTTTAACCATCAACCATAAAAACTCAACGGGAAATGGGTGGGATATAAACATTAATATTTCACCAACCAGCATGGGTGATATTTCATGGGAAGGGGAGCAAAAACCAATTACCATCCCCATAGGTTTAGTTGCGATCGTTCCAAAGACCATTTGTGTTTTTTTGCTGAACATATCTTCTATCACCAGTCAAAATAAGAAGATCCAAGATGGAATGAGACACATCCGCCCAACAACTGATGAAAGCTAGAAAAAGAAGCTCACCCCAACGATAAATGGCCGTCAAATGGGTGGCATCACATATTTTTGGACATGTCTCATTACGTATCCTGATCGAATCAGGCTTGATTACCCTATGTCGGCTTGTCTGAAAATTGGGTATACCATGGTATACCATGGTATACCCAAAAAAATTCCGTTCAAACATCATTGGAATATGGACAGTGATGATTAACCAGTGAATCATATTGGATACTCAAATTTCAAAGAAAACCCCCATTTTTTTCCAACGCGGCTGGCGGATCAATTTTAGCCCGTGGCTTTGCGTTTCGCGGGGCCCGCGGGGCCCGCGGGGCCGGATCGCCGGGATGCGTTTGGCGGCTTTGGATCGGCCGCGCTGACCTGTCAGAAAGGCAGGATTGAAAGCCTTGGCAAAATAGATGGGGTTTCTCTGGGGTTTCTCTGAAAATAGGCTATCCATGGCTATCCCCAATTCAACTGGATTATATGGTTACCCTCCTGGTGATTTAACGGTTGCGAACTGGAGAATCAGCATGCTATTAAGAGGTAATAATGTCATCAAACAACATCTATAAATGGGCCATCTATACCATGGCTATGTTAGTCATAACCAGAGGGTATGTATATATATATATGGATAATCATCATTTTCCTACTCAAGATGGCTTTTTTTTGGTGGCTATCCCGTCTATTTTCAGGTCCCATAAGAAGCTTTTTGGAACAAAGGGGTAACGATATGGGATAACTCATGATGGGATGGAAATTCATGGAAATGTCCATGGGAAAACCAATGGGAACATGGGAAAACATAGGGAAACCCATGGAGGTTTACTCTCTGGTAAACTAACATAACTATGGAAAAGCACAATTTTTAATGGGAAAATCCACTATTTCTATGGCCATTTTCAATAGCTATGTAACAAATTACCAGAGGGTATACCATATGTTACACATGTTCATGGAGCCTTGGAGAGTTCCGATCACTTAGGACTCCTTGAAGAACCTGGAAAACCATACGCAGATCGTTGACACAGAAGAATTCACAGCGGTGGTTAAACACGCAACATCATGTTCCAGAATGTTTTGTATGGAGTTTTCCCCATGTTTTTTTCCAACATTGTCTAAAACAATCAACAGATTTAGTCGAATTTCTTGGGACCCAAAAAATTGTTGGGACATCCGCATCCGGGACTCCCATCCGCCAGGGGATACCCTGTGCATCTCTAGTCTGGATCTCTGCTCCCCTGCTATGTTCCAAAATCATTTCAAAAGTAATTAATTATTATATATCTATAATATTCTATAATTATGTATAAAGTGCCATCGTCTCTAAAAATCCAACAAAAACTAAAAGTCTATACGAAGTAGTTTTTTTTCTTGGAAACGCCATGTGCTTTTGTAAGTCCGGACTTCTTCCACCTTCATCTTCCGCACCTGTGAAACGGCACAAGGTACGGCACGTGGGACGTCAGCCGAGTGGAACAGGAAATCCAAGGGGCCCAAACGCAGCAACGCCTGGTAGTCCTGGGCGTTGCTAATTGGACAGTGACTGTTCGGGTTTTGACCAACCTGGTGACTTGGGACATTTCATCTGGAACATCTTTCGGATCTTTAAAATCGAAGATCTAACTCCATCTGCTTAGCAAAAATACAACTTAGTATGTAGTTATATCACTGACTTTTCCATACTAATCCTGTTCCAGACATTGAAATGTACCGTTACCCACTTTCTGTTCCTTGCGCCTCATTATTTTTGACCCCTTCTCCAAATCCATCCAAGGAGCCTCGCGGGGCAGCACAGCCACCACCTGAGACAGATCACTTCAGGTTGCTGTGTCTTGGTTGCTGGTTAGTCTTTCAAACTATATACTGCTTGACCTTGAAAGTACCTAGAAAAATATGAAACAATTGGATCATATCATACAATACACCCATGATGACTTGGGACTTTTATGTGCTTTCACCCATTTTCAGGGAGATGTCTGTCGGGTCTAAGTATGGCCAAAAACAAGTCACAAATTAAATAGTTTGAATTTCCAACTAATTACGCAAATAGAAGTCACGACAAGTACAGTATTGGACAGTATCGGACCAATTTATGTGAAGAATAATTAATGTGCTCTAAGTCTCTCTCTCTCTCTACATGTATATATATATATACTATGTGTGTATATATATATATACATATACAAAATTGGCCTGTGAAGAATGATCATGTTGAACAAACAATTGATCATGGTTATACATTATAAACCAAATATAGATGAGATAAAATCTACTAAGCTATGTTTAACGCTGGTGAACACCCTAGAATGGCCACTTGCAGAGAAGAAAAATAATGATGATCGATGGGCTTTGGGTACTTTTTTCACATAAGTGGCCAGGGAAAACACATGATTAAAAACACAATGTTTTGGAAGTTGGCTTGGCTGATAATTCAGAACCAGGATTCACAGTAATTGTGGGGTTGAATTTCCATGATGTTCCAACAAGGTCTCGATACGGTATGTAATCCCAGTTGAGCAGCGTGAAAAACCTGGTGGCAAACTAGTTCTACTGGTTTGTCTATAGCTATTCCAACAGTGAATTGTAACTATCTCTTGTCAATAACTTACGAAAAAAAACGCTAATATTAGCAGTAAAACAAAGGGTTTTGACACTGCTCATGGGTACTGTAGTCATGACACAATTTATAGAATCCAGCATGGCATCGGATGTGAATCCATACCGGAATACCTAAAAGCAAACAGGAAATTGTTGGACTGAGACCAGCTTTGTTCAGAAAACTATCTGCCAAACATCTGGTAGAACGATCTAACAACCCCCAAGGTTCTGACTTTGAAGTGGTTGGAACCCTTTAGCAATTTTCATCCATGTTCTTTTTGAAACTATGATCGATATTTTGGGATGACTAACGCTAACAAGCTGGATGCTTAGTATATGTCCGTACAAAATATTGATTAACATAGATATGTTTATAGATAATTTCGTCCGGAAACTATGGGTTGTTCATATCTATGTTAGTTATTGTTAGCTTACCCGGGGGCCAGGGTAAAAATGTTTGTTTGCCCGTGTACAACCCCCCCTGCATCTTCTGCCGGCCTGCCCATCGCCAACATCTTCGAAGTCATCCTCACCTGGTGCAGGGTCATCTTCCAGCTGGTTTATAGCTGGAACCCAATTGGGATGTGGAAAACCCAATGCTATAAAGCGTCCCCAAGTCATCACCATTGATAAATGGCTGGTATGTTTACCATCCACAAATCCCCAAATGGTAGGTTTATGGCATTGGGTGGCTTACATTACCCAAAGATCCAGTGGTTCATCATCATTCTCTCGATTTATAGGCCCCATTTTGAGACAAACACATGCAATTCATGGGATATCCTGGGGAAATTATCTATCTATATATTTATCTATCCATCTATATATCTATATATACCTGGAACCCAGCTTTGACCCCTCTTTTGGATGGTTAACCTTCAATTTTATGGGTCAAAACCTTGAAAACAAGGGTCATTTGGGTTCCAGCTATATATAGATATATGATGGGATGTCATGTATAGATACTTCTGGGATGGACCCGATAAATTTCGATACTTCTTATGTGGTGCTTTCTAAGTCATGTTGTGTCTTGGAGGATCCATCATCCAACACGAATGGGGTCATGATCGGGGGAAACCAATGGTCGAATGGAAGCTCATCATTTTCAGAAACACCTTTCCCATAGGATCCATGTATGGTATATATGCTAACATTTGGGGTATATTGATGGTAAATGTTACCATATATAGCATACATGGATCCTATGGGTTTAACTAGCTGGAGCCCAACCGACACGAATTTTGGCGATTGCTGACACTTCGAATGAAACGTCAACCGTTCAATCACCCACACAAATTGGTCATTTGGGTGAAAAAGGTCTGTCGGTATGTGACAATCACATATTATGACATAAGTATCATGTGGTTGGGAAACTCTTAGTAGTTCCTTTACTCCTTCTTTAGCAGATTTAGCAGGGAAAATAGACATATATATATATATAGCTCCTTTAGTTCCCTAACCACTGGCTTGTATCATATCGAAGAACAGTGTCAGTTAGAAACACATGTTGTATCCATCGCGAATCAAAATTGCTGTGAATGCATCACTAGTATCACGGCAGTATTAAGTTGACTCTCCCACAAGGGGAACACAGGGTGATCTCCGGGAGTGTGTTGTCATTCAAAAATGAGGTGGGGTAAAACAAACATTGATATGAATAATCTGAATGGATGGTGAAATTATACTTGTGAAATGAGGTCCAAGAATGATAATTATATATAAATACTGCTGGAATGATCACAAGTCGTTGATCCTCTGCTCCTACCGCTCAGCGTTTTTTTGGATTGTTGTATGGGATTATGACTGATGGGACCTGCCGTCACCCGTCCCTGATGAGGGTCACGGCGTGAGGGCACGATTTTTTTCATCCAGACTCAATCCCCCATTAGAATGGTTATCTATAATATTTTGTAATAGTATATCCCATCTAGGAGGTAAACTATGAACCATTTAGGTAGATAACTGTAAACCAGATAGACCTGCATAATATATAAACCATAGATAACTACACATGTAGATACATCTATAAACTACATGTCATCATACTGTATATGTATGTGTATATATATAAATATATATATATATATATTCCATCGTAGTATACATCAAATTATTGTGGGATGCAAGTAGCATATGCCATTGCAGTATGGGTATCCTGGTGTAGTATGACTGTATAATCCCATCAAACCATTGAATATATGCTATATAATTATAGTATCATTTTCTTATATAAGTCTATAAATCCATCATTGATGATATAAAACTTTGGCATGTATAACCATATTCCATCAATAGCTTACACATGGACTATATAAGTCTATATTTGTACTATTCGTAGGATAGCTTATAGTCTGAATTTTATACATTGCTTATCTGTTCATGGACTATATGTAATCATGGACTATTGTATCAAATAATTCCTGGATCAACTATGTATAGTCCTATTGAGTAGTTCATATGCCATTTGATGGCATATAGTCTTAGTCTATAGTAGTACTATTTGTGACATAGGCTATAAGTTATAGTTTATAGTTAGTTTATACATTAGCTAACTATGATAAACTACATCTATAATTAAGATTGACTAAAAACCATAATGAATAGAACTACAGTACGCTATTGTAGTTTTAATGGCAATATAGATAATTATAATTGTATCATTATAGGTATAAAATTGCAAATAACCATAATTACCCATATCATATAAGTATTAAAGTTGTACTATAATTATAATTTATATCTGATAACTATAGTACTATGGTAGTATAACTATAATGGTATTATAGCGTTCAAAGATATATAATATCTATAATGGTGTTAAGTGTTTCATAGATTTAGATCATACTCAATGGAAGTTATGGATCTTATATATTTATTTATTTAATGAAAGCTATATTATGGGTCATTATTCTATGTAGATATATACATATATTACATTACATTACATTACAATACACTACATTACATTACATTACAGTACATTACATTACGTTACATTACAGTACATTACATTACATTACATGACATTATATACATACACTACATTACATTACATTACACTAAATTACATTACATTACATTACATGGCATTACAATACATACATACATATGTAATGTATGTAATGTAATGTATATACTGTAATGTATTGTAATGCAATGTAATGTAATGTACTGTAATGTATGTATGTATGTAATGTAATGTAATGTAGTGTAATGTAATGTAAGGTAATGTAATGTAATCTATGTATGTAATGTAATGTATGTATGTAATGTAATGTAATGTAATGTATGTATGTAATGTAATGTAATGTAATGTAGTGTAATGTAATGTAATGTAATGTAAGGTAAGGTAATGTAATGTATGTAATGTAATGTAATGTACTGTAATGTAGTGTAATGTAGTGTAATGTAATGTAATGTAAGGTAATGTAAGGTAATGTAAGGTAATGTAATGTAATGTATGTATGTAAAGTAATGTAATGTAATGTATGTATGTAATGTAATGTAATGTATGTATGTAATGTAATGTACTGTAGTGTAATGTAATGTAATGTAATGTAATGTATGTATGTAATGGAATGTAATGTACTGTACTGTAATGTAATGTAATGTAGTGTAATGTAATGTAAGGTAAGGTAATGTAATGTATGTAATGTAATGTAATGTACTGTAATGTATGTATGTAATACGTGTTTGCCGAACTTCATGGAGCTTCCGACAACGAACAACGCTGCGTGCGCCTAGAAATCTCAGCATCTCAGGCCACTGCGGGGTGTCGACTGAAGCAATGGCTACTCGACCTGCGGTGGCTGGACATATGGAAAACAAACACACCCAAACATGGCTTTAATCTTAGATATGCTCAGATCTGAGATGTATATATATATATATATATCTTTGTGAGTGTGTCCATGTATATTATATATATAATATAATATATATATACTATATTATTTATTCTAAAGTCTGTATTCTATATTCCACTGTATTATGTTATATTATATTATATCATATTATATTATATTATGTTGTATGTTATTATAGTGTATTGTAATAAAATAATATCACATGAAATTATATTGGGCAAATTATCTTACATTAAACATATATGTTATAAAAAAAATGTTATATATATTATTGTATACTAGTATTATGTTTGTTTGTTGGTGAGTATTGATCTCACCAGTTATAGCAAACGACTGGGCTTCTCAAAATTGAAAGCTTGAAGTACTCAGCGGAAATGTGACATACTATTCAAACATATTCAAATACAATATAATTTCTGAGCTGTACGGTGTGAAATATTTATACACGTACAAAGAATTGTGCAAATGCCAAGTGTTTGTGATCTTTGTTCCCTTTACATTCCGTGGAAGAGACACAACACCCCCTCCCAACTTTTTCTGGATCACCAATGGTTTTGTTCCCTGAACTGTAAAATTTTCCTGGAAGAACTGCTGTTTTGCCATCCACTTACCAACTAGATCCATTACACCCACCGCGCGCCCGGTGGAAGGAAGGCGGGATCACAGAAAGCCAAGCCCAGCTCTGCGTGAATACCAGAGGCCTCAGGGGACCGCCGATGTTTTTGGGGGTCGACCCCAACAAAAACACTATGCAGATCTAGTTCTGATTCTGAAACAACGTTCGTCACGTTTGTGGAACACAATCAGTTTTAGTTGAATCTGGAACCATCGTGCTTCATCAGTTTAATCATGTTTAATCTGGATGTCCTCCTCTTTCCGAAAGCGTTTGTTCATATATTTCGACAAGTTCAAGTTACACAAAGGAATTCCTTTGCGTGGACCCATGTCACAAGATCCTGATAGACACACAGCGACAGTAGGCAAAGCACAGAAATTTTACGCTCTTTCACGGGTACTTGCAGGAAGAGGATAGGACATTTGGTCTATAACTAGACTAATAATGATTGGATTATTGGCGGATATCATGAGATGTATATATTCATGTGTATATATGTACGCTTATATATATATACACACATATAACTGAAAGGCTCCCTTCCTGTGTTGCCTATGGGCCAAAGGCACCAGGGCTTCTCCAAATTCTTCTTGGCTAAACAGCGCCACTCCTCGGGTGGAGAAGGATTACCAAAATGGTTGGTGGGTGATGGCAACAAACATCCAAGAAAAATAGGCATCCATATTATATATATATATGTACCAGTATATAAATATAATATATATATATATATAAAATATGTACGGTAACTACATTTTAATATACGGACTTTTAAATATACGATCAGGTATCTTAGACTACCTCGGGGAAAGTTTTCCTTGGCCCGCCCGGCCATTTAAACATACGGAATCCAATTCATTGAAACACACGGTAAGTACATTTAAATATACGAACTGGTATTTCATACTACCTCCGGGGCCTCGCGGTCTGGCCCGCCCTCCACATTTTAAATGTCGTTACCGTATATATATATAATATCCTACATATTATAAATTATAAGCAGCCATTTCAGTTTTTTTTCCTGCAGTTTTTCGTGGAAAATTACCTGTCACTCTTAAGCTACTGATCCTTCGGACCGTGCAACAAAGGTGTGGTTTTTTTGCACCGGAAAACTCCACAGTTAAAAACGGCTGATCTATCGCCTTTGAACAGCCACAACAAGGCCATCTCCATGTCTTCAAATTAAGAGTAACTTGGAAGCACCAAGCTTTCTCAATGCGGAATGATGCCGAACCCATTAAAAAAAACAACAACCTAAAATCAAGCATTTCCATGGCCACCAACAAAAAACATAAACCATGTGTAGTGTTATAATGTGGGTAAAACAATACCATAAACCATCCCCAGTCATCACCATTTTTAGAGGTGGTGTAAACCATTCCCAGTCATGGATGGTTTATGGCTTTTTTTGCCACATTACCTAATTACATTAAAATTATATTATTGTTTATAATTATTGTTTATAATTATTGTCCCACATTATTGGGTTGCTGTAAACCGTTCCCAAAAATTTCACCCAGCAACCACTTGACGATACCCACCTCCCAAGCACCAAGCCATACCAAGCAGCGCAAAAAGGCGAGGCGTAGGCCCAAGTCATTGGAGTCCAAGATGTCCTCGTCCTGCGGATGGGATCTGAATGGATTTCACATCTTCAGGAAATAGCAACCCCCCAGTATTGAAAAGCCGAAAAGTTGAGAACTTTCATATTTTTTGGGGGAAATATCGCCTATATATCACCTATATATCACCTATATATCACCTATATATCACCTAATATCACATATATATCACATATATATCACATATATATATATCACATATATATCACCTATATATATATATATGATATATGATATGTATATAATTACCATACTGCACCACGTTTTTTCGACGATCGACCGTGAGATCATCCCGGGAAGATTCACTGGGGGATCCAAGCGTCAGGCGAAGCTCGTCCCAGCGGGGCTAGGATGGATGGATTTGTCTGAAAACACAACGGAACGAACATATTACATAACTGGTTGGTGGTTTATATGGACAATAAATCATGGAATTGAAACCACCAATCAGATTACATAGCCCTAAATCCACTGGCTGATGATACTCTTCGGAAAAAAAAACCTGACATGGAGGTTACTGGGAGGTAAAGTCTCCCATTGTTCAGACACCGATTCCAGTTGGGCAGTTGGGAAAAGTCAGCTGACCACGTGTTGTTTCCTGCAGTGCTCGACCGTCATGGACCAACCTAGGAGAAGCTCAAGAAACCCTCAGCAAAGACCAGGGACATCAGTACCCATAGGATCCATGGTGCTGCTATATATGGTAACATGGATCCCATCAATATACCCCCAATGTTAGCATATATACCATACATGGATCCTATGGGGTAGTTAGTGAATTCATTCGGAATTGTTTCAAAATGATATGATTCGCAAAAGAATCAATGATTGATTATGAGAATTGTCACATGAAAACTGTGTTTTAGGGCGTATACCTGTAGAGGACCATCATTGTGTAGGATCATATTCCTGGAAACGGTGCTTGACCTGAAGTAAAGTGCTTGGCCATTGCTCATCTCAAATTTTGGGAGGCCTCTGGGTTCAGTCCTCAATTTTTACTTGTTTACTTGTTTGATCTTTTTTGGATCTTTTAAGACCAAAATCTGTGAGTCTTGGAGTCAGGGAGCTGCTGAGCATGAATCGGTACCTGCAGCAAACGCTGCAGGTGGGCCTTCAGCTCCCCTGCGCGCAGCATGGAGGTTGGAAGGTGCGTAGGAAAGGGTCTTGGAGAAGCAAAACTGCTGGTGAGATAGAGACCTTACTGAAAAATGTCTCAGGAACTTTCTTGGGCACTGGAATCCTTTCTTTGTGATTGGGGGATGGGTCACAGCCCCGATTGTTTTCTGCTTTTCTTCACCCTGGTTTGAACATCCAAAGACAAGAGAAGGTCTTGGACAAGATTGGAATATTGATCTGGATAAATCACGATAATTCACGACAAGTAGCCTGAATGTGAACTAAGGCCGTTTCGGGATAGTTATAGTATGTTATAGTGGTGAGCTCGTGAACATTTACATATACTATCTCATATCGGGTTTTCCATATAGCTCGTGAACATGTATGTAAATATTGTCTCCACTATACCTTCATTGTCATGAAATATCCCAATATTCTAACATTGTGGGTTAAATCTAGAGTTGCGTTGGTTAACTGCTCGCTGCCTGCGGTGCTGCCAGGTGCCATTCTCAGGGCAATGAGTTCAAGATCTGACATGCTGACGATGATACAGAAGACCTCGGACTCCAATCATATGGCCCTTAACGGATTATAAATGGGATTATGCTGCGATAAATAAATATATATATATATATACATATTATATACATATTATATATAATATGTATGTATTTATATATATATAATAATGATATTGATGAAATTATAGATGGAATACTGTAAATATACATATATATATATATATTATAACCTTTTTTATGTTATAATCCCATTTTGCAACTGTTAAAGGGGCCACTACCGAGTAACCAAGTGACGGACTGGAAACGCGGATCTAAGTGTGCCATGGAAATCCGATCTCGATGAAAGTGGCTATGTCTTGACCGTGGCAATATGGGCTCTACTGGCTCTACAAAAGTGACCTATTTTGTTGGCTCTGGCTATTTTGGATTTCACCTCCGCCCTGCCAACTGCCCTGAACGCTCGCACTGGAACAGCATCGAAATTGGTCCATTGGTGTTTGAAACTGCTACAGCCACTTTGGCCATCGACAGTCCCTCGTACACCAATCTTGGGAAATACAACATCTGGGTAACTTTTAATGATTCACCCTGAAAAGTTCGGCTATTTTGGGATGATTCCCCGAATCCGAAGCATGATTCCAGGGGTCGCTCACAGTGAGGTCACTAAATTTACCCAATATGCTGACATTATCTGACATTCAGATTTCACGAAATGACCCCAATTGAGCCCACACCAAAAGCATCCAACAGCACCACTCCAACGATTCATCGGGGCTCAAATATCAGCAACCTCAAAGCCTTGAGTGCCTCAAAGATATATATATATATATATATATATATATATATAGACTTTTCCAATCTAAGGTGGTTTTCAGACTAAACAAAAAATCGTCCAATCCAAGCGTGCATGCTGACCAGCCCAAGGCACTCCCGTGTTGCCCTCAGACTGCATACCTCAGGAGTGAATGTTTGGCAAGAAGTTCTTGGAGACTTTCCTGTGATTTTTTTCTCATGCGAGGTTTAAAAAAACACAGCACGATTCTTCCATCATATTTCTTTCAAATGTTTGAAACACGCATCTCGTGATATTGTTTCTGCAAAAGGGCAAAACATCGACATTTTGGCGATCAATATGGCTTTCAAGAGGTTTGATGCAATGGGCGCAAGTTCCCAGCGACTCCCAGCTGCATATCTGTGGAAAACCTGTGTGGAAAACAGTATTGAGTCCAGGACCTGTGGCCGCTGCGAAGTACACCTCCAAGTCGCCTCTGTGAAACCTGATTCAGGAAACGTCAGGGATGTTGCACCATTTTACCAGCAAGATCACTTAGAGCTTTCTTTATAGGGATCCCCAAAACAATGGCTTTCAATACTAAAATGATATAATTTGGATGTTTTGGGGGTACCACCATTTTTGGAAACCTCCATTAATGTAACGTTAACATCTTCATCATTGCTGGTCCATTGCTGGTCCTGGATTTCTCCAGGGGAATTCTTGAGTCTGGCTGCCTAAAAAATACCAAGACTTACGACCTCCCAACTCACTGATTTTGGTGTTATACAAAACACACATAACCATTATACAATGTTATACGTCTATATATATATATATGCAGTTATACAATATATATATATATATGATTATATATATATACACAACACAAATATAACCATTGTCTTTCTGTACGGGATGTGCGTTCCCTATAATTACCCAAGAATCTAATATCCGTATTGCTGACATGTCACTGGATCATGCCCTCTGGGTCGTGCAAGGCTTGATCGAGAAGACGTGCAAACCTTACCGACCGATGGACGGCTGCGACAGTTTCTCAGATTCCCAGTTTGTTCCCTACTCTACAAAGCAATTGAACATGGCCCTTCAGTGGTTTAAGAACGCAAAAAATCGTACAGTAACAAGAGTTGAAGGATAGATTTGGTTTTGATTTTGTGGATGAAGCGTTTTCAAATCGGGGAGAGCTGGGTATAGGAAACCTCTACTGAAACTGCGTGAAGAACTCAAAATGCGACATCTGCCAGCCATTTTTTCTGTAGTCCCCCTGAAAAATCCTATCCCCACAATATTGTCCATGGCAAAAAGTAGGGAAATTATACATATTTAAGTACCATATTATAAAGAAACTGGTTGGTGGTTTCAACCCCTCTGAAAATATTAGTCAGTTGGGATGATTATTTCCAATATATGGAAAAATAGAAAAATGGTCCAAACCACCAACCAGAAAAATGTGTGTGTGTTCTATATGAACGGATCTGGGATGGGATTTAAAGTCCCATTTTTTTCGGATTTGTCCAATGATTGAAACCATTTTCCCCCCATCATTTGTCCAATGATTTTCCCATGTCCCATGATTTCCCAACCAAGGCACTCTACACTTCCGAGGCTGGCCACTTTGCCTGGGAATGTGCGAATGCGGGATTGGCAAGAATTATGTTCGGATAATCTAAAGATGTTTAGGACATGATGTTTAGATGTAAAACAATATCTAAAAAACGGTCCAATATACTCTCTGGTCGACCAACATAGCTATTAAAAATGGCCATAGAAATAGTTGATTTACCCATTAATTTGATAGTGGATCTTTCCATAGTTATCTTAAATTGCCAGATGGTAAATCACTAAACTAAATAAGTACCCTGGATCGGAGGGGTTTAGATCGGAAACAAATCTCTAACCATCAGTAAGATGATAAACACGAACAAAACCGAAGAACAATGATATAATATGAAAAAAACATG
>Ga0126342_10007145_pt1 | contig 19902 bp, 17 predicted proteins | sample Cyp1metagenome_FD_92528 | JGI IMG/M metagenome (GOLD analysis project Ga0126342, IMG submission 92528) | Coral microbial communities from Lord Howe Island, Old Settlement Bay, Australia - Cyphastrea 1 metagenome | ecosystem: Host-associated > Invertebrates > Cnidaria > Coral ... | reverse complement strand
CTACTACTACTACTACTACTACTATTACTACTACTATTATTACTACTACTACTGCTATTACTATTATCATTATTATTACTATTAGTATGAATCCTAATACTATTTTTTTTGATCCCTATAATAATTTTTTTTGATCCCTAAATAATATTTTTTTTTGATCCCAATAATAATTTTTTTTTGATCCTTCACCCCGTCATAATCCACTTTGATCCAGGGGACTTCCCAATCGCCAGCTATTTTTCACCAGTTCCCACCTCTCAGGCGGCAAAGCGATGCCAGCGGCCTTGGTCGGGCTGACGGATTTGCCCTAAACATGTTGAAACGGCAAGGCTTTCTGGGATGATCATAGTTGTCATAGTTACTATACTTTCCAACTATACTTCATATCACACTTCATATATAGCGATTCATATCCCTATCCCTGCAAAAGTTGCGTATTTCGTATTTCTCTGCCTCGCTTTCCTATTTTGGCCAATCTTTACCACTTTACCAAGGTTTCTACTAGGTGTGTGCTTGATGTTGTGGGCAAGGTTACTGATGGCCACCATAGCCGCCATGGCCAGGGAATGCTTGGATGCCCCTGAGCTCTTCGGCTGTTTGCCGCTGCAACCCTGTGTGCCACCGATTAGTGACTGGGCAGCAGCTTCCAGTGACGAGTTTAACACGGCTATCGTAGAAACTTTGAAGAAAACCATGTTTTTTACTATCAGATTCCAGATTCACAAAGGATTTCCTTGATTTCTCCCTGCAGGCATGAAACATCTCGATGAGAGGATCAGATCAAATCTATCACATCTGAGATGCAAACGTTTTGCATTGATCCAGTCCTGTAGCTAGTTGATAGTTTCATTGCTTTGTCATGTTTTATCTTCTGAGGCTATCCCCAATGCCTCTCATATTCTGCAGCTGAATCACTCATGAATTGTTGGAGCATCTCCCCTAATTCTTGTGATGCAAAAGTATTTTGTTGGGTTCCCATTCTTGTTGGTGTTACTTTTGCTCGCTATACGATTTGCACCATGATGTACCGGATTGGTGTCACAAAAGGAAAAGAATTACAGGAAATCATGGGTTATTACCAGTTTATACCACTAGTTATGATAGTCAGGGAGGGTTTCCTGTACCCTTCAACCCCACGACAAAGGTACCGCCCGCTGCGAACCCCTGGACATGTCCAATTGCTCCGAGGTGGGACCTGGATCTGAACAATGGGAACAACAAAACATGTACCCACTTGGGATTTTGAAGTTCTTATTTCGTCGTGTTTTGGATCTCTCATGCAACCATCCCAGTTTTTGAAGGTACCAAGAAAGGAAAGCAATGCGGACGCATGCGACGTTCAATGAAGTATCAAAGTTCCTTATTTTGAAAGAAAATGATGAAACTGACAGTGGGTGTGTATGGAACATCCCACATAGCAGGTTCCTCCTGGAGAAAGCTGTGAGGCCATTTGCTTTGGTGATGTCGAGCCATGTCGAAGTTGGATGGTTTCGTTTTAAAGCAGACGTTGAAACTTAGGCCCAAATGAAACATATTAGTCTGTCATATGTTGACATTGTTTTGTATCGGCAAGATGTGTGAAGTTCAGAAATCTTCCTGCTGAAAATTTGACGCAGGTCCGTTGTGTGCCACCCTTTGTGGGAGCTCCAAGTCGGGAACCTTAATTATCGAACCATTTCCGGAAATCGGAGCTCGGTTCTTGATGTTTTATCCAAGAGTATCTGGCATAATTTTCCTACATCATTTCAAAATCAAAATCATCCAACAGTCATGGAAAACTTATCACTTAAAACATATTTTAATATTAAACCTGAAACCTGGATGCATTTTTTGCTGCATTTGCCCAAGGTATTGCCTCCTGCCCGGCCGAAAACCTGATCCTCAACCAGGTCTTGACGTCCGGGGCACCCAAATACCGGAGAACCCAGCAACTCATCGCGGCAGCTGTGCAGCTGAGCAGCTGAGGATGCCAGTGGAGCCCTGTGTTCTTGGCTGCAGCCACCTCAGGATGATCCGGGATAGGCAGAAAGCTATAGCAGCTAGGGATGATAAACTGATTGACAACTTATTGATGAAGGATAAGGTAGACTTCTGAAATTTAATGGTGAACAACTTCTGGAAGTAACGAATTGCATGCAGCAAAGGGCTCTTCAAACACATCAAACGGATTGAACTCGTAAGACTCAACCAAAGTGAGGGCGTTCAAAAAGAACCCATCTATATCAAGGAATGGATGGTACCATGATCCGTTGATCCCGTCGCAAGGTAAAGATCCCCCAGTGCATCCTGGATATCAGAAGAGGGGAGAAGGCCAGGGCATAGTGATAGTGTTCAAGCAATTTTGTTGTGCTGAAGTCACCGATGTAAACGCTTGTTGTTGTTTGGTTGGTTGTATGATTGACTGAAATTGACTATCTTTTCATAATATGATCATTATTCATATCCATGTTTTCTCTGGTTTTCTGACAGTTTCTTTGCTCAAATTCTGTTCGTCGTTGTGTGCAAAGCCCAACTGCAATTCATCCCATTGCTCGCTGCAGACTGGCGATGTGACAGAGAGGACAGCCGGGCAACTTGTGAAGGTGTTTCCATGTGTTTCCTAACCAACTCAACGATTTTGAAAACTGTTAAACCTAATTGGTTTGAGTGGTGTATAGGAACTGTTTATTGTCATTTCTCGCGCTGCATTGCTGTTTCAAGGATCGGTTCAATGGCACGGCCAATGTCTTTTGTGAGCTGGAGACTCACCGGATCTCCTATTTGAAGCGCGCGTACTGAGGTAATATCTGAACTTGATCGTAGATATGAAAAAAGGTATCAGATTCACATGACCAATGTTTTAATGTTTTAGCTGACGCACATGTTGATCATGTTGATCCATGTTGATCATGTTGGCATTATAGAAAATTGGCATTTTGATTGCAGTTTTTTTGATGGCTTAGGTTGGATGAAAGCTGCGACTCGATGAAGAAGTTTGAAGGCTGCATTCCTTCGACCAGGCGATGTCGGCAATTTCGATGAAAAAACATGGAAATGAAATCATCAAAACTATCATTTGTTAACATGAAAAAACCTTTCCCATGCTATAAACAACGTAAAACCATGGGATTTTCATGGTCAGTTGTTTCGAGGCCTTGCCTGGCGCCTCCATTGGACCTCTGCCAGTACGACGTCCCTGGGCAGCAACGGTAATGTAGGTAATGTAAGTAACAGGTGGATGTTGAGGTAATGTAACGTTGTAACGTTGTAACTGTCCCTGGCATCTCGTTGTTTTCAAAGTTTTTCTAACGAGATAAAACTGAGATGTCCCCAGATGTCCCCATTGCGTGTTCTGCTCGTTGACAAGATTTGACTTGATTTGACTTGCGTGGCTCAGTGGCTCACCTCCTAAGAACAATCAACTCTCAACTCTTTCTTAAGGATCATCTCCAATTGGTATTCTTTTGATATCCGATTTTGGTTTGTGAATGGTGCATAATATAGCTATATAATGCTATATATATGATTATATATGATTATGTATGATTATATATGGCTATACATGGCTATATTCCCTTCATATGGCAAGTCAAGCGAGTCAACCGGTTGGGCCTCCTTGCAAAGCGAGGTCTCCGACTGCCTCAGCGTAGCGCCCAACTCCAGTTGTGTCATCGGCTGTGCTGGGAACTATGCAGGGCAGCCGGGCAGCTCAAAGCCCCGGCTTCGGTCGTGATGTCATGTTGATGTCATGAAAATTGTTGTTTATATAGCAGTTTATCATGGGTTATCAAACATCATATGTTTATGATAATGGTTGAATGTTGATATCTATAGAGCTTTGTCCTTTTCATCCCGTAGATTTGATGTTGGTTCAGGTTGGAGTGTGAATCTATGCTGATGTGGTTGTGAGAATTAGATCCTGAAATCCTCAAAGATGAACCCCGACCAATGTCCCCCAGCTTCGCAGTTCTGTTCGCGACAAGGCCAGTGGAGGCAACGTGTCCTGAAGGCAGGGAGTCTTGCGAATTGGAATACAGTTCGGTGCAAGACAAAGACTGCCATATTTCGGTTGATGAACTGTCCATACAAACACTTGCACGATGTTTTGTTATATATGTGAGTCATGTGAGACGTGTTCCCAACCACTACAAGATGTTTTTGCTTATTTGAGGGTTACAAGTTAACAGTTCGCATATTTTCCAGAGTTCTTCCCATCCATTCATCCATTCAGGCAATGTGCAAGACAATGGCCTGAAATTCACGGCTCCCCGCTGCGTAGCGGAGGAGCGCGCCGTGTCAGCTGGATATTGTAGATCCATATGATCCATGATCTATTGACTGGGTAATGTTTAAAGCCCAATTGACCCAATGTGGGCATCTGAGGGTTCTTTTATTGTGGGTTTTACCACATTTGGATCAAAAAAATTGTCACGTTTGGAGAGTTCTGCAGAATCCTTGCAGGAAATCGACTGTCCCTTGCCGGCGGTACTGCCAACAGGCTTCTGTGCTTCATTTTCAGGAAGTGCATCCTTAGTAAACAGTACATTCCGTGGTCCACTAATCTGAGTCTCAGCATGGGACTTAGGGATGGGCCAAAGCCTATAATTCATCATCTAATTTTGCAAATGTCCTACATTTTGGAACAAACCATACAGTTACTGCAAGTTGCAGTATCTCAAGGCGACGGATTCTGTTTTGATTTGCCAATTTTGCCAGGCTACAAGTTGGACGGCCGCGACGTGGTCTGTGAAGATGACTATGTGGGCCACTCTCCGAGGGATTCAAGTTTTGATTCACTGCAGCCCTTCAAAGATGGGTGTTTCGCATTCCGGGAACGTGTTGTTTCCATATGTTTCCATGAGTCAGTCGTCTTAGTCTTAGTCAGTGGTTTCCAGGAGTTGATATGGCACCGACGATGAAATTGGATGATCCCATGAATGGATGTTTTCGGAGGGTTGGAACTGTCGCCTTTGGATTTCGACATCAACTCTTCAATGGATTGTAAAGCTGCATAAAAAGAATACGCCCCCAATACAATACCAATCAAAACCCAGGTGTGGTACTGGATCTATTCAATGTGAGGGGTCTATTTGAGGAAAAAAAAATAGACTAACCAAATTCCAGTACCAAACCAATACTAATTCCCAATTTTCCCATGTTCAGTACACGTATTCAATCCAGAGATAGATTTAAGGATTACAGACCTCGGAATGTTCAGCATACTAAGGATCCTTCGTGTCACATCGATGTGGCCACGACGCACAGTGCAACAAGGCGGGGTTTCAGTCGATGTTTCAAGTTGAATGTCCCAGGTTTAATGCACAGGTGACGAATTGGTGAGTCCCACAATGAACATCAATGAGCATGTATTAATATATATTAGTATCCAGAATTATCACCATTTGGCATCACTATTTGGCGGATCCCCCCAAGTAATGGAGATGTACCATGTTTCTGCCAACACCTGCCAGCCAATCACGCATGGATATCGCCACATCTTAGGAGATATAAGTGTCATACTTTTAAGTTTCTTGATGTTTCTTGAATTACAAGATCGTAATACATGACATATCCAATCACCATTTTTAATACAGAATCGTTCAGCCACTAGGGACACAAGTCACATCACATCACATCTATGTCACACACCAACCCCATCAAACCCATCAAACCCATCAAACCCAGCAACCCAGCAAACCCATCCTCATCCAGTCCGGTTTCCAGGTCTTAGAGCTGACGGGCTGCGTGAAACCTGTGAAGTGCTCACCACTGAAGATCGAGCCCTGCGAACGCGACAACTTGGCCGCTGGGCACAATGCACAACGTCGTTGGTTGGTAAAGATGGACCTGAAAACCCAGCAAATTGGTGGGAAAACATGGCAACGCAACTTTAGAGACGGGATGTAAACCAACACTGTGCTTTTTTGTGGGAAAATCCTGGAAAATCAGATCTTTGAATTTGGTGTGTTCGATGGAATGCAATTTTGTAAAGCAAAACTCCACCGGAAAATATGTACTTTGTTGCAGTTGCAGTACCAACCTGGTGTTTTCTGGGACCGTTCCCAAACAAACTAGTTCCAGGAAATCTGGAAAACCAAGAGCAATTCCCATAGCAGCCCAGTGACTTCTTTTATCAGGCTTTGTCTGCATTTTGCAAAAGTGGCTGGTGAATTTAAAAGGGTGGAATGATATGAAGCGAAGGTAATTGAAGCAAAACTGATAGCGATGGAATGCGATGGGTAATCGTTGATTTGTTTGGCTGACATTTTGTACCCAGCAACTGAAGCATGGGACAGCCTTAGATTGGTAGATATTGGGTATGTGATGTGGTAGAAAACTCTATCAGCTCTATATCTAGGTGAGACATGACAATACGATATAACTGAGACATGACAATACGATATAACCATATATGATATGACAATACGTGAATTGAATCCGGTATAACTCAGTTGACCATGACACATTCTGATCAAATTTCATCCACCTGTCATGGGTCGGTTGATTCAGATGAGTTTTCAGCCGCACGCCGTGGCATCGCCAAGGGATGTTGGGATGTGGAGGCCCTGGAGTTGGCTGTTTCGAAAACCGATGAAGACAGATGGCAACAGAGTAAACATACACATATATATACCTATGTATGTATATATATATACATAATATGTACACCATCTGTATCTATATATATATATATATATTTACCTATATGTACATGTTGTGTCATCATTTACACCATCATTTTTAGATTCAATATCATCATGCATTCACATCATGAAATTTCGTTAACACATTTCGGCCAGGCTGGAGGATCATGTTCCATCGGATGCAAACCACCCTTCTTCGGTCCGTCGTCCTTGGCATCGTGCCCTGCGGGCAACACGGATCCCACCACGCCGTTGGAGTTTGACCTGACACCGCCTCAGGGTCATCAGGGTTATGGTGGAATCACAGGTTTTCTTCATGGTCGAAATATGTCCAAATGAACGAGAAATATCTGGGAAATAGTTGAGTTGTTGATTCATGGTTGATGCTGGTCGGGTACATGAGTTGATTGCTTAGTTGATTGCAATTAGGATTGATGATTCAAGAAATGGATCTCGCTTGATTAAATTTGATGTGCTGTGTGTCACTCTGTTTCAGTTGGTGACTGTCACAGTTTCAGCTGAGGATATCATGTCTTTGTTCGGATCCGCCGGTTCCCACCTGAGTTGTGCGGTTCGTCAAAGAAACGGCACCAGGAGCCTCCAGGTTCTGCGCCTGAGGTGATTCCAGATGGATATTCTCAAGACATTTTCGGCCAGTGGTCCTGCGACCCAGCCAAACCCTCAGATCATTCCATGTTTTACGGTTTCATGTGGTTTCATCAAGTTTCATCCGTCCATATTTCCAAAGGTTTCAATTGGTTCATCCATTTTGGAAACTGCCACTGGCAGGGCTATGCCGGCACGGCCGAAGCGCGCTGTCGAGTGGGCGAGGCGCTGATCTGGATGGAAACTGAGGTCGTTTTGAGGGAACATGTAGAAAGTTCATGGAAGATCGAGACGTGCTTCATGGCAGATATAGGCAGTAGCTATATAGGTAAGACAAACTAGATCTTCTCAGAGTGGGTGAAGATGAAGCCTGAGACGGAATCGATCCATGTGAGGTATGCCGAGGTATGCCGAATCAGATTTCCTTGGTCGACGTATCTTTTGACCACTCGTTTTTCACCCTGCCAGACGTGCATCGCAGACTCTGAGCTGGTGGGCTGTGAGGCGCAGGGCAACAAATCTGCCTATCAATGATTTCCAAAGAGGCCCCACTATTTGATGAAAATGTTGACTATCAATCAAACATTCTTGCAATATCTAAGGAGTCCTTGTTTTGAAAGGTCTTGGACTTGGTTCTGCTTGATCTTCGGAGCCCGAAGAAAAGAACATAAACTAAAGTAACAGCAGCTCTCGAGTTCACCAAACCGTGCACCAATCTTGACTGCTTTATACTGTGCCAATCAGTCCGTAGCTCCTCTGTTTTCGGCAGAAACTGGAGCCCTGCCGCGACTTGACACCCACCTCTTGCGACCAAGACGTCTCGGATTGCCCGGGCACCTCAGGTTTGTTTGCCGTGGGACGGGAAAAACTACAAAAATTACCGAGACATGCCCCGGTCTTTACCATCCGAAATTGAGATTTTACATTTGAGTGAATGACGAACATTGATAGTAAGTTCATGAATGGTAGCATCAGTTGCTGGAGATTCAGTATGTTTCAGTTGAAGCAATAGCTGAAGCCAAAGTCCGTTTATTCCTATAAAAATTAAAAGCCCGGAGCCCCCTCAAGTCCATTCTCCTCACCCTCCTCAGTCGTGTCAATTGTCGTTGTCATTGGCCATAGTCGACACAGCAGCGTCCTTGTTCATTTCGTGGTCAGTGGCATCAATTTGTTTGGCTTGGTTTGCATGATCCACTACAGTATGTTGCTGATCACCATCGTCAACCATCGTCAACCATCGTCATGTTCAAAGTCATTTCATCGTTTTTCTTCATCAATTGCGTGAGCGTTTTCTTCATTATCTCCACATCACTTTCACATCGATGACCACCTGCAACAACGGCATCAACAAGTTATGAGAAAGACATAGAAAGACGAGAAAGACATGGAACAAGGAGTACACGACCGGGACTGGTAGCTCCACCATAGCAGTCCTGTGGAATCGATCCGTCATGGTCCGTTTGTCATCAGCCCTGGAACCATTGCAGCCCAGCCATCGTCATTTTCAAAGCTCACTGTATGCTACTGTTTGAGGCACCGATGTTCAACCAGGCACATGGGAGTGAAGATTAGTGACATTGTGGGTGTTGCATGTGAAAATTGTGCTCAACTATTGTAGGTTCAAAATCGGAAGTTTCAGGTGATCAGTATGGCATCTAGTGGCAACCGTGTTGGTCGCGCAGGTGGAACGTGCTTCGTCACCTGCCGCCAGCCGTGGACAAGCGTCTTCCTGGCTGAGTTGCATCGGTATTGCATCGTTTCTCCGTCAGAGTTTAAGAGAGTCGCTTGTGGCATTCCATAGGCCCTGCATTTCCCAATTCCTGCCAGATCGAAAGTACATTGGGAACCTGCCCCGACAACAATGCATCTTGCCGCAAAAATCAAAGTTGCCATATGTTGTCACTCCGTAACTTGAGGCAAACTTTCCTTTTGGTGAGGACAGCTACTGTCAAATGACAGCGATTCACAAAGATTTGGCTTGATTTTACAGATGACATCAAATGACCAGTGTCTAATGTGTCAATATGTGTTATGTGTGTCATCCATCGATGCCGTCACTGTTCCATGACAGAGTCCGCCTCAGGTTGATCCAATGCGCACTGTGACATGGACGCATCCAACGTGGAAGCCTCAAAGGAAACAGGTGTTTCCCGTGGCCTTTCCAACTTATCAATCTTATCGATTTGCAGCCACATTTCAGCCCTGTTATGTCCTGTTAGGAACATTGGCTCATTGATTGCAGTTTGGAGGATAGTTGGTTGAGTGAGGCAAATGACGTTGATATATGTTGATATCATAATGCTTAGCCATCTCATACCGTACTTGTACCCCATGTTTTTCAACGGGTTGTGCCCTATTGTCCAAATGAGTGCGACATATACCCCAGATAGATAGATAGATGGATAGATAGATAGATTAGATTAGATTTGATTCGATTCGATTAGATTAGATAGACAAGATTAGATAGATAAGATTAGATAAGCTTAGATAGATGAGATGAGATAGATATGACTAGACAGGTAAAATCAGATAGATAAGATTAGATCGACAAGGTTAGATAGATAAGATTAAGATTAGATAGATAATATAAGATTAAATGGACAAGATTAGATAGATAGGCTTAGATAGACAATATTAGATGGACAAGATTAGATAGATAAGCTTAGATAAGACTAGATAGACTAGATTAGATCAGATTACATTGTTAAGATTAGATAGATAAGACTAGATGAATATGATTAGTTAGTTCGTTAGATTGATACATAGCTAGATACATACATACATATGCATACATAGAAAGATAGATATATAGATAGGTAGGTAGGTAGATAGGTAGACAGGTAAATAGATTGGCTAGTGAAGATTAGATAGATAAAATTGCATCGGTATGATTAGATAGGTAAGAATTAGATAGATAAGGTTGGATAGATTAGTTTGATAGATAGATAGATGGATAGATAGATCGATTTTAGATTTGGGATGGATAGACAGATTTGGGATTTCTCATTTCAGTCCCGTGTTCTGCCCATCACCCAGCCACAGCATCTCCAGGTGCGAGCTCCGCTGTCCGGCGCCAAATCCCATGCCAGATGGCTTTGTGTGGGATGAAGCAACCAGAACTGCCAGCTGCAAAGAAGGCGCTTCGGCCACAAGACATCGGGTCGCTCATGTCATTTGAGCCTGGTTCAATTTATTTATAAAGATATCCCAATTGATTATCATATTTCACCCAGAAAAGATTGAAAAAGACCTCGGACTTTGGAAATGCATGTCTAAACTTGTTGCAAATTAAAACTATCCCATGGCTGAGTTTGAAAGAAGCATTCAGTAGAGTTTAAGAGGAACACTCACTTTGTTTGAAAGAGCAATGTCATATTCATAATATGTTTTCTTGAACCCAAGATCCCATATTTCACTTTTTGCATGTTTTTGCACCTTCGTCTCAGAGGACATTCAGATGTCTTTAGTGTTTTGTTTTGCCTCCTTGGGTTCTTCTGGAAGATTTGTCTTGTTTCTTGTTTGTCAGGTTATCTTGGCCCTGCATCCACGGTTTGCATCGTCAATAACATGACGTGCGAGGCGAGACCCACAGATAACTTTCCAGCAATTGTTCACAGAAGCAACGGAAACAACAAAGATGCAAAAGAAAACAGAAAATGTCCAGATGTTGTTTGGCAGTTGGAAACAAAGTAAACATTTGGCAAAACCACAGATGAAATAGACAGAAACAAACAGAAACAAACGAACATAGACATTGCCGCGCATCACGAGTATTCACGAATGAAAGCACCGAAAAACGACCTCCGTGGCAACTGTTCCACAACTTTCTGGAGGTCACGACCTTCGTCTCAGGCTGTCAGAAGCTGATGCCATGTCCAGAGTCTCAGGATGTCGATCTGTAAAGTGATGCATAGTGATGCCATGAGTGGAAATCAATGGGGATCAAATTTCAAATGGTCCATGTTGATCCCACTAAGTTCATTGCCGTAAGGAGATTACAATACACATATATATATACAGATATTTGGCATTCTGGTTACTGGTTGTTACTATTCCCTTAGCATGTTTATTTGGGCTTCGGTGTTTTCAGATCGTAGTTGGTTTCTATCTTTGAAGATCTATTCTGAAGCCCTGGTCACGCCTTGATCATTGACGATGTAGGATGATTTGCCACTCAGGTTTGCTGCCACCGGTGGACCCGTGCAGGGTCAATATGACGTCATGCAGGAGCCGAAACACCATTCAACACATGTGGCGATTGATGTCCATCCAAGTTGCGCCCGCATTCAATGACTACAGAATGATGGAATGGAATTAAGTTGAATTGATCAATCTTATGTTATGGTTATTGAAATGGTATCTTTTTTGGGGGTTCTTACTTTGCAGATGGAACGCGTTAGTCTGTGATTTGACGCTGCAGCAGCGACTGCCAGGGATGTGATGCCTGGGGAGTCCTGCCGACCGCGTTGTATCCAGTCGGCTGCCTCAGCACAAATGTCGGGGGGTCGCCCGCTGTAGAAACATCGACGTCCTATTCAACTTACCACTTTACCCACTTTGGATTGTTGAATTGGAAAAAGTCCAACTAAACATTTTGGAATTGAGTTTTGCTTAGGAATCGTCCAACTAAACCCTTTTTTTCAACAGAGACGTCGCTATTGGGGCTGCTGTCGCTCCCCCGACAGAAGTTCCGACCGCAGGCCTTTTGAGTTGTACGGCCCGGCAGCGCTGGCGCGATGTCCGGAGAATAACCTGCTGCCAGACACGGAACTCCAGTGGCTGCAATTTCCGCTGGGCTCCAAGTAGTCTCAGCATCGCATGGCAATGTTTCGATATGTTTCGGTCGATTTCCGCTGTTGAATTGCCATAGCAAGACACGACTGATCAGTGCAACAGCCATTTTTGTTGGTTTCTGCAACGATCGGACTCCGACTCCAAGGAACTGCTCGGTGTTTGAATGTGAGGATCCATCTCCGGTGACTTGGTGACCAAAATGTCCCTTTCGGTAACAAATCTCACCAAATCCTCGGAAAATCTTCTGATTTTCCTATCAACCATATCAACCCTCCGCCATTTGCAGAGGGTTGCTGGTTGCTGGGTGCTAAGGTCCCTGCAGGCTATGCCTTCGGCATCAATGAAAACGATCCGGTGGCAGTGGGACACGGAATACCACGTTGCTTTACAGCAAAGCCCAACAGGTTGGAGCACATCAAAATCCGATGGATTTTAGCTGGAAGTCCCACTTGTTGGTTATGTCCGCTGGTTTTCCACAATCATTCCAGTCGACTTATGTGTGACTAACTTCAACAAAATGGACAATGATTGAACGCTCCCAGATTTAATTGACTTTTGCGGGCTTGATATGATGGGATGTCAATGTATATTTCGTGACAGGTCCAATATTGGGCGTCCGAATGCGTCCGGCTGAGGCTGGTATTGTGCTCCCGGATATGTTGGCATCGCAGAACGCGTCTGCAGTGGCAACGCCACCTGTGGAGTGGTGGCTGGGGACCTCACCAAAGATAAGCGAAATGTTTTAAGATTCCATGATCTCCCATTCAGTTGATTGATAGTTGATTGAGATTGAAATATGTCCGAGATCAAATTATGACATGAGAATGAGGCCTTCCTGTCGGGCTGCTTGCCCATCATTGCCTGCCGAGCTCCAGTGGTGGACACCTGTCGCCTGAGCCTCAGAACCTGCAGATCAGATATAGATACATATAGATACCATGGGGAAAACGGTCGCAATCTGCTGAAAATTGTGTTTCAAGCTTGGAGATCTTGGAGTACGGCTTTTCCGGAGGGAAAATTGCAATTTTTCCACCTGTGCTGTATTCCTGGTCACCATGTTTCACCCGACCTAAAGACAGTTGCATATTGGGTCAGCATCTTTCACATTCCATGATGGCCCTGGTGGCTGATCATCTTACCATCGGCAGGTGTGGATGACTCACGATGTGGCAGCATTCGGCCTGGAAGCCGCTGCACATTGCGCCTTGGAAGAAACATGTTGAAACGGGATAAAGGGGACATGTCCCAACTATAGTGGGAGAAAACTCAACAACCCAAGTTGATAACAGTTGATAACGGGAAACATAACTGATTCGTCAAGGGGTTCATGATGCTTCCTGCGCTCAGGTCGTGTCGCCCACCATTCGTTGGAGCTCAAACCGTTGCCTCGTGTTCTGTCGGGCGCTCAGTGAAAACCGCGTCTTTGCATGTTGAAAACTTTGAACACGTCAGTAGAGGGCAAAGCTTCAGGATAACAATCCAGATATATCCATGGCTCCTATGGTTTTCTCATAGTGCTTCGATCATGGATATTCGATGGATTCGGTTTGGCCTGGCATGTCGTGCTCGCTAGGTGAGGAACACGGAGCCAGACGGCTTGCTCTTCCGAAGCCCTATATGTCCGCCCATTCCACTTTGACATAGACACCAAGAAAAGCAAGTAACACTCAGACAACAGTTATGAGTTATGAACTTGCTTTCCGGACATGCTGAAATTTTGATGCAGCAGAGTCCAAAGGTGGAGTGAAAGCTCTTGGTGTTGTCTTGGTCCAAGATTGAGCACAGCCAAGTGGATCATAGTGGACCCTTGGAACTCTTAGAAGCACATCGCAGGTACGCTGCCATCGAACTTTGACCCGATCCCCTTAGACACTGGCTTTTCGAGTGGCTGGGTTGCAAGTTTGGCAGGTGCCACGGATGTCTCATAGCTAATCTCGTAGCTAATCGTGCTTGGTTTCTACCGGACAATGACGCAAGGGGATGTGGGAAAACAATAGGGCTATTGAGTCACCAGGTTGGGAACCCTTGAGAGAATCCCGGGCTTGTGGGATTGGAGGGCCTTGGGTTGATGGAAGCCTGAGCGAGCCCATGTTGCAGTTGTGTGGTCCTGTTTGGGGCGTTGCTGTTGCAAGCCAAGATTGTGTCCTGAAATGCTGGCAATGTGGTTCGAAAAGGTTTTCAGGTGCCCGCAAAATGGATTGAAAATTGCAATGGGCTATTCAACGAAATCAGTGTCAAAGCGTTGCTCATGTCAACGGAGTCTTCGGTTTTCCTCAGCCCTGTGGTTGCAGGGGTTTCTTGAGCCAGTTACTGCTCCTCCTTTTCCTCTCCAAATCTTCAAATCATCCAGTTTGGAATAGGCCCTTGCTGCCCTTGCTCCATCATGCGGCCTCTTTTGACAGGATGACATGAAAGCGAAGTTTTGTGGTACGTTTGTTGAAGTGCTCCAAAAAAGTCGGCGCTGCGTGGCCAACACGTCCAGTCATCGACATTCAACTTTTTGGAAGTAAATATCTACCCAGGGTAGTCCGTCTCATCACAGTTCTTCACCAGATCAAAACAGCATCGAAGTAGCCTTGCGGTCTAAGGTACGTACGAAGGGTATCGCTGTGGAGTGGGATACGCAGGGCGCATCCAAACAGTATGCCGAAACTTTGGCTAAATTTTGCCGCTGTCAAGATGGAGAGATTTCTGGCCACAAGCAAAGCAGAGTGAAAGCAGAGTGATCACAAGATGATCAAGAGACTTTGCTGGTATCCTTTTAGTGTAGGGACAATCAAGATTGCTTACACCTTTGGTTCACCTCATTTGGTTCGAGGTCACAGGTACTGTAAGTCATTCGAGAAGGGACACAGTGAGTCACAGCCTCTCATGAACCAGTTCCTGCCAGGAATGCAAGCAGGGTGCCGAACCACTACGTATCTTGTCTTCATCCCACCCTTGGTGCCATGGAAGTTTACAATATTATTGTTGCCATAATGTGCCATGCATTGCAGCTGTGACATGGTGCTGCTCGTTCTGAAGCGACTCCTTGTGGCTCTTACGGCTGAGGTATCCAGTGGGCTGCGCACCGCCGGTGCCCTGCAAAGTTGGCAACTTCCAGGAGAGCACGGCGTGCTGTGAGACTCTGGGTAAATCGGTACATCCTTCAATCAGTTGAAATAGGCTGGCCACTTTGAAAGAGGTGTGTTTGAAAAGAAACTCGCTGTATGTTCCTTGCAAAGATTGTTCCTTTGCATTCATGGGAATTTCGGAATATGTGATGATTTGGATCGACCTCTGGGAATGTCACCAGCGCAAAAGGGTTGCGTTCAAGCTTTGAAGCACGTCAGGATGAAGATGGTCGCGGAGGCCAGATCGCTTCATCATACAGCCTTGGAATTCAGAAATTGTCTTTTTGTTTTCATTTTTCGCTGTCCACTATGTATCAGTCCATGCGTTTAGCCTGATTACCCATAATTATACTGTGCATATCTGTGTATTGTCCATCATTATCCTTCCCTCGGTTCGAAATGTTTCAAACCTTCGCAGGTTTCATCGCAGGAAAGATCTCCTTTGGCCGTGCTCAGCTGGACACCATGCTCAATGCCGGACAGGCCACGAAACGATGCCCTCAGTGGCGACGAGGAAATCCTTCAGGAAAGTGATGAAGAAGATTGAAGAAGTATGTTCTGCATTTTTCTCCTAGCTATTTGATGATAATTGGGAGAAACCGGGGGGAAAGTATCAAATCAAATGTGTCTAACGTGTTTTATAACACAGGAGAGAATTGGGATGCAGTTCTGGTTTTGCTTAGGGCCAAGAATTACTTCTGTGTTTTGGCAGGCTCGGGACTTCCGATCCAACACGCCATTGAGATTCAGTGGCAAGGGCACCATTTACGAGGATGAGGCCAAAGAAATCTTCACAAAGCAGGACATTAGAAAATGAAGAAAAATGAAGAGGAAAATATGAGAAAATGACAGATGTGATCAAGGCGTGCCAGCATGACTGCATGACTGCATGACTGCAGATCGATAGCTACGATGTGTACTTCGTGGACTCGTGCAACCGCACCTTGGGAAACGTCAGGGCCACAGCCGCAGCGGCCACAGATCTCACGGAATGGGGGGACTTGAGAAGGTCAAAGCTCAGCATCGCATCATCGCGCCCTGAGGCCTTGACTTCAGTCGCAATCAAAGACGCCACAGATCAGATCCTGTGTCCCGAGCACAGTCGGGGCGATCAGGTTGTAAGGTTTTTCCCTTGTTACATGTGTTGATGACTGTGGCTTGGGACTTCTTGCAAGCTTCAGAGGGTTGCAAAAGATGTCCGACTTTTGCGGCGGTAGGCTCCTGATGTTCCTTTTCAAGCGTGCCCTTTTAACTTATTTTCACATATTTACATGTTCAAGTGGGATCTTGCGGATAGCTGGAGTAAAATTTAAAATTTGCAGGTGATAGCTGGGTGAAAAGTGGAAGGCCTGTTTGGTGGACCATGAGGCTGCGACGAAACTGTTTACAACATTTCTTTGGTGGACCTGCGGATGACAGAAGAAGTCAAGGGGCTGGCCGTGCTGCCGGCCAATTGAACTATGGACCCATACCTTTCGCACCGTCAGATACCTTGTAGATCCTTGTATTCTGAGTTTACTGCTGGTGCTGACACTGTCAAATTTCAAATTAGGCCCTGGAACACCAGGTTTGACAGGGTTATAACGGGTTATAGCGGGTGAGCAACGGCGTAGCAAGATGGGCCAATTTCGTCGCCAGGTCATAGCCAGGATTCGCAACTCTTTGGGCTTGGAGCCTTCAGTGAATTACTGGGTCGTCACCATCGTCAGAGCCTCAGTGCAAGTTGGGCCAACAAGATCAACCACGTCATGGCTGATGGCTTAGGTCATGGTTTGTCCCAATTGGTAACTTGAGCAATGTCTCTAATCAATCTAATCCTCGGCTGACTCCAATAATGTTCGGAGCGGTCCCTTCCGATAGAGCATGCGGCAGGCCAATTCCATTTAAGTCGTTTCGCGTTTGGCGCAGGAGGATCGCATCGACCCTATCACCAATGTGGCGATCCGAATGACGACTGCCGTGGTATCTTCGGCAGAGCAGCACCATTTTTGTAACGATGCGGTGCTGCCATACTGAACCATCCATGTCATCCCATCCTTATATTCCCCGGCCAAGGTAGCTTGGCTCCTGGGAGCCTTCTTTCTGAGCTGAGATGTCGACAACGTCTCTGTACGCGCAGGTTCCAAAGGAACAGCTGGCGGTAGAAATGCAGTCACTTGCAGTGCAAGTCAAAGAAACAGATGCATGCGACTCGACAAAAGCCAACTTTCTTTTCGGGCTCGACCTGTGTCTCAGACACTCTTGAAGGCAGGAAGGCTATCCTTGGTCCATTACTCGGATTCTAGTTGCCGATCCAAAACCTCAAATGTCTCCAGTATCGAGTTCGGCCTGCCCGCCATAGTTTCGGCCCCCATCCTTCGTTTTCCTGTAATCGCAACTTGCGATGGGCCTCCCTTTGGTTTGTTTTGTTTGTTCAATACTTTTTAAATCATTTTGCACAAAGTCAGGAAGTCAATCTACATCCATTCCTGTCAATTTCATTGCCTGCGTTTGGCTTCAGCCCATTTTCATCTTCACGATTGTGGCTTCTGGCTGCGTCAATTGGTGACAACGTGCAAACTCCGTGGCAAGTGTGGCATGTTGTGACATGCGGTGACCCTCCACACTCTACACTCCACATTTTACACTTTAAAAATTCAGAGCTGTTGACACGGACAAAATTCATCAATGCGATTGTTCCGAAAAACCGTGCGGCATGGAGCCCTATCAGTGATGCTTCCGGGTGCACATTCTGAAAATCAAAACAAAAGATTGATCTATAATTCCAATTCCCTATCGAGAGAAAATATCCATAGTTATCTTCCATTGACCAGGACTCCCGGAAGTGCAAATCCTAGGTATCTACTTTGACCTAATTATAAAATGCAAGTGCCGAAAAACACTTTTTCATTATACGGTGACTCAGAGTTTAAGTTCCTCATGGTCCCTTTGGTGTCCTAGTTTCAGATCCACCTTCGCTTCATGTTGAAGCCTCTTCTCATCTGCCAGTTCGGCAGCTATGGCTAGATCCTCACACTTGTAATCTCGACAAATCGCTTTCAGATTCATGTGATCAGTCCTGCGGGAGGATAGGTAGTGTTATCATGCCCATGGTGGTTGTGAAACAAAAATTGTATCAAACCCGAACCACTTGGTTTGGGGATCCTTTCGAGCCAATTTGAAGTTGGTCCCATCCAACAGCAAAGACATAGCCGGACATATTTCATAGCTTCGAGAAGGGCAACTAACTTGTATGGCATTTTTGGAACGTAAAGCAATTACCCCAAGCGCTGTAGCCACAATACTGCAGTTAAATTGGGAACCATGCTGAAGCCAAATTATGTCAAGTGAAAAGTATCGACCATGATAGTTTTAACTTTTTTTGCCACCGTTCCAAGTTCTTCATCCATGTGGGTCGTCAGGTGATGGGTCTATGGCTGAATTAACTTCCAATACCCCTTGGAAACTTATAGTTACTATCAATTTCATCACCCATCCATCACCCTTAACCCACATTTCGCCACCAAGTGTGGCGACCACCCTGTAGGAGGTCGTCTAATGCACCCAAATCATTCCCACTTGGATAGCAGGCACGAGTATTAATATCACCAGTAGCACGGCGACGTGTCGGCTGCAAGAGGGACGCCACAGCATTCTCAAAGCCACGGGGATACACAGCACTTTGAGAAAGTGCCTTCTTGATGCCAGCCTAGGCAGTGGCAAGAGCAGCGCACTACGGGAAAAGGCCACTGGGACAAGTTAACCCCAATTATGAGGATCATTTATTCCCTGCATCCACAATTACAATTAAGGGCATACAGTACGTGATATCTTTTGTAAAATTGCAGTCAACCAAAATATAGCAATTTATTGTCTTGGCAATTCCTACCACATTAACAGGAATCTTTGAAGTGCTAACCAGTAGCCACACGTTTCTTGCCGTTCTTGTCCACCGATTTCTTCACCAGCGGAGTGTGGGTTCTCCAGGGAACAGGTCACACCCATTGGGTTATATACAATAGCCATGGTATTCTTGATGCCATTCAAAAACAACTTGATTTCTTAAATCAATTCATGGTTTTGTGACAAAGCTCAATTACTTCGACAAAGACGTCGTATTTATCACCCCCAGTCTCCTTGCCAAGGCTGCCTTCAACTGCTTCACATCCAGGGGCAGTCGAAGGCTGCCGATATTGGGTAGTGTTCCCCAAATCCTGAGACAGTTTCAGACAGGGGAAAGGGAAAGAGACCAAGTAACCCCCGATACCCTTCCGAAAGGATTTGACAATTGAGACCAGGAGCGTTGTATACTTCATGGTTGGGCTGCCGTCAGATCCCATAGGAAATGTTACTTTCCTGCCAGTGGTGGACAGTGTTTCAATCAACATATGATTCCTTCAATACCAAGTAACAACTAAAATTCATTCTCTCTTCACAGGCTCCCAGTCAAAGAGTACCTATACATTCTCTCATGAACAATGCATAGATCAAATTGAAACAGAAACTTGAAATCAAACTTGGGGGGCACTGACGTCAGCGGCTGTTCAATTAAGAAATGCACGCCACGTTCGTATGCATACCATAGTCTTAGAGACACAAGGTGCATGAAGAACACGCAGATTTTGAAATCTTACATATGCATTGAATCTGACTGAGCCGATCTTAATTGATTGTCATGACTTGGCCAAGGAGCATGTATAGCATACGCATTACAAATATATTTGCAAGAGTCACCTTTTTGGTTGGGCGACCGGCTGGATTCAGCCATGTCCTTCCAGTAGATGGTG
>Ga0126342_10007144_pt1 | contig 19902 bp, 18 predicted proteins | sample Cyp1metagenome_FD_92528 | JGI IMG/M metagenome (GOLD analysis project Ga0126342, IMG submission 92528) | Coral microbial communities from Lord Howe Island, Old Settlement Bay, Australia - Cyphastrea 1 metagenome | ecosystem: Host-associated > Invertebrates > Cnidaria > Coral ... | reverse complement strand
CTATCTTGTGATTATTTTAATTTCAGAATATTCTATCTTGTGGGTGCTAGACCCTGTGTTTTTTGATATTCTATCTTGTCCCGACTAAGAGTACAATATTCTATCTTTCAGGCGGTCGCTATATATATTTATTTATCATATAATGATTAAATTATAATGTATATTAATGTATATTATATTAATGTATATTAATGTAATTTAATGTATTGTATATTATATAATGTATTTCCTTTCTGCATTTGGTGGCTTTCGTGATGCTACCAAAGGATCGGACAGCGTTTGCCCCTTGTTCCCGACACAATGCTGGTGAGAATTTGCACGTTGATGCGCGCTTTGAATGGGGCGGGGCGGCTAGCAGTAGCACCGAGGGTCACTGGGTGGGGTCACTGGGTGGGTGATATGAAGGTGAAGTTGCACGCTAATTGATGCTACACGACAAATGCTGTGGCTCGAGAATGGTTTGCATATGAGCGATGCCTTATGCAGAATCAAGATAGGATACAAAAGGTATCAATTGGTTTTGTTGTGGCCGAAACGAATGCAGGGAACATTGCAACGACAGAGCTGTGAGACTTTCAGGGATGTGAGCCAATTTCATCCAAATTCATCCAAATTCCGGATCTTGAACTGACATACCACAGATTCCGCATCGATCCAGTGTCCCCTCAAGGTGTGTCCTGCTATCGCCTTTCGCAACACGCGTTTTCAGGCGGGCAAATTTGCATAGATTTGCAATTTGCAAGGGCCTTGTAATTATGAAACTGTTTGAACACTTGAACCATGCCCTCATAGCAGCTGCGCAGCCCTCTCAACTGTGCATCTCACGAGTTTTTTGCAGAGCACTGGGCGTGATATGATGATCTTTGCAGGCGATGCAATCCCGCTTCATTGAAATAATGAAAGACGTACAGGACGGAGACAGAGGGATTGTCATGGATTGTCCTCAGTTCTCAAAAGGGCTAAGGGGGATCAGCTAGGCCAGCAGCATCCAACAACGTCAGCATTTACTCAGGCATGGCCAGCAGCTGAACCAAACTTGATTGACCAAATTACCATCCGCAACTGATCAATCATCGACATAATCGTGTTCCGCACAGCCGCGCGCATTCAGAGAGAGAGAGAGAGAGGGAGGAAGTTTCGTTAAGCCGCTATGTTTCTCACAGACTTCGAGGCCTTCATTATTTGATGCCTCCTGGATGGCTGGAGTGCACACCCACCAGCAATTGCAGAGCCCTTAGAAAGAGCATGAACATGTCAAATAATTGCAAAAAGATGCGAAACTGTGTAGAAAATCATGCCGCCCAAATGATCCAAAATGATCATGATCCCAGACGCATGAAAGTTCCCAGTTACGCATTGCTAGGCTTGGCAGCGAACTGGCCACAGTGCAAGGACACTGATGGCAGATGTCCTTTGGAGATCCGGAAACATGTTTAAACTCGCTACAGTTTTTGGCAGGACCTGAGGCCTGCATTCGCGTGTTTAACTTGTCCAGCACCAAGAGCTTCGTCCCGGAAAGAGTTGAGACCAAATGTATGCTGATTCGATCTCGTTCGTGTATGTTCGTATAATTTCATGCATATATTCGTACCATCCGATGAGAAGTGAACGCATTGACTCAGGCTGTATCCTCCTTCCCAAGACCTGCAGGCAATGCCTTTGAAAATGAGTGACATTGGAGTGTACCGTTGCAAGATGTTGCAACATGTTGCAACCTGTTTCTTTCAAAAGTTACTTTGAACATCGTTGAACTGATTTGAACATATTTGAACTAATTTCACAGATTGAGACGTAGCTTCTACTGGCCCCATTGCAAAGCTCTTTGGCGGATTATAGTGGAGTAGCCAATCCTAGAAATTCCTGCGGCCTTAGAGGACAGAGTGGACGATGAGGAGCTCCACTTTTGCGGCTTTTGCGAGCATCACTAAAATGACTGTGATGTGTAGTGATTTGCTTTAACGATTGCAGTCATCATAAGGGTACTGGTACATATGGTATCATATGGTACTGTACATGTAGTAACTTGGTTTTCTTCCAGGACATTGCAGCTTACTTTGCTGGTATGTGGGACGGAAAAGAAGCAGGCCGACCATGATCATTGATTTGATTTCTCTTCGTCGAGCATGAACCACCCTGGTTTACGATCTCTTATTTCCTGCAGCTGTATTTGTAGGATTTTGTAGGATGAAATTCCTGTCAGGGCTACCCGTAGACAGGCGTCCAGAGAAGGACTGGCTCTCCACCAGTATCTGCATTGAAATTCCAACCTGTCAAATCATGTCAAATCAATTACGGACCCGTCCAGGATCCTGGAAATGACTTCGCACTTGAGGAGTCATGTCCTTGGAAGTGCACCTGTTTGTGTTACTTGATAGGCAAAGGACAGTGACGCTACTGACACATTTGGTATGGTTTGGCTGTGTCACAAGCTTTAAAGATTTTAAAGCGCTTCAAAGCATCACTGAACAGCACGCATTTTGCTACCAGGGGGATTTTGTGAACTATCTTGACCTGAAAGAGTCTACAATAGAACAAAGGCATACAAAGGCAGCATCAGGACAACGGATTACAGGTGTATATATATAATATATAATATATAATATATATATATAATATATATATATAAACTATTACAAAATATTACAAACTATCGCAAACTTATACAAATGATTGCCACAAGGGCGCAGAGTGATGAGTTTGTATCTTATCTTACCCAATGTCCTCCCAAATTATGTAGTATTTGAATTGTTGAGGGCAACCCTGTAGTATGATTTCTTGAAACTCTTCCAACACAAATGACATGCAGGTTAAGCGAGCACAAGGAAGCTTTAAAGATGGCTAGAACGGAGCTCCAGGACGTGCAGCCGATTTGCAGAGGCATTGCTCAGGCTAGGGGCTGATTCTGCAGGAAGCGAATATTCGAGAGATGCGGCTGAATGCAGAATTGCAGGCAGGAGTTGAACAGGTCTGCACTTTTCCCATGTTTTCCCATATGTCCTGCTTGTTTCGGTAGCCTACGACATCCCACGACGTACTTTTGGAACATGTAGTCTGCAGGCAGCTTTGCAAGATGGGGCCATAAGAGCAGAGAAAGAAGCACATGGCGAAGGTAGTGGAGACGTGTAATGACGTGCACATGCTCTCAGAAAAGAACCTTTTGCAGCATCAAGCCTTGGCATGCATGGATACTCGACGAGTTGTGCCTAAAGCCACAGCTAATGGAGGAAACCTATGACATTGATTAAAGATGATTAAAGCTGGACATTTGTGGCACCCTGGTGAACATCAAAAGAAAGAAATCTGACTCCTTCGAAGACTGACTTCGTGTTTGCAGGGACCCACACGCTTGGCCATCGAGTGCTCCGCGTTGGAACTGAGACACATTTGCTCACTGTGGTGCACACCTTCTTTGAATGGCTGCATCAAGACAGATCGAACTAATATGCCAGCAATCTGATAGAATGCAAAAGGAAGTTGCTGGTGAGTTTCGATGTTCCTGCAGCATCTTTTCTTCACAAGAAGCATGTCGACACAGCCTAGGCTGGACGACAGCTGGCACAAAAGACTGAAGAGCTTCGTTCAGCCCAGGCACATGGTTTCACACTTCGCACAATTCCACACTTTACCAAAATACTTCCAGAATTTCCAGAAAATGGCAGAAGTCAAATTAAATGATGCCTTCACTATTCGATGGCAGTTTAGAAGTCAAACTTCCAACATAATGGACAGATGGAAAAGCGGAGGTGGGAAGAGTCAGAGAAGAGAAAGTGAGAACGAAGAAGATCAGAGAAGAGAAAGAGTCATAAGAAAGAAGATGCAGGTGCGCAAAAAGGCAGAAAAGTCGCGAAACACCGTGTTTTTTTCCAATGTTTTGTGGCTCCGGAGGGTCGAAAAGTCACGAAAGGTGTTCCATGTACTTTAGTACTTAAAATGTATTGGTGGCTTCTTTCACTCACTGAAATTGAGGGCCCCCCCCCTTCCCCCCCCCTATCGATTCCTCCCTGGTCCGTGCCTTTCGACGATTCTTGAGCATTTTTCTGGCATTTGTCCATTAGCAAAAAAAACATTGTAATTTACAATGTTGTTGCACATTATTTTACTACGTGCAACATGTTTAAAACTGCGTAATACCAGTGTTTTGGGCAATGGACGTGTAAAAACCTCTGCAAATACCATTGTTTTTCATACTACATGCAAAAACATTGTAAATACCATGGTTCTTGTTTTCCGTGCTTCAAAACCATTCATATTTACAGTGTGTTTGCCTCGTTTGGTTTTCAAAACATGCGAAAATACTACGTAGCAGAACGACGATTTTAGGGGCACTTAAACATGAGAAGAAACGATGTGCGGCACCTTCGTTAAAAGCTACGGTTTGTTTTGACGAGGGCCTGCAGCAGTCTATTTGTCTATTCATGGTATGTTATATATATAATTATATTATATAATATCCATCCATCATCTGTCTATCTATGTGCCTACTTATCTATCCGCTGTCTGTTTCTCTACCTGCCAGCCTTTCCACGTCACTGTCTATTTGTCTGTCTGTCTATCTGCCTATCTGTCTATCACTCCATCGCTGTATCTCTTTATCTCCTTATCTATCTCCCTATCTATCTCTCTAACTCTCTATCTCTCTAACTCTCTATCTCTCTATCTATCGATCCATCCATCTGTCCATCGATCCATCTCTCCGTCTATCCGTTTACCTATCTACCTATCCATCTATCCATCTATCTAGCTATCTATACATACTATACATATCTAGTCTAATCTATCTATCTTTCTTTCTGTCTGTCTGTCTGTCTATCTACCCACCTATCTATCCATCTATCTATCTACCTACGATCTATCTATCGGTCTATCTTTCTGTCTGTCTATGTCTGCCTGGTCTCATCTCATCTTCTACACCATACTACATCCAGCAGTTGTGGGTGAGGTGACCAATGCAACCACGCCGAAAAAAAAAAAACACAACTCCAACCACCGTTCGGTCCATAATTTCGCTCTGCCATCCATGCATCACAACAACGCACCTCTCCTATAGTTTCCTGTCTTTGAAACTTCCGCCACCGCCTTGTTCGGCACTATTCGTAACGCGATTATATATTTATTATATACATTTAGATACAAAGTGGGAGATGATTTCCAGTTGTTGCTATACAGGTGCCATGCCGTGCAATGCGCAGCTGTTACTGGAGCATACTGGAGCCACTACATGTGTTGAGGCTCTGGGCCAGAAGCTTCACCGTGCACCCAGCTTGTTTGCCTTGGTCCTCGGTCTTTTCCTAGGATTCGGATTTTGTCGCATGACTTGCTGTTGGCGCAGCCTGGCAGCCTAGCCTTCACTTACCCTTCGCAGATGCCAGGTGAATCAAGTATGTTCCAAGAAGAATTGCAGGAAGCAAAACAACAGACAACAGAGCTACAGGCGGCTGCGATGCCGAATGGAACAAGCAGGGAAAGGAGACAAATTTGGCCTCAGGTGGAACAGATTGAAACACAAAAGAGGTTGGAGAAAGAGTTGCTGCGTTGGAAACTTATACGCAAAGGCTGGGAGAAGCACATCCTCGCAAGATGTAGGGCCAAATAAATGTCGTGTGTTTCGTGCATCATGTTGTTACTGAGTTGCTGTACCAACTGGTACTGCACCAATGATCCTGACTTTGACGAGCTCAGATAGCTGAAACAAAGGTCGAGGTGAAGAAAAATCCTGGAAACTCATTGCTGAGGAAGCCATGACCTCATTTAGATTCATTTAGGAGATCCATTTCAGGAGCAGAGAACCACTGGCTTGGCGCAGCCTGCTATCCTGATCTATCTTCCGTTTTTTGACATACCCACAGGCTGCCCACATGCTTTGCCAAGCCAACCGGAACCATCCGGAACCAGTTTCAAGATCTTTCAAGAGCCATTGCTCACACTCCCCATACTGAGGAACAGTGCAGAGCTGAAGTTGTTCGAGCCATGCTGGCTTCTTGGGATTGATGCGGCGGAGATGCAAAGATTGTAGTTTGATGCCGTGCATGGTATATTGCACGGTAATCCATTTTGTAACATTTTGTATTGCTTATTTGCATCATTTGCCCTTTTTGCCTTGAAGCTGCCATGAAACACCTTGAGATCCTTCAGAGCAGGACACCTATGATCTAAACACCCAAGGCTAGAACGACGTCTAGAAGAAGCAGAAGTGGCAGCCTTGCATGCATCTCGAGGTCTGGGAATCCAGTATACAGTATACTACAAGAGGTACGCTGCAAGATTGTCCAGTTGAAGTACAAATTGGATCCGATTGGAGGTGTCTTTCAGGATGACTGCAAGCGACTGAAAGTGACTGCAAGCCTTGATAAGTTTGAGGCGCAGATGTTTTTCGGGAGGACGCCCAGAGACAGCACATGGAAGAGGCGTTTGGCATTTTGTTTCACTTTGAAATTTGATCCACCATGTGTTTTCATTGTCGTTTATAGTTGATCTATGTTTATGTTGCCTTAGTTGGCTACTGTCTCTACAAGTCTGGCTTGAATTCCCCAATGCAAAATTTGGCGTGCATGATTGTGTATCTCTGATCACTTCAGTCAGCTGAGAACTCAGGCCTTCTGACCTTCTGTACATCCATGCGTTCTATTTTTCAAAAGCATAATCAACATCGTCGCATAGTTGTCAGAAATTGCATCCAGCAACAGTCACTCCGTTCTGGATGCACAACTTGCTGGATATTGTTTGATTAATATGATTCTCATTTAATGATTAACTGCAGGATATTCATACCAAGGCTGCACTTGCGGCAAATGTAATGCGTTCAGCAATAATGCAGTCAAACAATTACTTGTCCTTTTCAGCAGTGTTTAGTGGATGCCGCTTGTTCTGAATCAAAGCTGGAAACAAATTGCAGATTTTCGGCGGAGACGTATTACATTGGACAGCAGTCACGTTTCTTTCTCTAGACTCTAGAACCTCTGCCACCTGCACATAAAATGCAACTTGAAAGTGATGCTAGCAAACTGAAAATTGGCTGGGTCGCTGCATGGAATACCACGCAACACACACTCACGAAAAAAAAATCCAGGAAATGCTGGGATTGCTGAAAAGGCTAAAAGCCCTGAGCACCATGCATCAACCATGCGTTGTGTATTTTGCCAAATTTGCTCATTTTTGCTCTGCTTTCTGCATTTCTTTCCGCTGTCGTTTGAGTTATCAGCCTTTCCCGGCTTTCAGTTTCTTGCTGTCTCCAAGTTTGCATAGTTTGCAGGTTTCTGAATTCAGCTATGACTAAGATGCTGTTCACTTAACATTTGTGTTGGAAGCAGCTGTTTGCATCAAACATGTTTCATTCTCTTGCACCCGAACTGTGTACAAGTTTGTACTACACGATACCGCGACACTTCATCATACTCTAACATATTCTCATATTGATAATGATTGCATGTACTTCATCAATTTTAATCTTCTGTTATTGAGATATGCAAATATGTGATGTTTCGTTCGCTTAGAGGCACAAGAGGTGAAGCAGCTTCGTCAGCACCTTTTGTCAGAGGAGGCAGAGGTGCTACGGGTTGCACCGGGCTTCAAGGGCAGTTGACCTCCAACCCCATGGGACCGATTTTTAGCCCCGAAAAGAGAAATCTGTGGCCCTGAAAAGTTTTTTTGTTGCCACGTAAATAGGTTTAGCCACGAACAATCAAAATCTTAGCTTTGAAAATTAATTTTACATATTCCTTGAAAACAAAACTTCTTCTGTTATAATTCATTATTTTTTTTCAAGCAAGAAAAAGGAAACTAAATTCAAGATGTACCGAAATAAGACAAAATAGATCCATTACGCCACAGTACGTGGTTAACACTCTTACGCAGCTAAGTTTGTTTTCGTGGCTAATACAAAAAAATGTGGCTTAAAAGATCCTGGAATAATTACGTGGCTAAGAAAGCCTGCCCCAACCCCATGCTACTCACGCCATGCTCACGCCAAAATGATCCAAAATGCCAGAGTGTCCCAGCATGTCGCAGCAATCTGCAGGCACAGAGATTGAGAGTTTCTTCTGAAGAAGTTGTTTTCTCAACGGCCTCCTTCACCTTTGTGAAGAGACTTCTGCATCCAGATACTCGAGGAAAGCTGCAACGATCAGTTCTCTTCAAGCCTAGGTACTGGTGGAGGCTCAACAAGCATTGGAGGCCAGTCACGACCAGCAGCTTCATTGGCATGTGGTGCTATTCAGATTGCTGTGCAAGATTGCAAGGCAAAAAGTGCAAGCTACCATGATGAAATACATTCAGCTCGGCGGGGGGAAGAGCGTGAGAGGAGCTCCGGCTGCAAGTGGAGGGGGGGCAGGATTCCATTTGTCACATATTTATGGCGTTTATGGTATCTTCAGTGACAATGATATGCAGTGCCTCCGGAGAGGCATAGTGGCATAGTGGTTTTGAAATTTACATCCTCGTCGCTGCTTTGAGGCAGCTAGCCGAGAAGATCCAGCAAGGTGGGACATTGAACGTTTACAGTTTTCAACATAGCGCCTTAAGGCCTTACATATGTTGTAAACGACTATGATTGCGGCTGGTTATGCAGCAAGGACAAGACGCATGCTTTGTCCTGGAAGAGGAGCTATTGACTGCAGATTGCATGCAGTAATGGTGTTTGTATTGAATATCTCTCATGCACTACATGCAAAGAGATCAGGAAGTTGCAACATTGAAAGAAGCTGCCAGACAACGAGATGCTCAATGGCAACAAATGTTCAGGCAAGTCAAAACTTGACAGACGCATCAATGAACTTTTGCAAATGGGCTTACCTGGAGGCTCTATCCTGGCGTGGGGCAAGCATTCTTTGGAAATGCCGGGGTTCAAAAGCTCGAAGTCGGTGCAATGACTGGCTGTTTTTGTTCAATGCACCTTCATAATGACATAAGAGATAAATCAGATAAGTGTGATTGCTGTCCGTGTTTTGCTGCACTCACTGCAGACAGCATAGTATTATGATGTTGCATGTAAGTTCCTGAGCACGGAACCTTTGGATCTGTCACGTTGGAATCCTGGGAAACCGGTAAGACGATCACCCCAGACATGAAAGCCACCGGCAACATATCGCTCGGTATCCCTCTCCTCACTTCATGACATTGAAACGGAAAGCCTTGACCTTCCAGGTTGGCATTTAGGCTCCAGAATTGGCACCAATGCCACGATGGTTGAAGTGTTGACCAAGCAAACTTTCAACGGAGTATCTTGAAGTCTTGAAGATTCTTGAAGTATGATACTCCACTGATGTCAGGTGTTCGGATCTCTATCAGCCCGGATTTTGTCTTAAGCAAAGCTGGGTGGCACGAATCTATTTTGCAGCCATGGATTCCCAAGCAAAGATAGCAAAGGGTTTGGGATGGATAGGATTTGTTTGCAATTTATCCATGGCGAATCTTTTCTGTGCTTTGAAATAGTTTTATCATGTTTTATCCATTCAAGATCCTTCAAGATCTCCATTGATCAATGCATATCAATTTAAGCCTTGACTATCTTGACTGCTCGTCGACTTGGCCCAGAAAGCACCGCTTCATCAGGCCAGTCGTCATAGTGAAGTTTTTTTTTTGCGATATGTATACTTTTTTGGACGGTTGAGCAGATTCATATGCTGCTCTTGAAGAAGCAATTGCGCAGCTTCTGCAACCTCAAGCAGGTGCACAGTAGAAGACACAAGAACGATCAAAAGATAATTGGATGCCCAATCCAAAGTAAATGTTAGGGCTAATGAAGACTGCATGAAAGAAAGACAACGCGCAATTCTGCTTCTGGTACAAGGCAAACGACGGATTATTTGCATCAGCTACATTATGCAACGTTAGTTTATACCAGTTCTAAGATGTTTTTGCATTCCTCTTGTTTCCACGCGTTTCGCTAGCAAAATGGGGGCTGCTTGCACCCATCCCACGAACTCCAAAGATGCTGAGCTTTCAGTTGAGGCACACCATGCTTTGGACGCACACACGCACACACTATTTTGACGAGTTTTGAAGCATCGAAACAAGGCCTAGCAGACATCAATCTCATGTGATCAGGACTCGCTCGAAGACCTTTCAAACACTGTACCTGTGGCCAGACACTGAGACCAGCTGTAAAGAAAACTTAAAACTTTGTGGGGCTCGATTCCTGTGCTCTGGAAATTCTAGGAACAACTTGCTCTCACCACTCCGATGTGCGTGCGTGGTATTGTGTATTTGTGACTTGTTGGTGTAAGCAATTCTAGCCTTAGAATGGAGACATTTGGGCAAGATTCAGCCACCAGTTCGGATGTAAAACTTTTTCAAAGCCCCATGCCATTTCCAGTTCATGCAGTTCATGTTGTTCCGTTTACCGTGTTCTTTCACATTGTTGCAGGTCTCACCGCAGATGGCAAGCCCGTCGTTGAAGCCGCGACCAAAGCAAAAGGTTGTGCGGCCAGAGGCCTTCATTTGCCACCACTGTGCTCGTGGTAGGTCACGCTGGTCATATCGCTGGTCATATCAGAATTGTTGACCAGTCGGAGTCTGAACATATTTGTAACACTTGTGTTATTGGTTTCTTTTGTACCAAAGTATGAAAAGATTGGTGTTCGATTCATCTTTCCCACTCGTGTTCTTTTTGATTAACTTGGTATCATTCCAGTCCTTTCTGGGCAGCTGATTACACTTTTACAATGGACCGTCAAAATCCAAAATCTGTCGAATCTCTGCAGGGGTCTGTTCTGCCGCTGCAGAAGGTGGGCATGAAGGCCTCAGCAGAAATGCCACTCTCAGAGTTGGAACATGTTGGAACAGCTTGTGTCCCGAAGGTTCCTGACGCATCATTATTCTCTATGTCACTCTATGTTTCATATCATGATGCCTTTGGATGCATCTATTGAATTCGATTATCGTGTTTTCGTTTTTTTGGAGTCGGGCATTTCATTGTGCATTTGTGTTGCTCTTTCATACTTCCTTGCATTGCTGACCTTTGCTTCTGCCATTGATCCAGTCTCCCTGGGCGTCAGCGAGTCGAATTGCTTCAGTTGCTGCACTTCAGCGAATGCTGGCTCCCAGGAGCAGCGGCAGGAGCCGGACAGTCAAGCTTTAAAGTTTCAGCACGCTTTGACCTGTTCAAACACCGTCTTTGTTGCTGTATAAGTGTGCGATCTTAACATGTTGAAGGTAGAAACTGGCCTCAGTACAGGCCTGACTTCAACGGGATGTGGTCTTGCTTCGAAATTGTTGGCGACATGGACGCTCTACTTGTGTCATTGGAAGTGGGCTGGGTCAAGCGCCACTTGGCATTTTAGTCAGTCAATTGATGTTTTGAGCCGTCGAGCAGGGTCTTATGAAGCCTATGCGATAGTTTCAGAAGTCTACACATAACCTAAATAGATGCACCCGAATAGCGGGTTTGCTTTGGATCTGGAAGCATCGCATGCCTTGCGCCCTTCCACTTTTCATGAGATCAGAATTCCCAGAGTCACAACCAACAGTTCACTCTGCTCTTGGTTTTCCTCCACTTGTTGCCTCTGGTTTGGATTCGAGTTAAATTGATACTGGCACAGGCATGTTGCAATGTTTTTGTCCTGAACCAGCTCTGGGACAAATACCAGTGGTTTGAGGTTGTGCAGCTTCTGCAATCAACTATGGTGCAGGCACAAATCTTGCTTGCACTTAGAGCAACATTATGAAGAAAGATGAAGAAAGTAATGTGCTTCATTTTTTGAATGTTCTGCGATTCAACTGACTGTAGTGTCACTGTGTACTCTGGCCTGCATGTACAAAGCTTGTGTGGTTTGTATCATGAGTCTCCAGCCTCCAGCAAAAAAGTCAGAAGTTCGAGTGGCACGAATAAAGTGTCTAGAAAAGTTTCGAACGGAAAAATGGAAAGGAACAGTCAAAAAGTGCGAAGACCACTTCCCAAGAAAAGAGCTTTGCAGGCTATGTGAGCCGCAGAATCTTGCAGAACAATGATGAGATTGAAATGGAGGTGCCGGCATCGACGTTTGTATGAGCTTTTGTGACACTCGCTTTCTGGCAATGTGTTGCCCTGATCAGAATCCCAGCAGCCCATCTTCAGTACACTGAAGGATGGAAATGCATATTTCATATGTCATACCAGGAATGTGGGTGAGGCCATGTTTGCATCATGGCAGCCCGCATTCGAGGTGATCGGGACACCAAGTGATTTCGTGCAGAGCTTCAATGTCGCCCAGTTGAATTTGTTTCGGTTCAACTCCTCCAACGCTCTCAAGATTTGGGGTTTCTCTGTGCGGTGACTGAAGCAATTAGCTGAACTAGCCAAGGTGGGAAGTGGCTGGCAAACGGTTTCTGGACCTGACAATGCCCTTCGCATCAATCCTTACTGGGAGAACTCCAGTCTTCTGCGGATAGATCAGCTTCTTCGATGCAATTGTTTAACGATTTTGATGTTGTTTCCACTGTGCATCAGACATAGCATTTGTATGCATTTGGAGAGCCAAGTGTTTGAACATGTGTTTGAATCACGCCTGTGCTGGAAAGACGAGGACCGAGTTAAACGGCTCTTGTCCAGTGACCTTGTTGCAGATGGAGTGGCAGTGTAAGAACTTACCAGACTTTTTATTGCATTGCATGATATTGTGAAGACATTTGCAGAGATTCACAGTGTGCTTTTGGGACATGTTGAGATTCTTCTTGGACCAAGCTTTGGTAGTTGGCGAAGACGCGCGCAACTGGCCCCTAAGGTGATTCTAAGACACGAGCTTCATGACTTTGGTCTTTTGATCTCCATGACTGCTGCAGATGGCGTCTCTGCAAGCTGGAGACTTGACTTTGTTACTCTCATGGCCCATTCCCAAACTCAAATCTCAAGCCTGTCGGATTGCTGAGCAAGTTTCTAGGTGTTTCTACCGAGGACTGTAGGATGGCATAGGCCCGTTTTGGAGTTGTTTTCATTTGTTTCCCACATTTCTGAGGAGATTTCGGAAGTGAGCTCGGGCTCCTGGGCCAAAGAGCAAAGCCAAAGAATCACAAAGAATCATAAAGAGAGCAAAATCTTTGTTCTTTTTTTGTTCTTTTTCTTCTTTACTTTTGAACTCCTTCCAGCCGAGCCGTAAAGCGCTTGGCTGAAACTGCATGTGTGCTAATGGTGTAAAGATGTGTAGAGGATCCATTGAATTCCCATAGGTTTAGGATGTTTAGGACCTATGGTACTCTGCGCTCCACCGTGAAACGGTCTTGGACTGCATTGCTAGTCAGGATATTTGTTGCGTGCGCCATGTTGGTATGAATAGACGTGTACAGGAGCACGCTGAGGAATGCCAGTGGAATCGAATTTCTGTGTTTTCCAGCAAACTCTTCCACATTTGCGGAAGCGGTCAGATGCACGAGACCTGTGGAAAGCATACGTGTTGCAATGGGTTGTGTCGGGCTGGTGGATTAGCCTGCAAGCTCAGTGGGTAGGCTAGGGATAGCAAGTGCTAAATAACGAGATGCCCCATCCCCGTTTGAAGATTTTTAGGTTCACCGCGTTCGGCAGGCCTTAGCACTTGCCAAAACTGGGAGCCACATGCTTCTGAGAGCAGCGCCTCAAAATCTGTTTAGATGTTGTGGGATTCTTGTGTGACCAGAGCTCATCCAGAACCCGATTCGAACAAAATGAACAATGTTTTTCCAATCTCCGCTTCACACTTTACATGGTTTCACTTTCCGTACCGGCCTCTTTGCAGTTTGTTCCAGTCAGAGCCAAACTGGTTGCGCAGTTGGGTCCCCTGACCAGTGGGAATTCCCAGCCGTTGAGCAGATGTGAATTGATGCCACGAGCAGAAATGGAGCGCTCTGAGATGAAGTTATTCTGAGTCTGCAAGAAATGTGGCTAAAAGATGCTAAAAGATGCTAAAAGATGCTAAAAGTCAGCACGGCTGGCAAAAATTGAATATCATTTGGCGTGCACAGACAGGTGTGTAGGTGATTGTAGGTGTAGGTGTAGGAAATCAGTACAGCATCGACGGGTCTTCGTCGAAGTTCACGAAAGCTGGTGAAAGCATCGACTGGTTTCTGCGATCTTACTTGCTTAGTATTTGACAGTATTTGTTAGCAATGTCCAGATAAATCAGATAAGCTCACATAAGTTCCCCATTGGCATTGCGGCCCTCAAGCTGTCAAATCAGAAGAACGGTGCGCTGGAGCTTTGCTGGGAGCTCAGAAATGCGCTCATGGTACTTGTGTAAAGACATCGCTGGCAAATACTCCTATTGCTTCTAAGGATGGCTGTCGTTGGCGAAAGTTGTGCAAGTTTGACTCCTTATGGAGTCTGGACCCAAAAATGCGATGGTCTGCAGATGCTTTCAGAGACTGAACATGTTTGCCAGAGTGCAGCCACGGGCTGTTTGAGGTTGGTGCAACGCTTGCACAATTAGGCTCTGGAGGATTGCCAAATGACAAGAAGCCGAAAAGGCACGCTTCATTGGGCAGAGTTCACTGATTGTGCGTTGCATATCAGATACTGAATATACGTGATTATACTTGTATATAAATAAATATGAATATATGTATACTATACTACATTAAATTATATACATAATTACATAATATATATATTATTATTATTATTATTATTATTTGCACATGATATATCCGATCATCTCAAGTTCTGCATCGGTGTGCAGTTGTCAGTTGCAGCTCTGCTGCAGGCCAGTGCGGATATACGGACTCGGGTATACGAGCGCATTCGAAAGGCCGAGCAAAATCGAGCAAGAGCATTCTGAATTTTCTGATCTGACATTCCACGAATCGAAGGCCTTGATAGAGTTGCCCATGTTGCTCACATTTGAGCCAGGCCACCCACTGGTCATGCGCTGAGACCATGGGTACTGGGAACGGAGCAGACTTGAGAACAATTCAGTACACTGTCCAGAAGCATCCAGAAACAGTGATGCAAAGTCACGGATTGTGTTTTGAGCTCGCAAGCCTGAATGCATTCATGTTTCCCAAGCAACGCTGCAGCTTCATTGTTGCGAGGTGATTCGCTTCTTGAATGTATGCACATATATATAATATATATTATTATATATTATATAATTATATATTATATTACATATATATATATACATACGTTGATTGGTTGATTGATTGATTTGATTGATCGATCGATTGATTGATACGGAGACTACATATAGCAAATATCAATAGAAAGAAGTGTTCAACTTCATTGCGCCGGATCAGTGATTTGAGGTCAAAGCGTTCCGCCTGGAAGTCCCGGACCTCGCTTGGCAACCTCGTATTCAGCACCGTCCGTGAGATCAGATGCCTGAATCTCTGGAGTTGCAAACTTCAAACCAACTTTGAAATCAACTCGTTTCAACTGCGAAGAGATTGTGTAGTCCTCATAAGCTTGGAATATGTTTGATTTGTCGAAATTCTTCCGTTTGCACCAGCCGCCCTTTCGAGGAATCCTCCCGACCACCTTCGCTGTCAAAGACGCAGCTGTACTGGTCTTCCGGCTCAACGTTTAAAAGCTGAGTCCAATTCATTGCATCGCAGCTGCGTCTTTGCTCTTTTTCTTTGCTCTTTTTCTCTCTCTTTCTATCTTTTTCTCGCGATTCTCTTTGCGAAAGTTGCTTGGAAACTATTGGACAACCAGGTCTCCACAGACATATCACTGGGAGTGGGACCATCTTCGTACTGTGGCCAACTCAGGGAAGCCGGGGAAGTGTAGAAAGAAGATGAGAGAAGCATTGTCAAGATGGCGTGCTCGCAATGCCACCTTTCCAATATGGATTTGTTTGCCATGATTGACTGAGGTTCGCAGTCCAGTGCGAGAAAGGGAGGTTGGGCACCACGCCCTCTCAGGGAGATTTGTTTTGTCGTTTTTTGTAGGGGAGGTGAGGTGGATGTGGTGTCACTATGTGTCACTCATGATTTGACCAAATTTTGGATGAAACATGTGGGAAGCCGTGGCCCAACAGGTTGGTCGCATTGCACGAATAATGGGACAATCATCGCTGTCTTCGGTGCCTAGAGACACACCTCTTGGAGTTCTGCAAAATCCGTCGCAGCCTGAGCAAAATGAAGCGACAGGATGTTTGATGATGTTTGAGCAGTAGTGTTTTGCTGATTTTGATGCTTGAGATTCGGTTCCATGAATTCAAAGTTTTTTGCTGTGAACAGAGAGGTAAAGTAGCAATCGTAGAGGGCGGTTTGAATTTCTGCCTGCAGATCAAGGTACTACCGCCGCACAGGTTTAGTACATGGAGAGACTTGAAATACATAATATGGAATTGGACGAATTCCCAAGGAATGGTCCTGCAAAAAATTAATGAACCCTTGCCAATTGTTTACGCTTTTACCTTATACAATTTATATAGCTTTTACATGCTTTTACTTTGTAACATCTCATAAGAAGAAGGCCGCTATCCCGTACTGGGTCATTGCCTATTGCCTGAAGTCGTATCTCGCCCTAACAAATCGCGGCAACCAGTTGTGGCCTGTCGAAACAAAGCATAGTGCAGTTTTTTGCGCTGATAATTCTAATTGGCAAACTACGCTGTGGCGTTGTGGGGAGCTTCTCGTTGGGAGTTCGGTTGTTGTTTCTTGTTTTTAAGTTGTTATAATATATAAGTGTTATTCCCTTTTTGCTCTTGGTTGAATTCAATTGAACATCAACGCTGTTTTTTTTGCACAGTCAATTTTGCCGTGTTTGCTTTCACTGTTTATAGTCGTTTGTGTCTTTATTCCAAGAGTGTTTGTAGCACTACAAGGGTAGAGATCTAAAAGGTCTAAATATCCTTTTTGTGAGGCGTTATGATTACGATGACCGTTCATATCATCCCTCGCCAAACCTTTTCAGAGTTCACTAAAGTAAGAGTCGATTAGCCGCAAAATATGTTTGGAAAGTAGAAAATATTACACAAATTACGAGGCGTCGTTAGCGTGCGTTGCAGGAAGATGTTCGCACTTTTCACGCGAGTTGCGCGAAGGAGCGGGATGGAGCGGGCAAAGTCTTAGATCGGACCGGATCGGAATGGCACGAAGCTCCGAAAAGCCTGGCCAGCTTGACATGATAAAGCACGGTTGTCAAGAAGGGACTAAGCGAAGACAGGGGCGTCCCAAAAGCCTACCTCCTTTCTATACATCACGAATCAAAATCCACAGAACGGCGCCAGGTAACACACCCTCCAGGTAGTGCTACCCAGGCCGCCGCGCTGAGCGGTTCCAATGGCCCACGTCACAAAAACCAGCACACACTGTGGTGCTGGCCGTCCACCGCATCCAGCCGCGCGAAGCGGTTCCAAGGATGCAGTGAGCCATACAGATTGTACAGTACACAAATTTGCCCAATCCCGGCTGACACAAATAGCCGAGGTCAAAGAAAGAACAGCCCTATCACATCATCAACTCCGGATCACGAAAATCCACAGTCAACTTATGATCCCGGATATGCCTGCGAGCAGGGGCCGCACGTCCGGACGCGACCTCAAAAATTCAGGGTCCCAGCTACCTGCATCCCCTTCAATTTGATTTCCGGGAGACACACTCCGGCCAGAAATCGGGAGGCTCTCACTCAGACTACAGCTACTTATGATCGCAAAGAGGGCAAAAGACATGCAACACGCCGTTCAATGTGGCGTCGACGTGGCACGTGACTACGAAAAGACATTCTGTACATGAATCACGCTGGCCGGAAGAACATTCTATGCATGAGAATCCGGCGCCTTTGTCACTCGCAGGTCTGTACAACACACATCATCTACGAGTGTCCGCTGGGTCGCCCGCTAGGAGGATTGTCGACATGACCCAGCGCAAAGTCTTAGACAAATATTCAATATATTGCAGGGCTTCGCACACCGGCGATGCCCCAAGGGTTGCTGTTGCTGCCCAGAATGTCGCCTGCTGGCTCTGTTGCTGTTGCTGCTGCTGTTGTTGTTGTGGTGGTGGTGGTGTCCTGTCTCACCAGTTGTGCTTTTGCAAAGGCATTGTATAGGCGCAGTATGCAGAGAGGAGAGCATACTAAGTTAGATTGGCAAGACGCACCCATCCCCCCAGAGTTTAATATGACCATGGTACCTAAACCGAAACCCTTAGTCTAAAGCCTTTTGAAACACCATTGGGTCATCCAGCAATCATATCTTTTTGAGAAAAAGGGAGCATGTAATTTATTTGAGCTAGAAATGCTCAAAGCAGAAATCAAGAGCCCGATAAATTCAGGGCATGGCCGGTACTGTGTGGTAAATCTTGGTGGTAGCAGGGTAGTAGTTGGTGCCTTTGCAAAAGGACGAAGCAATTCGAAAAGCTTGAATCACCAATTCCCAGTTGCCTTCCTTGGCTGATCGTAGGAGACCTTCACGTAGCAAATTTATGGTAGGTACCCATCATAACCCTGTAGATTTGTGCTGTCGAATTGCGCTTGTTCTAGGATGTTTACATCTTGAAAAAATGCAGCCCACGAACCCGAATGCTCACACGTATGTTAATGGACAAAGGTGAAACAGTTTAATTGAATATCTTGTTTAGTGCACCATACTTAAAAGTGTGTGGAGTGTGTGAGCGTCGGGTGTGGAGTGCAAAGTATAGCGTGGGAGTGTCGTGTGTAGAGTGTAAAGTGTGGAGTGCAGAGTGTAAACTGCGTAAAGAACCGAGTGCAAAGTGTGGACTGCAGTGTGAGGTGTGGGGTGTGTAAGTGTGAAGCGAGGAGCGTAAAGCGCAGGGTGTGGAGTCTGACGTGTGAAGTGTGGGGTGTAAAGTGTGGAGTGTAAAGTGTAGAGTGTGGAGTGTGAAGTGTGTGGAGTGCGGGATGTAGAGTGTAAAGTGTAGAGTGTAAAGTATGGAGTGCGGAGTGTGAAGTGTACAGTGTAGAGCGCGTGGAATATAAAAAGCGTGTAGAGTGTGGAGTGCAAAAAAGTGTAGAATGTGGAGGGTAAAGTGTGGAGTAAGGAATGTAAAACATGTTAAGTATTGAATTTAGTGTGTGGAGCCTAAAAAATGTAGAGGGTGGAGTGTTGAGTAGGGAGTGTAAAGTGTGGAGTGAGATATACGGAATTGAGGGTAAAATTTAAAATATAAATTATTAAATATAAATTTAAAATTATGGAAAAAATATATATATATATTTATTGTGTTTATTACTATATAAAACGATTTTTAGGTAAAATATTGAATTTATTATATAAAATATAATAATAATTTATTTAGAATATTATTAAAATATATAATTATAATGAAATTATAAGAAAATTGAAAATATTTTTTTTTATTTTTATATATTATAGTATTAAAAATAATATTTTATTATAATTTTTTTTATATGTTTTTTTTTGAAAATTTATATTTTATTTATTTATGTATTTATATTTCCTTTGATTGTACCTGTATGGAATGGAAGAACTCATGCCCCGTATGAAATGGAAAAACCAAGATTATTTTATATACGGCCCATCTTGGAAAACGGGGCAAAAAATTCTTAAATTTTGGTACCATGTTACACCCCTTTATTTTATACAAAACGATGGTAATTCCATTACACACAGCTATATTTTTCTTTGGAATTATTAGTTTTAAAATCGGTATTTTTATAATATAAATGTTGTTTGCTATTTTTTGGAAGGCTCTAATTTGAATATTTACGGAAATTTGGAGATCTGTTAATTAAATGGAAATTTCTTTCAGCGATTGATGTCTTGAAAATGAACTACTGAATGTTTGAAAAGTGATTGTGGAAAAAAATATATATATAAGATTGGGGATAATAACCTCAAATAACCCACATAACCCATAAAACAACATATAATCCATATAACCAAGTATAAACGTGATATTTCTCATTTTCTCGTTGTTTCCCCCTGTTTGGTTACCCGTTGTGTTACCCCGTTGTTTTGTCCCGGTGTGAATCCCATCGTGTTGCCCCGTCCCTGCCGGGTCGAAGTCCTCGAGCCATAAGAAGTGTATAAAATGGAT
>Ga0126342_10007143_pt1 | contig 19903 bp, 19 predicted proteins | sample Cyp1metagenome_FD_92528 | JGI IMG/M metagenome (GOLD analysis project Ga0126342, IMG submission 92528) | Coral microbial communities from Lord Howe Island, Old Settlement Bay, Australia - Cyphastrea 1 metagenome | ecosystem: Host-associated > Invertebrates > Cnidaria > Coral ... | reverse complement strand
TTCTGCGACACCCTCTTGAATCCTTCCATATGGATCACTGTCATCTACCCTTCCCTGCATGTTTCCGAGTTCACCTCACCTAGTTCCACATTCATATAACCTTTAGCTTTCGTTCACCCCCCCTGGGCCTCAAGTCCACTTATCCATAATTATCAACTTTTACTTGATTGGAGATATGATGGAAGATATGTGAACAATCCCTTTCCCCCAATCTTTTTCAACGCCCCCGCAGCATATGTGCGTCCCAGATTCGTTGAACACTTTAGAGTCTATAGAGGGACGGGATTGGTAATGCATGCAACATCATGCAACTGCATACATTAGCAGGTAGGTCACCACGGTCACGGGTCAGGGTGATGGTTTGACCATCCAGCTGCAGCGTCAGAAGCACCGGATTATCGGATTCTCCTTCGCCAGGCATGTGGTGCTGAGCGTGGTTGGCATCCATTGCTTCTATCATCGCTCCGGTCCAGGTGGGCAAAGGGTGGCATCTGTAGCATTTTTGTGGGTCAGATGTTGGATTCCATGGGTCGATGGGGTTTCCCAAAAGTGACCTTTGAGTCTACGCCAGAAGGACATATATGCTAGTGTGAATGGCTTGACACATTTCAACCATGGTTTGGTCCAGGTTGCAGTTTCCATAAGCCATCATAAACCTTCATAAACCTTCATAAACCTTCATAAACCTTCATAAACCTTCATAAACCATCATAAATCCATTTATTTTTATATGATTGTCAAACTCAAACGGCGGAAGTGATTTGATGAAATTCGCAGGCTTCGCTCAGCCACCTGCAGAGCCTGCAGACGAAGCTGTCAGTCTGCTGGTGGCCGAAACGCGTTCGCGTGGCCGAGACTATTTGGCGCTGTCCGTGACAGGCTGGGCTGAGCTGGCGACGTATGGCCATATAGGATATCCCTGGATTAAACGGAGATTGTAATGGGAAAACTATGCAAAATTTGGGACATCCCCCAAAAATGAGGGTTTTCGTATGTTATGTCTATATAGCTGGGAAAATCATCGACTAGATGCTGGATGTTACAGCACGCCATGTTAGATGACGCCGGAGGCTATTCCCAAAGTCCAGCTTGTAAATTCAATTCAGAATTGAGATGCTGAACAATTTTTGTGGCTACATGATATGAATCCGTATATGTATATGTATATGTATATGTATATGTATATGCATATGGATATGGATATGGATATGATATGATATGCTACATGTGGCTACTGTCAGGGTGAACTTGCCATGAAACCAGGGTGCTACCTTCTGTATTCAGACTTGGCAATGGGGACTCCCACGTTTCGCAAAATCATCCCAAAGGGTGACCTGCTTCCGTTCTCGACTTCCCAGCGCTTGGTGTAGCCATGTAGGCCTCAAGACCATTGATCCATTCGAAATCCTATGGCGTGACCGGCATTTTGTCAAGATCATGACCTCCTTCGGTGGGAAAGGCCCCTTGAATTTGCCCTTGCCGCGGAAACCCAAGGTTTGTGAATTTGATGACAAACCAGACCTGCCAGATGCGCCAGACATGCTTCGAGTGCCTTCCAGCGTGAGCTATGGCCGCCATGAAGATGTCGGAGATGTTTGGTTAGGTCGTCAGCTGGATGTGGATGAGGGCATGAAAGCCATCCGAAGATCTTTCTACTCCTGGACGGAGGCTAAGGATTCCCAGCCCAACCGCTTGACCCATGACAGCTTTGCAAGTTATTTGGATAGCTTCATGATGGAAGTGCGGCAGAATCCGCGACGCTTTCGGCAAGTCATGAAGAGGAGGCGTCAAGACAATGGATTTGACGAAGAACCCTCAGGTCTTGATTGGTTCTGGAAACTCTTCGACTTCAGCCAATGAGGCCATTTTCTGACAGGATCAACCTTGAAGAGGTTGAGATCTGGGTATGGCTCAACATTCTTGACCGCAACAAACAACATGTGATTATGATACCAAGAACAGCATCTAATATATCTAAAAGACACACTGTTTTTTGGGCGGGCAAATTGGTACCTCAATTTTGTTTCGAGCGTCGAAACGAGTTCTCCGGACCTCTCTCCGGATCATGTCTCCAATTTTCAACCATGATCCCAATGTTGAGCCATGATCATTTTGAACATTTTCTTTCAAACATCTTTTTGCTCCCAATTGCCTGCGTAGCATGCTTTCAATTCGGAGAGCTATGTGCAAGAGCACATACCGTGGAATACATTCTATAAATTCTATAAGGCTATTCTCCGGCTCTGACGTTGATTGCGCTGCAGATGAAAGGAAATCGCAGTTGTGACTCTCTGGTGCAGGCCATCCAATGCCAAGAAGTAGTCAAGGGCCCCCTAGCAGATTTATTTCATGAGATGGTAAGATACAAAAAAAAGTCCGTTTTGGGCCAAAAAGGATGCAGCAGCATATAAGTATGGTATATTATTATGACTATACCATACTTAGTAAATATATATATTTTGAATATGTTCTTCTCTAATCTTCTTTATCCACCTGTTTCTAAGAAACTGGGCCATAACGGTCCCCCAAGATTCGCTGGCCATTCGGTCCCTTTTGAAATCAGTTGGGCCATCCGATGAAGAACCAAAAATGCTGTCAGGTGAAGCAGGTTGTGCAGATAAGCCAGAGGATTTGTTGGAGGACGTGCTGGGATTTCCAAGTCACCCCAGAAGGTTGGCTATGATCAGTTTTAGACTAAACATGAGCCAAAAAAAAAAGATAAATCCCAGAATTGAATGGACAAAAATCTATGATAGCTCTATATTGAAAGATCATGGTTTTCTCAATTCTCCAGCTTCAACCAGAACAATTGGCAGGGTTGATTACAGTAGTCAGTAGTACTACCTATTATAGGCAATTATAGGTATGACATGGTATGACGATATCCACAAGACATGGCTGCCATGGCCATTTTATTTACAGTATTACTTCTTTAGTAGAAATTCTCTTTGTAGTTGAGGTGTTGGGAGTGGGAGCAACCCAGACTAAGTGGGATAATACTTGTACCATGTACCCCATCGCATGTAATCCACTTTGCTTGCTGGGGAACCCTATGGCGTTGGTAGTTGGTTTCCAAAGTTTTGGTTGCCATCATTGCCATCAGCCCATATCCAAGAACAGTTGATCCCCAAGAGGTCCAGAGATACCATGCTGGGGAGCTAGTTCCATAGTTTTCACTGTCTCCATCGAGTTTGCTCAATTTTTGATGTTCGTTCTTGAAACATATCCACAGATGAAAATTCCATACCCAAAAGTGTTTGTTTCGCAAAGCTCGATTCACATGAAAGGTATTGGTGAGGACCTAATATTGCCACTCTATTTGTGGTTCCCAGGGCCGCAAAAATTGAGCCATAGCCATATTGATAATATTGATTTCCTTTCTTTTAAGGTCAAATTCCTTTTGATCCCTCAGATGCGTTTCTTGGGTTCTATCGCCGCTTTCATATCTTGGTGGTTAATGGAGTACTTTTTGAAGCTTGACCCACCAGTTTTTTTGCTGGCTGATGGCAGATTTTGCGAGTGCCCCCTAAACTTTTGACCCAAATTCCTATTCAAGTTTGCTAATTTTTTGCTAGCCTTTATGTGAAACGTAAACATACTAAACACTGCTAAACATCATGCTGAAATTCACGTTGTCAGGAGTTAGATGCTTGGACTTCCGAGAAAAAACATGGCTACTTCAGGCTGGGATGGTGAATTCACATGAATTCACCACATGGCTGGGATGCTATGTACTGTGCAATACCGGAATAGTATATGTATTGTATATCAATATAATATAATATACATATAAGTATGGTATATATAATTATGAATATGTATATATATATATATATTATGGGATGTAGATTATGATAACTTACTAACAGAGACGATACATGAACATATACAGCTTATTTACATCTGATTACTGTATATAATATGTATGTGGGTTACAAGTTCCAATTTATATATCTATATAATCATTGCACTTACTGGGATGCAAGTTGGCACTGGAAGCCGTTGTCAAAGTCTACAGGTCAGGTTGTTGGGATGGATAACTATCCCTATTTTTTGGGAGGGGAGGGAAGTTGAATCCATCAAACAGCGTTTCATTCCATTTCATAATTTCATCATTTCATATCATTTTATTCTATGTCATTGTCGTATTTCAACATGGTTTCCAACATCATTTAAATCATTATTGTTTTGTTTTCCAATGGTAACATATATCATGCATATATCATATATATATATCACGCATACGCTCTGCATCTATTATCTACAACATGTGTGTATCAAATGTAATTCTATCATTCTATCATATGTGATTATAATATATCTATGTCTATATCTATATATATATATAAACATACCCATTATATGTATAGGGCTATCTGGACAACACCCATTCCAGCCCCCAGGTCGCAGCAAAGTGTGTCCCAAAGGTCGACTTATCGGACGCTGGGCTCGGATGAGCTGCGACAACGGATGAACAGCCACTGGGACCAGGGCCGTTTGCTCGTCTCATGTGACCTGGCTTGAAACACTTGACACCACCAGGATGGGCAGTTTGCTGGGAACATTTATTCACAAAAAAAAACAAATGAGTATTTTAGCCCTTCTTTTAAAGGTTATCAATTTGTTATTGTAGCTACTAAGAGAGTCTAGGTATGCACAATATGTGTTTATAATATATATATATAATTATATATATGTATACAGAGACATGTTGCTTACACGCCAGTTTTTTGTATTCGGCCGGCTTCGAAGACTGGAAGAAAAAACATGGGATGGGAAAATGATGAGAACTCGGTGGCCAAACACGTCACCATCAGCTGGTAGAAAACCATCAGGTCGGTCCGGCACTTCATTTTAATAAACCACATCATATGGATTGATGGTTTATGCATGATACCAACCATTTATGGTAGATCTGGGGACGGTTTACTATTGCTCACTAACACTATGTTGATTCTGTAGCGTCTCTACTTGTGGTTTCCCTAGTCATGTATTATTCTTACTGGTGCTAAACGTAGGGAATTTTCGGGAATGATCCACTGGCTAGCTATTAATTAATAATAATCCCAGCAACCCCCAGCAACCCATCCATTCCCTAGGTAAAACGCACCAGTAAGTATTAGGTCGTCACCTGATTTCATGTGGAAACCTCAGGCTATGACGCCTTCGCGTGGCTGCGCACTGGCACCCTGGTGCCATATGGTGCCATGAAATCACCGACATGGGACACTCAAACCCTCTGGTATAGAAAAAAACATGGAACATCACCGTGAAATAGGTAACTTCTATTTCTATGGTCCATTTTCAATAGCTTCGTTCGTTTACGAGAGGGTAATCATCATTTGAACCAGAAAAAAAGGTGTCTTCCGAAAATGGAAACAGCTAGAAGACCCCAATAACCGGTTCCACCGAAGTTTCGGTGGAACTTTGAGGTTGGCCCAGTTTTGGACCAAACATGTCTAGATTTGCCCAGAATCGCAGAATAGGATGGGAACATTATTATTAAACCCTACGGAACCCTACGGCCTCAATGGTATAAACTATGGGTAAAAACTCTATGGATTAAAACAATGTTAGATAATAATGTTAAAAACAACAGCCCTTATTGTTAAAAACATTAAATTGATTCCTGCGGATCTTATTAAAACAATCGATCCCAATCGATCTAAATTGTTTCCAGCCTCAGGAAAGCGTCCGGTGCATGGAGAACCGCCCACCGCGGAGGATGTGCTGCGCAGCATCGCGCGGGTGCTGGAACGTCCATCCACGGAAGCCAGTGATGTTGAACTGCTTCAATGGATTGGGGAAGACTCGTGGATCGCACGCCATTTTTGCCGGATGTCCAGAGATTTTTTGTTTGTTTCAAAATGGGGTACCCCAAAATTTTGATGGGGGAAATAGGGGAAAGTGACGATGAACCAAGGCAACCAAGGGGCTTATTGTTTGACTTTTCTGACAAACCCAGATCTTGAACGATGGATTAAGAGGGGAAGGTTCTAAAACCATGGGATTGTAACAAAAACATGGAAATGATGAATATAATAACAACGAATCATGGGACTGTGACAAACTCATATGATATCATGGTGATATACTGTACCAGGGTCATGGTGGCGGTGGTTTTGCCAAATCAAACCGTCTGATTTTCTGTGGTTCTCTCTATGAATGGGGGCGAGAACATCCAAACTTATAGCAGGAAAATTGATGTGAAAACCATTGAAAACCAAGAGTTGGATCCTACTATAGTTAGTGTAAATCCATGTAAATCCCATTCATCCCATTAGATATCATTAAACCCATTAATCCCATTAGGTGGGATTCATCACATCAATTCCATTATCATTAATCTCATTAATCCCACTAAATCATTAATCCAAGTTGTTCCAGGAAAATCGTGAGCATTCTGAACTCATCCATCGCAAGGAGTATGGCGAAGATGGCTTGCAGCGATTGTTGGAGGCTGTGAAGGACAGCAGTGGCCTGTTCAAGTCCATTAAATCCAGTCAACAACAAAAAGGGATTATATAAATCACTTGTAGCTGGATCAAAATCATAGAAAATCATAGAAAATCAATAGAAAATCATTTGGACGTATTTGGACGTGCATCCCAATGAGGGAGTGCTCAATGACCTTGCTGAGTCCATGATTCTTGAATATATCTCATGGGAGATAACCTGCAGGATCCAGACAAAGATGCAGTGGACGAGCTGAAGGTAGGGTACTCTGGGACCCTGCGGTGTTCTGTTTATGCTGTTTGTTATGGGGATGAACAAAAGTGCAGTGTTCCTGTCGGGACTTGTGAGTTTTGTTATGCTTCTGTCATCTTTCCTTCCTTGTCACGGTCTTTCTGTGCGAGGGTTTCTGCTGACATTTTGCTCCTGACTTTCAATCTTTCTATTTTGTAGTTAAATAGCTGGTTGGGCGCTTTGAAATATTCCTATGTTACATCCTTCGAGGATTTCCCAGCCACGTTTGATGACTCTCCGCGGAGGAATTTTTCAGCTGGTTTCGCGACCTCTTTCCCTACTACCATGGAGCCTGCGGATCTTGCATGAATGAGACTACGCATTTCCTGGGCGTAGTCAGGTGCCTTCGTTGTGGGATCGTTGGACAGTTGGTTTCAAGATTGGTGGGGCCGCAATGTTCCTTGAAGATATTTGTGGGTCCTAAGACTTTGATTCCCCAAGATTCAAGACTAACATGTAATCAAGTATGTAGTCTTTTTTTGGGTGGGCATTGAGGGATCATGCGATGTCACTATGATGGATTTTGAAGTGCTACATCCATGTACTACTGGAAATAAATGCAACATTTGAATGCAACATATATTTGATCCCGAAACTACTGAACTACCAGGGGTGTTTTCTTGTTTTGCATGGCTTTGGTGTCTTCATTGTCTTCATTCACCCTGTATTGGGAAACAACAAATGGCTGGACTGGCTGGTACCACGGGCACTTCTTGCGCACCCGTTGCCGTTGAGTCCACCAGCCAGGCCTAGCGAGGTGGAGCGTGAAGATGGGGGAGCAGGAGCTGTAGATGGTCAAAAAAGTAAGCTAACAGAATATGTCAACATAAACATATTAATATCATGATATTATACATATATATATATGATTATACATGTATATACTTGTAATTTATATATACATCATGATACATCATGTGTATATATATATACATATATATACATTTGTATGTTTTTCCTCTATCTTATCAATATGTTCTGAATAAACACCATATGTATCTTGTACTTGTAAAATTTTGTATTCTACACCATCTTTATTTGTTTTATGTATCATGTATATATATATATATATCATGTATATATATACATATATATATATATACACATTATAGATCGTTATCCATGTTTCGCCAGGTATGTTTGCATTGCTTCACCCCCCTTCAGGAGTCTCTGAGATCTATTTCTGCGAAGGACCAGCCAGCTTAAGAGCTCCGATGTTGTGGTAATCTCTTGGATCAAAATCTGCAAGTTCGCAGAGTTTTGGCGATAGACTACTGGATAAATGACATATAGTATAGACATATAGATCTATATAGAGATATACAATATATGTCATATATACATCTCGCATAGAGTAGAGGACATATTCCCTTTTTCTTCATCTTGGTCACTGAATGTTACGACGACCATAGCTGCTGGTCATCTTTGCAGTATTCGTTTGTTGTGGCCAGACCTTGCTTTTCTCGGTCACATTTCTGTGAATTATTGATTGTTAGTATTTGTCGTTTGCTTCTGCCTCTTCAGAACCTTCCGACTGTCGTTCGTTCGTTCATGGTGTGTAATTCGGCATATCTCATGACAATCCCAGTATGATACATACTGTGTATATCCCAATGATCCCCTGTAACAGAATTCCAAGCTTGGGATATATCCCATGGATATTCCAGCAATTTCTTGGTGGAATTCATGAATTCCCTCTATTTTTTCTCCGTGAAATCTCACAATTTGATGTCTCAACTCTCCCTTTCTTGGGTTTTGACATCATGTTCTAGGACTTGACCCCTTGACCCCAGCGATTTCTAGATTTCTACACCAGGCTGCAACTGCACCACCAGCTTCCCCCGTTTCCGGCGGGTGCGTCCGGTCTTGGCGTCGCAACGGGGTCGCTGTGGTGAGTCCCTTGGACACCTGGAAAATCGCCTGGAAAATACCAACCTTTGGGAATATTTTCCAACATTTCCCAATGCTCCATGTAATGATTGCCATAGATGTATGGAATATTTACCACCATTTACCCCCGAAGTGATCCAAATGTAGGGGAACCATTGCATGGAGCATGTGGGAATGTAGATCTGCATACATCTGCATACATCTGCAACATGTTGGACTGAAACTTAAGTCTATCGATTTTGCGGGGTTCCAAGAATTTATGTGGTGAAGCGCTAAACCATGCTAAACCCCCAAAAATGATCCCCACTTGGATCAAAAGCAATGTGTTTTAATCTTCAGAGAGCAGCGGAGCCAGTGTTCAAATTGTCCAATCGTCTTCAACACATTCGATAGCTGGTGCCTTGGTATATCCCCCCATGAAAATTACAATTCTAATGAGGAACCTTATGAGATCCCGGTGGATGGAATGGGAATGGGGTACCAAATTTTCAGACAAAACAATAATTACTAACAATATGTTGTACATCCCAAAAAGAAATTGCTGATCCAGGTCGATTCATATTGTATGTGAATGTGTGTGTTCTGCCCTGTTTGATGTGGTCTTGAATGATTTTTGCTCAGACTTATTGTGTGCTCGGACTCAGAGTGCGCAAGACATGTCCAATGTCAAAGCTTGGTTCGAGAGGTCATGAAGCACAGTATCCTTTTGAGGGTAGTTTGATGTCGCTGAACATCAACATATGTTTGCCAAATGGTCACTTTGATACCTTATCAGTCTCCCCGTCTTCCAAAGTAGGAGACTTGAGAAATCTGGCCCAGAAATCTTTACAACGAGGTTTCCTAAGGCTGGTTACCCGAGAAGGTCATTTCCTTGCTGATCCTGTGCAGTCTTTGCAAAATGTGGGGCTGCAAGATGGAGACACAATCAACGCTTTTGCGCAGGAGCCAGAGCTAGCAGAAACAGGAGGAGCATTTGCGCTATGGTGCTGTGGTGGGGACAGGATCGTCACATGGGGCAATGCAAAGTCTGGTGGTGACAGCTCCGCAGTTCAAGATCGATTCAGGAGTGTGCAGCAGCTTGAGGCCACATCATTTGCATTTGCTGCGATCCTGGCAGATAGATCTGTTGTGACATGGGGCAATCCTGCAAATGGTGGCGACAGCTCTGCAATGCGGGATCAGCTTAAAGGTGTGGTACAGGTTCAGGCCGCACACCAAGCATTTGCTGCGATCCTAACAGATGGATCTGTGGTTACATGGGGTGCCCCACGTTTTGGCGGCGACAGCTCTAAAGTTCAGGATCTTCTAAGAAATGTGCAGCAGCTTGCGGCCACAATGCATGCATTTGCTGCGATCCTGGAAAATGGATCCATTGTTACATGGGGAGATCCAAAAACCGGTGGTGACAGCTCTGCAGTCCAGCACCAGCTGATCAATGTGCAACAGATTCGAGCCACACACCAAGCATTTGCTGCAATTTTGGCAGATAGTTCTGTTGTGACATGGGGCAATCCTGCAAATGGTGGCGACAGCTCTGCAATGCGGGATCAGCTGAAAGGTGTGGCACAGGTTCAGGCCGCACACCAAGCATTTGCTGCGATCCTAACCGATGGATCTGTGGTTACATGGGGTGCCCCACGTTTTGGCGGCGACAGCTCTGCAGTGCAGGATCTTCTAAGAAATGTGCAGCAGCTTGCGGCCACAATGTTTGCATTTGCTGCGATCCTGGAAAATGGGTCCGTTGTGACATGGGGAGATCCAACAACCGGTGGTGACAGCTCTGCAGTCCAGCATCAGCTGATCAATGTGCAGCAGGTGCAGGCCTCTAAGGGGGCATTTGCTGCAATATTGGCAGACGGATCAGTTGCCACATGGGGCCATCCAGACTATGGTGGTGATAGCTCTGAAGTCCAAGGTCAGCTCAGACATGTACAGAAGGTTTTAGCCACCAGCCGTGCATTTGCTGTAATCCTGTCAGACGGATCTGTCGTGCCATGGGGCACTCTGAAAGATAGTGGAATCGCAGAGTACCTAACAAGTTTGTAGGCAACGGCAACGCCTTCCACTCTGACCTCATTCTGCGCAGCATGAAGCTGTCACACAGGTTCACCTGGGCAATATTTCATATGGTATGCAAAAATGGCCACATGCAATGGCCAACACTGGGATTCCGTTTAGGGCTCCATGATAAGTTTTCACGCGACTATGACTCGTATGACTCAATGATGAAAGGAAGTCGCATAAATGACATTCTGCCACAAGAAGTGTCTCGCTTCTCCTTGCAGAAGGGCTGATCTTGTGCCCCTGACAGCGTCGTGTCTGGGATTCCTTGGTTTGGAGACCCATCAACATCGCGATTTCGACGAGATACCTGCGGAGTCTGAACTCAGCATTTTCACCTGCTGAAAAAAGGTGATAAGGTGGGTGAGTAAACATGAGCACCAATTTGAAAAGACAAAACCTTTCCATGTTTGAAATTGGGTGCGAATTGCGGGAATTCATCACACTATCGGAGGAACAAAATCTATGGAAGTTTCAACTCCAATCACTTTCCCCATATGTTCAGTTATCATTGGAAAAATGACTACCCTCTGGTAAACGTTTACATAGCTATGGAAAGATTCACCATTTTTCATGGGAAAATCCACTATTTCGACTGGGCCATTTTCAATAGCAAACTGTTGACATAACCAGAGGGTACAGTAATCAGTTTACCCACTAATATCAACCAATCTTATATAAGTCATGGGGGATCCCGGTGATCCCCAGTCGTCACCATTGATGTTTGTTGGTTTATAAAGCCATTAACTATCAGATACTATAGAATACTATAGAACAATAAAGAATTAGAATATATACTATTTTTATGTATAAATATATATTTATATATATAATAATAATAAATATATATATATATATATATTATGTATAAATGTATATATATATATATCATAAACCATAGTTATATAAATATAAACCCAAGGTTTCATTGCCATAACGTTGGGGCATCCTTTTTGAGATCACCTCACCGAGGTACGCCTGGCTGGCGCTGAGGCTGGTGGAAGCCCTCACTTTGCCTGGTCGATGGGTCGGGGAAGCCCAGGGCTCCATGTGGATCAATCCAATAGGGGAATCCCTATTAACCAACTGGATTGATCCCCCAGAAAAATCACCATTTTTATAGGTGGTTTCTTCATAAACCATTTCCAGTCGACTGGTAAACATGGCATTGTTTTACCCACATATAATCGGGGATTATACTAGCTATTATCTCGGGGATTATAATGATCCAAATGGGGAAATCCCTATTAACCAAGCAGTATACTCACCTTAGATCACCTTAGTATCTATATAGCAATGATGATAACACTTACCCTCTGGTAAAGGTTGACATTTTGCTATGAAATCTCAATTTTAATGGGAATATCAACTATAAATGGGAATTTTAACGTTTACATTTTGCTATGGAAAGATTCACCATTTTGTAGCTGGGATAATCAACTATTTCGACTGGGCCATTTTCAATAGCTATGTTAAATTACCAGAGTGGGCTCCATGTGGAGTGGGCTCAACATGGCTAAACATCTCATGTATCAAAAAAGCTGAATGTTTTCTTCTTGGGAAAATATTTCTGAAATTACCCTCTGGTAAACGTTTACATAACTATGGAAAATCACCATTTCGTAGCTGGGTAAATCCACTATAAATGGCCATTTTCAATAGTTTTTTGTAGGTTTACCAGGCCGGGTATCTACCATGATTGCAATCATGGCAGCCGTTGCACCCAGGTGGACAACCACGCAGGGCATGTCTGGGTTGAAGCTCTCCTAGACGGACGTTGGGTGCACATCGACCCTTGCGAAGCCGTAGTGGATGACGCTAAGCCGCGTTTTGTGGACCTTGTCATGGAGTTTATATAATAATAGTATCATAACTATCGTATTATATAGAATTATTCTATATCATTCTATAGTATCATGGTATTATTAGAATAGATATTATAGAATGATATAGAATATGATAGAATGATACTATATATATATAGTATTATATTATACCATGTTAATAGGATTTTATATTATTCTATATCATTCTATAGTATCTGAATGTATCTGATAGTGATATACCTATGGTTTATGTATATAACTATGGTTTATGGTATATATATATATCTGGCTGGTGGTTAAAAAACAATCTTGAACAATATGAGTTCGTCAATGGGAAGGATTATCCCATATATTATGGAAAATAAAAAATGTTCCAAACCACCAATCATATATATATGTACATAAATAGGATTTTACATTATTCTATATCATTCTATCTGATAGTTAATGGGTTTATAAACCAACAAACATCAATGGAGGTTCCTAAGTCATGGGGGTACCCCCTTGCCAGCTGTCATGGATGACTGGATGAACATGACTTAGTATAGGTTAGCCCATGGTGACTTGGGGATCCACCATTTTTAATCCACAAGAAACCTTCATATGGGCATTATGTGATATTATTGTGGATGTATTTGCTTAGTATCTATTGACACCCAATGAATAGCCAAACGGGTCTGGGTGAATTTTGGTGCCCGTTTGGACCCAGAAATGGCTAGTCATCAGTGTGACTCCATCCATTTTCGAAGTCTAACTATTGCCACCAGGCATCTGCAAAATAACAAGTTTTAAAAACCCACGCTTCTAACCGTTACTAACCAACAATACCCAGCACAAATGATTGTTTTGTTGATGATTTTCATAGATTTTCCATATGATTTCCATCTTGGCCAAGATGGGTTTAGGATTGGTACTAACCTCCACCATTATCATCCACTGGGCATTTGTCAAGGGGGAATCGAAAGCTGAGGAACCACTTCTTTATGCCACTGGATGGGGACGATGTCCTTCACACGTCTTGACTTACCAGGAGCCTTGGAGTACTATGGGCGGTTTCACAAAGAAATCACTTCGAATTCGATCTGTGGCATGATGAATTCGATCTGTGGGTTGAAACAGAGCAGAAAGATATTCCGAATTCCTGAAGCTCTGAATAGGAGCAGGTTTGAAATTGATGGACAATTGAATACTTCCGACACAAGGAGAATGAACATGGTTATAGTATGTTATAGTTATATTAGTTATATTATATATATTATATATATAGTTCACGTGACAAGAACACAACAACTAACTTACATTGCACAAAACAATCTGGAGATATGGCTGCGGCTCCAATCATAGGTGATCCAGACTCCCAGACCGATCCATATAGGTATGGATCATTACCATTCCATACCTTTTTTGAGAAGGATATGAGGGTTAGTGACTGAAGATTCCCGGTAATAGACGTAATAGACTAGTGTCTGGTTATATATGGATCATGATGGATCTATATGGGCAACCCAAAAAAATATCGCAACTTGTGATTCGATGATCCCCTGCAGCTTGGCTGGAGGATCATCACAATATGGGTGAAAGATAGCAATAAGTCTGGTTTGAAAATTGGATTACCGCAATAAGGATAAACTGGAAGCTTTTTAGGAACATAAACTTACCGTTTTACCCCGATTTTTTTGTTTTTACCCAAAATCGGGTTTACTGCAACATCGGTGTCCAGAAAATGAGGATGACCCTCTTGAACATTCTGGGTCTGCCATTTCAGGCCATTGGTTACCAGACGTTTGTTAAAAATAGGGTACCTCATTCCATCCTTTGGTAAGATCTCAATTTGATATATTTCCTACTATATGGAGAGCAATTCTTGGGGAGTATCCAATTTCCAGACAAACCCAAATATCAAGTCTGTTACATTATATCCCCACTACATCCCCATTTTGTAGATGGTTTTTTCCATATGTTCCCATTGTAACCCATTATAAACCCTAATAATCCACTATAAACATCTATAAACCCTATAATCCACTATAAACCCTATGATTTTGCCAATATTTTGCCATTCAATCCATCATATTTTATCATATTTTAATAGGTGCTCAACCCCATGCCAGAGACTGTCTCAGCGAATTTCATCAGGCCAACGAGTCTGGTGTCTTCATCGAGGACGTCACCGACAGCTACCGCCCAGCTGATGCTGAAGCGTTGCCGCAGAAGGACATGAAAAAGGGCGCGTTTCTAGGGGATTTCGACAGACACATGGAAGATATGGGGATTTTTTAGATCTGGGGATTTTTGAGGGACACTTAAGTAAGTGAACATGTTTGGACAGGATGTTTTAGGGAGTTTCGTATTTGAAACGAAGACACATGGGGATAGGAATCAACCGAAATGGGCACCAGTCAACACGGGGGTAGCCCAGGTTTGTTTGGGGATTTTTTTGGGTCCAGAATCCCATGGTTCAATGTTTTCTCATCTTTCTTTGTATCCTTCAGTTTGAGACACACACACACATGTATTATGTATCATGTATGTCTATATATATAATATATATATTATAATATATAATATATAATATATAAAAGGGGATATCTAAGGGGATATCACCAAAGAACTGAGGACTACCTGTAATCGGGATGTCAAAATGTCCCCATCGTGGGACCCCTCAATCGTATCGGGCAGCTGATGTTCTATTTCAGAGTGGGAAACTTGGGAAGCCCTACCCTCTGGTAAACTAACATAGCTATTGAAAATAGCCATTTATAATGAGTTTTCCCATTAAACATGGTGATTTTCCATAGTTATGTTAGTTTACCAGAGGGTAACTTTAGACATACTGACATCAGAGATTACCTTCAGCTGAAGAATGCAAGATTCGTGCACCTGCAGAAGAACTGAAGAACCCCATCTAACTAGATATGGTTATAAGATGTTATAAGTCATAGTAAGTACCATAAACCATCATAAACCTCTCTTGCCATATGTTTTTTCGCTACAAGTGGTTTGCCGAGTAGTTTGTAAGTGGGTTTAACCCCTGAACTACAATCAACCAAGATTAACTTAGTTCAACCAACTGTCCTATCTAATTTGCCCCACATGCCAGGAGCTTTCGCAGGTCAAAGACGCCATTGCGAAAGCGCTGCGCTTGCTGGAGGCTTGGGCTTCAGCCAGTTGGTCAGACTCGAGTGCAACTAACTGGCATAGATTCCATATGGAAATTCCACAGGGTTCCCAAAGTATGATAACATGACCTAAAATAGGATTTTCCTTATCGATTTCTATGTCAATTTACTGAGGGCATAGCAATTTTGAACTAATTCTGCTCAGTGCAATCTACTTTTGCAGTCAGTTCTTCCAAGATTGAGGAGAACCGACACCACTGCTTGCCCACACTTTCCGGGGAGGCTATCCTTTTGGTGATCAAACATTGTTGGAGACTCCTCATTAGATGACAAGTCTCTACCCTCCGGTAAACAAACATAGCTATTGAACATGGCCATTTATAGTGAGTTTTCCCATTAAAAATGGTGATTTTCAATAGCTATGTTAGTCATTACCAGAGGGTACACTTCGTGATTTTCAGCACGCAACGGTATGCAATGCTCTTCCATTCGTCCGCTCAGGAGAGACAGCAGGCAGAAGCCAATGCTGAAGGAAAAAATGGGGGAGTAACTGAGTAATGCTGATCAAGACTCGGGTGTACATCCAGAGATGAGGTATAATGGTTGGTATTTTCTGGTACACCAAAATGAAACATAAATGAAACCAAAGCTTGTCATGATTTGCCACACAATTTTGCCAATGAACATAGCCATTTTTGTGGTGTATTCCCTACTTTTGGACTAACCCATATATGGAATCATATGGAAATCATATGGAAGTGAATGGTCATACCCTGTATCAATAGGTTTATGGTCGATGATCATCCCTGTTCTGATCAGTTGCTGGCCCAAGCTTGACGCTGCGGCGAAAGTGTCAGCCATGGAAGTCAGCCCTACACACATCAAGTGTGAGGAGAAGCACAACAGCAATACTGCAACAGTGTGTGCCAATGCTTATGCTGCGTGCATTGCTGCCTTCGTTGCGAGCACCTGGTCATTGGAGTCATTGGGGGAAAAAAAGGGGTCGCAGTTAGCTTTGAGAGAACTGCTAATCCTGTTGAGGTTGCTCTAGAACATGTTCCATATTTTAGGATATTTAAGGGATGATTGAAATCATTCATGTGGTAAACCCTACCAAAAAAACACCAGTTTTGGAGGGTTCATACCACATTCTACCAGCCATTTCTGGTGAATTTTGGGATGGTGTTGCTCTCGCCATTGCCGAAAACAAGCCGCTCAGATTATGATTCCAACCAGGCACGGGATTTTTCCACGGCTATGACAACGCCGTGGTGAACGATGTCTTTACAATGCCCAGCTTCCGCAACATGATGGGATGGCCAGAGGTGAGAGTCAGGGAGTGCATGTGAGTCGATAGCTTCCCACCAAAAAAAAACATATTCTTTGATTTAGAGCATCTTTGTTATAGGATGTATATAAATGATGCAGGATAACATCATTACCATAACAAGAATTTTCAAATGAATATAAAACCGTTGCTATGGATGTCTTCTTTTTTGGGGTTATTGGTCAGTTATGTCCCAACGTTTGGGGGTTATTGGTCGGCTCCATGGTGTCTCTTCGAGGAACTGCCCCCCAGCCAGGAAGACAATGCCGAAGTCGCCTTTTGGGAAGGCTTCACGGTGAATGGCTCCCTGGCGCTTCGAAAACTGGGCTAGGTAAAGCTAAAGTTAGATGGCATTTAACCAGCTAACTTGATGGGTTCGAGTATCAATATGGGTTCTGGCTTTAGAAGAAACTTAGGCAGGCAAAGGTTGAAAAAATCAAAATATTTATTTTGTCATTTTTTGTCGTTTTTTTTGTCATTTTTTTTGTCATTTCAGTTTTGTCTGTCATTTTTTTTGTCATTTTTTTGTCATTTTGCTTGTCATTTCAGTTTTGTCTGTCATTTTTTTGTCAAATTTTTGTCGTTTTTTTTTGTCATTTCAGTTTTGTCTGTCATTTTTTTGTCATTTTTTTGTCATTTTTTTTTTCCGAGAAAAATGCAATTTTTGCCACCTGCAAAAGTGAAAGTTTTTTGTCGTTTTTTTGTCATTTTTTTGTCAGTTTGTGGAAAATTTGTCATTTTTTGTCGTGTTGGTGCAATTTTCTTAAAAATAGTGAGAAAGATCGAAAAATTCTTCGAAAAATGACAGAAAAATGACAGACAAAACTGAAATGACAAAAAAAACGACAAAAAAATGACAAAAAAAATGACAGACAAAACTGAAATGACAAAACAACGACAAAAAAATAACAAAAAAATGACAGACAAAACTGAAATGACAAAAAAAACGACAAAAAATTGACAAAAAAAATTACAGACAAAACTGAAATGACAAACAAAATAACAAAAAAAAACGACAAAAAAATGACAAAATAAATATTTGAACCATCTCCAGGGTATGGCTGCGAGTTTCTTCTAATTCTGGCTGATAATCTCACTGGCCGATGTCACTAGTGATGGTGAATGTAGGGGCAACTATCTCAAAGGGCCCAAACTTTTCAGATTGGTGAAGCATTGCACCCTAGCCGGAGAAGTGAACTTTTAACTGAAACTGCAAATAGAACACCTAGCTGCTAGCTATGTTTTGTTGCTGGGCACCTAAGATTAGCCATCATGAGAGGTGTTGGTGTTTCGGTGCTTAGTTGCTTGGTTGTTCTAAAGGATCGCTTGTTGAACACACAAGTGCGGTCGGGTTGCCGAATATGGAAGAAGACTCAGTGCACCGTCCAAGCAGTGGCGAAACCAGCCAGAAGAACTCACAATGTTTGGTTATCGTGGATGAATCTGCCATCTATTGCTATATGTACGTATGATTTAAGCGTGAATCTCTCACTAACAGCTCTGTTTCAAGTGATCCCTGAAGTTAGGATGCGGAACGTGGAGAGAGTTGGGAGTATCTCAGGTCGTTCCAACTTGCCATTCGATTTTTACAAAGTTATTGAACTGTTGCTAGTTGATAAATGTGGATAAATGTGGATAACACATCACGGATGGCTTCTCATACATCCAGTTGGGCATTACGCAACTTACCTTATCATCCCAGCCGGATCTTTGGTTGCGAAGATGTGTGGCTCACACGCAGTTTTCATTGGTGATTTATAGTCGGTTTAATCGCACATGTTTTTTTTGGGGAAACAAACAACTGCTGAGTCAATACCTGTTTATAATACCAGTTTATTTGGATCCCGATTCCTGTCGGCTAATTCTAAGTTTATCCTGACTATATAATTTTGTCCTGGTTTCCTATCGCTGAAATCCCTAGTTATTGTTGGTCGACTGTCCAGTTTTCCATGCTTCATTCGCCAGCTTTCTGCACAAACTCTCCGATTTTTGAGTCATTAGATCATCTTGATACACAGTTTTCTTAGTTCACATCCATCATTTTTATCAGTTTTTCCTAGTAAAATCATGTAACATCCAGCGTTTTCTTCATGAAATCCAGCGCAAAAAATGCAGGTTTCAACCTGGGTGCCGCGGTGGCCGCTGTCCTGGCCGGGCACCTCTTAGTGGACCGCCATGGCCGGCGCCCCGCGCTGAAGCTGGGCACCATGCTCTTCGCGTGCGGCGGAGGCTTGCAGGCGTCGGCCATGAATCAACTGAGACCTGGCGGTGACTTTTTTTTCCTGATTTTACCTGCGGGAAATCTGGGGAATATACCCTCTGGTAAATTAACTTGTTGACCCTGAAATTCTAGCCTAGTTTTAATGGAAACTAATCTGAAACAACTGCCAGGGTCTATGTTAATTTACCACAGGGTAATATGATACTGGTTCTATATGCCATACAATCCTAGAACATAGGGGAGTAGTGATTTAACATGATTTAACTAATGGGGATACAATGGGAGGTATCATATAGTGGGATAAGGGATACATTGCATTAGTGATGGATATTCTGTGGCAGATAGGATTTTCATAAGGGATACTAACAACATTACAACAAGACTAGGCTCAAGGCCTACTCGGCTTAGGTGCAAAAAAGGAGCAGAAGCTCCGCAGATGGTAAACCCAATGCCATGAGCCGACCATGTGGGTCATGGATATTTGATTTATGGAAATATATGGATGGCTCATTGTTTGATATACCCTCTGGTAATTTAACATAACTATTGAACATGGCCATAGAAATAGTGGATTTTCCCATAAAAAATAGTGATTTTCCATAGCTATGTTAGTCATTACCAGAGGGTAAAACATACCCAATCATTATTGGATGGATACCCATCATCGGATATACCACCATTTATGGAACCAATCATTATTGGGTCTACTGCA
>Ga0126342_10007142_pt1 | contig 19904 bp, 21 predicted proteins | sample Cyp1metagenome_FD_92528 | JGI IMG/M metagenome (GOLD analysis project Ga0126342, IMG submission 92528) | Coral microbial communities from Lord Howe Island, Old Settlement Bay, Australia - Cyphastrea 1 metagenome | ecosystem: Host-associated > Invertebrates > Cnidaria > Coral ... | reverse complement strand
GATCTTTTGGCAACAATTTTGTGGGCCTGTGGCCCTTCACCTGGGGTAACAGATTCAAGTTCTTTTCTTGGGTCCGAGATCCCTCATCTGCATTTTGTAGGTGAAAATTGGATCAAAATGAAGGCGATGAAGGCGATGAAGGCGATGAAGGCAATGAAAGCCATGAAAGCAATGAAGGCCATGAAGTGATTGGCTCACTGATGATGGCAATGCTGGCATCATTCGGGTCTTTTGATGCGCCCAAGTGACATAACAGTACAAATACAGGGAGGATTTTGTTCAGGTCCGTAGGGCCTGAAATGTACAGAAATGCGCAGACCGACTCTGTGCCATCTGTGCCTGAAAACAAAGTGTGATGAGCAAGTCGTTGCTGATGCATGCTGTGCAGTTTAGCCTTTAGTGAATGAACAAATCCCATCAGGGCTTCCCATAATTTGCCAAATAACTACAGAACCCTCCAAAAATATTAAAAGAGTGAAATTCTGCTAAAACTGTGGTAATTTACTTTACCTGTTTTATTGGGGGTACTATAGAAACAAAATAACATGATAGTAGTAATGTATAATATTTAATACCGATTAATATTGACCAAAACCATTGTTTGACACATTGCAGGGCGTCACCTCAAGTGGCCCGCTGCGATGTTCGAGGCTGCAAGTCTGTGGACTGACAGCAGTGGATTGTACACTGAACTGGTTCCATTTTTTCTTTCAAATCGATTTCATGATTGGGGCATGCTTCTGAAGATTTGGTTTTTGATCGCATTTCAATGGAATGTGGACAGATGGTTCAGAGGTAGTTGCCTCTGTTTTTCGGGCCCGACTAGGCACTGGAGATCTGCTGAGAACAAGCAGAACCTTCACCTTCCTGAACTTACTGGACAGAAGAGCTCAGAATCTGGAGTTTGCTAGTGGACTGGACTTGCTGATGCTAGGCTTTGTTTTTGTTGCGAGGAACGGGTGCTGTTTCTAGTTGGCCTTGCAACTGATGTGGTTTTGATATGTTTTGATTACAACCTCGATCGATTGCCTAGCTGTTAATCAATTGGTTTGTCTCAATGACATGAATACATTGAGTTATCGAGGTCAAGCATTCTTTCGCCCACTTTGTCCTTAACCCCAGGAAAAACGGCGAGTCTGTGGCCTCGGCTGCTCAGCAGCTGTTGAACTTTGCTGATTTGGCACAGGTGGGCGCCTGGTTTTTTGGGATTTTCGCTGAGATGGGCGATGGTCGGCATAAAATGAGCCGCTGAACCATGCTGAGCCATGCTGAAGCCCCCGAGGCTATGCTGGAAGCTGAATCTGCTGGGAGCCTCCAACACCTGGATCTTCCAGAGCAACTGGGCCGCTGCGCAGCAAGTCTCTGGGACCGCTTTGTGGAGGCGGCCCAAATCAACGGAGGAGTTCCAGGTGTGGGGAATCAAAGGTTGACCAAACATGAGAAACACATCTTGAAGTCAAGTGCCATATGCTGTACTGATCCAAGATGATGCTGTAGGATGCCGTAGGTCGTTTTCCTTTTTTTTTGAAATTGGAAGCCGAAAAAAACTTCCAAACTGCGAGCGTTTCCGGCTGCAGAAACTTGGGCATCCATTGCTCGGAATCTCCTGGCCAACGACTACGCCTTTGCGCTGTTCAGTTGTGCTGAAGCGAAGATCGTACAGCGACAGCTGAGTAAGCTGCACATTGAAATGATCATTGATCCGATGGCTGGTAGTGGTTTGCAACTTGACTTGTTTCTAGTTGTTTTTTTTTTTTTTGTGACTTGGGTGTCTTTCTAAGCAGAAGACAACACCCGACATTATCCACCAAAAGGAATGCTGTCCCAAGGCATGGCCGGCTGCTGGCGCAGGAAGGCTTGCAGGTGCACTGCATGGATGCCATGCCGGGTGGAGCAGGAGTCCCATTGAGAGAGTTACCTATGTGATGTCCTGGGAAGTTGATAAAATGATAAAAGATGGTCTGATATGGTCTGATGATCTTTAATTCATGAGAGTTCCCCTCCAAATGTGGTCGGACGGGCCTTGGTGCTTTTGTAGATTGCTGAACCCTGGAAGGAGGCATTTGCTGGTATCCTGTGCAGAGACATTACTTGAGTCACTGCAACAACGAGATGATTCTGCCTCCTGGGAGATGCGCCTTGTTCATGAGTCTTGCCGCATTGCCGGATTTCGGGCAACCTCTCACTACTGTGTACTACAGCTAGTGGTTTGTAGGAGCAACTTTTGCAGACGCCACATGGCATGGATGTGCTTTGACACGAAACGATACGGAAGGCGAGCTGAGAGCTGGGCATTTTTGTATCATTGCAGGATCACAGATCTGTAGGCCACTTTGGTCAGCCACAGTTTTGGATACTGAAAAAGACAATTTTCAGAACCTAGCCTTTGGCCATTGCACATAGTAATAACATGTAATAACAGTTATGCATATAACTTATGCATGTGATTTTGAACATGACTATTTAAAACTATTTAACTATCCATGATTTTTATGGTATTTTTAAAGGGAAATCATGGAAATCATGGAACGAAAGGGGCTATGTTTTTCCCTCCTAGGAGTTGGCCTCCACGGAGCGAAGCCGCTCAAATGGCCTTGCGAAGCTTTGGTCGCTCGGAAATTTGGGCAGCACCGCAGGTTGAAAGATTTGAAAGGTGAGCCATCCAAAATATCCAAAATATCCAAAATATCCAAAATATCCAAAATATCCAAAGCATGTCTTTGTAATTCTTTGTATCTTGAATTCATCTAGACTGTAAACAGATAAACATTTTTCAACACGATTAAGATTAAAACATGTATAGAAATTATGCACAAATGAGTGTGGATGAATAAAGAATAGACACGCACGTATTCTTAGATATTCATGATTTGTTGCTGTGACAAACCAACCGCGATGCCCAGAGGCTGTGATGTCTTGGTTCTTGTGGCTGATGAGGGCTCCTGGCATGGCAGCCAGTCCTTCCACCAGGAGTTGCAGGAGCAGTTGCCATCGGCGGGGAAGAAACTGCTTGGATGCTGCGTTGCTGCTGTTCTGCTGCTCCAATTTCATCCAATTTCATCTCATTGCTGTGTGTACATAGTCCTACCATGTCCTACCCATGTACCGGCACCAGTGACCAGTCCCCCGTGGCCTTCTGCGCACTTTCGCCGCCAGGATCACTGGGAGGAGATCTTGCGGCAACCCATCTTGTGCTGGCCGCGGCAAGGAGACACGCTGCGGATTCTGCGGAAAAAGGGCGCACTGATTCGTCTCAAATCTTGCAACCCTAGAGTCCTAGAGAAACACGTCGAGGACTGGGAGAGCTAATTCAAAAATCTGCAGCGCAACTACGCAACTACAAATTTTATCCATGACCAGCGGTTTGTAAAACATCTCCGTTTTCTTTCCCCCGTTTTTGTGGCCAAGAGAGGCATATCAAGCCTTGTGTGGTAACACCGGGTACATAGAATGTGATGGCCAATAATACTGGCGGGTATACAATGACACTCCTTTCATACAACTGATGGTAAACATCTACCAGTTGTTTCCTGTTCCCATTTTGCCGATAATCCGGACGGCTGCTGGTGCATACGCCAAGATGATCCCATTTTGACTAATATTTGTCATGGGTGGCTCAACCAGAAAGCGGATATATTTCAGAGATCATACCCATGGTTTTTTTTGGCTATCTGACTAGTATGGGTGTGTCTGAAAATAGTGTACCCCTAAACCCAATGGTTTTGCTGATCATTATCCCTATTAAATGGCTATTTGTTTGGGAATATAGCCTATTTTCAGACAAACCCAAGACCATAATTGTCATGAAATGGCTATTAAATGGCTATTTCATTGGACCTATATAAGGTTCTATAATTGGGAATATACCGTATAGACAATGCCAAGTCTCTAGACATTCTGTTGCCGCAGCTCAAGGTCTTCGAGGCTTTGCCAGCCATCTCCGCTGCAGCGGCTGCCGCGGCTTTCGATGCAGCAGGCATTTAATGGGTGAAATATGGGAAATGGAGATGGAAGATGGAAATGTTCATTTGTCTTAAAATTGGTACCCCCCAAAAAGCCAATGAAAATTGGAAGTTTTTTTAGGGATAAACCACGATAAACCATAATTTAAATGCGTGAGTGATCAACCATGGAGGTTTGAGTTAGGGTTTTGGGGTTATCCAAGTTTGAGACATACCCAGCTGAATGGATAGGTGGATGGCTGGTCTGATCTTTTATGGATGTGAACCCAACCCCCCCGAATTCACAGGGACCGTTTCTTTGGGCCAAAGTATGCACAGGCATTAAAGACTTGGTGGGTCACCTGGGTTTGATAGATATTGCTCTTAATAAGCTGTTGAACCCCAAACTGTGGCTTTCCATCGAGTATAAACTAAACACAACAAAACTATTTTGGGAGATGCTTAGATGCCTACCCTTTCTGCATGTGCGGGAGAGGATGTTGTTGTGTCATGTTGTGTCATGGCCGCCATACCTTGAGGCCTTTCCCCCGACTTCCTGCAGAACTTGCTTCAAGAACAGCAACGTCGGAAGCCCAGCCTGCGGCTTCATGACGACATGCCTTTGACGAGATCAAATCTGAAAGAAATTCTCAAGAGGAGATGAGCAGGAACCCCCTTCTATTTTGGAGGGTAAATATCGTAGTTTCTATCCAACATTTTTCCTTAAATGAACCCAGTGAAACCACCACACACACACACACAACTCGACCCACGCATAGAATCAAATCCAGCAGGCGACACGGTGCCGGAGGCATCGCCTTTGCCGTCGCTCAAGCCCACAGGCGCCGTTGCCATTCCAGAAGTTGTTGAGGCAGTCAACTTCTCCAACAAAGATTTAAAAGTTAACATCTCGGCAAAGGTTTGCGTCATCATTGTTCTTCTCTTGTGATCCTGACGATAGGTTCGACTGGCTCAAGAGATCACTTCAAAATGACTGCATTGTTTTTGATACCGAACATCCTCCAAAGCATGAATTACCACAGTACTGGGATCAAAATGGAAGTTTCCCCAAATCCCTTGTTGGATCATTCTTTTGACCATTAAGATGGTCATGAATTGGGGGGCCATTCCTCATTGTTGGACCCTTAAAATCTCTTTCATCATCACATTGTTGGTTATAGATCCGCATTAAAACCTGTCATGTAAATCATCATATTGTTGATCATATTAGTCATTTTACATACATTTACATAGCTGCATCCTCTCAATAAGTGATAAATATAATGGTATGGAGGTTTCCATATTTCATATGGGTACCCCAAAAATGGATTTTTGCCTGATGGAAAATCCCAATCTGAAATGGATTTTTTTTTTGGGGGTATCCCTATTTTAGGAAACCTCCAATATATCCTCATTATCGCTGGTGTTATGCCACCTTTTCTTTGTTGCTTCACCAGGTCAAGGCCAAAGCAGCGGCTCTCCGTTGGTGATCTCCGTGGCGGATGCTTTGGCACCAGTGCGCTCGGTGTTTTGGCGGAAGGGATGACAGGTTGAGTCGGTTAAGACAGAAAAATGTACATCCACTATCATATATCTATATAAATTGTATTATATGATGTATAATATATATATAGATAGATATCTACAATATACTTTAAACTAGATGTAAATAAGATATTGACACAGAGTTATGTTGCGTAGATGACTTCCAGATTGTGGACCCGAATACCTTCCGTTTCTTTGAAAAATAATAGACGTTTCTGAAAATATCCCTGATCCCTCAGATGACTATGAGTTTCTGCAGGCAAAGCCACGCGACACTCGCACCACGGTGATGTTGCGGAACCTCCCGAACAACTACACGTGGGGGGGCCCAGGCGTGCGGAAGCACTCCGCATGATTTGTATCAGGAAGAGGATCCATAGTTTTTAGCACTTGCTTTTGCTCCAAGGCGATTGATGGTCGTGAACTTACTGAATCAGGAGACTTTTTACGCCGTGTCCGCTGACCTAGACGCCATTTTGGAGTGCAACATCCATTGCTGCAAGTCGCAGTGTCTTCGTCATCTCTGTGTGTTTGAGCCAGGAGGGCTTCAAGGGCAAGTTCGATTTTTTGTATCTTCCTATCGATTTTAGGCCAGGACATGTCATGGCCTAGAGAGCCTGGGTGCTGTTCCATGCCCCATGGTGCCATGGTCAGGTCTAAGGCTGGCCTGGGGTATGCCTTTGTCAACCTCTGCGATCCTTCCTTTGCCGGTGTCCTCAGATCGAGCTGAGGGAATTTGGTGACCACATGGCGACACCTGAATGGATTCGTTGTCCCGAAATTCGGGATCTCAGGAGATTTTTCAAACATTTCCCCATTTGACGGGTCCAGAAATGTCTAGAATGGGGGGAAGATGGGCCACGGGCCGATTCCGAGGTGCAACAATTTTGGAAGACTTTCGACGGCTTTACCAAATGGGTGCGCATCTCCAGCTCTGACGAACAATTTGGAAGACCACGGTTGTGATGGTTGTTGTTCATCTCGAACAATTTGGATTTTTCTTGGTATTTAAGGCGACCCCGGTCCCCAAACGCCAAAAAAAGTTGCCGTAGACATACGTATCCGTATTAATATTCGTTGTTTCAGACCTCTATCTATATAGATACACGTACATACACATGTAGTATACTTCCATAATCAATTATGACCAACAGGGGTGACCACCAAAGGTCTCGACTTTGGACTCTTTGACGTTGCCCGGATCCAAACGTTGTGGCAGGTTTTGCCCAGCTCCAAGGTCTGTCAGGCAGGGACATGTCAAAGCTGAGTTTTCCAGATTGTTTGGAGGATATGTAGCAGCAATGTAGTACTTATGTATGTTTGATGTCAAGGATTGGCAACTTGACTTGGACTTGCAGTGGAATTTGAGTGCAGTTGATCAGTGAGACGAAAGAGATGATGTTTGAGATGAATTTGATGAATGTCCAAGAAAGTCAGCCAAGTGACTCCTCAATTTTCAGGCTATGCAAACTTCTCACACTTGGCCTGTCGTCACAGATTACCCCAGTTGGATGCTGGTTTTGAGGTGAGCTGGAGTGGTCCTCACCAGGCCGCGGCTGAAGTTTTTCTCCACCGCCCAAAGGGCGATGAAAATGGGGTACGGTATATAGCATACACCCCCAAATCCTCTACTTTGCCACCATTTAATGCCCATCAAAATTGCCACAAGTTGGTATATTAGCAATTTTTGGGCAAATCCAAATGATATAGATATGGTTGCTGTATCCCATTGTATCCCTATGATATCCTCATTTATGGTTTATTTGTGGTTTATTTTTATAACCATAAACCATCATAAACCGATGCCCAATGCCACTGGACCACTGTGGGGTCCAGGGACAAGCTGCACATGTCGAACGCTATCGGAGCAGCCCCATCATGCACAGCAGCGTGCCAGATGAGTGCAAGTCTGGGGACCCAATGCTATGGCAGCTGTTGCTCAAAACATGACTCAGGGAGACTCAGGGGTCCAATGTCTCATGAGACAGGAGGATATTTCAAAGATAAACTTTTTCGTTTAACGATGGTGATATACTCAATGGTTGTGGTATCCAAACACACATTTCACCATCCCAATCATTTGTTTTTTCTCGCTGATTGAACGTAGCCTTAATGACTTGGTGGTTTTTTCTTGGATGAATTTCTACTTCTCCACAGGTGCTAGGTCCATGAGCTTTTTCTTTTTTCCCTATAGATGTTTTCTGGCTTGTCGGTGCTTGCTGGGAAGCCCAAAGAAAGAAGGATGACTCATTTGTTTTGAAATTGGTTTTCGCACAGCAGGGTGGAAAGATCCAAGCATAGCTGTGGAAGATGATTCCCCATCAATGCCATTGTGGGGAATCGTGTCATTTATGGTCTGGTGATTTTTGATAAGACATTTTTCAGGACATTTTTGTCGCTTTAGAAATCCTTTAGGGTTTGGCATACACATGTGCCCTGTGACACGAGGCCCATTGTCCGGGCCTCAGCTCGCCACTCCTGGGTTACCACTTTCTCAGAATGACATGGTTTTTATTGGATAGCCCTGGTGAACATCATTTTTCGCCATTCGAAAGATGGTTTTGATCCCCAGGTATTGCTGGACGGTGAACGCGTGGCCTTTCCAGAAGCCCTGAAGAAGATTCGCGCTGACGCCTCAGGATGCCCTCCACATGGCAAAATTCAGCATGCCAATTTTCCATGAGAAAATCATCCATTCGGAAAGGGAGGTTTATCAGCTTCCATGGTTATCTTTGGTTATCCTATGTTATCCTCTAGTAATGAAGTCCCTTTGCAATGGAATTCGCCCATCTCTAGTAGTCTAGTAAAGCATTTCTATGAGGATTTCTATGAGGATTTCATAGGTTGCTGACTTGCACCTGTTGAGGCCCCACGACAGAGGAAGTGAGGTCAGAAAATGCTTGGAGCTTCCAAGATCCAGCCACTGCTGCGGTGGCACGGTGCGCCTGGGGGTGAATCGATGGTGGGCTAATAGGTCAAAATCGATGGTTGAAGAACGGTAAAGAATGGGAAATGTGGGTTTAAATGTGGTTAAATCATGTTGAATATATTTGAATATTGCATCTAGTTGAATTGGTTGAATACGCCAGAATCTCTGGTTCCCAGCATCACAGATGATCTGGAAATCTGCATGCTTCAAGCGGGCCTACCAGCTCCCCACTCAGTTTTCTGTCATTCTCTCAGGCGGTGACAGGGCCGCAGGTGTCAGCGAACAGCAGCCAATACAAACATCGGCTGTTTTGATCCAATTTGTATAGTCTGCAAGCTTTGCTCCACAAAATTCACGATGGGTTTGGAGGATCGTGACGAGCTCAGAATTCAGGAGAGGGACGCACCAAATCCAGCTGGTGTTGGTGGGAACTCTCCAAAGTCTTGAGCCAAAGAACATCCATCGCTGGGATCACTAACGACTCGGTGATGCTGCAAGGACTGTGGTGTCAAGATGGTCGACTTTTGTGGGCCCCACTAGTGGGGCCTGTCATACCATCTTGGAGTTTCGCTAGTCCGCGGGATCTTTTCCAGCATAGCTGGGCACGGGGATAAAGCAGCCGCTGCAGTTGATCAAACATCCTCATGCATCATGAATGGCATATACTGGTAGAACCGGAATCGAATACTTGGGCATATGAATGGTAAATAATTCACCAGCTCCTTACCGACTGTTTCCTAAATACGAGGCTTTTGGGGCCGGACGCGCCCCCTGAGTTGTGGGCTCAACATGCGGAATCGTCCAGTAGAAAATCGTTGCAAAGGCTCATGGATGCTAATGGGTACTTTTTCCATTGCGTTTGCTGAAATTCAGTTGAAACTCTTACGAAACTCTTACATTCTTGGCCTATTGGGTCGAAATGGGTCGAAATGGTTCGAAATGGACCTGACGCACTTATGGCTGCTGCATAGGGATCCCAGTACCCAGCTGTACGTTGTAGACCCATGCCTTCAGTGGCGGAGTCTGTAGGACGAAAACTCGGCGTCTGTCCAAGTGGAAGTCTGTCTGCGAAGCGTCTGAAGGCATTTGACTTGGACTGTGTGTGTGTCTAGCACCGTTTTGGGGTTGGGAAACTGAGCTGCTCCACTGTGATACCAATGCTCCAGTGGCCGGGAGGCCAGCATAGGGCCATAGGGCAACCGATTTGGCAATTTGGAGGATGGAGTGACTTTGAGAGTCCACGTGTCCTTGATTAGACACATACATAATATCATGCAACATCAACATTATATGATTGTTTATGTATAACGTAATGAGCATGACTATGAATAATATAATATATATATATATATTCACAAATACATACATACATATCTATTCCACGTTTTGGAACCTTCTGCGGCGCTTTCCCTCCCATTGTGTCACTCTGCAAGTTTCATCTCAACCCTGCAAGTTACCACCCAACATAGTCTGTTGTGTCACTGGCTGCGAAGGCCCAGGGCTGGTTCAGTGGAGTGTATGCTTGGTACAAACAGCTCGCTCAGGTCCTGAGAAGCCGTTTGCAGTTTTAGCTCTGGCCGTTGGTCCTCAACGTTTCAGTAAAACTGAGAAGGAGTTTGGATAGGATATGGTTGATATGGTTGGATGGGTCAAAGCTGGCCGTGGGCATTTGGTTGTGAGCTGGAATCCGTAGAGTGTTAGGTAGAAGAATTACTGGTAAGGAACTTCTTGATGCCACAGTGACATTTCTAGTCATACAGTGATCATAGATAGCCATTGTGACTATGGTGTTCCATGTTCTTCCGTACAGCGTGGAGACCATCCGTTGCCTGGAGCCTGCTGCCAAGATCTAGGATTCTCAGGCAATACCTCCAAGTGCAGACGGGTGCAATTGGCCCAAGATGCGCTTCAATCTTGACCTCTTGTGTGGAGCTCTGGATATGCTCTCCTTCACACACTTCCTTGTTCGAAGCGGTGCTGGGCCATCCCTTGTTCCTTGTTTTTTCAAAGTGTTCTTACTGGCGGGGTTTGCGACCTTCAGAGCTCTGCAGGGTTTTTCCTCGCTGGGGAACTTTCGTGATCAAAAACTAGATCGCTCTGATCGTCTTCCAAATTTGGCAGATGGTGACAGTCTGGGACGAGTTGTTGGAGTGAGCTACACGGACAAATTCGAACAAACTAAAACAACAAATTGTTGTTGTTGGTGTTGTTGTTGGTGTTGTTGTTGTTGTTGTTTTGTTGTTGTTGTTCTTTTTGATCTTTTTGATGAGCAAAGTTGGCTGCGTCAGATACACCGTCCAGTCGGAGTGGAGCTCAGTTTGGGTTTTGACGGCCAGTCTTTCATAAGTCTGAGTGAATCGTGTTGGGTTGAAAATGAATTCTATTCACCAGAACTGGTTGTTATACACTTGTGTTGCTTTTTGGAACCATCCCTACTGGGATGATTCGTGAAACTCCTTGAAGTTTGTAAATGAATGTAAATGACTAAGTTACATCTTTTCTCTCGCGTCAGGGACAAATCCTCCCTAACATTGTTAAGTGATGATTGGTTCAGAGTCAGAGAGTTTGGTCCAATTTGAGCTTTGGTCATTTTGGTCCTTTGGTCATATTTAGTCCATTTTCTCCATCGTCCCCGGCCTCACCGAGCTTTGTGATCACTTGAATTTTCACAGTTTTTATGGGGCTACTGCCTGGAGGGAGTCGGAGGAAGGGGCTAAACACCAGCAGCCTGCGGCTGCCGGCGCTGTCCAACTTTTGTCTCCTATCCCTCCAAACCAATTCGACGTGCTTGAACTACGGTTTCTTGTTCCTCGCTGGGGTGCAAGCACAGAGGCTGCATCCCAGCCAGGGTGGCTCAGTGGCTCCGACCACTGGACCACCTGTGCTGACATTACGGAACTTGGAGTAAAAGGATCCAACCAAAAGCAGAGCCCCTGCCGCTGCAAGCGATCTGCAAGCGTTTGGTGCCAGCCTTGTGGAAGTCAGAAGTCACATTGAAGTGCCATTGAAGGACCCTGGTCAAGTTGGGCTGGACATGTTAGCGGAGATCTTCAAGATCTTCATCTCAGAATCCCCATTTGGATGATCACAGGACCGTTGCCTGGTTGCTCAAGGAACATCTCCGTCCAAATCGAAGTGGTACAAGCATCCCAAAACTGACACAGGGCCAATTGCCTCTCCAAAGGTCCGACCTGTTTGCCCAGTTTGAAGATGAACTGACCTTGGCATTTTTGTGGGTTGGGGCATGCAGTCAACTAGTCAACTTGTATCCCTTGCAGTGATGGATGAGTTGGGTGGTTTATTCCGTGTAGATTTGAAGCTCTACCCATGGGCCCGCGCTGTGTGCACGGGTGCACTGGGATGGACAGGGCTTGGAGGACTGCGTGACAGGGCTGTTTGAGGTATATAGCATTTTTCATTCACTCACCGTTTTGGCATCCATTCATATCCATTCTTGTTTTCTTTCTTTTTCAGCCACCTTCATGCAAAACTGCAACACATCTCTGATTTCTATTGATTTCTGGTTTTCTGTTGTTGTGGTGGTTGATTGCATGCGCAGGATATGGCCCTTCTGGCTGTTGGGTGTGTGTATTGGAAGCATCTTGAAGTCTTCCCTTCTGCTGCTCGATTGCAACCTCAGTCGCTGACTTTGTTCGTGGTGATGGCGGAAGCCACCCACCAATGTCACCAATGGCAACGGCTCCAAGGTTTTCAAGGCTGAAGCATGAAGAATACACCACCTGATATCAACTGATTCTGCTTTCTTTTGCACAAGCTGCTGTGGATTTGGCAGTTTCACTTCAGATCAAAACCTGAGGTTTGTGGGACACTCAGCTGGCTCCTTAGTTGTCCCATGAGATGCTTGCTGCAAAAAAGCTATGCCATGGTGATTCCCAGGTGAGACCAGTGCTCCGGCATGGGCTGCCTCGATGGGCGGCGGAGGCCAGGGAAACTTGGCGGACTTGGGTTGAGGACTTCGTCCTTTTCCTTGAGGAGTTTCATTTTTCTTTTGGAAGTTTCCGGCACATAAAAGGATGGGACCTCTTAGAGGGTCGACTTTTTGTCCCGACATTTGGAAGTGTCGTAGCCATGTTCCAGGTATCACCCCCTGACATGGCGCAGGCCAAAAAGGCCTGGCATGATGGCATGATGCATATGCCCAGGGGTTGATTCATGTGGGGAATCCTCCTCAGATGCGGCAAAATTGTTTTCAGAACTACCCCTTTTGGTCCCTAGTCCTGGCAACTATGATCTGAAATCGCAGCTTTTTTGAACAAATAGCTGGCACCTTCGCCATGGGCTTGACTTCGTGGGACAGGAGATTGCCGAGCTGGAAGAATTGGTGAAAGCCAATGATGCTGATGCACAATTCAGGTGGCTGATTTGCCCACTTTGTCAGCAGAATATTTACACAGCTACTTGATGTTACTTGGATCCAACCAATCTCACAATTTTCGCTAGCAGAAAAGAACGCTGCAAAGTAACACCCACTTTTCAACATGGGCTTTGTTTGAGCTTAGTGGGATTGCACCTTACAATTACACTACAATCCCACTGATGACATCCCTATGACATCCTGACATCCCTATGACAACCTATGACCAGTGCTTGGCGTTGCGGTACCTTCAACAGCTGGCCTTGCAAATTGCCAGGCTCGGCCAGGTGTATCGCAAAGGACGTCCGCCTGGCTCCGTTGCCTCCGTTGCTTCCGTTGGTGCCTCTGTGTGACTCTCCGGTGCCAGGCTTCGTTGAACAGGATTTTACCAGGGCGTTCGGGGGCCCAGCAGAATCCCACGCAGTCGGATGGCCGGTTGATGCCGGTTTCCTCTGGCAAAAATATGCGAAACCAACCATTTTCAATCAACGAGACAAAATACCTCAAAATACCTCTACTATGAGTTTTCTTGGGTAAATGATTGTTTGTATCGATTAGCTGCCCTGAAAACGGGAGGTTTGAGCTGATCTTTGATGCTGCGCAGCAAGAGCATGTGAGAGCAGAACATTTGCTCGGGATGCTTGGCTGGAAAATTTGGATGGGGACTTTAAATGGCAAGGGAGGATCAACAAATTCAGTCACAGCAATACACCAAGGATGATGCTGATCCGCGGTGAGGGCTGCGAAAAGGATGAAGACACTGGGTGCAACTTCGTTCTGATGGCTGCAGAGGATGGGGTACACAACTGCAACTCTCAATTTTCCTTCATGTGCCATTCCACCTGGATGCACCTGCGATTGCCAGGATGGCTATCCACCAGCCCAGTTTGCCATGGGAAAGCTCTACATGACTGGGCTCCATCCTGCTGGAGAGGAGTTGATCGGCCCAGTCTCGGCATTCCGAAAAGGGGATACCTTGGCTTTGGCCTTGACTTTTCCGAATTGCAGTAGGGGGTACACAGGCTTCCGCCATTTTTAACGTTCAAACGCCACATCTTGGAAGTCTTGACCCATGCCAACATGTCTCCCACGGGCTCCCACGATTGACGTGTCCTATCGCGTCAGTTTGAATGTCAGGACAAGCTTTCCGGTGCCTATTGGCTGAAGCGGGTGGGGGGCTCAGACTGCATGGCGGGGCTTGGAATGCATAGATCATTTTCCTGGTTGATGTGGGCCTTGCGCACCAGGCATTGTCGCAAGCCTCTCCCCAGTTGGAGGATGTCACGCCATGTCACCCAGGCTGCGGCGGATCACGTCCCTGCCCAGCTGATGTTGGGTGAGCTGTTGCTGAAGGGCGAAGGGGTGAAACGTGCCTTGTCTGCAGATGCGGTGGCCAATTGAGGCGGAAAGAGCAGTGCAGCTCAGTGTAGCTCAGTGCTGGCTGAGGCAATGAAACCTTGGCGGCTCAGTACTTCATGCTGGCAGCCAGAAAAGGCTCTGTAGAGGCTCAAAGGGGTTCATTTAGGCTCAGGCATCAGCTAACGTTCTTGGAGAAGAGGGCAGTGGTAGATGACTTGAACAAGCTGCACAGATACTTGAAGTGCAACTAGTTAGTTGGGTGAGACATTTTTCCCGAATGTGTAGCGAAGGGTTCTTGTTTTGTACTTTGGCGGTCTGGGTCGTGTTGGCTTGACGCTGCTTTTGTGTTCGCAACCGTCGTCGGCACGACTGCGGTGAGGGCCCTATAGCCGTGCCTCTGACGAGTGCTGCAAAAGTGGTCACTTTTGGAGGTTCAAACGTCGCATAATCTCGTTTAGTGTGACAGGTGTGGCACTTCATGACATTTCAACATGTCTAGTAACGTGTCAAAAGTCGTTCTGTGTGACAGGAGCAATAATTTTACATCGTTTTCAGAAGATGACATGCATTTTGAGTGGCAGGTGCAGCACATTGTAGGTGTCCATGTTCATTTTGCGTGGCAGGGGCAGCACTTTAGACGTGTCGTGCTGCGTGTTTTCGCGGGTCGCAGTGTCAGGGCTGCGTCAAGTGGTGACAATGTGCAAATTCTGTGGCAGGCGTGGGGCTTTGTGACATGTGATGGAAATTGACGGAAGCCTTGCACGAAACATCGACTTTGAGGTGGCAGACTTTGGGGTTCATGAGGAAAGTTGTAGCTACAGATCTGACTTTGAAATTTTGATAAATTTTGAGAAAGTCTCGTGCGAAATGCTTGTTTTGAGCCTCCGACATGTCTCGTTTCGTTTCTCTGGTTTTGTTGTGGTGTCGCCGTGCCTGTGGGGCAAGCTGCGGTTTCAGAAGAGGTTGCAGGGTCGTTTTGCGTGCCAGGCGTGACAGTTCGTGACATTCCAACATGTTTCATTAAGTGTGAAAAGTCGTTCTGCATCGTTTTCAGAGGATGACATGCATGTTGCGTTGCAGGCGCAGCACTTTAGACGTGTCGTGCTGCGTGCTTTTGCGGGTCGCATTGTCAGCGCTGCGTCAAGTGGTGACAGCGTGCAAACTCTGTGGCAGACGTGGGCGATTGTGAGAGGGTTAGTTTGCGCGGCAGGCGCAGCATTTGGTGAAGTTCCGTTGCGTGTGGAATGCCACTTTGTGTGACAGGTGCAGTATTTGCTGACGTGGCAACCCCCGCTGTAGAATCTAGTTTCCACACTTTCCACAGTTTTCACTGCCCACTTGACACTCCACCTCCCCAACCCACATCTCACATCATCTTACACTTTACACTCCACCCTTTACACTCCGCGCTTTACTCCACACTTTACACCCCACATTCAACACTCCCCACTCCACTCTCTACACTCCACACCTTACACTTTACACTCCACACGTTGCACTCCGCAGTCTGCACTCCGCACTCTGCACTCCACACTTTACACTCCGCACTCCACATTTTACACTCTACACTCACCACTTAACACCCCACACACATTACATTCCACACTCCACACTCTTCGCCTTAGACTCCGCCCTCTGCACTCCACTCTACACTTACACTACGCTCTACACTGCTCTACACCGTTAACACACCACACTTCACACCCTCTACTCTCCATACTCTACATTCCATACTCTACACTTTGCCCTCCACACTTTACACTCAACAGTTCACACTCCCGACCCTGCTCCACACTTTAGACTTCCCAATCCCCACGCGACATTCAACACTCCAACGCTCCAACACTCTTACGCTCCACCCCTTACACTCTGCGCTTTCCAGTCCAGATTCACACTCTCCACTCAACACTCCACTCTTCATACTCTACAGTTCCAAGTCCCCACTCTGCAACCCCCCTTTCTCCACACTCCACAGTCTACGATTGTACGGTACTGGTCACAGGGGAAGAAGAAGGTACAAGATTGTCTAAACAATTTGTTTCGCATAAGTGTCTTACGTGATTGCATTCGGGTTCGTTGGTTGGTCTTGTTTTCGTAACTGGAGAAGCAGCAGAAAGCTTGACCATGAATCCCATGCTGGTCCAGGCTCAAGAGATTGTGGGCCAATTGTTTCGCACCGGTACCGGGGTGCCGCAAGACCAGGAGTGGGCTTTGCGGGCTTTTTACGTGGTGGACCATCCCCAGATTGACATCAGAAGGGAGCCGTTCTTGGCTGTTGGCTTGGGTGCACACAGAGTGGAAGGGATACTTCATGTCGGTAGTCGGTAGTACCCCGAGCCGTGGGCACAACGCAATGTTTGATTGTTATTTCATCGGTGGTACCGTCACATTTTGAATGATTTATCAATACGGATGATGAACGCTTCCCATTGACGAACTTGACCGACTAGTACGTGTTGGGTTTTTGTTTGTAGATTATACCCTATGTTTGGAAGTATTTGTAGGAAACACTATCGCAAAAGTCGACCGCCGACTCATCAAGCGGGGGATGACCCCGCCTCGGGAGGCTCTGGCGCGTGGCTGGTTGCAGAAGGCTGCAGACCAAGGCAACGAGGAGGTGCAGACCGCGGCTTGATGGTAGCACAAAATTCCATGAATTTTGGTTCTCAACAAGTGGCAGAGGTGGGCAGCCTGCAGTGAAAACAACTTCTTTGCCGGTCCCATGAAGAAATGAGAGTCAGTTACAGCCTTCCGGAAGGAAAGCATGCCACGAAACATGTAACTTGTGTCCTAGCCTTTGGGTTTCCCTTCTCAGAGCAGTAATGACCTTCAAAGGCATCAGACACTGGTAAGTGATGGAATTCATCACTGGCAAAGTCACAGGTACTTGTAGAAGTCCTGATGATTTCTCCTGAGCGCTGCCCGTGAACATGGTTTCATGCGGGATCACGGAGATACATCCGATCCCCATCACCGGCAGCGCACGTACCTCGAGGTACATCTTGTACCACTGAACTCATTGAACTCAGTGGCCGTCTCTGTAACCAATTCCGAGCCTTGCGCATGGAATTTCACCAGCTCCAACAGGAAGATCCGCCAAGCCGACTAAGTCCTCAGTTTTTCCGCGGAGTCCACTTCCATAGCAAATCGTTTTGGGCCTTTTTAATTGGAACTGAACGCGAAGCTTTGAATTTATTTTAACTGAGCTGGAGTTGAGTTTCTGACTTGAACGTTAAAATTGTTTTAACTCATCGGAATTGAATTCAATCGAGAACTGGCTCTCATCACCTCCACTGGAAATTGAAGTAGGATCCAATGTATTAGGAAGTTGAATTAGATTTTGTTTCTCTTCTGGATTTTGGGAACGGTCCCAAAAATTGGGGACTTCTTCTTGGAGGCCTAACAATGATGTTTTTTTGGCGCCAACGTTTTAAGCTACCCCCTTGGCGAGTGTGTTGGAAAGCACTCTTGCAACACGATGCAGCAAAGAAAATGCGATTTCAAGACGTGGACATTTTATTAAGGGCAAATTCAGAAAAATCAGGAAGACAGAAATTTAGGCAAAAAATGCAAAATGAACAAACAATACACCCGGAACGGGTTGATGTACTTTATTGTGGGCTGATTGACTGATCTGTCCGGGGATTGAACTGACTTTATCAATCTTTATCATAACTGGATGTGGATAGTAATTCCGATCACATGACTCACCCAAGGTCCATCTCATGCACTTCATGCGTCACTTGATGCATGCAAATTTGATGTTGGAAATTTTCACCGTGGCAATGTGTCTATGATTGGTTGTCCAAAAATGGGGGCCACCAAAAATCACCGAGATTTTGTTTTAGACATTGCTAGAAACCTGTGGGTGGCCTATTGTCCAGCTTTACATGCACACGTGCGCATTTAGTTTTTTCCATGGATGCCCCAACAGTGTCATCAATCGTTGCGTTGAAAGCCTGTCTTTCTTTGCAGGCATGCCTTACGCTCGCTTCCATGCATCGCAACGGGGAGGCTCGAGGATGTTGGGTTCGGCCACCGCCATATAGATGTGGGGCAATTTTGACATGATTAAACGATTTGGTCATGGCCATACCCGCCAAAACATCCCCGAACATACTATCCAAACATGCACTTAAAACAAAACCCTCAATGCTTCGATTTTGAAAATCCCATCGCCGCGCAGGGATCTCCAAGGGACCCAGTGGCTGCATTGAAGTGTTTTCAACAGGCGTTTGCTGACTTTGGGCCGCTGATTTGGGAATTTGACAACCAACTTTGGGGAATTGTGATTGAATCAATGACTATTGGGGATTGTGCAGTGCCCAACATGTGCAATAAACCAACAAAATGAAACCATACAGTCAGGGCATTAAGTCGCATCAATTTTGTTGTTTTCAGTCAGTTAGTTGGGGTGGAGCTTCCCAGGGGGGTCGCATCAATTTTCGTTGTACCATGCAAAATTGAGTATAATCATTCTAAATATCATTCATTTGTTGTATTTTTTCTGATTATTCCTTGCGGAACCTGTTGTCATGAATTGTCTGGGTATCAGTCACCTATCAGCTCCTATTTGAGGGTCATTTCAGGGGTCGTTTTGGGGTCGTTTCGAGGGTCGTTCCAGACCCGTCCCATCTCTGCCTACTAGATCCCATTAACTCCTAGTATACTCCTAGTAGATTCCAGTACATTCCACTGCATCCCGACAAATTCCACTAGATCCCGGGGTCACATTCTGGAGGTCTTGCGTTTCATTCTGTATGCCGGCATCCTGTGCTCTGTAGCTACAAAATCCAATCAGAAGCCTTCCCCGTGAACATCAACAAGGGTGAAAACAGAAGATTTGCAGCACAAGTCTTCAAATTTTCTTGGTCTAGAGCCATCAAAATACAGCCTTCCCCCAAGCGATTTGACATAGCTGATGTGACCATGATGTGAAGGGGTCGCATCGACTTCCCCGCATAGCTGCCCCAAAAAAGTTGATGTGACTAAAGGCCTTCACTGTACCAGAAAACAACATGCATGGGAATTTATGAACATTCACGAAAGTTAGCCAGCATCCCCAAAAATCCAGACCTGTTTGGCATTTGACACAGGTAGAAGTGGAACCCGTAGTTTTCAAAACATTGATGAACATTTATTTTTTGACAGGCGGCTGAAAACGGTAACCCTGAAGCTGCGAATGAGCACTGGGCCCAAGGAGTGGCATTGCTGCTTTGTGGAGTTTTTGGCTCGGAGAATGACATTTAGTTCGTATGCAATTCAACATAGGCATGCCTAAAAACTTACCATAGACTCTCATTTCAAGCAGCTTTGCCAACGACCAAGGCTCGGCGTCATGTACCTTGCAGGGGAGGGCACATTTCCTGACGAGGCATTGACAGGGTGTCCATGGTGTCCGCCGTAGTTTTTGCTTCGTTTTCTGACAACTTTCAATTCCTATCGGTCTCAGGAACAGCAAATTGCATATATCCAAATATACCCATATATATATATATGTATATATATATATATGGAGGGCTAATTATTTTAGGTATTTTTTTTTGATCAGGTCTAGGATTTTTTTCGGATGCCTGCTTCTCTGCTGTTCCTGCTTTTCCTGCTTCTCTGCTTTTCTGCTTTCCTGCTTCTCTGCTTCTCTGCTTTTCTGCTTTTCCTGTTTCTTTGCTTCTCTGCTTTTTCTGCTTTCCCTGCTTCTCTGCTTTTCTGCTTTTCCTGTTTCTTTGCTTCTCTGCTTTTCCTGCTTTTCCTGCTT
>Ga0126342_10007141_pt1 | contig 19905 bp, 16 predicted proteins | sample Cyp1metagenome_FD_92528 | JGI IMG/M metagenome (GOLD analysis project Ga0126342, IMG submission 92528) | Coral microbial communities from Lord Howe Island, Old Settlement Bay, Australia - Cyphastrea 1 metagenome | ecosystem: Host-associated > Invertebrates > Cnidaria > Coral ... | reverse complement strand
TTAGAATCATCGAAAATTAAGCGCAAAAACCTTCCATTTTGAGCTTTCATGTAGTCAAAACGCTTATTGAGGGTCCACCCTCAGAATATTCGCTAAAATTAGGGTTCACGAAATTCCTTAGATGACCATACATCTTCATGCCCAATGTTTTGGCCATGCCAATGGAATGGACATTGAAAATCCACCATGCATGGATTACTTGTCATATCTGTCCCTAACATGGCATTTCATGGGGGACTTCACATTAGCTGCAAACATGCAAAGTGGTTCCCCGAAATCCTTAGCTAAGATGGCTTTTAGATAGCTAGCAAGGGTTATATGTTTTATATGGTACATGTATCGCATTAGTTACATATGGATGATCTGATATGGTTATAAACTGACACACATCACTGGGGGGCACCACCTTATTTCATCCTTTTCCACAAAAAACAATTTGATCCATTTTTGGGTATACCGTATACCGTAACGTATGCCCTTTTTTCGACCAGTCCAATCTGGTGTGAGTGCAGTTATGGCCATTTATAACTGGTTATTTCAATGGGATGAGAAACATTCTATAAATGGGGTTTTGTTAGGGCCATAACTGTGTATGTTTCCGTCTCTTCACGTTTTTTACTTTGGAGTATTTTGGGTGGACTCTATTCTCAACATGATTTTGTGTTTCGGGCAAAAACTAAAAGCCCTGAAACGTGATGTGCCGGCAGAATGCCTGCATGGAGGTAGCAGTTTGGGGTCCCAAACAAGAAACAGACATGTCTTTTTCGTCCGCGATGTTAGTTTGGTATAGTTTGGTGATATTTCCATATGCACCTTCCAAGGTTTAAGCTTATAAATATGTTTGAGGGTTGCTTTCCATGGATATTGACTGTTACGAGCCCCTTTTGGTACTAATGCACAAATTGCCTTCATTCCTGTATCAACAATCAGCCAATTCTAGATGCACATGCCACTCTGTTGCTGATGTTGTCAGCGGCCCATCCCTCATAGCACTCGCAACATGAACCAGTCGGATTTCATGGAGGATTTCATGTCGAGAGAATGGGTGATGTGCCATGGCAATGTGGGGCCCCCGATGTGAACATTGGTTTAGATTCGCCACAGGAACTCATTCGTTATTTGAGGTATTTGTGTACCATAAACCAGTTCGTGATATTGGAGTTATTAGTTCACCCCAACTGAACGCTATCGTGGCCGGGGGCCTCACATTGCAGGATGATCCGCGTCATGTTTTTGGCCCACCAGGGACGCGACGTTGCGTTTTTGGCCCAAGATCCGAAGTCTTCAAATTCAAGAGATGCCTTGGACATCCCCAAGCCATCAACCCTAAGATGAATGGCAAGCAACCGGAAATCTGCGAAGCACATCTTGCAAGGTGCAAAGCCCGGCTTGGGTTGGTTTATAATGGTTTATACATGATAGCCATGATAGCCATAGCCTATCCAAGCAGTTCGACACATCTACAATCTATAAGTCCTAGCTCGTTCGCCGAGCTAGTTCTACCAACTTCATGATTGAAACCGCCATCCAACTTTCGCACTTTGTGACGGTCAACTGCTGGTCGACTCTCCCTTTTGTTGGTTGAATCCGACAATTTCTTTTGGTCAAATCCCATTTGATTTGCTGTTGATTAGATCCCCAATTTTTGTGGCTTTAATCGAGTTTAAATCCTCATCTGGTGAAAAGAAACGGCCACTGCACCATGCCGGTTGCTTCCCAAGCTACGGTGGGAGACCAAGACCTCCGAGACTGCCATCTGGGCCCCCTTTTTTTGCCTTTGGCACCCCAAATCATCCAAGTCGTGGACGACCATGACAATAATGTTCTTTTGGTAAAAATAGAGGGGCCGGTTTGGTTAATCCCATCTATAATCATTTACCTGTTGTGTTTCAGGGGTTTCTTCAAGCCCCTCTGTTCATCAACCAACCAATGGGAATTTGGGACATCTATGGACTTAGTATTGGTCAACCTTGGACGGCTACTTTGAATCACTGAATCGTTCCAGTGGTTTCAGATGTCATTTCCAGAGGTGTTTGGTTGGTTAGGTGTTCAGCGAGAATCATTCCAGTGGTTGCAGATTACTAGGCCAATCTTGGATGGGTAGAAACTAATCCAAAATAGTCTTTCGGTGCAAATAAGATTGGCCATGCAGTGTAACCAATGGTGACTCGGGAATCCCCATGATTGAAAAAGAAAGGACCCCCATTACCATTGATGGTGATTTTAATGGTGGTTTAGTGGTAATTTTAATGGGATTTATGGTGATTTAATGGGATTTACTGGCATTTACCCTCCGGTAAATTTAACAGTTTGCGAACTTGAAAATACCCCATTTATATAGTTCGTTGATTTACCTATTCAAAATGGTGATGTTCTATGGTTATGTTAGTTTACCAGAGGGTACATCCCATTCCTAAGTTGGTTTATAAAACTCAGGGATGTTTGGTGAGAAAGAAACATGGATAGATATTCACACCACACGCTCAGAGTTATGTTCACCAACCTAGCTATCGTTTGGGGTTCCGGTGTCTTCTGGTGACTTGTTTGGGATTTACATGGGATTTAGGGGGTTTATACCTGGTTATGGAGTTTATATGGGATGTAACCATCAAGAAATAGAGCAATACAGTAAGTGGAACAACATGTTCGGAGTATGTATGTTCTCTAAATGTACAGCTATCAGCGAAGCATTTGTGTACGGATGAGCCACATTTCCATTGACCATTGCAAAGGGTTCCGGCTCCAGTCTTCCAAAATTTTCTGGTCAGACATCTGTCTGAAGGTAGACTGTCCAAACTACAATAGTGGTGCTCGCGCGGTTATTTTGTTGGTTCATAAGCCCCCTTAAGTGTAGATGCTATTCGGCTTGACTTGAGCATATCATATATATATAATTTGTTTTGATGTTTTGATATATGTTGTTTTTCATTAAAACAATGAATACATGTTGTTTTTCATTAAAATATTCATTTACCCTTGGTAATCCATTTTTCGGGAATTTTCAATTGCCATGTTTGATTACCGAAGTCTTTTTTTTACACCGATTTTTTTCGGGGCACCACGAGTTGCATCTCCTATCTCATTGATCCATTGCACCATTGGTCAGTGAGGTGACCGTTGGCGCAACTACAGTTATGTCCATGGCTATTAGTGAAGTTATAACTGGTTATTTCAATGGGATTAATTGGTATAGCTTAATGGTAAATAGTGGTAAATAAGGGTTAATAGTGGTTTATACTGGCTAATAGTGATTGATGATGGTGAAATAAAATAACTGGTTATTTCAATGGGATGAGAAACATAAACTATGAATGAGGTTGTGTTAGTACTTAGGGGCCAAAACTGTAACCCCCATGAATACTATGAGTTTTATCGCCCATAAGCCAAACAGTTAACCAAGTTATGTGCGTCAACTTATCGATTTTGTAAATGCGGGCCACACCTTGCACAATGGGATCATTCTTGGTCTTGGTTTCCATCAATTGGCCAAGCTCTTGCAGACACCTGACAAACACTTTGGTGTGGTTTTCTTCGTATTCTACTACAGAGCTACAAGCAGGAATCCCTCAGCTATGATTGTTTGTTTGTAACCCAATCTATATACTGGTTGGTGGTTTGAAATATTTTTCCCATATATTGGGAATAATCATCCCAACTGACTCAACTGACTAATATTTTTCAGAGGGGTTGAAACCACCAACCAGTAAGTATAGGCACCATAAATCCTAGTAAGCCAGTAAGCCTAGTTGTCAACCAACTTATTGAGGGGTCCCTTCCTGTGCGCTTCGCCAAGCAACCTGTGCCCGCTGCATTCTCCGCGCTCGCAGGAAACAGGAAACTCTCTGAGATATCTAAGCTGAGACATGGCCCCCATTGCCCCCGTGAAAACTGACCCAGTCGAAGTCCAAAGGGACAGGTAGGGACACAAAAGAAAAAACAATAAATAAGACTGGTTGGAGTATCCCTCGCTTTGGGCGCTCTTTTGCGTGTCTATGTGAAAAATCACGTTTGTTACAAATCAAACTCGTGTCCCGTCCCCAATCTATTTCCGATTTGTGTTCAGAGAAACAACACAGACATATATGATTATGACATATTATACAGCCTGAAACTCCAATCATGTGAATCGCAAGTACTTACTGGTTGGTGGCTTGGAACTTTTTTATTTTCCATATATTGGGAATGTCATCATCCCAACTGACTTTCATATGTTTCAGAGGGGTTGAAACCACCAACCAGCTTAGCAAATCATGTGGTTCGTTGATTCCTACAAGTTGGGTCCAGTGATAAATGATAGCTTAGTTGGCTTAGATTCACTCCATAAATGCTGCTTCGTGGCCGGAAAAAAGCCAAAACTTCACAACTTCACAAATGGGGCCTTACTGGGAATGTCATGTGAATTTCTCATAGTGATTGATAATGGTTAATAGTGGTTAATACTGGCTAATAGTGATTGATGATGGTGAAATCACTGGTTATTGATGAATGGAAACCAACTGTTTTCCACCATTCTTGATGGTGAGATTGGTTATAGTTGGTGAAGTCCTTAAAGTTCCTCCAATTTGGGAAGTTATATCACCATCAGCAGATGGTATAAATTAAGGTATAATTGGGTTCTTTCATGTTAGTTCATGTTATATCACCATTTTCCCATATATATATTACATGATATTACATGATATTACATGATATTACATTATATTATATTATATTATATTATATTATACGATATTATATTTTTTTTATATATTTTACATACATATCGTCATTATTCATGGTTAACATTGGTGATATCATGTCACAGTTATGGCCCCAAATAACAGTTATGAGTACTAACAAGTCATCCATTTATAGTTCATGTTTCTCATCCCATAGAAATAACCAGTTATTTCACCATCATCAATCACTATTAGCCAGTATTAACCACTATTAACCATTATTTACCATTAATTTATACTAGTTAATTCCATGGAAATAGCCAGCTACAAGCTATAACTCATAAGTATCCATACGAATGTTATTTACCATTATTTACCATTAAACTATACCAATTAATCCCATTGAAGTAACCAGCTATAACTTCACTAATAGCCATGAACATAACTGTCATCTTCCCGGCCAACTTTCATATTGTTCAAGATGGTTATTGCACCACCAACCAATAAATATACCCTCTGGTTATTTAACATAGCCATGGAAAATGGCCCATTTATGGTTTACCTATTGAAAATGGTGATTTTCCATGGCTATGTTAGTCATAACCAGATGGTACTCTATTTTGGTGGTTATCATCTATCACATCAATAGCCAGTATTAACCACTATAACTATTACTTGGTATAACCATAATTTTCATTATTAATTGGTATAACCATAACTATAACTATAACCACTATAACTATAACGATTTGCATTTTTTGATGTCACCTACTAACTTTCCGTTGTGAAGAAACAAAAAACTCGCTCCTCCGCCCTACCCGACCTTGCGGGCCTGGCCTAAAACCGCGCCATGGCGGTTTTCGATGCGGTGGGCTCCACGAGACACAGCCGACAGCCGTCCTTTGATGAGGAGGTGGACATCGAGATCAGCGACGCGGCAGCGAAAAGGATATCATGTTTTAACATGTTTTGTTATTTCATGTTATTTCATGTTATTTCATGTTATATCACCGTTTTCCTATATGTATATATATATATTTTCAATATGATGCTCCCCCTTTTTAAATACCTCCATTGTATGGTCCCAAATAAGTGATTTCATACCCTTCTTGCCATGGTTTCTTGATGGTGTAAAAAATATGACCGGGGGATGAGATTAATCAATTCCAAGCCTGGTTCAAGGTAAACTTAGATGGGCCATGGGATTAGCGATTCGTGGTTAGTAACTGGGTTATAACCCATTCTATCACAAGTATACTTAGATGGGCCATGGAATTAGTTAACTAATTAGTAAATGGATTATACTTATGATTGTTTATGGGTTATAAGCCAGTTACTAACCACGAATCGCGTTTTTCCCATGGCCCATCTAAGTAGGATGGGGTCAAAAGGAAGGTTAGCCGAATGGCTTAAATGGCTGGTGAATGATGGTTATGTTAATAATGATGGTTGGTTAATGCGAAATTGTAGCTGAATGGATGTTTAAACATTTTGTTTAGTCCTTGCAGAGGTTTGGATGGTATAAATATACTGGTGGATGGTAACCATATTTAAACCATGTCTATATAATCAGGATTTGACCTAAGAGCAGATGCGGATACGTGGTTGATAAATGATGGTTGGTTGATGATTATTGTGGGTCGATGTTTAATCCTTTATAGAGGTGTGGATATATCCAACAAATGTGGAGATTATGATGTTTTTTTCTTGATTGTTTTCATATGACATTTTGGGGGCCTATACTACCTGGTAATTGGGGATGATTATCACCCATCCGAATGCCTAGTGGGGTTCACATGATTATTGTGGGTTGATTTTTAGATAGTCATGTATAGATGTCTTCATATATCATGAAATGTGAATATATTTGATACATTACTGTTTTTTAATGTTCTAAACATAAGGCAACATATCATGAATCATTGTTTTTTCATCATGGTTATCCTATTGTTTGGTGTAACAGTAAAACACATTGTTTTTGTTAATGGTATCTGTACGAAAAACACAAGGAAATCATCATTGGGAATTGTTTGAAGTTTTATGTCTGTTCCCAAATCATAAATAATATAGATGTTTGCCTAGTTTCACTTTTGCCTTGTGTCTGGAAAACACACATTTTCTGGGACATATCACTTAAAATAGACCTATGTCTGACTCGGGAAAATGGTAACAATACAAAGTGGCCCCTTGCGTTGCGTTTGTTGTTTTAAAGTCCTGTTATTATCACTAGCATCAACCCGTCACGGTTAACCTATGTTAACCTCGTGATGTTTTTTCTCAGCTTAGCCAAGGATTTTGCTCAGCTAAGTTGGTCTATTCTATGACGAGAAGAACAATTGGAGATATGTAGATATAACTATAGACAGGCTTATAAATCAACAAACATATCCATTGATACATACCGAGATGGGGAAATAATCATTTTTTTAGTTCCATGATTTTGCCTTATGATGTTCTATTGGCAAGCCAACAAACAATTTTGGTGCCCCCAGTTCTATGCTGATTTACAAATGCCATCCAGCAATGGATCAATCTACCGTAAATCCAAGGATTAGGGAAGTTGCTAGATCAACAAACTCAGCCAGGACTTGGGGCGACACCTGTCATGTTCGATATATCCCCTAGCAATAGCCATTTCAGGAACCTAAATTGAAGGTATCTACCATATATTTTTGGCCTATTTTTGAGGCCTAAATTTTAGGGGATACCCCCACAAAATATGGCCAAACATACGGTGACCAGTACCTTTAGTTTAGCTACCTGACACGGCCATTGAGAGATTGTTTCATGTCAATCCATGTTCTTAGCGATGCATTGGGGCACCACCTAATGATTGGATAGTGTTAGTCCTATCCCCATTATATCTCCATTTTGTATAAACCCTTGTTGAGTAGCGTAGTGACAAGCCAACTTTGCTACAATGTGGGGCTCCCAAGTTTTGTGTGTTAATTTAGAATATCTTTTAATGCCATCTAACTAGTTCGTTACAAGTGCCATAAACCCAAACGTTAAGCGTTCGATAGTTCAAGCAACCCACCTTGTAAGATTGGCTAAGTAGCGTGCACCCCACAGGTTTTTTTGCACCGATGATGTTGGACACCAAGGTGGTGCTTTTCCCCAGTTATACATGGCTTATAATCCCCTTAACTATAGATGTACTGGTTGGTGGTTTGGAACATGAATTCTATTTTTCCATATATTGGGAAAAATAATCCCAACTGACTTTCACTCCATCATTTTTCAGAGGGGTAGGGCTCAACCACCAACCAGTATATCACCTATAATAAACATCTTATACAACGTGGGGGGCCCCAGTGATGTTAGTTGGTTAACAAAGCCCTAGTAACTAGTTCGTTATAAGTACCATAAACCATAGTTATTGGAGTTATAAATGGCTCATAATCCCATGAAAACCGTAGATATATGACCTATAAATGCCTATAAGCCATAGTGAAATTGGACTTATTTGCACCAACTTAGCTAACGAACTGGGGCACCACCCTGTGGACACCAGGTCCCTCACCAGTGCTGACGATGTCGGCCTTCCAGCTCTTGGTCCCTCGGAACTCTCGGAACTGGAGCGATGCGGATGACTGATGAGCTACCAGGAAAATGCTTCGAAACGGTGATTTTTCACAAACAAAAATCAGTGGTATAATATCAAGATATCAAGAATAATGAGATATTTCATGAGATATAATGTGATATTTCATGAGATATAAGATTTAACAAACAACATCATGGGTGGTATTAAGATCTTATACTGGCATACTGGTATAAGATATATATATATATATAACCCCCAAAAAAAGTACCCCAGTGATATGTCACAAATAATGACGGTATATATTAGGGTTTTAATGTGATGTAATGGGATATACTAGTCTAACCCTTCAGGTCGATGGATTATTTCAAGCATGAAACTGGGCTTAAACTCTTTAGGGCGAATCTCAACCGTTTCAAACACGGTCATCTGAGGGGGGTTAGTTGCATCCCTTGTTTTTCAGCGGATGAAATGGGGAATTAGTATGATTTAGCCACCAACAAATGGGCAGATCTGCACGTGATGTTTGATGAATTTCAGGAGAAGGTGTGGAAATTAGCAATCATGAGGATCCCAAGGACATGGGTACCCTCTGGTTATTTACCGTAGCCACAAACCATCTATTTCTATGGGCCATGTTCCATGGCTATGTTAAATAGCCAGAGGGTATTTGATTCAACAAAGATGGTTGAATCTCGAGTTTTTCTTTCACCGTGACTCGCTGAAGAATCCCATACTGATGATTTTCCCATAAAGACCATTATTTACCCTCTGGTAAACTAACATAGCTATGGAACATGGCCCATAGAAATCGATGGTTTACCTAGTTTACCTATGAAAAATGATGATTTTCTATAGCATTTTTTTTAATTACCAGAGCATAGGATTGCGCATTGCCATGTTTGATTCGACACACATGTTCATTGTTTAGTCAAACAAAATGGGACCCCCGCCAGTGGCCGATGAGTAGGTGATCAAGAGAGAGAACAGAGATCGGTTAGTAAACAGTGTGTGTGTGTTCAGACATGTATATATATATATATATCACATACATATTTTATATATATATATACACACCAAAAACTGTTTGAATGTGATTGTTTTGCCGAATTTTTATTGGTTGGAAGAATGAATGATGTGAGGTAGGCTGGGGCATCAATGAGATCATCCGTTGAGATGGAGTAGCTACCCATATTTTTTGTTTAATGCTTATCAAGTACATCATATCATTTTTCATAAGATATTTCTTAAATTATAACGGCCTCACTGCGACCTCACTGGAATATTGGTTAGTAAGGGAAATGATCCCCAAGATAGTCTTAATTCAGGTTAGTGAAATATTATAATTTACCCAGATACATGTATATATTTGTCTGAAATACTTTCTTTTTGTATGCTTATGATTCATGTGTATAATATCACAATATGCATGGATCATATATGATCATATCATATTAGTCTGTTTGTGAACCTATGTTAATACATGGTGGGGCCCCCAGATAGCTAAGTTGGTACTGGGTGAACGATGGTGAATGGCAAACATATCTATATTATTCCTGGGGTGAATCTAAAACAACTTAACCAACAAATTGGGGCACCTGCATACATAAGTTATCGTCATAATATATTGTCTCATTAAAAGTTAGGATGTTCCTTGAATTATATAACTACATCCCATGATTATCCCATAGTTCCCATATACTTTCAATATATTTTAGCTGTGACAGGGCGAAGCCAGAAGCGTCGGACACTAGCAGTTGAGCACACTCAACTCCCATCGTCGGACAGACGAAATGCTCCACCAGACAGCAAAGGGCCGCCACGCAATGGGGCCCTGTTCCCGGGTGATTCATGTTGGATCATAGAAATTAATCAATTCGCAAATCTTTATGCATATCATATGATATTGTATTGTACAAGAATCACTGATTTACTATGATTGCTACAATGTGAGGCCCCCCAGTGATGTTAGTGGGTTTAGATTCGCCCCAGTAACTAGTTCGTTATAAGTACCATAAACCATAGTGATATTGGAGTTATTTGCACCAACTTAGATATCTTGGCAGCCTCACATTGTATATATATATATGAGGGAATTATCCTTCAACAAACTCAGCAGGAAGACAATCACATGTTGGTTGTTCAATGGCCAACAAGGCCGCCAAAACGCCAATCACATGACTGGGATGTTCCACTTTTTAGCGTTGCTTAAAATTAAACATTGTTGCAATTGTTGCCTAATCATGGGTTAAACCAAAACTAGTTGTTGCCCCAGCATTGAATGAATCTTGTTTTCAGCGTTTGATCAGCGAGGCAAACAAAAGGGGCTTTGTGCGTAGAGGTTGTACACAGGATAATTCACGATGTTCTTGACATCATGGAGAGGTACATTCTTTAAGTTGGTAAACACAGTCTCATAAACCACCCAATTATATACCCTCTGGTAAACTAACATAACTATGGAAAATCCCCATTTTTAATGGGAATATCCACTATAAATGGCCATTTTAATAGCTATGTTAAATTACCAGAGGGTATCTCACATATATTGCCCTGTTGGTTGATGGTCTATGTCATTGTAAATTTACCCCATTAAGTTGGAAGGGACGCCCCTTAACCTGCATGTGTGCTCCTGCCATGGCCAAACGCACGCCCTTGGATATGAACATGAAGGACATGTCAACATTAAGGCTAAGTCAACATTAAGGACAAGTGCGACACTGAGGCAAATTGTGGCTTTGTCACTTTCTTTCAATTCAACCTTGAAGATTGGCAATCCTGCGCTAGCGACACTGTAGAATCAAGCACATGCTGGAGCTCAGCAGGACCAAGCCTTCACATGCGATGGTGGGCCGCCAAGAATTCTGATTGGAGCTGCTCCGCAGCTACATTTTCTCCAACGTTCTCTTCCTGGTCCTTCTCATTAGTTTGCCTGAAGCTCCTGTCCAGGCCGCATTGCCAAGTAGTTGGCAAGCGGGGGCCAACAATTGGCATTCTCTCCTTCTGCGGAAGCCGCCAGAGGCGAGCCGGGAGACCACGGTCTTCTCTCGTTTTGGATTTTGGGCTCCGGATTTTCATTGATCACCTGATAAGACGAATGGTCACGAATCCCGCTGCGCCGGAAGATGGACAGCATTTCTGTTTTCGTTCTTCTGCTTTGATTTTCTTGTAATGCCCATCATTTTCCCATCATTTTCCCTTGAAACAAATGGAATGGGTGCGCACCAAACCAAGTTGACTTCCAGCAGCATTCGCCGAGGCCAACAAACTCATCCACCAGCATTTCTCTGAGGCGAGAAGGGCAGCTTTCGCTTTCGCAGGAAACATATGGAATAATATTTATATTTTATATAGTATATGAAATTTAATAAATAAATAAACAAACAAACAAATAAATATATATATATATAATATTCTGTGTGTATTTGTTTTTTAGTTATATATTATATATGTGTATGTATGTATATATATATTATATTATTATTAATTGTTATTAATTATTAATTTTTAATTATTAATTTTTATTATTATTATAATTATTAATATTAATATATATATATATATAGTGTTGCTACACCCTATTCTGGGTAAATATTCTGTGTAAATCATAGCCACGAGGGTGGTAAATTGTTTTTTTCCCCATGTACCTCCCTTGTACCTGGGGTGTTTGGAGCAATCCTGGTATATGAGCCACTAAACATACCCTCGTTGATTGGTTCATAGAAGGACCTTTATTGTTGGGGATTATGATAGCCTGTAGTAGGGGAACCTACTAGTATCAACCATCTAGTGCTTTATGAGATTGGATATATTTTGGTTTTGGAACATTGCTCGCATGAAAAACTTATGCATTGCATAGGTGAAACTATGGTTAAAGTTAAAATATGTGAAACACACCCAGTAGACAAAGAAAAATCAATGCAAATCCATGGGTTTCCCGTTTGGACATGATCTAGAAATGGTGGAACCTCCCGGAGGTTTTGTTATTTTTATTTGGCAAGCTTCAAAGTCTTCATTCGGAATATCTTTATTTGGAGGTTCCCCAAGTTTCAAACTCTTTATTTCAAAATTTTCGGAATTTGGAGTCTTCAAATTAATATATGCAACTTTATTTTTTTTAGTCTGACACTCACTAGTTTATCAGATTACGGACTCATCTCCGGCAAAGATCTTTGTTAACAAACTTGATACTTTCTATTGTTTCAAAAAAAACCGTTGTCTTTGGTTGCTAGCCTGTTAATTAATCTGAATGAATTCCTGGCCAGCAGCCCTCTTGGCGCTAGCAAGAGGAAGGCCCGAGATGCTGCCGAAGCCGAGAGGCCCAGGCCCCACCAGGCCCCCTCCCAGCAGGGGACCGTCGGTCCGACTTTTGGCTCAGACAAAGAACCGGAAAGCAACAACCTGGAATCACATCACACATCCCTGGTTCGTTGATTGGCACGTCAGGGCCGGAGATTGGCCATTGAGCATGCCCTCAGACTACGGAAGCGCAGGAGTGAAGGGAAGCATCTACAGCACAGTGATGATCAACCACCATAAATGCAACAATGACAAGTGTTGAAATCATAGAAGTAAACTAACAGAAACTGTTCAAAACTGGGGGGCGTGGCACATGGCACAAAATAGGGGTATTTTACTATAATTTCCTATGTTTTGGGGGGAATCAAGGAGCCATCACTAACAAAATTGGAGGAAACTCAGCAGTTTATGCGAAATTTGGATCCCTTCGACATGATGCCCGCTGGATTTATGGTGGTAGAATCGGTAGATATGCGATAAGTGGGGCCCCCAAATTATGTTGCTTTGAAATCCCATCTAACTATCCTTAAAACCCGAGCTAACCTAGTTATAAACCAACTTAGCTAACTATGGAGCACCACTAACTGTAGATGGGTGAACATAGAGCATTCGAAACATATCCATTGAGATATACTGAGAGACGGTAAATCCACAAGTCATATTGCACGTATAACATTCCTAGTTGGTGGTTTCAAACATGAATTTTATGTTCTATTTCATATATGGGATGTCATCCTTCCCATTGACTCATATTGTTCAAGATGGTTATTGCACCACCAACCAGTAAATAAGTAAATATACTATATTTTGGTGGTTATCATCAATCACTATTAGCCAGTATTAACCACTATTAGCCATTATTTACCATTATTTACCATTAAGTTTTACCAATTAATCCCATTGAAAACGCCCACATTCGGTTGGATGATTTTCCCTCATGGTCTAGGTGGCCCATTTAGAGAATCAGCTGGAGCTTTTACGTTTCGGCGGAGCGAGAAAGGAGTTTCTTGGCATCATTCAACCGTTTTTTTTTTTTTTATGAGGGGACATCATCGAACTAAATTTTGTAAATGTGATCTAATTCGGGGATTTCCGGGATTTCCCATGTCTCAGTATGATCAGTATGTATGTATATGTAGAATTATGTATAATTAATATGTCTATGTCTATGTTTGGTTGATAAACACATCTATAACTATAGAATACTATAGATATAGCTACCATAAATCCAAGCGTTTGTCGCTTCACGTTGTGGCTCGACACACAGCCATTGATCCGAATGACAAATTCGAGCCGGTGTTTCCTGTGCAGAGACAACTGGGATTCAACCAATGAAAAAAACGACTCAGATGTAACAAACCAGCTGCTTGGAGGATCCCACTTAGTAACTGGTCTTCGGAGTCGTGTTTTCATAATCCTGCAATGTGAAGCCCCCGTTCGATAGCTAAGTTGGTGAACATAACTCCAATAATTATATGTTTATGGTACTTATAACTAAGTTACTGGGGCTTATAAACCAACTTATAACTGGGGGGCCTCACATTGTGGTGAAGGTAAGTCCACGATTCGTGGCTTCATGTCATAGACGGGTTATGACTATGGTTGAAAAAAACACGGCAAGTGGAAACCGATCCGAAATTATCCAAAAGTCGTGGCTCACTTGAAGATACATGAAGTACAGAGGCTTTGAATACAGCCATAACTTGGGTTTTAAGGCTGTTTTAATGCGATTTGATTGGATTTGTATAATGGGGATAGAATGGATAAATAGATATAAATAGGAAATATATAATATGTACAACCAATTTGATATGATATCAGTGATTTATATTCCTTGACTTGCTGAACATAAATGTTTTTGTTACGAATGGAAAATCCACTACTAGGTTAATCTATTCTAGTAGTTGATATGTGTTATTTTGTGGGTTCTTTAAGCAAATCCCAGATAAATATGCATGGGTCAGTTTTGTTTCGACATTTCGATATGTTGACAAATTTGATTGGTAATTTGCGTGTCAGGGTACATATTTGAAGGGCTGATCCAGGGTTTTTGCCTAGCTTTGAGCCAGTTTGCACTCACTTTAACCAGATTGGTTCTAAGCGTTCTAAGTTTAAATTAATATATTAATGATTTTGAATATATATCAAACCATTTGTTTTAACCAGAATGCATTAACCTATGTAAGTATATTCCCGGTTCCCTTTTGAATTTGGCGAATTCCTTTGCCGCCCAGCCAACCTGTGGGCCCAGGTCGAGTGATGACCCGGAGCCTTGGTCTTTCTGCGGTCAAGGTCCGATAGTTTGGAGATCACGTTGGTGAATTTTCCTGTAGTTATGGCATGTTATGGCCATTTATTAGCGATTCAGTGAGAAATCAATTCCATTGGTCATAACCAGTATAACCAGTCAGTTTTAGCACATTCCAATTTGTTACTTGGTTATATCTGGTTATAAATAGGATCATACATTCCATGAATGGGGTTATAATAAGTAGTTATACTTGGCAAATTTTCCTGTGGATTTGCGATGATCGTTTTTTTTCCCAGAAAGACCTAGGAAACACACCCGGCCCTTCTCCGGCCGCAGCATCGCCATTGTCGATCAGGAAAAGGACCGCAGCCGCAGCACGGACCGGAGCTGGGACAAGAGTACGGAACACAGCCAAAGCGATCAACCGGAGCGAAGTGGCCTGGAGATCCGTCAGGGTCAGGTTTCTGATGCCATGGTCCCAATGTCGGGAGAATTACAGTGAGATATAGTGGGATGAAGATGGTTGAACAGATGGTGTTAGAACTGATACAGATTGTCGGTTTAAAAGTCGCTTCACTAGCTTCTTTGCTGGTTGGAACTATAGTTTTCATGGTGTCATTGATTCATAGGTTTATATACACAGCACCAGTTTACCTGGGTGCAAACGTCTCCTGAGAAGGTTCAACCATCCAACATGACAAGTATTGACATGAAACCCATCCAAATCCATCCAAAACATACCAGGCTCTGTGCTTGAATGGATACCACCCGACTTGGTCTGGTTGGTGGTTTCAAACATTTCTATACATTTCTTATGACTTTCCATTCAGTTGGGAATGTCATCATCTCAACTGACTCATATTTTTCAGAGGGGTTGGTTGAAACCACCAACCAGTGGTGAGTTTGTTGAGATTTTTATAGCGGGAAGAGCGCTAGATGGGGCGCCACATTGCAAGTGCCTTGCGACCTTGAATTGACCCGCTAAGAAAGGGCTACTTACGTGCGCGAGTGTTGGGGAGCTACTGGGAGGTGCATCCCACTTAGCAAATGGTTACGATAAAAAATGCGTAAACACGTAAACCAAGCAATACTTGAGTTTGGGATCTGCCAAATTTTGGACAGTTTTTAAATTCTGACCTGCAACGCGGAGGATTCTGGAAGATATAATCCCATATGCTCCATGTATGGTATTTACCTACATTTGGGTGATTTTTAGGGTAAATGTTGGTAAATATACCATACATGGAGCATTTGGGTACAGTAACTGTGATTTATAGTTATACTTTCGCGATCGTTCACATGATGCAGCCACCATGGGTGAGCAATTCTCACCAATGCCATTTTTGCGATCATCCGCAATGGCAAAAACACATATATTTCCCATTACCCTCTGGTAATTTAACATAGCTATTGAAAATGGCCCATTTATAGTTGATTTCTCTATGAAAAATGGTGATTTTCCATCGCAAACTGTTAGTTTACCAGAGGGTACTCATGTGACACAGACAGCTCTGCAGAACAATATCTGACAGAGGCCCAAAATCCCATGACACATCATCATAAATCCCATCTCAAAGTTGCGGAAAGTGAAGGCATTTGCTTACACAATCCGATATGATATTTGATGTTTATATATTATGTATATGTTCATGTTCCATCATTTGAATCAATTTAATACTAAATGCTGATATGACTGTTTTTTTGTTTGCAAAGCTACCAAGTAATTACTACTTGTTTTGGGCTGGTAGTTCCTTCTATTTGAACATTTAATTCCACGTTGTTGATGGCTAAACACGGTGAAACCCCATTCATCTCTTCCCCCCACAGTTATGACCCCAAATGCCAGTTATAAGTCAGTGAAATTAAATCCATTTATGGTTCATGATAACTCCATTTATACCCATAGACCCATAGAAATCATCCCATTTATGCTAGGGCCTTTTTTTTCACCGCACCGGCAAAAAAAAAACACCGTGACACCGTGACCGTCGTGGTTAAAACCAGGCTTCAGCTCTCTCCGAGGTGCCAGCTCCAACAAGCGACTGAACGGCTTGCGACGTAAGGCCAGCTGTCTCTCAGCCAACAAGATTTTGAACCTTGGCGACGTCAAAATCTGCAGTTATGGCCATGGCTATTAGTTATAACTAAGTGAAATAACTGGTTATTTCTATGGGATTATAGATTCTATAAAATGGGGTTATAAGTACTTATAACATCTTATAACTGGCAAAGGGCCATAACTGTGAGTGGCCAACGTGGTTAGTTTGCTAGTGAAGCAAAGAGGGTTAACTTACGCAATTAAAATATTGGTTTGTCAGTTGATGAACTAGGACGTATAGCCCTATAAGCCATGGCCATGGGATGAAGCAACTCCTGCAACTCTGGTTGGTGGTTTCAAGCATTTTTTTATTTTCCATAATATAATGTCAACCCCGGATTTTGCTAAACCATAGTTTATTAATTAGGTGGGTACTCCTCCAATAGTCATAAGATGATACTTTTTTATGGTACCCTCCCAATTAAACAATCGTTTGGGGTTTATTAATCCAGGGTTGACATTATAGGATAATCCTTCCCATTGACTTTCTTATTTGTCAAGTTTGTTAAGACCACCAACCAGAACTAGTTGATCGCTTACCAGTTATGTTTTCTCAGCCAGTTATAAGTTATAACTGTTAATTGCTATCACTTTGGAAATCTGAGTTGGCAACATTGGTTTTTTTCGGGTATAGTATATACCCTCTGGTTATTTAACATAGCCATGGAAAATGGCCCATTCATAGATGCTTTACCTATTAAAAAATTGGGATTTTCTATAGCTACGTTAAATAACCAGCGGGTAAATGGGATTTATGTGTGTTTTTTTTCTGGGATTGATTGAACCATCAAAAATAGGGATATCATGAGAATATCATGGGGATGTAGTTGCTAAGTGGAAATGTCATTGTGAATATCATTGAACACTCTAATTGAAAATATGTTTTGGAAAATTGAAGATTTAAATAATCATGATGAGCATACATACAAGGGGGCTAGTATGGTTGTTGAATGCATCAAGCACAAAGGATTTGCGACACTTAACCAGGCGCTTCATCCAACATGGCTGGGAAATCTCCAACGCGTGGAGAACAAATCATGGAAACTTTTGAAACTATGGGAAAATTATTGAACATATGTGAGAATCATGGACCGTATGGGAAATACCTGAACTAAATGGAGGTTTATAGCTGGAAAAAACATCGAACTGGTTTTGTTTGTCCAGCAAGCCATAGGCATCTTGACACCGGAGGGCAACCCATGACCTAACTAGGGCTATAATCCATAACGGAGGGGTGAATTTCAAGTATCCATATGCGAACCATGCTGCTAGTATATTTACCTACATGACTGGGTGATTTTTAGGGCACATCTTGGTAAATATACCACAGTTATTTTTTATTTTTCCAAATATTGGGAATAATCATCCCAACTGACTTTTGTATTTTTCAGAGGGGTTGAAACATTTTTTTCCATATGTTTCCCTATGTTGGGAATGTCATCATCCCAACTGACGAACTCATATTTTTCAGAGGGGTAGGCTCAACCACCAACCAGAATATCCTTGTAGGTTAAAATATATAGTTCTTTTCTTCCACAACTGGGGCCCCCAGTTATGTTTGCCGTTTTTTTGTCAACGAAAAACTATAGAGGTATCACAAACCATAGTTATTGCCAATATTATGTTCAAGAACTTCTTGGAGTTATGTTCAAGAACTTAAGCGCACCAACTGGTGCCCCGTTACAAGGGAGGGTCAGCCGGAGCCGACACGTAGCCGACACGCTGCTGCCAGGACAGTCTTCGAAACAGATCAGTGTCTTGGATGGCGGTCATAAATCAACCTTGTCAACCTCGGGTGGATACCCTTTGGTAATAATAGTGATATGGTTATATATATATGGTAATGATTAATAGTGATCAATAGTGACCAATAGTGGTTAGTAATGGCTACAATGTGAGGCCCCCGTTCGATATCTAAGTTGGTGCACATAACTCCAATTTCACTATGGTTTATGGTACTTATAACTAACTATAGTATTCCTGGGGCGAATCTAAACCAACGTTCACATCACTGGGGGGCCTCACATTGTAAGAATGATGTTTAACCCTCCATGTTTCTGATTCACCCACCCCAATTTTTATAGTGACATAATATGGTTGCTGGTTTGGAACATGAACGGATTATGACTTTCCATATATTGGGAATGTCATAATCCCAACTGACTTTCATAGTTTTCAGAGGGGTGGGTCAACCACCAACCAGCTTCGGTAATTTAACATAGCGAACTGGAAAATCTCCAATGTTAAGTTCGGTAAATCGTCGAACTAAATGTGCCATTTGCCATAGCTATGTTATGCTATGTTAAATTACCGGAAGGTAGTTTAAATCCTTTAACTTTAATCAAATGCTATACTAACTTCAGCTAACGTTTTTTTTCTTTTGCAGGGTAAGATTGGCAATGATTGGCTGCCTGCAAAATGCTGCCTCTGGTCCAAGATAGAAGATTTATATTGATTTTATTGATCCATTTGAATTTAAATCCACAATAAAACAAACAGACCTTGCAGTCAAAAAGCCAAACTTAGCTATCTTCCTGAGCCCACCTAGCAAAAAAAAGGTATGGGACATTTTTTGGGGCCACAAAACTTTGTTGGCTATTTACAGGAACATACCTTCAACATTCGGCATTTCATGAACTGCACAGGGATCTTGCATATATGTTTACAATGTGGATCCCAAATAAATATACCCTCTGGTTATTTAACATAGCCATGGAAAATGGCCCATTTATAGATGGTTTACCTGGGTTTACCTATTAAAAATGGTGTTTTTCCATCCCTATGTTAAGTAGCCAGAGGGTAATTCAGTTGGTTTACATTTCCAGCTGTTCCGGCTGCAAGGGGCCGGGGCGTGGCCTCAGGGTCACCTAGGTAGAGGCCTTCACGGGGCGGAGCGGACATGCAAAGGGTGGTTTGTAGCAAACATCTACCTTGGCTTATGTGGCTTATTTTAGTGTCTTTTTGTCATGGGGTATCCACCCATACTACCCTTTATTTCTTTGGTTTGCAAAGCCGTCAATTCTTTCAACTTCACCCCAACATTCGGGGGATGAGA
>Ga0126342_10007140_pt1 | contig 19909 bp, 22 predicted proteins | sample Cyp1metagenome_FD_92528 | JGI IMG/M metagenome (GOLD analysis project Ga0126342, IMG submission 92528) | Coral microbial communities from Lord Howe Island, Old Settlement Bay, Australia - Cyphastrea 1 metagenome | ecosystem: Host-associated > Invertebrates > Cnidaria > Coral ... | reverse complement strand
TGCATGCGTTCATGCATGCGTTCATGCATGCGTTCATGCATGCGTTCATGCATGCGTTCATGCATGCGTTCATGCATGCGTTCATGCATGCGTTCATGCATGCGTTCATGCATGCGTTCATGCGTGCATGCGTTCATGCGTGCATGCGTTCATGCGTGCATGCGTTCATGCGTTCATGCGTTCATGCGTTCATTCGTTCATGCGTTCATTCGTTCATTCGTTCATTCGTTCATTCGTTCATTCATTCATTCATTCATTCATCGGTTCATTGGTTCATTCGGTCAGTTCTGCATGGATTCTTTCATTCATGTCGTTTCATTCGCATCTCAACCAGCATTTGCTCATTCGTTTTTTCCTCTGCATCTTCAACAAGTCATTGCTTCTGCATCGCAAAAGCTTTCCTATAGGCCTACTATAGGCCATTGATTTCCTGTAATCACTTCATTTTTTTGAAACTTCCTTCTCGGCATGGGCCGGAAACTCTCCCTCTCTCTCTCTATATATATAGAGAGAGAGGGAGTATCCATTGTTCTTCATGATCCATATGGGAATGGGTCAAAACCGATTATTTCCTGTACTTGGGTGGAATAAACGTCCATTAGCCAGATCTTAGGGCACCATCCGGGTCCCAGGGGTTTTGACCCAAAACCATCTTCCATGATCGCCGAGAGATGCGCCGTTCTAGGTACGGCCGAGAAGTGGCGGTGATGCCTCAAAATGTGGCCGAGCGTGTGGCCAAACGTGGCGGGATCCTGAGAGTTCGAAACTGGCAACGACACCATTTCATAGGAATTGATACCCCTGATTTGTTTTCGACTGGTTTGTGCTAATCCTGGCTTGTTGAGAATACCCCATCCAGTTCAACAGTTGAGATTTTGATAGGTTAGCAATTGACACACGCACACACACACACACGCGCGCACACACAGATGCAAAAAAGAGGCACAGGTTTGTGCCATGTTGAGGTATGGTCATTGGTGGATCCTTTTACGCCACCATGCTTGCAGTCTTCGCATTTGGCATCATTCTTTTTAAGACTCAGGACCATTCAGACTGAGCACGGGACATGTTATTTTAGTTTTGCATAGTGCAATGACAGACTTGGCTGCAAATATGCAGTTATCTCCTTCTTTTGGTTTTTTGGTTGAAATTCTTGGGAAAAGAGTCAGCAAGATCTGGGGGTAAACGATAGTCCCGATAGCCCGCATCTGGCGTACTTTCGGTGTCAGACATTTCCTTTCAAACATTTTCCTGTGGAGCACCACAAATGACACATGTGCGAAGTCTAGGAGATCGTGATTCCTCCAACACTTATGGCGTTTGTGACGCTGGCTCTTCTTGCCCTTGCAATTTTTGGTGCCGGCCTTCAGTCAGATAGTAGTTGCAAGTAGAGTCAGCAGCGGTTCTTGGGAATTCAACATTTCCCACCATTTCGACCCAATTCAGTTGGTTCCAAACTCCAAAACTGATAAATCTGACGGTGACAGCTTGGCGATGCACTCAGGTGGCTCCTATGGCATGATGTCTGCGTCTTGGGACCCCGACAAGGAGGGCAGTGCCTTGGGCGCAGAGGAGCCGCGCTGATCCATCAGACATTAGATAAGGTAGTAACTGGTAGTAGAACATATTAGACAAAACAGGAAAGTAATTTGCATCACATCGAACTGTAGACCATGTAGACCCGGTGACTGGACTTCACTTGGCCTCAGCTCTCCATTTTGTGCACAAGCCGTTCCATTAACGTCTATCAAACTTCGAGAGACTGGCATAACTGCAGCTGCTTCATGATTTGCATCGTGGCAGGTGGGAGGTTTCAGTGTGAGCCTAAACCTGTTGACCCCCCTACAACACGCCATGTTTTGGAAGATGTTTTGGCGACGGCCATGGGCTTCAGGAGTTTGGTGACAACATGAAAATCCTTGGAGAAGGCTTCAGGAAAGCCACGCTGCAGACAGAATACGAGAAGGCGGGAGATGACAATTTTGGAAAACAGAGGGGCCAAACTGCCCAAAGTTCGGCCAAACAAAACAGCAGTGCAGTTTTTATTGTGCGAAAAGCCTTGCAGAATATAGGAAACCAATGCATTTGATCTCCGCTTCCAGAGGGTTCCGGGTATGCACGAAGGCCTTGGAAGTGCGAAACGAGCGTCGAAAGCTGTTGGAGGCAGCCTGGGCATGCCTGGGCGGCGGTTGTGATCGACCTGTCAGTGTTTTGGCCACGGTACCATTTCTTTCATTTTCTGTTCATTTTTTAAAATTTGCTCACTGTGGGTCGTGTTCTGCTTACGAAGGCAAAGGAAAAGAAGAAGCAGGAACTGCTCAACAAGTGAGGGATGGGAACGAAGGAATCCAGCTATTTTATTTTCAAGCTGCACCAGCGTTCCAATGCAGCAGCCTTTTGGCCACCAACAGCAGCTGATGCTGACACCGTCCCCAAAACCCAGCTGTTCAAACAGTGGATCACACCTTCACAGAAGGCAAAGGGGGGCACCAGCTGCAGCTGCTAGCTGCTACCATGCAACTAACAGGATAATATGGCAGAACCCGAGCAGACAGCCTAGGCACGCAAAGTTGCAGAGCCAGGCTTGGGTACTTCAACGTTAGGATCTCCTGAGTCTCACCCGGTTTCACCTGACAGTACAACTCGATTAGCCACAGTTGTCCCTGCGGAAAAGCTTGCAATACGGAGCAGGATAGAGTCTTAGGAGCTGTTGCTACCAGTATAACTTCAGGGATGTTTGAAAGAAGTTGAACACTTCGGTTTTGTAGGAAGCGAACCTCAAAACCGTTATAGACTGATACCGAGATGAACTCACGAACGCGCACGAAGGGCCAGCGCTGGGAGAGGTCTGAGGATGAAGTTCATAGGAATGTCCCGCCCCCCTGGGGGGCACAGGTTGATCTTTTCAAAGCTGAAAGCTTCGGGCTTGCGCATGACAATACTTTCATTTTGATGGGTGGAAAACCATGATTGGAGCAAGAACATCTGGAACTGAGGCTCCTGGGGGCTGCATGGATACTGTTCGGGTTTTGGGCTCGTTGGTCACGATTTCGGGTCACATCCAAGTATGCATACAAGCAGCTAGGGAATTATCGCAACAGATGCTTGAAAACCCAGTGGCGTAAACAATTGCATTTTTGTTTTTCAGGAATGACCATGAGATGAATGAGGTCTTTCATCATCGACTGACGTTGCAAATAACTTGCCTTTTCACTTTCTTCCTGGCCCAATCTTTAGGAAACCAAGGGATGCTCGATATTTCCCAACAGAGACTTATTTTTTGGGGTCAATTGCGACTGAAGCAGCATGGCCCGAAAGTCACGCGCGTGTTCCTCGGCGAGATATCCGAAGTTAGATAGCCCCAAAGGGAGTGCTCTTACAAATGTTGCATCAAACTGCATGCATTGGGTGGGATTGATTTTGTGACCAATACCATCCAACACCCATTTATGATGATATGATGATATGATATGTATCGTTCTCTTTTCGAGTGGTTGTGCAGATGTCAGCACCATGCCGTTGGCAGTAGTGAGAACGGTAGTTGGAAACACCGCAGAATGGAGGTATTACCAACCAACTTCGAGAATTTCTTTCGCAGATCTTGGATGTCAAGCGGTTGAATTTGACATGATGATGCTTCCAGAAGGTATCCAAAAAGCTTGTACCGGCATTGGAATTAGTTTTAAAGGCATTCAATTCACAATCTTTTCAACGGAGGTGCCCCAAACAAGAATGCCCATTCAGTTTGTTCTGCTCTCATGCCAGAATGGCTTGAACACGTCCCCTGCGCTATAGTCGTCTTTCTGGATCTTTCTGGTCCCCAGTTACACCATGGCACACTATGGTACACTATGGTACAGTCACTAGCCATCAAACAATAGCCAGCATCTAACAACATTCGCTGTGGCTGTGAAACCCCTCGATTCCAAGGCGGACTTTGTGTGGTCATCTTGTTGGCCTGTCATGTGGATTCCGTGGATTTGACGAAGGTTTGACTTTCTGGAAAGGTTGATGTGAATGGGTGAATGGATGTGAATGGGGTCCCAAATCCGGGAAGGTTTGATGGTCGTGCTTTGATTTTGACGGCTGTTGCAGCGCAGGCGACGCTTTCTTTTTTCTTTCGAGGCGCCGGAATGCCTCACCCTTAGATCCCAGAGTGAAACATCCTTCTAAAGCCGATGTGGACATGAATATTCAAAGACAAAGATCCTTACAAGTACAAAGGTATGAAATGAACGCTGTTTATGAATAGTAATGCCGGCTTGTATGAACCAAAGAGCTTTCTCAGAAGCTGATGGGGACATGAATTGACATCTAGGGCCGTTTGGGTCCGCCGAAACTGGAACCAACCACAGATGAACAGATAGCCTGGTGATAGCCTAGGGCCTAGCTGCCTAGCTACAATTTTGTTTCATCACAGTGTCCCAGGCCTCGGCGTGCGATATTCTCCGTGGCTGCACAGGCCGGTGCTCACAAGGGACCGTTTCCAGTGTTGAAACTTTGGGTCGTGAGCACTTCTGAGCTGTCGTAGGTGGATCAACAAAGAGATTAGGTTTTAGCAGATTCGAGAGGAATCGAGAATCTAGATGCAGATGATTGACATTGATTGACTACGGTTTAAACATGTTTAAAGCATGCTTGTGTAAATCAAATTTTGATCCAAAAGCCTCAAGTCCACAGAGACACGCCCTTACGACTCTCGCTGCGCCAGGTGGGGCTGGGCCTGAGTGAGGCTGCCTGGGCCAAACGGCCAGAAGGTCTGGAGACTGAGCTGCCATGGCAACCATGAAATCATTCGACAGTTTAGAGATATTTAGAGTTTTGCCTGGCATCTTTAGGCGAAAGGGTGCACGAAGTATTCTCTGAAAAGGTGCTTTGGGTCTTTCATCCAGTATTTTGTTTTCCACCAATGTTACTGACCTTTGATTTTTTCCCTCAGCCATACCAATTCAGCGGGCTCGACTCCAGGTGTGAACCGACCTGAGCTGCTGCCGAAGACGGCTGGGGAGTCGACTCCCATCATCGATGTTGCCAGGTTGGTATGGGTCGAATTCGCCGAAATCCAACACCTATCTGTTGGTCTCTTTTGGTATCATGTTTTCACATCAGACCGCCTGGTTTTTTATGTTCATCCTCCCATGGGTGGCACGGTCCCAGGTGAGTTTGGTTCACCCAGCAGCAGTGGGCCAGGATCTTGACGGCGAGTCAAGAGCGACAGCTGACAGCTGACATTGCGGAACTGGAGAAGCTTGCCAAGGCGCCAAGGCGTTGGTTCCCCACTTTGAAGCGCCAAGTAGAATCTGTGCACCACACACTATTTGTGCAGATGTCTACTCAGTCTACTCACAGGGCCGATCATCTTGAGGCTACATCAACGAGGATTGGATCCCACCTTTGGTTCTTGAGCGAATCACGGACTTTGCAGGTTCGGCTGCGGGTGCTAACCCAGACCTTTCCGAACACACCAGGAGACGCGATGAGAGGGGGTCCGAAGTTGGATGGAGGGTGAACAGTTGTTCTGAGATCAACACAACATCAACGTGTGGGAAACAGCTTGGAAGCACAATGATGCTGCAGTGAGAGCAGCCCCCGAACATCATTCAAAACTGAAGTCGCTGAGGACTGGCCATTAAGGATTATTGGAAGCCTGATGGTCGGACAGCGGGTGATCCCAGAAATGAACTTTGAGCTTCAAGGGTCATGACATGTTCCTATAAACAGATTGGACCCACCTCAAGAGTAGATGTGAAACGAGATGAGTTAATGGCTCCATGCTTCTTTCAAGGTTTGCTGAGCAAACTAGAGGTCACTGAAAGCGAATACCTCTCTGGGCTGCATGTCTTTTAGACGGTGTGCCTTTTCCCTCCATGTACTCTATTCACTTCAACTTGGTATTGCCAAAGTACCAATGGCTGGGAGAATCGGTTGTAATCCAGTCAGAAGCGCCGAGATTATCTATGTGCATGACACCGGGGGACTGGGCGAGACGGCAGTGGTGAATTTCAATGCGGGACAAGAAGTAGAGACCATGCTGGGGTCCTCAGTGCCACTTCAACTTCCATCTTTGTAGTTTTCAAGTCGTCTCCAATGAAAGGGATGGCTGCAATGGCTCAAATGGCTGCCGCAGCACCATGACGTTGACGTGGCTTTGTTGACAAGCTCACTTTGTCTCCGGTACACAAGCTAGATAGAGGGGCAAGTTGAGGCATGTCAGGAGTTGACTCTGAGAATGATAGCCTCACCGTACACGCTTCTTTGATCTTCTTTGTGCTGTACCCCTCCAGATGGTATTTCGCGAGATGTCCAGTGATTAAGTGAGTTATTGGTCAAAGTTAGGTGCCCCAAATTTGGACTGTGTACATGCTTAACAGTCACCAAAATCTAGGGGCCCTGCGCTTGAAACGTGGGCCCTCAAAGCTTCCATGGCTTATCATTCATCAAGACGTTCTTGTCGAGGAAGCCCCTGAGTTACTGGAGGCCCCTGGGCTTGTGTTAGTTTCGGCAGGAATCGGGTTCGAAAGTTTTGCTGAGCTACCCTGCAGATTGTTGCAATGGTGCCCATATAAACAAGTAGACCCTCAAAAATCATGTGGAGCTTAGATTAATTACATCTGGGCTGCGGCCCTACCGCTCTTGGATGGTTCAGAACTCTAGCATGCCTTTTCAGAGGGAAGCAGTTCTGCATGACGATCTGACCAGTGCTGCGGAGATGACCTTTTCTCGGCTGAATGTGGCTCTCAGTCTGCAGCACAGGCAAGTGCAAAATACTTATGGCAACAAGTACTACATCAAGGACTGAGCCAGAGTATCTTCAATGATCTTCAATGATTGGCTGCATGACATGACATTTGAGAACTTGGCTTGCGTTTATGTTGGGTCTATTCAGATCCTCTACGGTTTGGCCGGTTTTTTTCCCACGTCGTTTGCTCATGCAGACAGCCTGTCAGAGGGAAAAGGTTCCCACTTCCTTGGTATCCCGGAATGCTGTAGATTTAAGAGACATTGTGACATTGTGGAATAAAGCAACCGTCCATGGTAGTTTCAGAGAGTTTCCTTCAATTCTGGCAACATCCAACTCTGAAAGGAGCATGGCGACTCTGACACCGTGGTGGACGTGGTAAGGGTCTAAAAATTCCATTGGCGCAACACGGGATTGACTGTAGAAATACAAAGCTTCAGAGGATGACGTTGAGGCGCGTCGGGAATCGAAAACCAGAATCTTCCTGAAAAAGTTTGGTTGAGGCATCAGCATCCAACACCAAGATTTGTCCCCCTTGCGGCAGTGTTTGACTGAGTCATGAAGTTGCCACTTCCTGAGGTGAAAGCTTTGAAGGAGGGCTTCGTTCCTGAGAACAAGAGCTGAGAATGGCCAGGTTTTTATTTCCTCATATTCTCCCATAGTCTCCGAAGATTGGGGCATTAAGAAAGGTCCTTTGCAGGTGAAAAGCAGAGGGAATTTAGGATCACCTAAAATAATCACCTGAGTCTAAATAATATCAATTTGCTTCCAAGTTAAACTAATTCAATCCTCAATTCCAGCTATGTTTCAGGACAGAATGTCTGCCTCGATAGCGCAAGTGATTTTCCTGCTGCAGGGAACGCCGAGCGGCAGAAAAAGAAGCTGCCAATCAGGCATTTGGAGGTGATTCCTGGTGGAAATATGAATCACCAGATAAGGGAGGTTTGCAGCTGGGTTGACAACTTGTGATGATCTTCGGCATGAAGTATTGGATTTTGAATGATTTTGATGGTGCAAAGGCAAGAATGTCTATGAATCCAATATTTCACCAATTATTCAAAGAGGGGTGGCATGAACGGCGCCAATTGCTCGGATGCAGCATTGTCAGCTTTTACACAGACACCCTGACACCGTGACAAGATGACTGGCTTCTGGAGGGCTATGGGGCACCCAATTTTGAGGTTCACATCCACATAGATAGAAGCTCGGTAGTGACCGGAGTTTTGCAGCGCTTTAGATGTAGCTTTATATGCCCTTATGACAACCTAAAATGCTTGCAGTCCTTCTCTTACAGGAGGCAGAAACATCAGAAACTGAAAGTGACATGAGAAGAAGCTAGTGATTCGAGTGAAGTCAGCAGCTCCTCAATTCGCCATGGCTAACTCTTCAGAAAAAACTGAGGCCCGGTGCGGATCATGTGGGATCAGAGTGGGTCTCAGTCTGCTGAAGGATCCTCATCGGCAGTCGCGTGAAGTTCCTTTTTGACCCCAGAGTGTTGCTTTGGAAAAGAGTGGGTGGGTCTCGGTCTCAAGGGTGCTTTTGCTATTTTCATCTCTGCACATCTCATTTTTGTGCAGCCATGGTCTTCCAGATTTGCTGCATGTTCGTTCCATGATGGGTACCGCTCTTTTTGCATGTTGATGCTTCTCCGGACGTGTAGGGAAGATATCCCACTTCCCCCTTGTGCATAGTTCATGTTGGGTCGAATATTTTGTTGGTCACATGAGTCACATGACGTACCCAGGACACAAAGGATTTGCCATTGGTCATGCAATCCAGTTGTCCTTGGACTGGAAGCACCTTTGTACCCTCCGTTAGCACTCCCAAGCACCTGGGTTTTTCGTGGGTTCTTCATCATCCACACTGTCTGGTTTTCCCAACCTTGCATTTTTTTTGTCTCCAAACAATGCAGTCACGCTTGGGCTCTTGCAGTACTGAGCTAAGTGACAGTTACAGCAAAGTTCCTCGCTCTCCTTTTCAAAGAAACGTATTCGCGGAGAGCTCTTTGGTGGAGGTGCCTTCTGGCCTTAGTGCCGTGTCTGTCTTTGGAGCTATGTATGTTTTGTGCGGCATGCTTAAGGGATTCGGCGCTGTTGGACGGTCAGAACCTCGTTTTGTGTGACAGGCGCAAGGGCTTAGACGGTATTTTTGCGCCTGGCAGGCACAGTATTTCGTGCAAGCTGCTAAAAGGCTTGCAAGGGTGGGTCAACAAAAGAGGTGCTGCTGGAGGTCATTTTTGTGTGGCAGGTGCTCTCGTCATTTTGGAATTGGGTACGCGGTGATCATCTCGCATGGCAGGTGCAGGACTTTGGATGCCTCAGGTTATGTTTCGTGACAGTTCTCGGAGAGGTCCTTGTATGAGAGGTGCTTGTATGAAAGCTCTTGCATAAAGATATTGTAACATCCCCTCCAAGGTCCTTCCATGACAATCTTGTGAGAGCGTCTTGGAGGTCCTGGTACGAACATCATGCCTGGGTTATTGTAAAATGATCTTGTGGAGATTTCTGGTGAAGTCTTGTAAGAGGTCCTTCTGTAAAGATCTTGAAGATATAAGTTAGACGTGCTTTTGAAAGTTCTTGTGGGCTGCTATTTGGGATTCTTGTAGTCCTACCAGGTCCTTCATTGATGTTCTTGTGAGATTCTCTTAGTGGCCCCAGTATGACAATTTGCTATACAGAGGTTCTTGTCAGCAGTGTATGGGGCCTCTTGACTGGATCATGTTTCGGTAGACTTTGAATCCAACCTTCAAAAGTTGAATCGACTTCAACAAAACTTAGAAGTGCATAGTTTCGGAGGCAAAACTAGCCTTCCAAATCGTGATACATCAGATGCAGGCACCAAAGGCCGGAGCTGCCTCGGGTTGGCCATTCTTGTTGATCTCTGCGGCTTTCCTGCCCATCTCCATGTGGTGCCGCAGCGGTTTACCGTTGGCAGATCCGGTCGTTTTGGGGGGAACCAGATTTCCTTGCACAAAGTTCAACAGGTTCAACAGGGGGCAGTTGTTTTGTGCTGGACACTTGTAGCCCTGACAGTCCTTCGCTGCGAGGTACCAGCACAGTATGATGGTGGGGCATCTGCAAACCCAAGTGGCGTCATGCTCAGTTACACACCCTCGCACAAACGTGCAGCCTGTTGCTTTCCTGATCTGAATGCTCACCATTTTTGGGGATTGTAGGGCCGTAGGGTCAGGCTTTAAAGCTTAGCAGGTTTCTATGTCGCGGCCAAGACTTGCCACAACTTTTTTTGTTCAGAGTGCACGGTGCCTGTGGTTTCATCCATCATTGGACCACAGTGACCGGGCATAAATTTTCGATTGAGTGATGTAGAAGCTTGTCGCTGACGATGCATCTCAATCAGCGGCTTGGTCTTTTAGATTTGACAAAATGTCGCACCAGATTCAGGTCAGAGATGGGGATGGGTTCGTAACACCATATTTCGGGGACAAACATTCGTTTTATGAATTGATAAGGGTTATATAGTTTTGACTAACCAACAACCAGATCAGACCCGGAATCACTGCCAGTTGCTGTCCGCTTCACCGCCCTTTGCTCAAGCTGTTGTCAAAGAGAAGCTGGTGACCGCGTAGAAACACGCGCGAACATCGACGGGATCCAGTTGGAGTTGCCACATGACACTTGGCGGTTGAATCGAATGGGATGGGCCAAACTTCTCCGTCTACGCAGTCAACTCTTCATTGAATGTTGACTGTTGAATCTGGTTGGTTACATGTAAAGCTTGCACATGGCAGGTGGCAGAAGTTTCCGATAGGAATATCATATGAATATAATATATAATATGTTCCTGTAGGAATGCGGGGAAGATATTATATAGAAATATATAGAAGTTATTGCGGTGTTTCAAAGCCAAGACACGCAGGGTGCACTGGCTCAGTCACCAAATCTTTGTCAATGCGGCATTGTTGAATCTATGAAAATTCAAGCGGCGACCTGACCAGTGTCACTTGACTTCTATCTCTCTCTCTCTCTTGACAAATCTCTCTCTGACATATCTTTCTATTGAATTTGTTTGTTACATCTCTTTACTCTTTCTCTTGACACCTTTCTCAATCGCACCAACACGTGCCGGCGCAGAAACTCGAGCTCCCAGAAACGGAGTCAGCAAGGCAGGAAAGGTACACACCACCAGCGCATATACGTCAAAGTCATCTTGGGGCAATTCGAATGCGCTGAGCAACTACTGGATTCTAAAACGCACTACCAGCCGCAGAAGGAAAAAAGAGAAACTTGGACGCAGCGGTTCCAACGCACAAAGTAACCAAGCATGTGCCAATCACAATAGTACGAGAGAATCAAAACACATGGATGCCTCAGTCTGTTCCAATGCGCGTCAGCTCGAGAGCGTTTCACGCAGGTTCGGATTCGTCGCGCATCCCAGCCTACGTTTCAATGCAGGAGTACTAAAAAAAACGATGTTTCGGCACCTTTCTACCATTGAAATCGCATCTGGAACAAAAAAGTTGCATAGAACTGCAAAACACCATAGCGACATCGCAGGTTGATGCAGCAGTTCCACTGCGCAAAGTGGCCCAGCACTTGCAAAGCACAGAGACATGTGACCTTAACGCCTCAGTTCCTGCACGTGCAGTTGAGACAGTTCCCTGCGTTTTGGGACCCGTTGCGCAACCGCCCCTAATTTGCACCCCCCACTAACGGGAACTTGAAAAGCATAAATGTTTCAACAGTTCCACCGCACAAAGTTTCACAGAGTTGCAAAGCACAATTCCACAGCTCAGTGGCGATGATGTGAAATGGTCATGATGTTAGGCGCTGATGATGTGAAGTGATATTTGGCAGTGATGATGTGAAGTGGTGATGGTGCGAGGCTGTGATGATGATAGGTTGTTAGGTGGTGAAGTGATGGTGATGTTAGGTTAGGTGGTGATGATGTTAGGTTGTGAAGTGGTGGTGATGTTGGGTGATGATTGTGATGTAAGTGATTGGCGGGGAGCCAAATATAGTTCATCGGAAACTCTGAGTGCCTCTTTGAAACATCGCTTTAAGGGGTGGTAGCAGGGTGTGGGAAGCAGGCTTGCAGATCCTGCCGGTCGAGTAGCCGAAGCCAAATTCTTTAGCTGTGAAACAAGGGCACCCAGATGACAGTCTTACTTTTTCCCTTGAGTGTTTCGCCAAAACAAACTAAGGCATCAAAGGTTCACAAGGTCCATCGCAATAGTTTGTATAGTTTGTATATGGTGAATGGATTTCATAACCCTCAAATATACAAGAATCATCAAAGATCATGGGCGTTGACCACACATTTGTCTTAGGTGACCTCCTTCTGCCACCCTGAGGAACGGGCAGATGCTCTTTTCGTCGCCTCCGCCAGGCATTGACCAGCGTCACAAAGCAAGTTTTCCCTCCGGTGTCATCAGTTCCATGGTTTGCTGAAAAACCACCCAGCTATAGTTCGATGATTTTCCCAGCTAAAAACTTCCAGTCGAGCGGTGTTCCAACCCCTGTTGGTTGATGACTATTGGGGGATTATACTCCAGCTCACAACTGGAGGTTTCCTAAAATATAGCTACAAGCATTGCTTTTGCACGCTTTCACTCATTGATAATAGGCTGATAGTAGGCAATAACTTGGGATTTTTGGGCCCCACTTCGCCAGGCTTGGAGCCCGATCTCACAGCCGCGGCCTTCAGAGCAGAGGTCTCTGCGCCGGAGGCACCGGGTTGGGGAGATGGGTATGGGAATGGGAATTGGGGATATGACATTTTTTGGGGCTGTGATATTATTGTGGGATAATGTGGGATATATGTATATGTATGTATATGTATGTTCTCACGCTCACGGAAATAAACACAAGACTTTCCATGTTACTTGCTGTAGCGCTGGCTTTCAGCTATATATGTGGGGCCACACCAACCTGTGTGGGTGCCACATTTGTTTGAGTTTCCCCCGGTTGTTTGGTATCATCCGCGAGGGAAGCCATTTTCCAGGGTTCGTGTCTGCGATCGGTCTCCGACTTCGACTAGTCGAGGCTGAGGGACGAGCTCGTTCGTGGGCAAGCGCTGCTAGTGAGTGGGCCCTGAGTGGGCATCACCCTCCAGGGGCACCACACATAGGGGAGCCGGCCAGCTCCCACATCCAGGGCCTCCTCCTCCGCCTCCTCCTGCATCACCCCCAAAAGTTCCTCCTCCTGTTCCTCCTTCTGGCCAAGCTGAACCCCCCAATCTTCCTGCTGCTTCTGCATCCTTACCTGTCACGGCCAAGAAGGAATCTGTGGACCAAGATCCCGCTGCTCCCGGGCTGGTGAAGGCAGAGCACCAGGAGGTAAAGGACAGAGACCGCAAAAGCCATAAGAGGGACAAGCCAGGAGAGGAAGCCAAAAAGCCCCGAAGGAGGAGCTCACCGTCAGAAGGAAGGAGAGGAAAGCGAAGGGAGGAGAGGGGAGGTTGCAAGAGGGAAAGGACACCTCCCAGAGAAGATAGAAGCCTGTCAAGGAAAGAGAAGAAAAGGAGATTTGAGAAACCCCGTGAACCAGCTGAGCCGCCGAGGGGACATCGAGACTGGGGGCCACGTGAACTTGGCCACCCCACCCCGATCAGGTTGGTGGCGGGGACCCATCCCCTACTCAGATCACCCCCAGGTGGTCAGAGGGGCAGAACAAAGGGCCCACAAAACGAGCCAAACAAGAAGTGTTCAACAGGTCCCAAGAGAGCAGGAGTGATAAGGAAGCCGGCCAGCCGGCGTGTGATGAGAAGGCCGGCGGGGGAGCTGAGTGAAGAAAAAGAGGAGAAAAAGGAGGGTGAAGGCGTGAGGAATTTTAGTGAGATGAAAACCCAAGATTTGCTCAAGTTGGGGGACCTATGCTTGCAGGAAGCCATTTACTATGGCCGGACCGTCTTGCTGGCGGGGCGCGTTGTGGCTCTCAAGACTCAGAACGATCAGATCTTCGCCGACTTCAGAGTCAGTGGGACCAAGGATGATGGGTTGCTGAGGATACTTAGCGGCCGTGCAGATAAGGTGATCCAGGTTCACCTCTGCGACCCAGGTTGTGGGCAGTTGCTCACAGATGAGCTTTTGGTGCACAGCCCCACCTTCGAAAAGGTCGACCTGGCCTTGGCTTACAAACTTGAAGGCGGTAGGAGAGGAGATGGTTCCTGCTGTGGATGAGCTAGAGCAACTTAGGGCAGAGCAAGCAAGGTTGGCTGCGCTGGGTCCACCAACCCCCAAGGGCGAAAAGAAGGAAAAAAAGAAGAAGGAGCGCAAGAGGTCCAGAGAAGGGAGAGAAGATAAATCTCCCAGAGAAGAGCCAAAAGATTTGGAGGTAGGTCAGAAGGAGTTCAGCACCGTCTTTGGAAGGACGGGACTTGACCCCGATCCGAAGCGAAGAGGAAAGCTGATTCAGAAGGCTAAGAAGATCAGCAAGTCAAAGAAGAAGAGGAAGCAGAAGAAAAGTGGTTCCTCGAAGTCATCATCTTCAACATCAAGCCGTTCCAGTAGCACTCCTTCATCGGATTTGAGGGCCGATGGACTCTTCGATGAGGAGAAAAAGATACACCGGATTTGGCGGAAGTATCCGGGAGTACTCACCGCGCAGACTTTGAGTGAGGTTAGGCAGCATTTGCTGACCGGCACGGGCACCGTGTGGAGTGTGGAACATCGACAAGTTGTCTTTGCCTCGCTCTTTCTCCATTATGGACGGTCTCAGTTGGTGGGGAAGATGCAGCCGGTGGTCCAACAGGAAGCAGTTACTTTATGCCTTGCACTGGACTGCATCATTCAAGGAAAGATTGCAAGTGCTGGTGACGTTCTCAGCCAACTGCCATGGCGCACATTGGAGTGTGTCGCGACATATGGAGCTGGTCCGGGTCGACAACCCCGGGATGTCGGAGGAAGGCGAAGCTCTAGCGGCAGCCCGGCTTGCTCGGGAAGAGGACAAGCTGAAGTCGCTGATGGGACGACCCGCCTATGGTAAGGGATGAGAGGCCTCCCAAGCTGCTGGAAAGACGCGCAAAGGCAAAGACTACAAGGGCACTGGGAAAGGACCCTCAAATGATGGCGGCAAGAGCAAAGGAGGGAAAGATGACAGCAAAAAGCCATGGGAAAAGAAGAAAGATTAGAGAGGATGGAGCCACCATTTGAGGGAAACCCAGAAGCCCTGAAAGTTGAAGAGATGCAGGAAAGACCGGCGAAAAGACAGGCGAAAAGACAGGCGAAAAGACAGGCGAAAGGAATGACAGGAAGATTGGAGGAGATAGCAGAGTCAGAAGGCAAGGAGGAGCTATTAAGTATGAAAGGTTTCACAGAAGCCGACATCGCCCACCTCATCAACGAAGCTTGTGAGAGGGCGTCGATAGCACAGGGGAGTGCCTTGGGCAAGGACTCGGGGTACTCCCAGAATGAGGCTGATCTGAATTCGACTTTTGGAGAAAGGGAGCTACAGAATGAATTTGAGGGCTCCCAGAAGTTTCACACAGGAGTTGCAGGGTCAATTAGTAAGCACTTTGTAGAGTTTGAAGGGACGTGTACAGTCGCTAGTCTGGGTGGCATGGTGAATGAAGCTCTGGCATTACTTGAAGAACCGATTTGCAGACCGTGGTCCTCTACAAGCAGTAAAGAAATTTTTCCACTGCCTGTAACAGGGTTACCTTCACGGTGCCAGACTAAGGGGCTTTTTCTCCAGGCCATGATTCGAAGCCTCAACAGCTTGTATGGGGTGCCAACCTCATCGACCGTAGAGACGACATCTCCGGCGGGCTGTGAAGTGCTCAAAAGATTGGCTGGTGTGGTGGAAGGATCAGCACTTTTGGACACCGAACTTCCTGATCCCTACTAGGGGATTGGATTATTCAGGGGGTGAGGTTCGTTTGGCCCGAAAAATTAGCTGGAAGAGCATTGAACCTTCTCTCCCCCCTGAAGTTGGGATGCTGGATATAAGAGATTTTTGCAGTCATGGAGTGCTTCACTTCATTACTCACATTGATGATACCATGTTGGCTATGGAAGAACAAACCATTGGAAAAACACCTTCAGTGATGGTTGAAGAAGGTGGATGGGAAGAGCTGGCAAGTAACCTGATTGCCAGGGGACTGTGTAGGGCTGTACCGGAGAGTGCGCTTCACCATGTTGGTTCTCTTCCATTATTGAATGGTTTATTTGCAGTCGATAAGGATGAGGTGAAGGATGGCATCACTGTGGGAAGATTGATAATGAACCTCAAGCCTTGGAACTCTAACAGTCGACCGCTTCCAGGGGATGTTGGAACACTTCCAAAGATCACAGGGATGGGAGCCTTACACATTCATGATGATGAGTGCCTGGTTACATTCTCTGAGGACCTGCGGTGCTTTTTCTACTTGTTCAAGGTGCCGCCTGCCTGGGAAAAATACATGGGCTTTGGTCGTTTACCCAAGAGCCTTATCCCCACCAATGCAGCGGAGGACCGATGGTACCTGGCTGGACAAGTTCTTCCAATGGGGTATTGAAACAGTGTAGGAGTTGCACAACACATTCATCGACTGGTGATCAAACGGGCTGTGGGTAGCATGGATTCTTTGGGGATTGGTGTACACGAGCTTCGGCGAGATCGTAGTTTTAGTACATTTCTAAACCTCTTCCGTGTGTACTTAGACAATTTTGACCAACTTCAGAGGGTTGACAAGAAATTGGCACATGTGCTGGCGGGGACTACTTCCCCTTTGGTTGAACAAATAAGGGAGTCGTATGAATCTCAAAGACTCCCAAGACATGCCAAAAAATCAGTTCAGCAGCAACTTCAAGCAGAGGTCCAAGGAGCATGTGGACGGGGACCAGGGAACTCTCTGTGCCAAGCCGTCTAAGGTGTGCAAGTATGTCGCTTTAGCTTTGGAGATTCTCAGGCGGGGAAAGGCTTCACAGAAAGAACTGCAGGTGATTGGCGGCGGGTTCGTCTACGCTGCTATGTTTCGCCGGCCGTTGTTGGGAAGCCTAAACCAAGTTTGGAGGGCGATTGCGGAAAGGGAGCACCGGAGCCAATTCCGAAGAGAATGGCTCCCAAGAGAAGTGATGGCAGAGATGCTCAGATTCATAGCGCTGAGCCCGTTGGCTTTCATGAGCTTCTGATCACCCTTTGACACCGAGGTCACGGGCCAGTGATGCATCAACTAGCGGTGGTGGAGTTTGCGTTTCAAGGGGAGTGAGCCCTTACGGGATGGCGGCTAGTTTGAGTCAAGTCTGGGGTGATCTCCCAGAAGAGGTTGAATTCTGCCAAGTGCTCAGCATAGGGCTTTTTGATGGGATTGGGGCGCTTAGAGTTGCATTGGATATTTTGGGGGCCTCTTGCTGTGGTCACATATCGGTTGAGCGGAGTGAGGAAGCCCGAAGGGTTCTTGAGGCCAATTTCCCTGATTGTGAACACGTGGATGATGTGGCCTTGGTGGATGAAGCCATGGTCCAATCCTGGGCCCTGAAGTACAACTCGGCCTCTTTGGTGCTGGTGGGCGCAGGGCCCCCGTGTCAAGGAGTTTCAGGACTCAATAGCGATAGGAAAGGGGCTTTGAAGGATGAAAGGAGCAAACTCTTCACACATGTTCCACGCGTAACGCAGTTGTGCAGAGTTCATTTTCCCTGGGCTCAGGTGCAAGGGTTAACAGAGAATGTGGCGTCTATGGATGCAAAGGACTGCGCGGTGATGAATTCGGTGTTTGGTATGGAGCCCTGGTTCATCGATGCCGATGGGATTGGTTTGGCACACCGGCCTAGGCTATGTGGGTGCGACTGGGAATTTTGTGAGGCTGAAGGTGTTGAAATTTATCTGGGGTCTGGAGGAAAGCTTCCTTTGAAAGGACAAGTTGACTTGCGCACTAGGGTTGACACATCAGCTTTTTTGGAGCCTGGGTACACAAAAGGGGATGACAAAGCCTTTCCAACCTTTACCACCTCACGCCCGAGTCCCGTGCCTCTACGACGCCCTGCAGGGTTAAAAGATTTGTTTACCCCATGAGCTTGATCGCTGGAGGCAGGCTCAACACAAATTCCCTCCTTATCAACTCAAGGATTGTCACTGCGTTGTAAATTCAGGGGAGGATGCGTCCTCCCAGCATAGAAGAAAGGGAACTCATCATGGGGTTCCCAATGGGTTATACAAGGCAATGTATGAAGGAGGCTCTTCATGACATACCAGCACATACTGATTGTCGACTTTCTCTCATTGGGAACTCGTGGCATGTTGGTGTGGTTGCATGGTTGTTAACACAGCTGTTGGTGCCGTTGGGGTTGATCGAGCCGATTTCTTTGCAAGAGTTGGTAGATCAATTGACTCCAGGGAAAAACACCACCCTTCAAGGACTTCTTCTTCGACCTCCTTGGGGGCAAGGCAACAAGACGCTCACTCCTAGTGAGAAACTCATTGCAAAGCTGTGCTCTTTAGTGTCATTGAAGGGGGAAGACATCATGCTCCAAGGCTCGTCTTCTGAGGCCCCCGTGAGGTATCACCGCTTGCGTCCTAGTTTACCAGCAAAATTGTGGAGATGGCGAACTGTTACTGGGTGGAAATGGACAGGGGATCCTGAGCACATAAATGTGCTGGAAGCTCGGGCCGTGCTTACCACTGTCAGATGGAGGCAACGTTCGCTGCGTACATTTGGTCGATAGTCTAGTTGTGTTGCATGCCTTGACTAGAGGGCGCTCATCCTCCAGGAAGATGAGGCGTACCATGATGCGGATCAGTGCTTACTTGCTTGCCAGCGGCCTTCAACCCCTCTGGGGATATGTTGACACTAAGCAAAACCCAGCGGACAAGCTGGGGGATCAAGAAAAGATGGCTAAAAAAGTAGTTGACATGAAAAGTGGCCGCACCAAGGAAAGCAGGAAGCAGTACCGCCAAGGTCTGGGAAAACTTCGCGGTTTGACTGTACAGCCAAAAACCAAGCAGCGTTACAATGAAGGTTTGAACAGATTCTTTGATTTTCTGCACCGCGAAAACCTATCCTTACCCCACCGTCGCGAGCTTATGGATGATCTGGTCTCGGATTATTTAGAATTCCTCTGAGCAGAAGCGGAAGGGAGAGCATCAGCTAGCAATTTCATGGCAGCTCTGCAAGACTATGATCCAAAGCTGAAGCATTGTCTCCCAGCTTCTTGGAGGTTACTTAAGACGTGGAGTGTTCATGAGGTACCATCACCCGCCCCACCCCTCACGGAGGACATCCTGAAAGCCATGGTAGGATGGGCTGCTCTTCATCAGCATTATTCTTTTGCCCTTAGCCTACTAGTCGCCTTTTTTACCCTTTTATGCGCAGGAGAGCTTCTGAGCCTACAGGCGTGGCAGATCCACATGACGTCAGAAACACAGCCGGCTTTGATCAATTTGGGACTCACAAGTGGCAGAAGGCAGGGGGCAGCTGAAAGCGTGACCCTGACCGAAAAAATTGTTTCATCCTTCCTTTGGAAATGGAAACAACAAGTGTCTTCCAACCCCTTTTTTAACTGAAAAACCTCGCGCCTGGCGGGCTTTGTATGCTGAATGTACTACTCAACTCAAGCTGTCAGCGTGAGAGTTTCGCCCTTATTCTCTCCGAAGGGGAGGGGCTACGCACCTTTTCATCAAATGGGGGTCCCTGGACCGAGTATTGCTCACAGGTCGTTGGACTGCGATAAAAACTGCCAAAGTCTACCTTAATTCGGGCCTAGCTAGAGCAGGACTGGGGGACGTGGAAGGAAACGCAAAGCGTCTAAAAATGAAAGGGAGAGGGGCTAGGGGTGCCTTAAGATCTTTCATTTCAAGATCTTTGGTCATTTTTTGCTAGTCGTTGCGGTTGTTTCTGTGTCTGGGGCCTAGTCTTCCTCGGTGTGGCGAGGAGTCTAGGGGCACGGGCAGTTATTTAACTTCCAGGTGTGGCGGGAAGTTGAATAGCTGACCCCTTTTTCAGAGGTCGGGGTGTACCTTCGGTAACAACCTCAACGATTTTTCTTATTTAGTGACTGTTTAATTTGACTAAATCGGTCTGCAAAGCTACGTAAAAATGGGAAGTGAGAGTGTTTGTATATATATATGTATATATATATATATATATATATATGTATATATATATATATATATATATGTATATATATATATGTATATATATATATATATATATATATATATATATATATATATATATATATATATATATATATATATATATATATATATATATATATATATATATATATATAGATAT
>Ga0126342_10007139_pt1 | contig 19909 bp, 20 predicted proteins | sample Cyp1metagenome_FD_92528 | JGI IMG/M metagenome (GOLD analysis project Ga0126342, IMG submission 92528) | Coral microbial communities from Lord Howe Island, Old Settlement Bay, Australia - Cyphastrea 1 metagenome | ecosystem: Host-associated > Invertebrates > Cnidaria > Coral ... | reverse complement strand
CTTCTTACTCTTTCTCTTCTACTCTTCTCTCTTCTGATCTTTCTCTTCTCTCTGCCTCTTCCCTGCTCTGCTTTTCATCTGTCCATATTGTCGGAAGTTTGACTTCTAAACTTCCTTCGATTAATTTATATGGATGTAATTGGAATTTTGGGATATATTATTTGGTATACCCAATTGATTGAAGGATGTTACCCTCTGGTAATTTAACATAACTATGGAAAATCACCATTTATAGTGATGTTTCCCATTAAAAATTGTGTTTTGCAATAGCTATGTTAAATTACCAGAGGGTAAGTAACTATTGAGGGATAGTATAGAACTTGGGGATCGAATTGACTATGCCAGCGCCTGGATTTTCACTGATCCGACCAGAGCAGGTATACCCTCGTTGGTGTCATCGAACGTGGCTTGAAAATCCTCTACTAATGGATATATATATATAATATATAATGATATAATATATATTTATAATATAATATAATATATATAATATATGATATATATATATATTATATTATATATATATATGATATATTGACTATGCATGGCTTAGAATGCAAAAAACAGATAGTAATGTCATTGTGTTCACCATTTACCAAGTAAAATGCTACCCTTAGATTTCATAGGAAAAATACCCAAATCCCCGAGCTGGGAAAATCATCAAACTAAATGGGGGATAAAATTATCAGTGCGCCATGTTTGATGGCACCGCAGGGTAAGTAACATATAACTGACTGGTGGTTTCAACCCCTCTGAAAAATATTAGTCAGTTGGGATCATTATTCCCAATATATGGAAAAAAAACAAACCACCAACCAAATAATGTATGATCAAGATAGTGTAGGATAACTACAGTATTATGTTTGATGACTATTACAAATCACTACTATGTTTGATGACCTGTCATTAGTATATACATTTATCACTGGTATGATTATCATTACTATGTTTGACATTAAACTATCATTAACACCGGATGGGAATTGGAACGGACGTGTCCATTATTGTTATATCCATATTATATATATATATATACATATACACATCCATTCATTATTGTATCCATCATTATACTCGATAAATATTCATTATATTACTGTTATCCATGGAAAGATGATGTTCATACTAACACCTCCATTCAAAAAGATGATTTTCCATATATCCAATCAATGTTGTATCCATATTATTGTTAGCTATATATATATATATATATCCATGATCTCCCACACATATATCCAGGGTATCACCATCCCATCAAACATCAGTATCCCATATATCCCATCCCATAAATATTCATTATTATCTATTATATATATTATATCCATCAATCTCATATAATTATTATAACATTTATTGACTCAATATATATATATATGAGATAGATATATACATATATATGTATATATATATATATTATATCCCATAATCCAGAAAAAATCTCCACAAATCTCCCATCAAAAACACGCGATTCGTTGCCACCTTCTTGGCCTCTTGCTCCGCTGTCAACTTGGCAGCTGCTGACTTGGCCTCGTCCACCTTGCCCTGGAGCCTGACAAAATGACAAAAAAGTTGGGCCTGGGGAAGAAAAGATGGGGATGTTCATGGTGATTTCATGGAATGTTACTGCTATGGGAAATTTATGGGATTTTCATAGGGTTTTCATGGAATTCTATAAGAATGTTAAAAAAAATGTCGTGAAATTGCATGAATTTGAATCCCAAGAACTGATCATGGATGACAATTTTCCTGAAAGATAATGAGAATTAATGAGATGTAATGATACATGGGTCATTAAATGTCCCCATTGAACATCACCCAACCATGAATGGTATATGGTCTTTTTTATGGCTACTATAAGGTGATGTCCAATATTCCCAAAATGGGACAGTTACCAACCCCTGTGATAACTAATGTAATTCTCCATTAGTTCTACAGGATTTAAAAATATTTAAAACATATACCCACTCCCTATCGCTTTACAACATGTAACCAACTTGCTGCCAGCCATGTTTGAGCGGAAGGTAATCATCCCTGTTCCCAGAGACCACATCAGTTCCCGGAACGCACTTTCTCCCGCCTTTTCGCCATATCATTCAAAGTCTCAGCAATCAAAGCGAACATCCTGCGATTTTAGAGGCGTTTTTGTGATGTCGGGAACCACATTTTTTGTCGGCCATCCTTTGGTAAGAATTCCAGGTTTCTTGGGACCAACCCTAGTTTTGACCCACAAAAATACTCTTGGAAAGATGTCTTTAGGAGCAAAGAGAAGCGTTATTTTGGGGGTCCCCCACGTGCTATGTACATAGGATGCGGATAAGCATCTACAGTTGATGGGTTCCGAAAGGTGGGATTCCCGTTGCCACCAGTTTCTGTTGGGTTTTGTGAACAAATTCGAAGAATTACAATACTTGGCAAAGCTGCTCTGTTTGGAGGTTAAATCAATTAAATCCAGCCAACTACCTGTTGTTTTGGACTGATGGGTGACAAGTGCATTTTGCACAGGCCGTGGGTTCTGTATCCACTTTGAACAATATGGGTGTGTCTGAAGTCTGAAAGTGGGGTAAACCAAAAAAATGCTATTTATTATTTTAAGAGGACAACTGTTGATGAGCCAAGGGTTTTAGAGGTACCTACTTGACAAACCCATATTGTCCAATAGTACGTAAGTACAGCGATAGATGTCTACCTTTTGCGCACTTTTACCCAAGCCAAAAACGTCTAAGGCAAAACTCTGGGAAGATTTCATGTGACAATGTCCACCTTCATAGATGCAGCAACTGCATAAGGTATAATCTGAAAACAGGAAATTATACTTGCTATTGGGGCATCATGAAGATTCCCATGACCATTATCTGGAAATAAGAAAAATAAAATCAGGCCATATTTTGGGATTAGTTACCCTTACTCAACATCATTCCAGTTGCATCGCAGTAAGGACAGATTCAAGAGAAATTCAAGAGATATGTGCCCATCAGTCTGGCTGAACTAAAACAGGCCAACCTAAAATATATTGAAATAAGACAAATTTGTGGTGTTTGATATGGTATTATTTCAGGTTGGTAGTAGTTATCATTCAGTTTGGACACCATAACTATTGCATGTTATGACCTACAATTGAAACCTGGTAGGAACTGGAATCAGCAAGTATAAGTAGTAAAACAAACATAGTGGTAACAATTAAAAAAAACAAAATATACGTATATATATATACATGATTATTTGTTTTGACTTAAGGCTGGTAGTAGCTATCATTCAATTTGCAATCCCTGGTTGGTAAGACTCACAGACTTAACGAAATATAGTGGTAAGTGATGGCGATTACTATACGTAATTCACTAGACGCAAATACACACACACACAAAGACGTCGAACAGTATCTCCAAGATCGTACATGATGACGTGTTCCGCGCATTTTACAGGTTTCCAACTTTCTATCTAGTTGGAATTGCTATAGATTCCCATATCCTCATAGATATTCCCATTAAGTCCCCATATGTTTGGTGATATTCCCAGTATATCCACAATCCCAAGGTGGACGCCAGAAATTGGTAACTGGTACCCTCTAGGAAACTAACATACCAGAAAATGGTTGTAAATTGTCGCTACTAGATAAATAAGATAAATATAATATAAATAATTCATCTATAGATGGTCCATTTTTCTATAGCTATGTTAGTTTACTGCAGGGTAACCGCTTCCGGTCATCAAAACTGCCCTCCCATCTGGGTCTCTTCACTCGATCTGAAACTTGTGCCGCTGCTCCACGGCTGTAGACAGGGCTGTAGGTGCCTCAGTTGGCAACGTGCCGATGATGGGCTATACTCATGTATACATATAAATGGATATAGATATACAACGATATACATGTATAAATGTTCCTGAAGTAGATAGAATATGGTAATTTTCACAAATCATATCATTTTAATGATCATGTTTGAAATATCCATATTCTATCTACTCCAGGATGATTATATGATATTCCATATAGACGATAAATGATAGAAATGAATAGAAATGAACTCAGTGATACTGTGGATGGCTGCGAAATCTTGCACCAGTTGGCAACTAATGATAACACAATTCAACACTGTGGCTCAAATTGCGTTATTTCATCGGATAAATCTTCTACCAACTGGTGCAGGATTACTCTTTGCCAACCTGAAATAAGAACGTGTTTGGGGATGCGTCCTTTTTCCAACCATCCTTGCCTATGACCACGCAGTGAGATAGTCATGATTCATGCACATATGTCAATGATACAAATAATGATAGAAACACAATGACGGTTATGACGATGATATGGATGATATGGATGATAGGGATGATATGAATGATATGGATGATATGGATGATATGGATGACATGGATGATATGGATGATATGGATGATGATGATGATGATGATGATGGATGATGAATGATGAATGATGAATGATGAATGATGAATGATGAATGATGAATGATGAATGATGAATGATGAATGATGATGATGCTGATGCTGATGACGATGATCATGATCATAATCATGATGATGATGATGATGATGACGATGATGATGATGTTGTCGATCACGAAGACTGTTTTGGAGTCGTTGTGTTGCAAACTTAAACTTAGATAGTATCGATGAGAGTCATTTCGAGGCTGATATGTAATTATTTTCACTTTGTACTCTTTTTTCAGTAGTTCAAGTATGATATTACTCGGATTCAAAACTGGGATAGAGCTCAAGCAATGATAGAAATGGTTCACATGTTCTTGGACGGCAAAGAGAACCACGCGAAGAAAGGCTCGCCATTTTCGGTTTGACCAAAAGGCGGTGCATCCTGACTTGCAAGCTTCGCCTGGCTCTCCGCTGACAATGCCTGCGCATACATATTTGCATTTGTAAACTTATATGCATGTGTATATATATATATATACACACATAGCATGTATAATATGTATAAACACGTGTAAGCATTTTTTGCACTTATCACTGTATATGTGATTTTATATAATATATCATTATGTGTGTATATATATATATAGATATAGAGCCTACGCATGCCTGCGCATCATGCTTATCTTCCAATCTTCAAGGTTTCAAACGTCGGACCTAGAACCTTGACCATCCCTCGCCCTTACTTAACGCCATGAGACTCCCTCGGCAAGCATGGATCGAGCAGATGCGGGCACCTGAGATCCACCATCCCCAAAGACTGACCACGCTGGTTGACAGCAGTTCTGGGCTGACCACGAAACATGGAGTCGAATTCCTATGTATTCAACATAAAAGGTTAGTACTTGGTGTTTCTTTGTACTTGCGTTCGAAAGACTAGAGTTTTCCTATGTTCGAAAAATGGTTAGTACTAACAATATCTCGTGTATGCTTTAGTGATAGGTTCCAGGTCAGTTTCAATTGACCTTTGATATGACAACGAATCAGAATGTATGTGAAAATAAGTAAACATATATCTATGCATGGATATTAAAGAATATAATATAATATATATATATATATATTCCATAATATTATAGAATATATCTGGGTAAATTATAACAATTCACTAACCTGAAATAAGGCTTCTTTGGGGATAATTCCCTTACTAATCATCATTCCTGGTCGCAGCGAGGTCGGTATAGTTAACACTGAGAAATATCTATATAGCTTTTAAACCATAATAATATACCTACTATATTAATTCACTTGCTAACATTCATTCCAGATATACATCTATAATACAATCTTTTTTCGACCTGTTGGGTTGAGAGACTCCCGACAAAGTTCCTTTTTGTACCAAAGACCTGGTCCAACAAAAACCGGTGGTGTTTCATGGCTTTGATTGCAATAGAGGATGTTGATTACAGAGGATGTACCCGGCCTGGTTATGTCAAAATAGCTATTGAAAATTGCCATTTATAGTGTATTTTTCCATTACAAAAATGGTGATTTTCCATAGTTTTTTGTATGTTTACCAGAGGGTAGAGGGAACACACAATTGAACTCTGGTTGGTGGTGCAAATTTCGCATCTTGAAAAATGATGGAGTGAAAGTCAATGGGTTTCGGATGACATCCCATATATTGTGGAAAAATAAAACATGTTCCAAACCACCAACCAGGAACTTACATATATAATCATCCTGAAGTAGATAACATATGAAAGAATATGGACTTGCCAAAAATAGTCCCGAAAAAAAGTGATGATGTGCTTGAACATAGCATATTCTACTTGAGGATGACTATATCTATTGTGTTTACGGTATATCGGTGTATATGTATAGAACCTGCCAAACCAAGGTTGACTATGGTTTACCCAGGCTTCTATGGGAGATATTGGAGGGCCTGTTCCATCCAAAACCATTGTTTGGAACCGTCCCGGGCTCACATTGAGGATCATCAACAAAGCTTTGCCTCAAATGATTCCTACCCGCCACAGCCACAGTATGAACATGAAATATATATAGATATATTGGATAATTATATTGAGGGCATGATATGGATCAAACTCGAATAGCCCAAGAACGGTATGTTTCACTCGCACGGCTCAGGGATTTTTTCTGGGTACGATCTGATTCAAAACCCTGGGAATCCCCTGATTTTCCCGAAATTGAGCTGCGGGAAATCTGGATCTTCATCCCCCATATGTGAAATTAATAAATTAGTGGCTTTTGATCGCCAGATTGGAAAAAGACCTCTGAGACATCCCCATATCTATCCATATCTTCATGATTACAAGGAAAAACATGTAAATGATGATTAGGTCACCTCCATACAACGTGGTCCAGTTATGTTTGTTGGTTTAGTTTCACCCCACTATGTCACAATTACCATAGATCGTAGTTCTACTACAAGGTGGTGTCCAATAGCTAGCTGTCTTATAACTCCAATTTTACTGGGGTTTAAAATACATATATCTATAGTGAATGGTGGTTATATGCCGACAAACATAACTCGGGCGGGCACCACCTAGGTGGGAAACCAGCATTTGTAGATCATGTTCCGAACGGCTTTTCTGGGTTTTCCCCTGGCCCTTCCACATCGAACTGTTGGACAAAACCCTTCAGAGTGGGGCCCTCTAGTTCTGTTTGTTGGTTTATAACCCCATCTAAGTATAGTACAGTAGAGTTATATAAGTTATATCCACCATTATCCCTAGTCTTCGTAGTTATAAACCAACTTAGCATATCGAACGGTGGCCCCACATTGGTAGTTATGAACTCGGCGAACTACGAGGACCCGCCTGGCATTCCAGAGTGCTGTCCTTCAGGACCTGAAGCAACAAATCGCGCCAGTGGTGATTCAAAGAACATAGCTCATAAGTGTCACATAAGTGACAAGAAGGGAATAAAATGATGATTTCATGGAATGATGGGGTGTACCCTTGGGAATGTTCCATGAGCCGCTCCCCATATAGGGATTGCATGGGGGATCTAGTGAATTACGTCACTGGGGACTATATGAGGCGTGCATGGGGATTTAAATAACCCGGGACCCTTCATTTAGTTCATGGTTAAACACCTATTTTTATTTATCCCATTTCATTTTGTTATAGGTATTCCATAACTGGGTCGTAGTTCATTCTAGTTCATGGTTCAACACCTTTTTATCCAACGTTGCCAGCCATAGCTATTCCACCTGGCCCACCGGGTACTCAGCTTCTTCAGCCCCGGCGATCCGAGCCCCTGGAGGGGCCCCACCGAAACGATGGTGTTGACTTTGCTCTTGGTACCGGCACCACCTAAGGACCACTCTCCAGGATTGACACTCGATGGGATTTCTTGAGACAAATTAGAAAAGGGCTGGTTTACCCCAGTCTGATGAGTTGATGGGGGATTAAAAATCACTAACAAATTGGGAGTTATTCTTTGCGAAAATCAGTTGATTCATGGTGGATTTATGTTAGCTAGTTAGGTTATGTTAGGTTGAGTACATCAACTCGGTTCACTGCTGGCTTTCTGGTGACAGCCATAAGATGGGCCCTTGAAGCTGAACTTGGTGCACCTTTGGGCAGGAGCACCAAGCCACACCCCAAGGCAGCCGATGCAGCAATATTGGTGTATACTCCCAAAATATTTCTAATATGATAAATCACCATTTTTAATGGGTAAATCCACTATAAATGGCCATTTTCAATAGCTATGTTAGTGTATAATCCCAACATATTGGTGCAATATTGGTTTTTCATATGACTATTTCATGAAAATAATCCCATTTTTTTCCAATACTCATCCCATGGGATAAATATCAAATATCATAGATGATTATATAATATTATTACTGGTTGGTGGTATACCTACCCCTCTGAAAAATATGCTCGTCAGTTGGGATAATGAAATTTCCAATGTATGGAAAAACATGTTCCAAACCAACAGCCAGGATATAAATAAACCCCAAGAAACTCTGGTTGAGTATTGGATCTGTTTGTTTTGGGAGCCCAAATTGAGGTATTCAATGTTCGGATGATGGGATTCCTACAGGCCTATCTTATTTTGCGCGCATGGCACGGTCCAACTCCCTACCCAACAAGATACCATATTGGAACAGATGTCAGTCTTATTCATGTGTGGGTCAAAATATGAGTGACGAAGATGGTTTACTAATAGTATCATATTTGGTTGACATGCCCGATATATGGAAAAATAAAAACATGTTCCAAACCACCAACCAGATATAGTATCTACTACTAGTACATACTAGAACTTAGTTCATCTGATGTTTTCTTTGTATTGACCAATTTCATAAACCTTGCCCAAGACATGAATAACTCTCGAGAGTTTAATGGACCCAAAACAAAATCCCATGTCAAATGCCAAGATCATCTTCCAAAACACATCATACTGGATGTTCATCCCATTGTTTCTAGGTATTCAGCCAATTCTGCCATCGTGGTGCAGGAGTTCGCAACCATCCACCGCATTTTTTGAAAATTGCAATTTACAGTCGGTTTACTTCTTGATCCTCTTCTCACAATGGTGAATTTCCAGTTTGCTGTATGTGAGTTTACGTTTGAGGCTATCCATATGGCTATGAGTCAAAACATGTCAAAACCCTGGCACCCTAGTGAACCCAAAAATAGCTAATGGACCAACTAATGGATGTGTTTCAGTGTATTGAATAATATGGTCTAATGACTTGGATGATTTGGGGGTATCTTCATCCTGGGAACCCTCCATATCTTCGTGGTATTTTTTTCGGACTCCATGTGGGTAAGCCCAAGCTCCCACGACACGACTGTCACCATCTGGAGCCCCAAGCGAAAGCGTTTCCAGGCCTGGATCGTTCCTGGTGGCTTTCTTTTCGGGCGCTCGAATCGCAGAACTAAAATGAGAGATACAGATGGACTGGGAAATCATCCAAAAATGCCCTGTTTTCAATTTTCATGGGATCTTCCCTGGGAATATCATTCAGGATGGGATCAAGGTGAGATCAGGTGCTCCTAAGGCCAAGTTGCGGGACAACTGCGGCACCAGCGCAAGTGGAAATTATGGGATCGACATTTCCAAAATGACCCTCTGGCTATGACTAACATAGCCATGGTATAGGATGGCCCATAGAAATAGAGGTTTACCGAACTTAAAAATGGTGATACCATGTGATACCCCCATGGCTATGTTAAATCACCAGATGGTATTATAAATGGGAACACTATGGGACAATAGTGGTGATATAGTGGGGACAGCATGGGATATATAACCAACTATATGGAAGATTGTATCTGAAAATGGAGGGTACCCCAATCACGGGCAAAGCATGGAATTTTGGAGTACTCTATTTTCAAACAAACTTATGTGTATGCAACCCCCAAAACGATAGAAAAAACAATTCCAACTAAAATAGTGGTAAAGTATGGTCAAGTGAATACAATGTTTGAGTTTTTTGGGGCATTATTATAATTCATCACCAGCTGCTGGCTCATACTTTTGGGAACGTCACTGGGGATTGTATCAGGCAAATGTGGGTATTTCTACTGGGGTGCCCAACTTAAGGGTGCATGTCATCCGCGAATGTCAAAATGAACAAACAATATCAAGAAATGCTCTCTCTTAGTCATCTTGACTAATAGTCCAATTTTGCAGTGTTCAAATTAAGGCATTCAAAATGTCGTTGGTTTGAAACAGCATGTCATGTAAAATATATAATTCCCCTAAACGTTAATTGCAGTGCTAGTCATCAATTCTAGTCCCAAAGAAATATTGAACTATTCCCGGATATATCCTGAACATTAAGGACATAGTTAACTCACGGCAACTCTTTAAAATGCCTGCTTTGCAAATGAAGGATCTCTGGTTATGGCCATGGTCAGCAAATGTGAACCAGTTGATCACGCTGTTGTTCTTACCATATTGATGCAAATAACCCAAAGATCCCGATTTTGCACCGCAATTAATCAACAAATCCCAACATCAGGCATCTTTTCCGATCAATTTCACAATTGGTTATGGGTCAAAATGGTGTCCCGCCGAAAGAAAGTTGGATGATTACCTTCCTGGTCCGGCTGGTGGGTGGTCCGGAAATCTTGACCCAAATCACGCCGAAAATGATCAAATGTGAAGATGATACCAATGATAATCCTAAGCATCATCTAGTGGTCCCCCCAGATCGGAAAGACCTATGACCCGACCGATCTAACCCCTACTCAACGCCGGAAGACCTGTGGCTGCGGCACGCTTTCCCATGGCCTTGATGGACTTGATGGTCTCCAGAAATGGGTTTGATGGTTCTCTAACGGGTATGATTTAGTGGTTATGTGATTTATCTAATGTGGTTAAAACATGTTAAAACAATAATAAACCATCCCCCAGTCATCACCATTTCTACAGGTGGTATGTTTACCATTCCCAAATGGGTAGTTTGTTATTGTTCTAACCGCATTGCTGGGCATGCTAAGGCCTATTCAATGCATTTAAGGCCTATTCACCTATTCAACGCATTTAATCAAAGGAAGTTGGGAAGCAATCTTCCGAGTTACGGATGATTTTGCTTAAATGAAGGGTTGTGAGAGACTTTACATGACATAACAATACATGCATGAAGGGTGGTGCGAGACTGTACATCACATAAAAATACATTCATGAAGGGCGGTGTGAAACTTTACATCACATAACAATACATTTGTCATGTCGGGTGGTGCGAGAGTCTTGTCAGGTTTTGTTGCCATGTGTGTCGAGACATGCGGGTTAGAACACGTGTTGTTGCAAAACGCAATGTAATGGCTGCATGACTGTTGCATGGGGTTTGTTTTCGGGAGGAAGCCGGCGCACGAAACCTTGCGTTTTTCCGTGTAAAGTGGATGCAGCCGGCGATGAAAGGTACCTCGTGAGTGCGGCGGGTGCGGTTTGGATCGTTTCGGGCATAATCGGTTCTCCCTTGGTGTTCTGCAACACGCGGATGCAAATCGCATTGTAATGGCTGCATGGATGGGCACGAGGTGCTGCAAAACGCATTGCAATGGCTGCATGAATGTTGCACGGGGTTGTTTTGGGGAGGAAGCCAGAGCACGAAACTTTACGTTTTTCCGTGTAAAGTGGGTGCAGGCGGGGATGAAGGGTACAAAGTAGCACTGGGAAGTACTGTGTGCAAAATGTCGTACAAAGTAGTACTGGGAAGTAGGTTGTGCAAGCTTTGTAGTACAAAGTAGTACTGGGAAGTACTTTGTGCAAGCTTTGTAGTGTATGGTAGTACTGGGTGCAAGCTTTGTAGAACAAAGTATTTTGTAAAGGCTTTTCTGTGTAAATGCATCTGTGTTTCAAGCTTCTGTGTGCAAAAGCTTTCTGCGCCCAATGGTTCTTTTTTTGCAACAGACTTCTCTCTGACAGTACGAGCTTTCTGACGTGCAGAACAGCTGAGATGAGTTGAGACGAACTTCGTGGAGATGAGAAAGGTTGATCAGTGCTGCTCGGATGAGATGAAAACAGTTGAGAATGACTTACTTAGATGACATGTGAGGAGAGATGGGATGAGATGAGAAGAGCTGAGTTGAGGTGAGAATCTGAGGTGAGAAGAGCTCACATGATTTGAGATGAGATGAAGTGTGGAGTGTGAAGTGCAAGTGTGAAGTGTGAAGTGCGGGGTGTGAAGAGTGCAGTGTGGAGTGTGGATAAAGTGTTCGCTTGGCGTTGCATTACAGGGGTCGTGCGCAGGCCATGTTCCTGGACAACAACACCGCAACAGCTTCGCACAAAGGCCGCACGCACGGGCCTGGCTGGCGCAAGGCGCATGCAAGTTCTATATATGAGAAAGGTCTTATAGTATAACCCTAAGGCAACTTCCCCGCCTCGTGTGGGTACTACTGGTATCATTTTAATATAATATGTTAATATAATTTTAATGTTTTTCATCGGCATTTAACAATCAGAAGCCAGGACTTCTCCGAGAAATAGCTACCATCCCAAATTGGAGGCTTCTCAACCATACAAGGCGATCTAAGGGCTATATTTCAGGGAATATCCTCCAACCACATGACCTTAAAGCCTTTTTTTGTGGTGAACAAACATGTGAAAATCATCCACTGGCCAACCACTCTGTGCACTGTGGTGCCGGCCGGTGCAGGATCAGCGGGAGAAGCGGGATGGCGGTTGAGCACAGGGAAACAGCTGCGGGGCGAAGGGTTGGGTCAGCTTGGCTGGGTATAGGCACTCTGAGACATTGGTGATGGTATGGTTCTGGGTGATTGTCCCTAGTCAGATGACGAATTTCAGAGAATATCTGGGAGTTATACATCTGGGAGTTATACATCTGGGAGTTATACATCTATTAGATCTATGTATACATCGATGACCTAAATGGGATACGAGAAGACACAAATCCAATCAATTGGATGCTTTAAGGGAAAACTGAAGGAAACCATGGGTTTACCATCCATATCTCGGAGTTTCTTGTAAACTGTCACTCACTTCAACCAACTTTGGGATTACTGACTGGGGCTTGGCCATGTTGAGAACCGAGAACTACTTAATCATTCGACGTGAATCAAGCAGAGGGACAGAACTACTTACAGCAACTACTCGACGTGAATCAAGCAGTGAAGACATGAAACGTAATTTCATGGGTCATGAAATTATTGAACTTGAAGAAATGGAAAACTTGTTACTCAGTTACTTTGTTTTGGTGTCCGAGCAGAGCTTCAAACAGCTTTACTCTCCAGTCATGAAACATGGCAATGGCGAGGGATCTTCCCATTACATCCATTCAGAGGGGATTTCCGCCATGTTGGATTACCAGAGGGTACACCCTCTATGGGTTTGGCCATCAGTTGTGAGGGCAGGATTGCAGTTTCGAATTGATCGAACAGCATGAAAAGCTCATGGCTTCTAATACGGTATCCTTTCTCAAGCTAAAATGATTTTAACAATGTACATTTGATCTACATAATATACATGTATACATACATATACACGTACCTGTACATATCTGTATACATATATAATATAAACATATATAATCACACACGTATATATATATATATATATACATATGTAAATATTCTACGTATATACATCAATAAAAATCTCCCTCATAGCTCCGTGGCTGACTTGGACACCCCGTTTTTTAGACCAAACAATGGAACGCACGATAAGCTACCAACATGGCACATCTAAAATATCTAAAGAAGCACAGGCCAGCAGGCATGGGAGTCTGACACCCTCTAAAAACTCACTACCCAGGCAACCAACTACAAAAAATCACCAACGAAAGACAACCTCTTCACCCCAACAAAAATCAGGAAGTCAAAGTGGAAGTGTTCACCCCTGAGCATCCTTGAAATAAACAGAAAACATGTATCACCATGTATCACCCCACAGCCTTCACCAGAAACCAGGACCCAAGGACCCACCTGCTGCGATCCGTCCAGTGAAAGACGTATTCAATCTCCAGCACAGACCTGTCGCTGGTCCCGATGTTTGTTGGTGTGTAAGCTCTATATGAACATCTATTCACTGAGCCCTTCTACGGTTTTTTGGCTGGTAAGGCTCACTAGCTATGGAATGACATGGAAATACTGTGGAATATCATGGAATACTATGGATAAATTATGGAATATATTTACCATGGAATGCTATATACTACCATAAACAATTTGCGCCCTTGAAGATATTTGCACCAAATTACCATGGTATCTGGGATATTGGGGAGCAACCATAAGTCATGGGCCAAACATATTAACATGGGGTTTCAAGAGGTTTAAACATGTTTCAGCTACATGTAACAACAATGGCTGCGTAAATATGTATACAACGTGTGGACAACATACCAGTTGAGTTAGGTTCTAAGCTAGCAAGAAGGGGTATAGACAACCAGCAACTTGAGGGACATACCAGTCGAACACTGTGGTTAAATGATTTTTAATGCGTTTACTGACCTAGTCAAAACTGTGGCATCCCTGAGTTTGAACACATCTAAACGGAAGAGTTAGACCTCAAACACAGAGGTTTGTCCAAAAATGGTGGGTTGGGATTTACCCAAAAACGATTGCATTCTTGGTGATGGGGAAAGAAAGGTATGTATTCTTTAGTTTCCCCAAGTTTTCCTATTCTAATTCGGGCAAACACAAACGAGATTCACGACAAACCACTCCAAGAGGGTGGTACCCTTAAGCAAAATCAATTCAACTGGAACCCGATCATGTTCAAAACCTTATATCTGATTCTGATATTATGGAACAAGCATTGGTCTACAGGTAGACATGTATACCAAAAATATCATTATGTCACCCATACTTGCTGTATGTGCAAATCGATATTAAATGTGTGATATGGAAAATATGTGACAAATCTATCAGTTGTATATGTAGATACATACATATCTCCATATCAATCGCTCTATATAAAAATAATATATATTTTTTTAAAAAAAATATCATTAAAAAACATATAAAATAATATAATTCAATTTTAGAAAATAAAAAACAATCTAATACAATTTATGTTAAGTTTAAAAATAACAACTAATATAATATAAAATAATTAAATATGAAATAAATTAGTAAATGATAGAATCAATATAGTTGAATTAAACATATTATTTGAATATCATTAAAAAAAAAATCGAAGGAAGGTTAGAAGTCAAACTTCCGACAATATGGACAGATGAAAAGCAGAGGTGGAGCAGAAGAATAATAGAGAAGAGAAGAGCAGAAGAGAGAAGATCAGAGAAGAGAAAGTCTCAGAAGAAAGAAGACCCAGGTGCCCGAAAAGGTAGGAAAGTCGCGAAACACTGTGTTTTTCCAATGATTTGTCCAGAGGGTCGAAAAGTATGCTCGCTAAAGCGGCGGGTGCGGAGCCAGCTGGCCAGATGAGAGATGAAAAAATCCACGCAGTTGTGGCGCGAAGCACATTTGCAAGTGAAAACGCTAAAAACACCTCACGTTCGGAGAACTTTTGGAAGTTGAGATGTCGAAAAAGTGCACGCAGTTGTGGCGCGAAGCACGTTTCCAAGTCAAAATGTTAAAAACACCAGGGGCTCGGACCACTTTTGGAAGTTGCGATGTCGAAAAAGTGCACGCCGCTGTGGCGCGAAGCACATTTCGAAGGAAGTTTAGAAGTGCATTTTGGAAGTTGCGATGTCGAAGTGCACGCCGCTTTAGCGAGCCTACTTTTCGACTCCCCGGAGCCACAAATCATTGGAAAAAACACAGTGCTTCGGGACTTTCCTACCTTTTCGCGCATCCACCTTTTCGCGCACCCGCATCTTCTGTCTTCTGACTTGACTCTTTCTCTTCTCTGATCTTCTTTCTTCTCTTCTCTTCTCTGACTCTTCCCATCTCTGCTTTTCATATGTCCATATTGTCGGAAGTTTGACTTCTAAACTTCGGAAGTTTGACTTCTAAACTTCCTTCGATAATATAAGATAATAAAACATAATTGGATATATATATATATAAGTATATATGTATGTATGTATGATGTGATTCACCACGGCTCCGCGACTGAGGCTGGAGCATTCCCAAGGGCATACTGCCCAGGGCTGCCTTGGGGGTGCAGGTCTGAAGTGAACCAGTCAACTGTTGGGAATATTGTGTTGGGAACATTTTATGGGATACAATGGTATACTTGGGTATGAGTCAACATTGAATACGCCAATCCTTAGATGGTTATATAATGTTACATATATATAATACTACAAACATAGACTAAAGTCTGTGGTTCCCTGGGTCTTAAATTTTGACCCATTCCCATCTATCATTGAACCAGCAATATCCAACAAAAAGGATGAGAGTATCTAAAAATGGATGATGGTAAGCCGAAATTGCTATTTATGAACTGGGAAAATTGATGATAAACCACGTGTTGTTTTTGGTATCTTCAGACAAACTTATGTGAATGTATAGCACCCTCCCAAACAAATGGAAATTAGAGTAAAACCCATCTTTTTGGGGGTTACTATAATGAAATAATTGCGCACTATCACATACTATCACTATACACATATCTGTATATATACTTGCAATATCTACATACATGTATATATATATAGTTAAATATAAAATGTATATATACATTTATATACATCTTTGCAAGTGCAGACTTTGGACAAGATGTCGTTATTGCAGAAGCAAGAATCAGACTTGGTGTGAGGGGTCGCAGTGTTTTCATACTCTACACTTCTGCCTCAGCCTCCACCATTGATTCGCCATCAGTGCTCAATTGATCTGGGAGCGAGAGTGCAGACTGCAGCTTCTCAAGGAAGTCCATCTTGTCGTTAGCTGCAAGGGCTGTGCGAATCGCATGCCGGGCTTCGACATGAAACATGCATTTCATCATGCCACCTTCATCACCGGCTCGAACACAAATTAACATCTTGTTTCGGTCGGCAGCATTCGCGGGGTCAGAAGTACCCTCCAGTGTCATCAAAGGTGGCTAGCTGGGAAATCCCCAAACTACATGGAGGTTTGTAGCTGGGAAAATAATTCGAACTAAATGGGGGATATTCCAGCGTGCCACGTTTGATGACATCGGAGAGTACATCAAATTGATGGGGCCGTATGGGGGAGTCAGCCGTTTGGGGGAAGGGATTACAATATCTAAATACAGCGCTTGTCAGGAATATTGATTACCACGACCTTTTCTGAACCAGTTTGCTCTGTTGATCTATTTTTGGTATTGCTCATCTGTTGGATACCGCTGAACAAGTCATCTTGCACGGTCTTATGGGACATCTAACGACAAATCTCAGGGAAACTGGGCTCTTTAGGTTCCTCGTGTGTAAGAGACTTTTTTCTGCAAAGACTTCCTGGCTCATCGGCCCCCCCCTGGATATCAGGGAGTTATTCTCATGGTGACGAACACATGGGCACTACGGAATGGCGACTGAGGATGCACCTACAAACAATTAGTGTATGAGAAAGGGCCAATTGCACAATTTGTGGACATGACCTTAAAATACCTACAAGTATCTGTAAGATTCTTTAGGTTGGTATACCCTCTGGTTCTTTAACGTAATGAAAAATCACCGTGTTTGATAGGTCAATAATCACAAATAATGTAATAGCATCTAATTTTACATATGCAAGTATGCAACAGCCATGTCAGGCATGTCAAATAACCAGAGTGTACCTTCATTTTTGATGGTAATTAAATCAATAATCATAAATGCTCTATAAATATGAAATTTTCCATGGCCATGTCCAATAACCAGAGGGTACCCCTTCCTTTTTTAATGATACTTTTATGTCTCCGTCCCCCGGGCTCGTCTCCGGGGAGCCAGACGCAGAATTCGGCCTTGGACCAAAAGCCGTCCTTGTCCGCATCGTATTTGTAGAACCTCGCCATAGATGTTTTGTCAACATGGGGATTGGGGATATAATGGGGTATTTCATGGGATAGTTGGATATATAATCAACTATATATATATATATATGTCATAATATATATATATATGGAATGTCTGAAAATGGGATATACCACAAATGGCCATTTTGAGAGGAAAATGATGATTAACCAGGGAATGTAGGAGTGCCCTATTTTGAGATCATGAAAAAACAGCCGAACTAAATGGAAGTTTGTAGCTGGGAAAACCGTCTATAGATGGCTGATTTTCCAGCCAGCCACAAATGACACGGGACAAAGGAATACAATTTACCCAGATTGTAATTTGGTTAGTGAGACTTCTAATATTTCCTCAACCATCCTTAACCTGACATGTTGGGCCATTTGGGAATCATTCCCCTTACTAACCATGATTCCAGAGGTCACAGTAAGGTCCTGTTTTTTTTACAGCAAGTCGCCAAAGCAAGGTTACCCACCAATTGAAACTGCAATGTTTTCGAAGCAATCAAGGGCATGGGTAAATTCTACAGCTCCAAAATATCAGTCAGACTGTATGACTGTTGTGGATTCTATATATATATATGGATATATGTATGTATGTATATATATATATACACATGTACATAATTAAAGGTTGTAAATATATAATTATATGAACAACATCATAAGATTATTTAACATAAGAATGGCATCATGTCAACTATGTACCTGAACAGATAAATGTTACTTCCCAACCAGTCGTTCAGCTCAGGATTTCAGCGGCATCGCCGACCCGGGACCCCGCGCCAATCCACGGGCGCCAGCTTCAGCACGTGCAAGCGGCGAATGACACGCTGCCACAAGACCTCGCAGCCGTCATCTCCATCAACTGGTTGAAACTCATGGGGTGTACCCTCTAAAGAATTTGTCATATACCCCAACACTTTATACCCCAACTTTATCGGTTACAAAGGGGTTATGGCCCATTTATAGTTGGTTTACCTATTAAAGACAAGATGGTATTTTTTCATAGCGAACAGTTAGTTTACCAGATGGTCAACACGGCTTCAATATGTTTCATGATTATGACATCATGCCACTGACTGAAGCTATGGTTATCTATTATTATCTATGGTTCTTACTGGTTCTTTGTGGTTAAACCTGCAGTATGATGACTTATCATGTATCATCATGTATCTATATATATGCTAAGACACCTTAATCTATGATCATTTACCAGTAGTACCGCACAAGGCGGTGGCGTTGCAGTGGTCACCTCACCACAGCTGCTGGATGTAGCGTGGTGTAGTGCAATTGTAGTTGTAGTTGTAGTGTAGCGTAGTGGAGTTGTAGCTGTAATGTAGTGTAATTACTGTAGTGTAGTTGCAGTTGTAGTTGTGGTGTGGTGTAGTTAGCGTACTGTAGCATGGTGTACGTAGTGTTGTCTACCGTAGTGTTGTGTACTGTAGCGTGGTATAGTGTAGTGTTGTCTAGTGTAGTGTAGTGTAAAGTAGTGTAGTTGTAGCTGTAGTGTAGTGTAAGTGTAGCGTAGTGTAGTTGTAGTTGTAGTTGTAGTTGTAGTGTACTTCAGTGTAACCAGTGTAACCTAGTGTAATGTAGTGTAGTTGTAATTGTAGTTGTAGCTCTGGTGCTGGTGTTGGTGCTGATGCTGGCGCTGGTGGTGGTGGTGGTGGTGGTGGTGGTGGTAGTAGTAGCAGTAGCAGTAGTGGTGGTGGTAGTAGTGGTGGTGGTAGTAGTAGCAGTAGCAGTAGTAGTAGTGGTGGTGGTAGTAGTGGTGGTGGTGGTGGTAGTAGTAGTAGTAGAAGTAGAAGTAGAAGTAGAAGCAGAAGTAGAAGTAGAAGTAGAAGCAGAAGTAGTAGTAGTAGTAGTAGTAGTAGTAGCAGTAGCAGTAGTAGTAGTAGTAGCAGTAGTAGTAGTAGTAGTGAGTAGTGAGCAGTGAGTAGTGAGTGAGTAGTAGTGAGTAGTAGTGAGTAGTAGTGAGTAGTAGTGAGTAGTAGTGAGTAGTAGTGAGTAGTAGTGAGTAGTAGTGAGTGGTAGTGAGTGGTAGTGAGTGGTAGTGAGTGGTGGTGAGTGGTGGTGAGTGGTAGTGAGTGGTAGTGAGTGGTAGTGAGTGGTAGTGAGTGGTAGTGAGTGGTAGTGAGCGGTAGTGAGTGGTAGTGAGTGG
>Ga0126342_10007138_pt1 | contig 19909 bp, 15 predicted proteins | sample Cyp1metagenome_FD_92528 | JGI IMG/M metagenome (GOLD analysis project Ga0126342, IMG submission 92528) | Coral microbial communities from Lord Howe Island, Old Settlement Bay, Australia - Cyphastrea 1 metagenome | ecosystem: Host-associated > Invertebrates > Cnidaria > Coral ... | reverse complement strand
GTGGTGCGGGGGTGGCGGTGGTGGGTGTGGGGGGGGGGGGGGGGGGTTGGGTGCGTGGGGGGGGTGTGGGGGGGGGGGGGATAAGAACGTCACTGGCTCTCTCACACATATGTCATGCTATGCTACTGTACGTTCTCTTGGACTTCCACACATACGTCATGCTACGCTACTGTACGATCTCTTGGACTTCCACGCATACGTCATGCTACGCTACTGTACTAAAAGGTTCTTGGAAGAACTTGAAGTGCTGCTGTGAACAAAAGACGGCTGAACAATTGTGAAAACGCATGAGATGGGGGGCTTTGAATAAAACCCCAAAATGGAGGTTTCGTGTAGGCGAAATGACTGTTTTCATTTTTCTGCTTGGAACTAAGGCGTTCAAGGCCTTTACACTAAAATCACACGGATTCCTACTGGCACGAGCACATCAAACATGATCAGCAACATCGCATGAATCAAAAAAATACACGGCCATCTAAAGGCCCTTTTTTCTCCTAGTTCGTTGATTTACCTATTGAAAAAATGGTGATTTTTCGATCGTTTTTTGTATGTTTACCAGGGGGTACCATCGTTTTTTCCATAGAGAACGAACCCAAAAAACTCCTCGCTGTGAGGCCCAGGCCCTTGAAGGTCGCTTTGAAGATGAGGCCAAGCCCATGGCTCTCAAGGCATGGTGCCACCGTGCGGGTTGGAGGAGATGGTTTTTTTTAATGGTTTTTTTCGCCAAAATATTTCTGGTAAATTAACAGTTTGACCCCGAAAGGAAACCACTTTGAGTGGAAACTAATTTTCCAACCCCGATGGATGGCAGGGTCGTCATGTTAATTTACTGGAGGTTAATTTATTGAACCATTCAATCTCATAAACATAAGATTAAATTAAGGAGATGAAGGTTTCTTTGAACATGATCTATGCATTCATTACACCGAATACTTTACGGTTTATGATTTAACATTTTCAAACATTGCGTTGACGATGATTGGGTCCAGAACCCTCATCGAGTTTAGAAATCCAGGATAGTCAACAGAGCTGAGATGTGCATCGCATCCAAAACATGTTGATAAGGATGCTAATCCCTATCAACATGTGACTATCTCCGATTGACGCTGGTTAAAATTGTGAAATCCTGATTCTGGTTGGCATGTCTTCATTTTTGTTGGTTCACAGTCCTAGCCCTCCAAACAAAACACCTCTAAATTGAACACATCTGTCACACTCATTGTGAGGGGAAAAGGATGGAACCTTCTATGCCATGCGTTTTCGTTTCTTGTAAAGGGGAAACTGGGACATCACCAGTTGATTGGAGAGACGAAAGAGAAGAGAAGAGAATAGAATAAAACATAATAGAATAGAATAAAATAGATTAGTAGATTAGATTGGATTAGATTAGGTTAGACAGACAAACCGGTAGATAGATCGATCCATGGATAGATCAATAGATAGATATATCGATAGACCCATCGATCGGTCGGTCGGTCGATGGATATATATATATGTTTAAATTTAAATTTACTTGTATACATATCTTTTTATCATAACATAACCCCTAATAAATAAAACATCTTTTTGTGGGTCAGATCCAGCCCTTCTCCCACATCTTGAACTTCGGTGGCCTGGAGGCCTGGATTGACTGGGCCACACGAAGCTTGGAGTGCCACGAGGTGGGAGAAACGAGTGTTTTAGTTCTTTGGTTTAACAGTGGGAATAGCATTAAAAGAAACATATACCATCATTTTATTTTCGGGAAACCTAAGATTGGCAATGAGAAAGGTTGAGATATGGAAATCCATGAATGATTTCTCTTTCATGGGGGTTTTATCCAGCAAACATTGGGATTCAGGAGATATTAAGGGTTGAGATTGGCTGCCTCAGCCATTGTGATGCTCACTTTGGTGTTGGGAAACGCTGGCCCCAGTTCCCCTGAATATCCATCTGGTTGGTGGTTTGGAACATTTTTTATTTTTCCATCTATTGGGAATAATCATCCCAACTGACTAATATTTTTCAGGGGGGTTGAAACCACCAACCAGCCATTGAATCATACATAAATCGACAAAATTGGCTACAGGGGATTTGGGCTTTTGGGGCTAACATTTGACTTTTGGAGGAGTGACTGAAGTGAATTGTGGCCACAACTTGACTGGTTATCACCTGACTGGTAGTAGCCATGCAAAAAAAACACAATTCTTAGGGGTATCTCGTAGGTGCGAACCAGTTGTTGTCCAATATATATATATATATATATTCAATGCTGACCATGGATTCTATCACGTGGGTTGGCTAAAACACACATCCTGCTTGGTCAAACACCTATTTTCATCATTGGGTCATTGTCGAACACTCAATGTTCATCATTTTTTGTAATGTGAACATTCATTTGTAGTTTTTTGAACATGCTGAAACAATCTTAAACATCACAATCATTTGATCATTCTAATATCTTAATCAAAACACTTGCAAAACAAACTTAAACATCATTCAGAGCAATCGTTTTCATTGGACACTTTTATAGTTTCTCGTCCTATCACTATTTTTCATCTAATGGATTTGTTTCAGAGATCATTATCATGGTTTAGATATGGGGATGGGTCAACACCTGTTAGTTTTTTTTGAGGGTACCTAGGGTACCAGGGTTTTGGCTCATAGCCATATCTCCTTTCCATGTTTCAATGAGTCAAGGCAAGAGCTCCTGAGCGGACACGGCAAGCAGCACGCGACGTGCAGGCATTGCGGCATGGCTTCTTGGGTACTATCAATGTGTAGGATGGCCTATCTTGGTGTCTCCAACTTACTAAGTGATTATAACATGTTGTAACCCTAGTCGCAAGTGGATTAGCCCCACTTATCCCACTTATAAACAGGGATATAACCTACTTCGTAAGTGGGATGAGCCCAAGTACTGAGTACTCACATGAATGTGATGATCGTACCTGCAAAAATGGGCCATCAACAGTTAGTGCGTGTGGATTGGTTGACTCCTCATTAAGTTGGGCACCATACCTCAACGCTCATTGCCTTTGGTGGATGGTATTAAAGTAGTAGGTTGGGATACCATACCTCAACATACAATTCATGATAGGATGGTATTGGGTATGTGTATGTATATTGATAGGCATGGTTTGAGGTTACCGGATAATCATACCACTGGTCATAGTTCATGTCTAGGAATCGACCTGTTTCTAAATGGCCAGAGTTGATGCGGGTGACGTAGCTTGGAAATAAATTGGGATGATGACTGTGAAGATGGACTGGAGGGGATACAAAACCAGCCATGGGGATGGCATAGGGATATTTTTGGGACATGGCTATATATGGTTACCCTCTGGTAAACTAACATAGCTATGGAAAATCACCATTTTTAATGGGAAAATCCACTATAAATGGTCATTTTCAATAGCTACGTTAAATTACCAGAGGGTATATGATTCGAGAAACCCTCTGGTTGTTCAACAGTTGCTATTGGAAAATTGCCTATTTATAGATGATGAACATGATGATATACCAAACGAATGAGGACAATCTCCAGTTCGCTCTACCTGCCGAATGACCGGAGGGATCAGAAAATTATTTGGAGTTTTTCATCAGGGCTATCCTAAGCGACGGAACCGAACATTTTCATTACGCAACAGAGATGTTTTCCATCCCCCCTTGGGACGGCTGATTCTGCCGTGGTTCACCAGGGCTATCCTGCAGGTATGGGATCCACATGGTTCCACTCAATGTGACCATTTCACGAGTTTTTTTTTCGAGATGTATGGTCCAAAGTGCCACAGAAAAGTTGCTGGTGAACATCCGACCTGTCTGGTGGAACGATGGTAGAGGTTGGTCCCCATAGGTCCCCATTCGCAGCCTCTGCAGCCTCTGCAGCCGCAGGATAGAAAGCAATACTTGGAGGATGTTCGAAACTGAGAGGGTTGGGAGTTGGACCTGGCACCATCCCCAAGTCAGCTGGATCTCAACATCAAGACCTGGTGCAGATGAACTAACACAGGAAGATAAGGTGATTCTCCCGTAGAACTCGTTTTCGTTGCCTCGGAAATTGAGGCGAACCTTTTTTTTTTTGCTGGTAAAATCAGAATCTTTGTGCTGTGGCTCAAGTCCTTATTTTTGGGTCGCTCCCTGCCCCGGCAACTGCGCCTAGGCCTGCGTTTCGGCCACCCGGGATGCAGATGCTGCAGCCAAGCGGGTGGCCGCGGTTATCATTGGCCCAGGGACCATCCCCAGTGTGAACGGAATGGTTTACCAATGACCAGAATGGGGGATACCCTCTGGTAATTTAAGGGTTTGGCTATGGAAAGATCCACCATGCTATTAATGGGAAAACTATGGAAAACTCACTATTTCGACTAGGCCATTTTTAATAGCGATCTGTTAGTTTACCAGAGGGTAAACCAATGGATGGCTTCCCAACATACCATTTTTGTGCGTAAAATCCGTCAGTTTTCGTTGGCCTTTAGCCACATTTTTGATGGTTAAATCTCAGCTGGCGAAAGCTTTCTTTTGACGGTCAAATTGCCACTCTTGTTGGCTAGATCTCTATGGACTTGATGCTTAAATCACATAAATCACCCACTAAAAGCTGGTTAAATATGTTAAATCCATGATTTCTCTTGGTGAAATCTCTATTTTCATCACTTCACCAGCGGGTGCGGTGGCAATTTTTGTGGCTCGATTTTCCCCATGTCCGCTGGTCATCCACCGGCCTTTTGGAGAGGTGACCCACTTAGCACGGCAGCGCGATGCTTTGCTGCGAGGGGTAGAGGAGGTGAGTAAAGAGGACTGGAGCTGCAGGTGGTGCTTGGAGGATTTCTTAAGTGGTTAGTAACTGGTGTATACTAATGATGTAGTTTTTTTTGGGGGGACTTACCAACCAGGGTTATTTATACTGATGATCTTATATATATACACCTATTTATATAACTGACTTTGGGGGACTTACTAATCAGAGTGATTCAACATGTCCTAAGGGCGATCCTGGTCGCGGGCTCAGCTATCTGGTTATCTGATTAGGAGAGCTAAGTAGAGAAACATCCAGAAATCCCAGGGATTTTTCCAACTCCTTGGGGTCGCCGGTGGTCGGTGATTCCCTTTAAGGGCCACCCCGGTCACCCCGTTCTCCACGGCGCTTCGCTAGGAGCGTCGCGCCATAGGACGCCTGGAACAGGCGGAGGAGAAGCTGCGCCTGGACCGACGAAGGGCGGTGGAGACGACGCGGAAGGCCTTGATGAAACGAGGCACGCGGAAACGGTCCAAGCTGCGGTGGCGCGGCTTGGAGTACGTATAAAAAATGATAGTTCTATAAGTTGCACACCTTGTTTCATACCTTGGAATCATGATGAGATGATCTCAGATATAGTTTCAATGACCATTTTATGATAGTGGGACTAATAATGATAGTCATTTTCCAGATATTATGATACTTATTAATACCTTTTTGTAAGATATGATATATTTGTTTTATCCCAGATATTGGAAGGTTGGTGGAGAGTCATCTTAGTGGAGACTTTTGATATGACTTTTGAATGGTACTTTTCCATGGCACTACATGGTACTATAATGGGAACATCTTTTGGACTACATTTAAATCATCATCTGGTTGGTGCTTTGGAACATGAATTTTATATTTTCCCATTTCATATATGGGATGTCATCCTTCCCATTGACAAACTCATATTTTTCAAGATGGTTAAAACCACCAACCAGTCATACTCTCTTGATTTAAGACGACCAATAAAGATTTGAATGTGGGAGTCTCCAACAAATTGTCCCATGAAATTGTCCCATCATGTCGTCTCGACGAAGATGACGTGGGAGTCGGCCAATGCCATGGTCACCATGACCAGTCATGGCTGGTGAATGGGCTGATTTATTGCGGTTTACCACGTTAGACATTTTAGTGGGGACCATGCCATGGTACTATAATGGGACTACAATGAATCGAATGACCACATTCAAATCGGTTTGGTCACCTCAGTGGGGACAATTGTAATACTAGTTGACTCTTTGAATTCTTGATTTGCTGAACTTCGTGATTTTTTTTTCTCCCGTCGTTCAAAATCTATCATTTTGGGACTGTTATACACGCATATACTGTAATCAAACCGCCATTGATACGGATTCGTGGGAATCATAGTCATAATCAACTATTTGGCATTCGTGGGGACTAGAACAGTACTACAGTGCATTACAATTGAATATATCGAAGTACTAATCAAATGACTCATCAATAATGGGAGAATATCATCACCTAAAACAATGATATGATATAGTAATAACAAGAACAATGATCATTATATAGGGGAAATTAGAACCAACTATTTATCGTGGTGATGATAACTATGATACTACAGGGGCCTTTAATCAAATGATAATGGGTACTGCAACGTATAATGGGATTGTAGTTAAATTTTATGGTGTTGTTTTGTGGTTTTGTGGTTAGTCTTGGGGATTGTGATGACACTTTTTTTGTGATCACTATTTGTCATTCTCGTAAGCAGTCATCCTGTCATCCTTCTGTCATAGTCTGTGGGTCAAGAAAACAGCAGCTCGTTGGATTCACTGGTCAAATCAGGTCAAATACCTGGTTTTTAAAAAGGCTACCCTCCGGTAATGACTAACAGTTTGCGAACTTGAAAATTGCCATTGAAATATATTAAATAGATGGTTTACCGAACTTAAAAACGATGATTTTCCATGGCTATGTGAAATAACCAGCTGGTATATAATCTGCTAATTTTTACATTCCCATCATCAACTTTCCTTGAAGTTTGAAGCAGGTGAAGCTCGAAGCAAGGAGGAGCGCGACGCGGTGACGCTGGAGGCTTTCCAATTGCTATGTGGCTGATTGCCGGAGGGTATTTGTTCATGAGCCAAATTTGAATTGGCTATTTAGGGCATGTTTCCTGCAAGATTCGATTTCAGTTCACTTTTATCGCATACTTCATTTGCGTCATACACAACAAATCTTACCGTACACCTAGTCCCAGAAACTCTTAAACTTGTTTTTTTTTTTTTTCGTACCCCCAAATGATAAATTACTGTGTAAGTGATGTGCAGGCAAAGGCCCCCACAGGTATAAAGACTGCTTTTTCTGCATCCGACTTCCAATGAATCTCCACACTTAGAAGCCAGCAGGTAAATGGTAGTGAAATGGTAGTGCACCAACTCAATATTCCCATGGGTTGGTCAATATTCCCATCAACTCCGAATCAACTCCCGTTAAACCCCTATTCTTAATGGTTAGATCCCCATGAAATCTCCATATCTCCCATATATTCATGGTCATTTCTCACGTTGGTACAACAATTACCCCAACATCCAATTCCCATCTGAATAAACATGGTGATATCAATGCAGGTCATTTGTATTCATTTGTAGTAGATGATTTTCCCATTAAAACCTCCATTTAGAGATGGGATTTTCCATGGCTATGTTAAATAACCAGAGGGTATAGTTAACCAACAGACAGCCATCATTTTGGGAGCCCCTTCTTTCCACGCAGGCTCAAGAGATGGTTGCCATGGCGCGTGAGCGACAGTACCTTGGTTGGGCTTGGGCGGCTTGGGCTTCAGGCAGCAATTTTCGGAGTTTTCTTCGGGGTTCCAAAGGAGAATAACCATCAATACCCTCTGGTAAACATACAAAAAGCTATTGAAAATGGCCATTTATAGTGGATTTATCCATTAAAAATGATGATTTTCCATAGCTATGTTAGTTTACCAGAGGGTATCATCCATATATTTTCTCTCTTTTTTGGAGGAAGTTCATCATTTTCTGAACATCTGGTCTCCGGACTTTCCAAGCAACCCCTCGAAAGTGACACTTAAAGGTCAAGTTGGGGTCAATTTTTTAAAGGTCAAAGTTGGGTTGAAAGTTGGTAACTGATGACCCCAACGCTTGCTGTTTGGGGGTGATCTACATCATCCCAGTTATACGGATATACCATGATATACCCAATCTCATAAACCTCAGAGGTTTATGGTCTATTTCAATCACCATTTCGTTTGGTGGAAATGTTTATCATTTTAACATGACTTCCCAGCATTTCTCTACTGGATTTTGGGTGAAATCCCAAGGTTTTTCCTCGGGTTTTTGGTGAAATCCATTGAACTCCCCCATTTTTCCGCTTCCCAGGATTGCTGAGCTGCGGGAGCTCAGCGAAGAGTCGCATTGCGTCCACTGGGAGACGAGCTGCGTCAGGGCGCAACTAGAGGCCATGGAGGCGCGAAAAACGTGAACGCTGGGGATTTCATCCCACATCTGGGGAAATCCTATGGGATTTCGTTACGGATATCCGGAAAGGGAACTGGGATTTACTTAGATATACCCGCAGGTTATATGGGGTTATATGGGTATACAACTAGATGATATAGTGGGGATGTAACTGATATAGCCAATACTATTAATACCTAATAGTCAATGGTGCCCTCTGGTAATTTAACATAGCGAACTGGACAATCACCATTTTTAATAGGTAAATCATCATTTTAATCTTTTATTTCTATGAGCCATGGCCTCCATAGCTATGTTAAACAACCAAAGGGTAACTAAGGTTATAAATCCCTGTGATAAGGAGTAGGTTCATCAACCAAGTGATAGATTATAACTAGGGTTATAACACTTAGTAAGTAGGTTAGTTCACCCTGGTAAATGGGCCAAGTAGGATTAGTTCACCTAGAACTGGGGTGAACTAAGCCACTTACTGGGAGGAAGCACCAATCGTGGATCATGAGATGGGATTATCCGAACATGGACGCCCAAAAATAGGGATGTAATGGGGATATCTTGAGGATTCTATGCGGTTCCTATGGGTTTCTATGGTATATATATTTACAGTATATACATATATATATATATCTTGCGTTTCTTATATCATTTTTTTGATTCTATGGGCCGATTCCATTTAGATTGATGGGAAATTTATGGGGGCGACACCAAGAAAAATCGAGGCGATGCGGTTTTTCGGAGCCGCCAGGCGCAGGAAGGGACGGAGCAGAAGCCGTCGGACTCAGAGGCTCCGGTGGTTCCAGGCGAGGCACCTGCTGTGCCAACTGCGCGGCAAGGTGCAGGGGAGTGGGGGGTTGGGGGGTCCCATGACATAGGGTATTTTACCAAAAAGTGGGGAGATTTTCTGGAAGATTTTTGTGAACAGATTTTAATGGGATAAAATATGGGGATATTTATGGGGATATATTCAGGGTTTGTGACGACATATCTTTCACCAACTGAATATGATTTGGGGTTGATGGGGTATACCATTGGATACAAACCATTGAATTCTGTGGCAGCCTATGTTATCTGCACATTTTTATCACGGAACTGTTTTGAGGTTTGTTGGATCTGGTTGGCAGTGATTGCCCGACGTCAGGGACATATTCCACAGATTTCCCCGGGGGAACCAGAAATGGGAGTTTGAGGGAAGAAGACGGGAATTCATTTGGACAACTTGACACATGACGTCTTTGGAAATGAGGAAAAAAATGAGACATAAGACCCACGAAATGGATATAAATGGAATCTCGCCAGAAAACAGGACTGCTGGATGGTACATCATGGGAATCCAAGAGCTGCAATAAATATCCCAAAGTAAATGGATTGCAACCCTGCTTATCAGCGAGTCTTGTCTCCCCAATTTTCCCCCCATTGCGGGTGTTGGGAGTTTGAGCCTGCAGTTGGAGTTTCCCTCAGCAAAGCAATTGGGGGCTCATCAACCCACTGATCCAGCATTTGTCATGAATTTCCTTCTGTTCAGATCCTTTATCCTTATACATCATTGGGAGAACGTTGCAATGTTCAATGTTCGGGTGAATCCGCACCGTTGTTCAACGGTGCAGGACCCATCACAAAATGTGTGGGGGGGCACCAAAAGTCGTTGTGCCATCAAGTCGTCTTTTTTGTTTGGAAAAAGGAAGAGGAAATCCTTCGATTGGGATTCAATGGACTTGACCCTCTGGTAAACATACAAAAAGCTATGGAAAATCACCATTTTTCATGGGTAAATCCACTATTTCAATGGCCATGTTGAATAGCTATGTTAGTTTACCGGAGGGTAAATGGGATTTCGGGGTCTTCAGATGTTTTTTTTCTGCTTCATCTGTGTTGACAGCCGGTTTCAATGTATCTCATGGACAGTCAACAAAAAAATCTTGTTTCGCAAGCCGGCGCCCGTGCTATCGCTCAGTAGGATGTCTCATTTATTAAGTATATTAAGTGGACTTTTGAACCCACGGGAGGCATGGTTCGGCAATTTTATGTTGAGAAACATTTTGGCCCCAACAACATATACATATATATATATATCATTATATATGTACTTTATCAAATACTTCGATATACACATATATATATATTATACACACACACATTCTCTCTCTCTATATATATATATATATTATACACACACACACACTCTAGTCTTAGTTATATCATGTGAATTCGTATCATCTCCGTTCTTTACCTGTCGCCAGGTGCTCCTCTCCGGCGCACGGCCGAGGTGCTCTACCGGGCAGGGGCTGGGATGCCACAAAATCCACAAAGTGACGGGGAAATCTGATGATCATTGATGATCAATGGATTGGTTTAGTTGGGAAAATCCCATTTTTTTTTCAATTTTCCCCATCTTTTTCCATGGATTTTTCCCATTGATCAACCGGAAACCATGGATTTTTTCCCATTTTTTCTATGGAGCTTTCCTGTAATTTTTTTTCCCAATCCATTGAGATGATCATTGAGAGATTCCGATTCAAGTATGTTCATGATAGGCTGTATCCAAATATACATACATACATATATAGATATATACATATTATATACACATTATATAGATGTATTTCCTTGTTATTGGTTGCCCACTCTCATCATCCCCATCATAGTTGGGCGTTCCCTGGCTTTTATTGCTGGCTCAGCAGGCGGGGTTTGGGGATCAACCACTTTCATCCAAGACTTAAAAAATCCAGATAAAAGGCGAAGTTTCTTTCTGAAAAAACTGTGAGGATTTGGGAAGGGATATACCCTCTGGTAAACTAACATAGCTATGGAAAATCACCATTTTTAATGGGTAAATCCACTATAAATAGCAATTTTCAATAGCAAACTGTTAGTTTACAAGAGGGTCATTTTTGTTTTGGGATCATCGATTCTATTAGGAAGATCCCAATCAGTGATTTTCGCCCCCGAAGTTTCACTGGTCCCTGCAGAGATCATACCAACTGCTGGAAAGGGTCAGCACCAACAAGCCGCTGGGATTTGGTTGTTCCGTGCTGAGCTCGTACCACTTATATCCACTCAAGTGGCTTATTTGACCCCACGTGATGCGTAAACTTCGCGATGAAGGTATCTATAGCCCGATTTGCACCACACAAACGTTGATGGAAATTCACGCTATCATCAACGGATAGTCCCACGGTTTCATGGGACACCCTGACCCCTTTCATCTGGGCAAACCATGTTCATGGCGGTTGTGCATCGGTCAGTGGGGGAATTAAAAACTCTTGCATCCGCTTGTAACACCCATATGGCTATGGATCAATACCTATAGATACATTTTTAGTGGGATGAACATCCATTTACCAGCTATTTTTGGGTTCACTAGGTACCAGGGTTTTGACCCATCCCCATATGATGATCCAGTTGTAGCTTTCAAAAATGGTTATCCCCAGCTATGCGTAGCCTATACGTGGGTCACACACCACCTGTGCCTTATAGTTGTTGAATTCCACCATGGCCACCATGGCGTGGTTCCTTGCTTTGACGCTCTCGCTGGGCGTGACAACTTCAACGCCTTTGCCAACGGTGCCGCGGCGTGTGGCCAGCGGAGACTGGGAGGAGGTGGGAATGGGTGGGGAAGGCCTGGAATGGGCTTGGAACGTTGGCCCGTTGGCTGATGATTCTATGGGGATATTCGTGACTTATTAGTGGATATAACTGATAAATGATGGGTGATGATTTACGATATGGGATTATATCTACCCAATCAATGTATTGGGATTTGACCAACGAACATGACAGTGAAGAACCACCCAGAAGGGAGATTGATTCAACCAACGATATGATATGGAGTTTGTCCGAAATTGGGGTACCCCAACTTTCCGTTTCGAACATCATTTCCCCCATCAGTTGGCCATAGTTTTGGGTAATTTTTAGCATGATACTGTAACTCAATTTTTGAGTCTGGGTAAGCCCACAATGAGAAGTGTGGCCTTCATGGCCAATTCTATTTGTAGATAGCGACTGAGAATCACCGCCGAGTCCGACCGGATCGGCGAGATCGAAGTTGCGGAAGTTGTGGCCTCGCAGAATGGAACGTTCCCTTTCATCTTCCAAAGTGGAGGGGTTCGATATTTTTGACTGGGTGTTCTGAAGGTTGCTTTGAGGATCCCTTGGGGGGCAGTGTGCGATCGTGACTCCGGGAGCCGACAGCTGTTTTTTCACGGATCCGGCTCTTCCATCTGACAGTTGCGCAGCCAACTGCAGCTTTCACTGAAAGGTTTCTGTTGGGAACTACGAGAACAAGATTGAACCATAATTGGACGGGTGAAACTAAACCAACTAATAAGTAACTAATATGGGTAAAACAATCATAGACCATCCCCCAAATCATCATAAATAGGTGGTATTAACATGTATTAACCATTCCCAAATGGGTGGTTTATGGCATTGTTTTTCCCACATTATAGCCAACTTATCACAGAGGCGGCACTTCGTTGGGGAAAGCCCGGGGAGCACCCAACTTGTAGAGTCTGCTGGGCGCCACAGGTCATGCTGGCTTTGCGAACAGACGGAGTGCCTTGCCATTCAACTGGGACCGCGGTTTGGTTGAAATGCCGCGTTTCATGCCTCAACATATGGGTTACCGTTATAGTTATGGTATAACCACATAGAGATCTCAGCAGAATATTGCAAGTTCCATAAATGCTTATGGATGCATACCATTTGCTGCGTGTAGGTAAACATGCTTCTAGCATATGTGTATGTGTGTACATGTATGTGTCTGAAGAGATAAAATCATACAGATCTAAAACTCATAAGTTTTGAATATACATATATGTATATATATATATATATATAATATAACCATATAGATACATGAATTGGGTAGTTTGATTCATTTTTTATGTTTACCTGGGATGCGTCACGACGCACAAATGATTGCAATGAGTGGCTCAACCACCGCCAGGAGCATCTGCTCATGCTCTCTCGAAGTGAATGGGCTATTTTTTTTACCACTCCAGTACCCTCTGGTAAACATACAAAAAGCTATGGAATTCGCCATCTTTAATAGGTAAATCAACGAACTAAATGAGCCATGTTCAATAGCTATATATGTTAGTCATTACCAGACGGTACTCTGAAAATCCACAACTCAACACGACCAAAATTCGTATGGCATCGCGGCATTGCCATCATGGCTGGTTTCCCTTGGGACCTCACGACGTCACTGATGATTAGCAAAACCTTAGCAAGGGAGCCACCAGGGAGCCACCCCAAAATAGGCAAAATAGCTTTGTTTCAGTCAGGTTGGTGGATTAAATTAAATCTAATGCCGCCAGACCCTGAAAAAAACCACGTTCTTCTGGCTGCATGTTTGGGGCAAAGCAGGACCGCGAAATATTCCGTACATATTCCCTCAGACTAATCCATTAAATGGATGATCGGTTGATCTGGAAAGGACTCAGATGCTTCGGAAATCTTGGAAACGACGACCATCTTGACCCTCAGGCAGTGATTGTGACTGGCTACGTCCTCGACAACTCGACCTCTTCAGATTTTCGTTGCTGGGTATGACTTGCTGCGCTCAAAAAAAGCCCCGAAGGATGGCAGAAATTTCAAGGTGACATGTGGTGGATGAGACTGGGAATGTGTCATCCATAGATATATGTATATATATATACCCTCTGGTAAACTAACATAGCTATTGAAAATGGCCATTTGTAGTGGATTTTCCCATTAAAAATGTATGTATATATAGATATATGTCTTTTGCACATTTGTTTTAAAAAGCAACAATGAGTTTTTGAAGTAAGTTCCACGCTGAGGGTTCAGCGTCAAGACCATTGAAAACCAACCATCCTAAATCGATGCATAGATCCAATACACTTCACCCGGGTTTCGTTTCATATGATAGATAATGTCAACCCTGGATGAATAAACCCCTAATTAGGCTGTTGAATTGGGAAGGTACCATTTAACTCATTCAAGTATCAAATCATGACTATTGGTGGAATACCCCCGCGATATCGATATCATATTTCAGGGCAGACCACACTATCCACAGCGTGGTTGATTCTCAGGGATGACCTGCGAAGACTGATGATATGTAACACAAGAAGATTCGCAGCGATATGCAGACAAAAAAGCCTTAGCTGAGATAGCCTCTGGTTATGACTAACAGTTCGCCATGGAAAATAGATGGCCCATTGAAATAGATGGTTTACCGAACTTAAAAATGGTGGATCTTTCCATGGCTATGTTAGTCATAACCAGATGGTATACAGGCAATATTCTCAATATATTTCAAAATACCGTGGCAGCGTCTTTCCTTTTTGGCACATTTTGCATACCGGTCCCAAATGTCGAATATTTACCTACGCATTGATATACAATGGTATTCCGATAATATATCTCCCCAAATGACGTTGAAGATTCACACATGGTTGCATGTGCCTCTTTACTGTATAGGTGATACATCCTGTTTTCATTTTTTTCAAAACACCAACTTACGATCTTTGGGATGAGCCGCAAAGTTCAGTAATTACCCTCCAGTAAATTAACATAGACCCTGCCAGATAGGGGTTGGAAGACTAGTTTCCACTATAAATTGGTCATTTTCAGGGTCTATGTTAATTTACCAGAGGGTAACCCAAATAACTGATTCGCAAGTATAATTGCTGTCATTTGGTATTTGCAATTTCCAACCTGGGATGGTTCTACCCAAGCGTCTCGGAATGATGTTTTTAGGGGCTCCTTTCCTGCTGACATTTCAAGCCCAATGAACGATGAATAAGAAGAATCATCTCAGCAGGCTGGCCAACCTCAGAATCCTCAACCAAAACCTATAATTCGTAATGTGGTAAACCCAATTTCATAGACCCCTATTGGATACGGTTTATTGTAGAGCTTCGCACACTGGCGATGCCATGTACTGTAAGGGTTATGTTGATCGTGTGAGTGTCGGTATCGATCTTGCGCGCGCGCAGAGCACACAATCTTTGCATACTGCAGCTTGTAATCATCTTACCACATATCTTTTTCTTCATTATTTTGTGCCCCTGAAAGCGTCGTACTGGCTGCTAGCTTTGAACTCCCATGTCGGTTTAAATCCTCCGTGACAGCCCTTCCTGTTGCCTGCTGTTTGTCTGGACGTCTTTCTCTCCCTGACATTTCTTTCTCTCGACTTCCTCTTCTGATGATGCCACTTTCTCTCGATCTGATTTGCTCTTGACATCTCTGAATCTTGACAGCCCTTGCTGTTGACAGCCCTGACAGCCCTTTCTGTTGACAGCCCTGGAGCCCGAGACCTGACACACTAGTCTCTCCTGACAAACTTCTTTCCCTACTTTTGTCACTTCACTAGTCTCTTCACTTCCCACTCTCTTCTCTTCCCTAGTCTTTCCCTTTCCCTAGTCAGGTCACTTCCCTACTCTCCTGTCTTCACTGATCTTTTCACTTCCCTACTCCGTTCACTTTCTTACCTTTTTTCACTTCCCCAGTCTTTTCACGGCCCTAGCCTTGTCACTTCCTTAGTCTCTTCACTTCGCTATTCTTTTCACTCTTCACCTCCCTACTCTCTTCACTTCCCTGATCTTCTGGATCATATTTTCCGTAAAACGGACTTTTTCTTGACTTCTCTTTTTCCATGCTCTCCTCAACACCTTTTTGTGTTTTGACGTCTTATTAGTTTATTGCCTTTCGTCTTTGTTTGTGTTTCTTCGATTTTCTTCGTGTGTTTCAGTGTGCAGCCCCTCCCCCCCTGCACAGGGTGGAATCCTCCTGTTGCACGGTGCCTCCCATTCTCTTGACACCTTTCTTCTTATAACCTTTTGTGTTCACCGCCATGGGCCATTCACTACCTTTTTTTCTTAGTGTGAACGGAAAAACATAGGGTTTCGTGCGCTTCCATCCTCACTAGCGCCGCCCGGACAACGACTGCAAAGAAAGCTGCTCGTATACTTCAAAAACACAGCTTGCACGGATATTGTAGGAAAATGCAAGCATCCACGAACCCAGAAGCACGGATACCTGACAACAAATCTGCGACCTCCCGAACACAGCTTGCACGCATATCCCATGAAAAATGAGGAAAACACAAGCAAAATGCAGCATCAACGCACATGCTCAAACCAAAACGTGCGGAACCCTCCACAGCTGGATTTGCGAATTCCGCCTGGCTTAGGGTGGCACGTGAAGCCCTCCAGTCGGGTGACCCACCTGTCTCGGCCATCGGTTTACACAGAGTTCGCTTGGATTTTTATCTTGCATATGTTGCCTACACGGATCTTTAAGTTGACTCTTCGGAAATGAGAAGATTTGATAAAGCAAATATTTGCCTGAATCGTGGACGCAGGCTCGCCCGCGACTTTGGGGCGCATTTTTCCCGTAAATTCTCCCATGCAGAATGGCTCTTCTGACATGTCCATGTGCGTTTCGATTGTGCAAGCTCGCACAAGCTGTGCGCCTAGCTCCTGGGGCGCGGTAAATTCTCGCATAAAATTGTTCTTGTGCCCCCTTGCTGTCGGCAGGGGTCAGCGGATTCTTGGGTTTACCACATTAATATGTTAACCCCGCAGCAAAACTCCTCAACTTCTCAAAAATTACCATCCTGTAATCAAGCATGGCTGGAAACTCCACCATATCTGCCGGTGATTTTCCCATTACAATTTCATAACAGTTTTATTTATGATGGGTTTCCCACCTTACCGGAGGATACACCATCCTAGCCCCGTTGCTACGCCCCTCGACAAACACGCCCAAGGTGCCATGGCGCAGCAGCTGCCCCACGATCTCTTCAACGGCACGGCGGGACGTCCCTCGTTGTTTTCCAACGACGCGCCAGTGTCGGCGGTGCACGAAGAGTTGGAGGAAGCCAAAAAACGCGGGACGCCCTGTGGCATGCGAGCGCGTCTGGGGGCTGCTGGTGGAGATTTGTTGGAATATGTTGGAACTTAAAATAAATATTAAATATCAAACATGGTGAAATATTAATTGGCATAACATGGCATAGTATGGCATAGTATGTTCTATCACATTCTATTTATTTCCATGCCGCGAACTTATGGGGATTTTCAGACGACCTGAATCAGTGACGGCCTCAGGTGAGGAGGGTTTTTCTTGGGTTACCCCAGTTGGTGAAAAGATTCAAAAACCATACGCCATACATAGACCAACACAATTGTGGTTGGTGGAAAAAAGTAGGCTTAGCATTGCTTAGCAATTTTAAACAGGACTCCATTTGTCATAAAAACACGATGTAAAAGTAACCATGACTAATACTCCCAGAATTTCAGCCATAGATTCATGGTCACAGGCAACGCGAGGTTGGTCCGCTGTTATGACGGCTCAAACTGAACTCTTGGGTTCAAAACGTGACCAAACTCATGGGTCTATCGATTTTCCGTTCACACTTCACAACAGCCAACCTGTACTGAGGAAGTACTTGCCCGGAAGATGCTTGACAAGATGTTCTGAGGTGCAACGAGTTTATTGATGTTCTAGTGAAGGGGCGCATGAGCCAACAATCACTTGGTATATCCATGTATATCCCATAGACTGAAGATTCAATTGAATGGAACATCACCTGGATCATGGGATTTTATCATAATTTAGGGATTTCTCATTCAGGGTCTTGACATGTCTTGACATTTTCATGGTAACAAACACAACTGGATGCAGACGGACAAAAACAGCCTCGTTGTTTTGGCTGCAGACGGAGCATCGACTACGGGGGATGCCCTCCGGTAATCAACAGTGGCAATGGAACACCCGAAAAAAACATGAGGTTTTAATGGAAAACACATCAACTATAGATCTTGGATTTTTAATTGCCACGGTATCCCCATGAACTAGTTCGATATACCAAAACCTTTCTTCATTGTTGGAGTCATGTTTGCCTTCTACCAGCATTTTCCGAAACGGTGCACCAACGCTCTGCAGGCTTTTGGAAGCCTGCAGTTTTGGTAGTGAAATTGACCCCCCCCTTGGGTAAGTTGATAAAAAATCAATTGTTTGCTAATTGTCTTTGTTTGTCAAACTGGCAGTTGCGGTTGATAAAATATTCCGAGATTTTCCAGTGATATATCATCCACTTTCCTTGTCAGTCTTGCATAGGGGAACCCCCTCGAAGCTATTGGCATCGGCCTCGTTGACTTGCAACATCTTGCAACAAAGGCGGGCTGCTACCTCACACTGATGGCTATGCTGCGACCTCATTTGCTCAGCCATGTTTTCTCTGGTTGGTGGTTTGGAAGATTTTTCCATATATTGGGAATATTCATCCCAACTGACTCATATTTTTCAGAGGGGTAGGTACACCACCAACCAGTTCTTGTTGGAGCTTGACATGGTAAACATGTGTCAGAGTCTACCGAGGCACCTCGGACCATGCATTGGACAAAGCTTGTCTTTTGAAACGGTGGTTGGTTAGATTCCATTGAGATTGATGTTTTTTTTTTTTGTGGTGAAGCCATTAACAAACCATCCCCAATTTCACCAGAAATGATTGGTAAACAGATGTAAATAGCTATCCCCAAATGATGGATTTATTCTTGGGTGTACCACATTATCCCAATAGTTTGTTGCTTGAATCCCAATCATGATGCATTTTTGTTGATGCAAAAACTTCTACCTTTTACCACCCAATAGTACCCGCTGGTACTCAAACCCATAGTTGCTCATTAAGACCTCCATTTTTTTTTGGATGATGTTCCCCATATCTTGCCATTAACATCTCCATATCTAGATGATTGTCCCACATTTTCCCATTAAAACATATTATATAAACCATATTAAAACATATTGAGGCATATTAAACCATATTAAACCATATTAAAACATATTAAAACATATTAAAACATACTAAACCATATTAAAACATGTTGAATCCTCCATTTTTCTGTGGATTCCCCTTTTTTGCCACGTTTGAACCACCGGCAGTTTCCATGGTTCGAGGTCTACGGCGACGCGTTGCCGGACTTCATCGCGCTGCTCTGCCAGGAGCCCTCGAGGGAAGGGGGCGGCAACACCTTGATCGATGGCCGGCGATTCTTCGAAAGCCTGGTGCTTTGGCACAAGATTTTGGCTGGGATGATTCGGATGAATAGATATTCATCAGAATAAATATATCTATGATATAGCATATATATACATATATATATATAGAGGTCTATAAATAGATAGATAAACCATTTCTAATGCCATCTGGTTATGACTAACATAGCCATGGAAAATCCCTTATAAATGGAGGTTTCTAGCTGGGAAAATCATCTATAAATGGGCCATTTTCCATGGCTATGTTAAATAACCAGAGGGTAATGTATAGTATAGATATGTTGTCGTTGTCTATAGATCTTCTATAGATTTGTATATACTTGTTGTATATAATCTACAGTAGATGTTGTATATGTATAGAATGCTGGGATGTAGCAATAGATTTGTGGGGGTTTCCTAGGGTATCCCCAAGTCACCATGGGTTAACCTACTAAAGGGTGGGGTGGGGTGGGGTAGTAACGTTCATGTTAACTTGCACACCGACGTCATGCTACGCTAGGGTGATCTTCTCTTGCGCTTGCACACACACGTCATGCTACGCTATGGTGGGGTGGGGTGGGGTGGGGTAATAACGTTCATGTTAACTTGCACACCGACGTCATGCTACGCTAGGGTGATCTTCTCTTGCGCTTGCACACACACACACACG
>Ga0126342_10007137_pt1 | contig 19909 bp, 13 predicted proteins | sample Cyp1metagenome_FD_92528 | JGI IMG/M metagenome (GOLD analysis project Ga0126342, IMG submission 92528) | Coral microbial communities from Lord Howe Island, Old Settlement Bay, Australia - Cyphastrea 1 metagenome | ecosystem: Host-associated > Invertebrates > Cnidaria > Coral ... | reverse complement strand
TGAAAAGAACAGATACTACACTTGATCATAGCCAAAAGGCCACCCAGGCCTCATAGTGCTCGAAAAAAATACATGCCACAAAAGGTGCCCAGTTGGAGACATATCAGTTGTCACAAGATACTACACTTGATCATAGCCAAAAGGCCACCCAGGCCTCATAGTGCTCGAAAAAAATACATGCCACAAAAGGTGCCCAGTTGGAGACATATCAGTTGTCACACTGATAAGAACAGATACTACACTTGATCATAGCCAAAAGGCTTGAGCCAAAATGGCTACGGTGGGGGAAGGATGACATCCCATATATGAAATGGAAAATAAAATTCATGTTCCAAACCACCAACCAGTTTACCATTGCTAGCAAAAGATTCAAGTACGAATTGAAAGCATCCTACCAACCTTGACCCAGTAACCCCCAAAAGACAGGTCCACCAGGTCGAATTCATCCAGCTTGGATCTATAAGTAATCCGTAACCCCATAAAACAAAACTTCAGAAGAGCTGACTTTCAACAGATCTTGGAAAACTATGGAAAACTCTCTTAGGATTGGAAAACCACTGCAGGACTTTTCTTCCACATCGGGTTTAAGCCGACGCCTTGAGGGCTGTCAGGCCTGATGAAGCCATATCCTCGACCAAAAACGGTGCGGGGAGGTGGAAAAGGGATCATTGAGTGGCTCATGTAGGAGTCATGTGGCAAACATTGCAACATGTCTTATAATATCTTATAATTATCAAATTTTGTGAACCACTTTCGTTGGGATGCACATCCTAAGTGGTTCCAGCTAGACTTAGCTAGGTCCAATGGTCCAATCCCATTCGGAGATCAGCTACGACGCAGAGAGAATTGGACCCACACCCGACCTGCATACGACATTAGCGAACGAGGTCTTTAGAAACTTTAGAGATGATTGAAACATGGCTATGCGAACAGAGTATGCGAACTGCAACTTCTGACCTCAGAACAAATATATGTTTTCACCTTTTAAGCTGTGTTCAAAATCCGAAATGTTATTCAGGCATTCCATGAAATACTGGTTAGTTAAGGACCGGATTCTCAACTCATGGAGGATCATCAGATATCCAAGATATGGGCTTCTTGAGTCACTGCGCACATCTGTGTAACACCTGAAGCAACTTCCTGCTCGCAGCCATGTACTTGGATATGCATCCCACTTATATAGTAAATTGATATTTCAGCCATATATACCCTCTGGTAAACTAACATAGCTATTGAAAATGGCCATAGAAATAGTGAGTTTTCCCATTAAAAAGTGGTGATGTTCCATCGTTTTTTTCTATGTTTACCAGGCCAGGTTAGTGGGATTTTACGTCGGGATCTCCTATCAATGCGTCAGCGCGTCACCATGGATCCCGTCCTTGCTTCACACTGTACCTTGAAATGACTCCGGGCAGCACCGTCTCTCCAACCTCCTCGGAAAAAATCGGATGGGATGGGCCCCAAGTGAGTGAAAAGGCCAGTTGAGTTTGGAAGATATGGGGAAATTAGAACTGACATGAACTGACCCAACATGATTCATCACTCCAGGTGGATTTTTTTCTGGAACTGGAAATGATTTTTGGTTCTCCGAAATCTGAAGAGACCCAGAAGCAGATGAACCAGTCCATCCCCACTCTCTCCTTGCGGCCTTCGGCTTCGACCTGCCCCAGAATAGCTGGTGCGTCAGCATTTTGCTGATATGCTGATATTGTAGGTTTTGACCCATCGATATTTCGCGACTTTGGGTTGTTTCCCTTGTGAAATAGGGTGCAGCCGTTCACCGTTTCAGCCGTTCCAGTTGCTTTATCGATGGAAGTTTTCTAAAATAGGGGTAACCCTATTTTAACCCCGAAATCATCATGAATCATCCATTTTCATAGGATTTTCTATTGGGCTAGCCCCATTTGACAAAACCTCCACATAACATTTACCGACGTCGAAGCGCTTCGCTGCTTCGCTGGAATCCACCGATGTCAGCCGTCAGCAGGTGGATGCCCAAACATCGCGGTGGAACTGATATGAGTGGTCACCGTCAGGCGGTAAGATCCTGTAGCTGTGATGGGTAGATGACCCGTAAGGTCCGTAGAAACATCATGCTTCAGAAAAATACCTAGAGAAGCTATAAGCTACAAATTTCTAGGTCGAGAACCTATATACCTAAGCTTTATATATATATATATATCGATAACTTAAAATCATGCGCCTCAATAGCTGGCATGGTTTTGTCGTGACCGTCCTTTTGGTCTCAAAAAAATCTCTTGACCAATCCGCAGGGAACTGAGCCATGAAAAATACTAGCGATGGATACCACCTACAGTATATTCACCCATCAACCATATGGAAATCAACTATATACCGATACCCATTTTTTTTTGATAGTTAATTAACCCAATTTTTCAGAAAAACAACTGTAATCACTGTCATCTATAATTGATGATTGTTCAAAGGTGTTTCTCTTTTCCAAGGATGCCCAAATTGCCTCCGCCCTCTATCACCACACCTTCTTGTTCCAAAATTCGCTCGTCAGTGGCGCTGCCCTCCTTGGATGTATATATTTGAAAATCATGATAACATTGAACTATACAAAATATAACACTATAGTTATAATGTTAATGTAACTACATATATATATATATACATAATGTATATAAATTTATATGTGTATGTATATGTGTATGTATATGTGTATGTGTATGTGTATATATATAGACTAGATATATAGCGGTGTAAGATAAATGTGTATAATGTCAAAATATAGGTTTATATAATATATGAATGAAACAATTGCGTTATTATCAAAATATACACATCGAAATGTTACGTTTTAAATTAACATATTTATATACGTATCATGAACTATGCTATGAAAATACGTGTCTCTCTATATATATATGCATTTATGTTTACTTCTATTTTTAGTCAGTATTGTAACATACGTATGAAAATATTTGATATATATTATATCGCTGATAAATTCGTTGTTATGTTTATATATACATACAATATATCATATTATGGCTATGGGTATAGCGTCTTTGAGTGCCTTTTTTATAGCGTTTGTAAACCTATCAAATCTCCTTCACTGGTTTTGCTTTACATTTTATCAATGATTCCAAAGAAGTTGTACCGATTCCAAAGATTCGATGTCACGATTCAGACAGGTTGTCATCTACAATAAATAAAATACAATAAATATAATATAAATGTGTATATGTCAGCAATGTGTTCTCTTTGTGACAATTTAAAGACCCCGAGTCGCCCATGCTGATCTCCAAAGAAGTCCATCCTTAAGTGGTAAATCGGATCCGGCGTTCAACTGGGAAGTCCCCTTCTGCCAACGAACTCCTGGTTGGTGGTTGAAACATAGCCCTGAAACATACCCTCTGGTAAACTAACGTTTAACTATGGAAAATCACCATTTCTAGTGAATTTTCCCATGAAAAATGGTGATGTTCCATAGTTATGTGGCTGTTTACCAGAGGGTATGCGTCATTGCAAATCAAAAAATCCATATCTATATTGAAAACCGCCATTAATATGTGTCCTCGAAAAAAAACATCCAGTCCAAGGTTCCTCTTTCCCTTGCTCTTGGCCTTGCCGCCTTTCACGCCCTTGCCTTTGCCTTTGCCCTTGGTCTTGTAGACTTTGGGCTCTTCCACCCAGACCCACTGTCCACCTGCATGGTCAGCAACGGAAGCCAAAGCTGGCTCTGTTTCAAACAACGGAACCATCAGCCTGCTGCTTCCACCTGCATCAACCCCGAAGTAACTAGGTCAGCCCTCACAAACCTTTGCAGCCAGTGTACCAAAGTCAACAGCCCACAGAAACACAGAAAAACTGCCCCGACCCCTTGCCTCCCCTTCCGTCGGCTTTGCCCTTGGATTTGCCTTTGGGTTCCCACTTCTTGGCAGCAGTCCAGACCTGCATCCAATGGGAGCAGAGTGGTGCACTGGTGTTATTTTGCAGTGAACAAGAATTTAAAGGACGGCGCGACATGGCAATCGCCCATCTTTGGCATAAGGGCAACTACATAAGCCACTACATGTATGTGAATATCTATATATATATATTCATATATGAATCTCTATGAACACAGGAGGTAAGGATGGTGCCAAATCAAACCAAAAATGATGCAAAATGGCATTGTAGAAAGTTGGGTCCCATGCTGGGTCACATTTTTTTCCTGCCATAAGCATGTAGCAACCCTAGGCCAGTGAACCAAACATTTGGCTGGTAGATCAAACTGATCAAACCCTCATGGTGGTGGATTCAAGCTGTTCCAATTTTTGTGGGGGCTTACTATTGTAAACAAGACAATTGTATAAGTGTCCATGCCTGAGAATCATAATCCCTCAATGACGAAATATTGCTGATCTGAGTGGGGATTCCAGCAATGTTATCAGTTTTTTCAACCCTGCGCTTGGTGCCTAAAAATCGCACAGGTGCAAAAATAGTTGTGGAATCCCTTTTTGGCGCTTCATTTCGCTCCTTACATGTTCCTGCCAAATCCAGTTTTTAATTTTGATACAGTATGTGTTTATACATATTATATTATATATCTATTATATATATATGTATATTATGTATATTATATATATATATATATATTATATACATATATACATATATATATAGTTTTTCTACCAGCTTCGCCACCACTAGTTCACATGTTTCACATGCCCTGCCGGCCACCACAAATGCCCACTGAAATTGATGGGTTTCCTCCGTTCAGGCGTTTAGCCACAGTTTTAGGTCTGTTTGGCCCAATATTATATCATATATATATATACATATTAACATACTACATAACATATCGTCGTACTAATATTATTGCTACATATTACTACTCACTGTCACAATTATAAATATATATATTAATATATATATATATATGTAATCATATACATAATATATATATATATATATATATGAAATCATATAATTACATATATATATATGTAATATTATGTAATCATATATATATATATATATTATTTATATATATATGAAATCATATAATTACATATATATATACACACACACATTCCCACATACATACAGCAGCAGCATTCAGAGTGCAGTTTCCCACTGTTTCCCCTCCCTCCGCACCTTGGTGACGCGACCGCCCTTTCCTTTGCCACCCTTTCCCATGACACGACTAAAAGGCATCCCTAGAAGTTCCTGGCAGCCTGAAACTCTCGGTGCCGAGTTAACTCTGGGGTCCATGGAGGCGACTCTCCAACTGAAAAACTGACTCAACAGATTTTTACCCTCTGGTTATTTAACATAGCCATGGTATAGATGGCCCATTTATAGATGGTTTACCTATTAAAAATGGTGATTTTCCATGGCTATGTTAAATAACCAGATGGTAGATAGATTTATCATCCACTTCATGGTTGGTTTTCGTGTAGATTCCTTGCTCATGGATTATGATATATTATGATCATCCCCTGTATATCGGGTGGTATAACCCTCGAACTCATCATCAACCAACTACAGGGTTGTTGAGTCACTGCTCACAAGTCTGGAGCATCTGTCAAGTAAACATCATCTCTGAGTGGCTTTCTGACTCGCTTGTGAAAATGTCTGGAACTGTTGAGATGTGTAAAAAGTTTCAACATTTTCCAGATAACAATGGAGCAGTGTTCAAAACCTATCTGGTGCCATGCCTTTTTTTTGTGGTTGGTTGAGAACACGATTTCTCTCAATATGGGTGATGAAAAAATCCCCCAAATCAACCAGGATCTGGGTCAATAAAGCCGCTATATGGAGGGGATGTCCAATGTTACAAGCGAAAAGTGCGAAAAAAAAAATAAAACACGATTTTGGGACCTCCCAAATCTATAAATGTGGTACAGGATGGTGCCCCCCAGTTATAAGTTGGTTTATAAACCCCAGTAACTATAGTTATATCTGCCATAAACCATAGTTATGGGAGTTATAAACCAACTTAGCTAACTATGGGGCACCACCTTGTACTTCTTCATCCTGGGTTTTTCGATTGTAAAGCTGTAGCAAAGCTCGTAGCGCTGAAGGTGGCTCTGGGTTGGACCATGTCAACTGACTGTGGAATTACAGTAATCCCTGGTTGACAGATGGCAAGCAAACTGAGCAAAATGGCACCCTCCCATTTAAAAACTGCCGTTTTTGAGATTAGATTCTGGGATATTCTGGGACATTCACATTCACTAAAATAGTTCCACGAATGGAAACAACTCTCTCATTTGGGTATGCCTAACGGCCTAACATTGGATGGTTTTCAGAGTGAAGGAAAAATATGGAAAACTCTGCAGTCTCAAATTTTGACCCTCCATTTGACACCTGCCGTGTGCCACAGCATGTTTCACCTCAAGTTGTCAAGTTCTTCACCGCCGACGACAATGGAGTCTGTTGCTCCAAGACTCGCTTGTCACAACACAGGAGTCATTTTATAGAAACCGGAGATTTGCTGGGGGCTAACCAAGAACAGGCTGGCTACAGCGGCTACAGGTTGGCTAAACTAAGCAGCTATGCTGGGGATCTTCAGATTCATTCAACAACACTTCTATGACTCTATCCTCACTGCATCTGATGGCAGTTTCATATGAGGCTCCGTTGGATGGCGCTGTACTGTTGATATCAGCGCCGGAAGCCAACATGAGCCCTCAAGTGACCCATAGGTGGCGATGCCTGCAGTCCAGAAACAACAACTGCATATATGTCGATCTAGCTTTTCTTGGGAAACTCGTTTTTAAAAGAAACAACAACATCGTTTAAGGCTCCAAGTTGACTCCAGTAAAACACAGAGAAGCCCCGCTTCATTTCCGGCTGTTTATCCATCGCCAAGCGGGTCGTTTGGAACCAGGGCCATCGACTCAGGCCATAGACACGTCGAGCGCGCCGGCACCCAAGTTGTCCACATAGAGGCGGAAGGTCACGGCCGTTCCCTCGGCCAACTTGAAGCCTGACAGCCGCGGTGGATTTTTTGGACTTCGCATCTTTTTTCTGGATTGTTTGTTCTTGTTTATTGGCATTGTTTTTTTGATACAAGTAAGTTTGTTTATGATGGTTTATTAGATGTTGTTTGGAGAAGTTGTTTCGGGATGAACATGTTTTCTGGAGTGTTTTCTCATGCTCGATTTTGGTCGGACATGGAAACACAAAGCATGGAGGCAACTCAACACCCAAATTACCAGTTAGTTTCAAAAAGTAGGAATTTGGATGGATTTTATATTGTTGATTGCTGTAATGCTCTTGATGGCAAATACCTACCCACAGGAATACATATTGGATCTTGCTATTTATGGCAGATAGTTACCTAGCCTACATCAATAGGCTACAAAAAAATCATTTATGAGCAATGGGTGGACAGTTCTCAATGGATTGGTTGGAAAAACTTGGCGGAAACAAATCCTGGAAGTTGCCAAAGTTGGGAGCAAACATGGGGAATGATATGGCTATTTATCTTCCCTACAAGTCCATGAAGGGATTGCATACCGACAGGAGCTGGGTCCAAAAATGGACGGAGACCCCTTTGACCATGGCGAATATGACAATTTATCAACAAATGGCTTTGGGGACGGGGGATACTCAAATTATCTCGAATTTACGACCATGGGATATCGGGGGTCCAAAGTTTGAGACGGTCCCAACCGTCGCAATTTACTCGTCCGGGTATGGCTCAAAAAAAGCGGTGATCTGGACGTAACCAGTGAGTTAAGAGGTTTGATCCGGCCGGACTTGCTTTACATCTTTTGTTCAGGGCCAAGTTATATTGTTGGAGGGTCACCCAGATCTGCCAAGTTATGATCCCAAACGGTCACTTCAGCACCTTCTTCGTGATTGACATCTGGCTTGCGGAAGTACAAGAGGCCCTTTTCCTTCACCTGGCTGATTGCAGAAACACCTATGGCTACCACTGGATATCGGAAATTCTTAGTTTCTGTTCCAACTTTTAAGGTCTTGGCCACCTTCATGGTTAATTCACCCAAAAGTTGTTCAGTTTCTTCGCGGCTAAAAAGTGGTCCATGGAAGACAGGAAGCCAGGGATATCGGTTTCTGCAATCATTCCAAGTGCCGTTCCAGGCCCTCCAGGGCTTCCCATGACTCGGAAATGGGCCCATGGGGGCCCCAAGATTCAGACATGTCCCAACACCCTTTCGGAAATACGGCAGATGTCAATGTGTAACGATTTTCTTACTTGTTGAGTAACTATTCTTACTTAAGTTGATGTTTTGTTTACGCTCTATGAAAAACCATGGAAACTATGGTAGAATCATGTAGAATCCACTATTTCAGAAACAGCTTGGTATTTTTGATCGCTCCGACGATGCCAAGCTTGGCACCTCCTTCCCTTCGGCTTCCACGGCCGCTTCGGCTTCGTTCATCTTCTTCTTCACAGGGTTGGGCAAGCCTGTCGCCAAGGGAATCGCCACAGGAAACTATGGCTTTTCTGGCCCCATTTCAATGGATTGGTTTAAGGGAAAATCTACAGGAAACCATGGTTTTTACCATCAAATATAGGGGTTTCCTGTAAATTTTCCCATCATCCAATTCTATGACCCTGGCGAAAAATCGGAAGGAACCTTAAAATGCTTCCTTCTGGAAAAGATGATTGGAACTATCTATGGAACTGAGAATATGAAGAAGTTTCAGGCTCTGGTGAAATGGGGAAAGGGTTCGAAGGATGATAATTTACGCCATTTGGGCAGATGTTGGAAGACTGTGGTTCCATGAACAAACTACAAGTTGTATGGATCTATGAGATCTCTCTATTCACATGTGTGTATATATATATATCATATAGTTGATAATTACATGTTGTGATATCATATATATATATATATATATACATAGTATCAAATTCACATATAACTATATCATCTGTATATTGTATGATGTCTTACAAACGATCATTGATATAGATTATATATATATATATAATTATATACACAGTATATATTGTAAATATATACATATTGTCTATCCAATTCTAGCCGTTGGTTCCCAGAAACCATTTTTCAAAGGCCAACCTGAATTTTATGCACCACAGAGTTCACCAATGTTTTACGGTGACAGCTATGGGGTACCACTATATATGCCATTAAAGGGATGACTTACTGGTGCGTGCTAAACGTAGGGAATGGCTGGATGGGTTGGGAATGGGGGTTGCTGGGATGATTGTTGATAGTTAGCCAGTGGATCATTCCCGAAAATTCCCTAAGCACAAGTAAGATAAGCCCATTTAGCCTCTGGTAAACTAACATAACTATGGCTATGGAAAATCACCATTTTTAATGGGTAAATCAACTATAAATCACCATTTTCAATAGCTATTTTGACATAACCAGAGGGGTTTCAAATCTAGCCACATTTTGCCAGTCACAGGGCACGCCTTGCGGGTTGTCAGGCTTGAGGAAACCATATCCTCACCACATTCACGGCAGGGGGAGGCCCGATTCCGGTAGAGTTCCAATACGAAACCAGGATTTCGTGTCAGGATTGTTTTTCATATTGGCCGGAAGGGATTATTAAGTGACTTAAGTGGGTACTATTTGTTTGCAATATTGCTATACATAACTATCTAGAACTCAGTTGTATTGAAGATCTCCAATGTTTACATGCCAAATTTATATCGCTTGTTGGTTACTGGGACGCACATCCAGTCGTGATTATCTGTTCCGATCCGGCAAGGTCCAATCCCAGAAATCAGCTACAACTCACTTCAGAGCACGTTGCTTCTTATCACATTGGGAAGTTTCCAACTGACCTATACTTCGGGCAATACACTCCTTGCAGTTTCAGCAATTCTTTTTTCAATGGGAATTCCAGGATCCTAAAATGGAGGTACTGTATCATATAAGGCCATATTTTGTGGTGATATTCCCTTACATAGGCCTGAAAAATAGGCCTTATATATGGTAGGTACCTCCAATCTAGGTTCCTGAAATGGCCATTGATTTTTGTTTGCTCTTGACGTGGCGATCTGTTGATCCATTGATCGCAGCAAGCCATACAACTTGGGGGCACTTCGTATTGGGGTCGCGACTTAAAAAAAAAAAACATGGGTGTGCTTCAAAAAAACATTCAGTACAATCACCACAGGAGCAGTGTTCAAAACCCAAATGGTGAGTCAAAACCATCAACCAAGGCTGGGGTGTTCTTTTAATGTCCCTGCTTTACATCTGTGATCTTTTTTTTTTCACCAAATTGATCTTCGCCACAGTCATGTAACTCTCAAAACCGGGTGCCGTCCAGTCCTTGCTTCACGTTGTACCTTGAAATGACTCCGGGCAGCACCGTTTCTCCAATCTCCTCGCAAGTTAGAGGATGGCAGGTTTCATGAGATATGGTGAAACTATGGTTTTTTGTTGATGTTTTTTGTGGATGGTACTGTTGTTTCCCCAAAATGTTGACAGTGTGTTGAAAAAAGAGTCTGTATGAATCAACGCTTTGGGATGGCGAAGCCCGATTTTTGTTGGGAAATGGCAGCCACCGAAAATCTCCCGGTATCACACAGGTATTTCTCATGTGTTGCATCCCGAACTTGGAGCACATTCCAGCCGGAATGTGCTCCACATGTCCCATGGCAGGTAAAAGAAATGATTTCTGGGACAAAATTGGAGTCAAAAATGGAACCAGATCCCAGAAAAGACAGCCAACAAAGGTCTGTAATATAAGTTCATATAAGTTCAGTATATTTTAGTGATCCAAAGAATACTCGTGAAGTAAACCGGAAAAAAATATGAACATCACCCCATCCCCCACTCTCTCCTTTCGGCCTTCGGCCTCGACCTGCGGAGTGGCTGGTGACTTGGGGCCGGTTCCCCTTGCTGTTGTGATGTCGATCACTTCACCAACAGGTCATCCAGACATAGAGTCAAACCCTGAAGTCACCATTTCAGCCTTTCCAGTTGGTGTCTAACATGTCATAACCCCATCCAACTAGTTCGATACACCAGAAATCCTACTGCTAACCTAGATATAAACCAACACAAACATATCCTGGCATGAAAAATCATCAGAAAATCATCACGAATCAAGGCTCAAGGCATGTCTTGGCTGCCTTGGTTTTCGATTTCAACGCTCGGAGAATTTTTCTTGCTGCAGGAACCACAGATTTTTCAGAATCCATGCGTTGTTTGTAACGGGTATGGGTCAAAGATTAAGGCCCTGAAAACCACAGACTTTGGGCAATTTACCCTCCGGTAATTTAACATAGCTATTGAAAATTGCCATTTACAGTTGATTTACCCATGAAAAATGATGATTTTCCATAGTTATGTTAATTTACCAGAGGGTAAGTGTTTATCATCCTATTTCTGCATACCCAACTTTTGCCCCGCTCGCAACTTCCATTATTGAAGGTAGGATTCACTGAACAATGAGGTTTTTGCCTGGGTCTCACTTTGCGGTGATTGATATGAGTGGTCACCCTCGAAGAAAAATCCTTCACCCGTGAAGAGTTCATAAATAATGATCTAGATATAGGGGGTTTCCTAAAACAGGGGTACCCCCAAATCATCCATTTATAGATGGATGTTCATAAACCATCCAGCTATTGGGTATCCCAATTTATGGAAACCCCCATCTTGGTCCCATGGGGGTAGGTCAAATCATTGTAGGCACCTGAAAATGGGCCCTAATGATGTCTGGCCCCTCGCGTTTGACCCATCAAAGTTGATTTGAGATATGAAGGTTATACACCGTTTTCTCATTCCATGTTTTATTGCTTGGTAAATAGGTATCCATAGGTATCCCAGTATCCCGTTCATGGCTGAACATAGTCCACAATAAACTAGGTAGCTTAATGACCCTCTACAGTATAGTATCTCGACCATCATTGGTCAATTATATACGGATATCTGTGATAGCTAACACCCCACAAAAACATACCAAACCCCTATAAATCTATGGTAATCCCACCAAAACTCCAGAAAATCCCAATTAAATAAACAACAAAACAATAACTCATACCGTCAAAACCTTACACTTGATGGCTCAGACATGTTTCCCCCTTCCAGCGGTGAAACAAAAATCATAACGCTATCGCCCTCGATCGCCACGCCTTCTTGGTCCAAAACTCGCTCGTCAATGGTGCTGCCCTCCTTAGAGTTTCATCCCGGCAAAGGACAGAACATCTTTGCTGCCCTGATTCATAGAGAATTACATATATATATATATACATTAATTATTATACATTATTATTATTATTGTTATTATTACTATTATTACTATTAATTCATTATTATTATTGATATTGTTATTGGTATTATTATTGTTATTACTATTATTATTGTTGTTATTATTATAATCAGCATTGTTATATATTGTTATATATTGTTATATATAACAATATATATATGTGTATATGTATATATATTACTATCTATCTTTATATAGTGTGCTCATTTATGGCCAGCGATTTGACTCTGAAACATCCAAGATTTACCCAGAGACCAGAGAGGAAAGTTAGTTACCTAAACCCAGAAAGTGTTCGAAGAAGTCCATCCAACTGGTAGAATCCTATTTCTGGAAGTCCCTTTGCCAACTTGGTCGGTGGTTTTTCAAGTAAACGTCACTAGCATCATCCCATTTCTATAGTTGAGTGAAAAAAAGAAATGCTTGAAGCCACAAACCAGTTTACTCTCGGAAATTCATCTGGTCCCAGGCTCCTCTTTCCCTTGCCCTTGGCCTTGCCGCCTTTGCCCTTGCCTTTGCCCTTGGTCTTGTAGACTTTGGGTGCTTCGTCCACCCAGATCCACTGTCCACCTGGGACACAAAAACTACCCGCAGCACGTGCGATACGCCCCAAGGTACTTCACAAGAAAACACTTTCATATGGTATTTGCGGGGTTTCTTTAGGGTTTCTTTAGGGTTCATTTGGGGTTTCTTTAGGGTTAATTTAGTGTTTTTCCTAGGGTTTCGCTAGATTTTCTTTAGGGTTTATGTAAAAGGGGCCGAAAACAGCGAGAGAAAATCAGCCGATTCCCCGCAGAGGGTCAACAATCCCTCAAGAAGCCTCGTGGGGGACATCAAGTTAGATCATCCCAACATAGTGGAAGGCCACAAAGTACTGTAACGGTCACCCAAAAATGAGGTTCCCAAAAGAGCTTGGGGCATAGCACAAGTGCCGGCCCCTCCTGCCTCCCCTTCCATCAGCTTTGCCGCGGGATTTGCCTTTGGGTTCCCACTTCTTTGGAGCAGTCCAGACCTGCACATGGGGCATCCAATTCCAAGCTGCCATTGAATCCAACAAGATTTCTGTGGTTGAAAAGACTATCGAGTAACCCCAAAAACATCCAAAAACCATAGGTTTGGGGAACGTCCAATCTGAAAATAAGTGCTGACTTGAAACCTTTTTCTGATTTGTTTGAGTATTAGCCATGAAAAGTGTCCCCAAGATTGGATCGTGGGTGCTCCGTAGCTCCATTGGATCGTGTTGCTTAGTTACATAGCTAATCCTAGTTCTTGATCACATAAATGTGGTTAATACAATGGTATAAATGCACATACTGTGTCTATACATATATATATATACCCTCTGGTTATGTCAAAATAGCTATTGAAAATGGCCATAGAAATAGTGGATTTTCCCATTAAAAATTGTGATTTTCAATAGCTATGTTAAATTACCAGAGGGTATATACATACACAGTATGATCATGAAGCCAGCAATCCAACAGCAGGCCCCAAGGTTGCGGTATCTTTCCGGTTCAACCCAGAGATTGATACTTCAACAGTCACTGCTTTTGGGCACTACGGTGTATACATGTACTACATGTACTACTTGCTTTGTATTTGCATTCTACTATGTATGTATATGATATGCCGCGTGATACATATGTATATACACATACATACACTATACATATAAAATGTGAGTTGTACATGTAATGTGACATGTTTCATGTCATATAATAATATAAGCCGAACATTGTGTGTGTACAAAAGCATATTATGTATTTGGTATCATACAGACATCATATATGTCACGTATGTATACTCCGTTCATATTAACATACAGATATACATAATGTGTATTACATTTCTATCTACATGTATTATCAGAACATATTACTATATCATGTTATACTATATATATATATATTATGTGTATATACACACCAGCAGCAGCATTAAGAGTTCAGAAGTTTCTCTTCTAAACCCCGCCTTGGTGATCTTGCCCTTTCCTTTTCCACCCTTTCCCATGATGCGTGTGCGGCCTTGGCGTGTTATCATCACAATCCCCAAAGAAAAGTCCATTTTCAGACACAAAGATGGGGAATTTCTACTCCATTTTCAGACACCAAGTCAGATAAAGTTCATGACATATCCAAATCTATAGCTGATTTTCTCAGTGATAAACCTCCATATGTTGTAGCCATCTCTGCAAAAAACGAATCCACATGAAATCAGATCATTTCCAGGGTGCTTCACCCTTGTTACCTCACATAACATGACCCCATGACGAGCTCCCGGTTTGGGCGCCAAACGGAGCTCGTATCGTCCCAGTCTACAAGGCTTTTATGGTCGTCGCTGGAGCCAATGGCGCAAAGGCGTCACGGAAGACCATCACCCAAGTGGTGGAGATTAAGTACTGGGAAAATAAAAGACATCAGCTTTTTTCGAGGATCAAGAATGGTGACATGTATTTATAATTTGAGAATGGGACCAGCTTTTTAATGGCAGACAAGAAAAACTGGGAGACCAAACTCACAACTACCAGTCGCTGATTGGTAGTTCAGCCACCCATTCCAGACATGGGGATATTTGTTCAGCAACACATGATGAAAGCATCAAACAAAAGTGATGAAAAATGTTGGGAAAATGGTATAAACGGTATAAACCAACATTCATCCCTTCTCCCTAATATCAAACACCCCCCAGAAACCATGGTTCGTAGAGGATTTACACGTACTTGGGACCATAAAATGGGGAAGGTGTTCAATATTAGGGAATAGGATTATTTCATGCAATCTAGTTAAATCTAGTTGGTGGTTTGATCGTGTTTGAACGTATCGCGGGGTTTTCCACTCCCTGAGCAAATATACCAAGCTCTTCGCCTTGCGCAGGTAGCATCCATTTCCTGAATTTGTTTGAAGGAAACACTTAAGTGATGCATCTAGGGCGTTTACTGTACATGGGATTACTTTAAAAAAAGTGGAAGGGATGCTGTTCGTTATTGTTCAATAAGGCCCTGGGACCCCAGAATTTTAGAGGTGTTTGCATTAAACCTGTGGAACTTTCCAGCACACCATGGGTCGGTACATCGTCGTGATGATCCATAATTTCTCGCAATTTGGAACCCAGCTACCCACACAGTTCAACTTGTTTTTTCTATGAAAACATCCATGTTGGATCAATGTGGGTCAAGTCATTGTCAAATCATGTTGAGCCTACATTTACTGTGTGACCTGCAATGTTAGCTGCTGAAATTCCTTATCCTTTTGACATTGCAACTCTTAACCCCAGATTTTTCCGCGCAAATCAAAGCTATTTGAAGAATAGCAGTTAACATTTTGGTGACACCTCCCACAATGTTGGGGTTTATGAATAGGCTTAATTGACCATCTATCATTGAGAGGTGACCAAAATGGTGGGGATCATTAAAGGTTTCGGTGGCTAAAAAATTCCCATGTTCGCTGCGAAAAAAACCCCGTTTTTATTGAAGTTCAATCCCCTATGTTTTGACAAATCCAACTGATATTGTTGGTCATATATCCCACTATATTTCACCTTTTCTGGTCCCATGTTTAGCCCCAAACATGGGATTTCAATCTGTACATATTTCTTCCTATTCATTTCAAACATACCCTAAAAATAAGAAGATGTTCTCAGTTCCATGGACCCAGATCTCACCCAAAAAATGCTGAGTCTTAACGATGAAGAATCACGTTTATTAAGGGAAAATCCCATTAGATATCCCGTGAAAAATCTATATCATCTATATCGCAAACAACAAAGTAAATAACCCCTGTAAGGGATTATAAGTTATAAGAAAAAAAACATGATGTCTCCTTGGCTGCACGGACGAGCTTATTTTACGCCTCGTGCTGCACATAGCCTGCAGAGCGCCGCAGAGTCAGATCCGACAAGGCCTCAGAGCGATCCTGAAAACCAAACAGGGAGCCCGTTCGGAATGTGATCTACGATAAAATCGTGGATTTTCCACAACTGTAAAACGTGTACAAGAGAGTATGATGTGAAACATTCTGCTATGTGATGCTATACTATACTGTTCTATGCTAGACAATACTATACTACTCTATGTTTTGATATTCTAGATCAGAATTATATGTAAACGTATTGATAACAAAACAAACATGTTTTAATAATGTTGAATTTACTATTGATGCCAAGAAAATTGTTTCCAAACAACTTGCAATATTCCACCTGAATCAATGTCATATGCCTTTGAGAATGTGTGGTTTCATATTGTGGAATATCCCTTTCAAAATGAAGAACTAAGTTGAGGAGAGCGCAATATTCCTTTAAATAAGTGGTGTTCCCTTGAAAGAACCAATCATATTTCAAGAAACAATGCAGTAAGGTGAAGAATTTACTGTTTCTGAAAGAGAAGTGTGAGTTCTAATCAAAGGCATAAAGGAAATCTGAACTTGCTCAAGGAATGTTACACGTGTGCGTTGAATATAACCATTTTTAACAGAACTGAACTAAGTTGAAGGTATACTGTATTTTGTGTAGGAATAATGTGGTTCAAGGGGTGATGGGCCATGGACAAATTATATTTTAAAAGGACAACTACAGTACACTAATTGAAAAGGAGTACTTCATTCTTATGCAACTGCATGTAATTTCATGATTTGCATAAATACAATATACATATAATCCCAATGTGCTTTCCAGGGGTGAAGTTGTGCACTTTTTAGATAAAAGACTCCGGGCCCATTTTGATTGCTACAAAATGCAACTTGGCCGACATTGAAAACTGCTAAAGATTTGTTTACTTATGTTGGTCTTATCAATGAAGATCATGCCTCGCTACGAAATGCGAAAAAAAGCGACTGCAGCTACAAACTCCGTTTCCTGACCACACGATTTTTTGCTACGTAGGACCGTAGGAAATGGCCGATCTTTACTAAGCCTGGCATCACCCACTTTCTAGTGGAAATTGGAACGGGAATTACATATGTACATGTCGTGCATATGTATATTCTGATATCCATACATTATTATGTCTTTGAATACTTGGTGGTTCATCGCACTTAGTAAGTTGGTTATGACCCTGGTTATAACTGGGCTAAGTAGGCTTAGTTCACTTACAACTGGGGTCAACTAACCCACTTATTAACTGCTATGCAGATCCCGGCTCGCAATCTCCCCCCTTCGCCGTACTCGGCCCCCAAACTCCATCGTCGCGAGTCGTCGCCTGTCCGCACCTTGCAACGGATCGCCCCATGCAACAGCGAAGAACGACAAGCCAAGGGTGGAAGATGATTTGTTGTTGTTGTTTTTGGGCTTTTGTGGATTCAGTTCTGGAACATACTTATACGACATATATATATATGTATATATATATATGTATATACATAATATTAGATTAGATATATATATATATATACACATGGGATACTTAAGCCACTTTTTTCGGAACTTGCTAAGGATCGTTTTCTGGATCCATTTCGGTTGAATCCCCAGGATTCTGGTCAGCCAGCTGATGAACTTCCCAAGTGAATGGGAAGTCAGAATCCATTCATGTTCCAAAGCACCAACCAGTAATATCTATAGTAACTTAGTATAACTTAGTAACATTTATATACATTTATGACTTTGGTAAGGTGAAGATCACTCATTTGTCAATTGAGATTCTTTTTGGGGCGCCAACTGGGCCATTGCTTTTGAGTTCCCGCAATCAGCAAATCTTTGGGCTGGATCCACAAACCATCATCTTGCGAGGTCGCTATCATTTGCCCCGAACAGTAGGGGGGGGTTAAACATCACTTGAAATGGTCCAGAAATCTTTTTTTTCAGGAAAACACCTGGGACATTTACGAAATGCCCGCAATAGCCCAAAGAAACTACCGAAACTACCACCCATCTTGCAATGTTTTCGCGCAAAAATTTAAGCTGGCCAGTGCCATCATGATAGCCCCATCTCCCATACTGGGCGACCAAAACCAGCGCTGTTGCGAACAGTGTGGCCGGCAGGTCTCCAAACAGAGAACGTTTTCCTCTACCAGCCTGTGCCGATGTGCGCCAGGACTCAAAGAATGGCTCCCCACAAAAATCAATTGCTGGAGCAACAAACCCATTTGGTGATTCAGTTCCTTAAGTGGCTTATCCCATCATATACACATATATATATAATTACATATACATATATAATATTATTATGGTGGCGCCCCTAATATCCCAAAAAAACTACAGGCAAAAAAAGAAAAAAAACATCTTCACTTAGCTTGCCTTTCATTCACCAAGCGCTCAGCGGAGCTGAAGATCAGCGCTGTGTCGGGTTCCAACTCTCGCTCAAAGGTCTGCGCCTTTGGCGTAGCGCGACGCAAAAGGGACGTGTACAGTACCATGCCCTGATGTTTTCTGTTACTGTGAAGTGATCTCAAGAGCACTAGGTGGCGACTAAAGCTATATACATTTCAGAAAAACAATGGGATATATAACCAACAATATGACTAACATCATCCAAAAATCATCCATAAATTGGGATATGATAATGATATGGAATGCAATTGGATATATAACCAATAATTTAAAAAAAGAAAAATGTGGTGGAGCCACATTAAAGATATGCTGGTCAATGGAGATCATCATCCCATTTCTATGGTTGAAAATAGTAAAAAAACACCAATAACTTGATGTATAACTAGCAATGATTATGCAACTAAAGAAATTTACTGGTAATTGACTTGGTACCCCTTAGTCGTCCCATCTTTGGGCATGTGTTTTACTATAACTATATAAAAAACTGATGGGATGTAGAGAATGTCACCCCCCCCAAAACAAGCATTCAGGAATGTTCAATTTACAACCAGTTTACGATTGGGAATTCCGTTTCTATCTCTTCTTGGGGGTTGCTACAATCAAACTGTGCAATGACAAGGCGTTGCTTGGTGGGAATTAACTAATGTGAATCAACTACATAATTGACTATGTAGAAATAGCAAAAGAAAGTATAACTTATTAATTCTAGTGGACATGTTATATACATAGAGTTCTCAGTGTTTGAATATGGAAGACCCCCCATATTTTCATATTTTGATTGGAGCCCCTTGGCGCATGTTTCAAGTCGTTTTTGGCCCATCACCGAAACGGGGTTGCAGGATTCTTGGGATCTCAAGAGGAGATTCAAAGCATGAGTCAGGCTTACAATGCTTGCGGTTTACCCTCTGGTAAACAGCCACATAACTATGGAAAATCACCATTTTTAATGGGAAAATCCACTATAAATTGCCATTTTCAATAGCTATGTCAAATTACCAGAGGGTAGCAAGAATCATCTTAGAGCAGTTGAGAACCAAAAATGACCAAAGTCAGCTGGAGGTCTGAAGGATTCATTTATGAATGTTGATCCATACTGGTATGGTCCGACAAAAAGACGCAAAAAATCGATGGTGAAAATCAACATGTTCCGTGATAAAAAAAAAAGGAGGTGTCCCCCATTGTTGGACAAAGTCACATCATATGAATCTGCATCATCCCACGTGATACCATTACATGTATATATATATATGTATATATATATATACATATATATATACATATATATATACATATATATTTTTTATGTGTATATATATATGTGTATTTATATATATATATCCTATCATTTAGCAGGGTTTCAAAGGCTTTCACAATAGAGCCCGTCTTGGACTGGCCTGCGCATACGCATACATAAACGGCTTCAAATACGCAAACAAAACGCATATTCCCGACATATCCAGAAATTGCG
>Ga0126342_10007136_pt1 | contig 19910 bp, 20 predicted proteins | sample Cyp1metagenome_FD_92528 | JGI IMG/M metagenome (GOLD analysis project Ga0126342, IMG submission 92528) | Coral microbial communities from Lord Howe Island, Old Settlement Bay, Australia - Cyphastrea 1 metagenome | ecosystem: Host-associated > Invertebrates > Cnidaria > Coral ... | reverse complement strand
CCTGGATTAATAAACCCCTAGGTTGTTTAATTGGGAGGGTACCATGTAAGTATTAGATTATGACTATTGGAGGAATACCCCCTAATTAATAAACCATGGTTTATTAATCCGGGGTTGACATTACTGCTGGTTTAATCATGGCTGGTTTAAGACCTGAGAATCCATGGAATGCCCATGGTATGACTAGCATGTCTTAGCCCGAAATAGCCAAAAATGCCGGTGAAACACCAATCAAGAATGGGTATTTCATTGTGTTTCACCAGCGAAAGGGGGGACTTCAGCAGAAAACTGTGAAATTTAAGCAATGTGGACATAATATATATATATAGATGTAGTTGAGGGGCAACAAATGCAGTTTGGCAGCAGGGAGCAGTTGCATGTGAAGCGGACTTCATAAGAAGATGTTCATGCCGAAGTAGTCTGAATCTGAATAGATCTGAATAGTGATTTAACACGCACACATACGTTCAGCATCCTTCAACCACCACTCCAATATGGGGACCTGCTTCAAATTTTGAGACCCGGGGACTCCCTGGGGCCCGCTGATGCTTGTTGCTGAAATGGCAAGATCATGTATCCATCTGTTAGGAGTCATAACTTGGCGGGCTTAGCTTCCGCAATCAAACATCGGGAGTAGTTACCAATCATACTTTAGGTTCAAAAAATCATGTTGTATCCCTTTTTTCTTGGTTCCAAAGTGGATTTCCATCAGCCGGGGTGTTACACCCCATTGGATTCAACATGATTCAGCTGGTTTTTCCTGGGAGAGTCCTCCCAGATCCGCAAGGCGCGCCCCCCCGCCTTCGATGCCGCCTTCCCCGCCATGCCGCGCCGGGGTCCGCCGACCACGGCGGACGAGTGCCGCCGCGTCGGCAACGATTTGTACCGCGCAGCGGCGGCCCTGGCGCAGAGCCACACGACGGATGTGGAGGGCATCACCTTTGGAGCTGAAGGTGGGATGGGGATGGAGTTGATAGGGAGATGAGTGGATGGATGGATGGATGGACAATATTTGATGTAAATGCTGTGTTTGACTTCTTAGTGAGGGTTTCGGAGAATGCGCAGGTACTGCAACTTGGCTAGACTTAATGTAGTGACAATGGAGATGTACTGTAACCTAAAGGAATTCTTACACCTTTTGGGTGTGAGATCTTAGTGTAGCAAAATTCGCTAGTGCAGCACCTCGCCAAGAATCGGGTATAGGTGTCCATCTTTCGGAGGCGAACTGGATGATTTTCCAAAATCACCTTGGTTTGATCTCCAATCTTTCATTAGCTCAGGGTCTCCCAGAACATTGGCCCAGATTCTTTCAAGTTGAAACACTGCCTCATGGTTGGTGACAGGTATGGACTGGGCCAAGCAAGTCATGGAAAAGTACCAAGCAGCCATTGACGTCTACACTAAAGGCACGGGGGGCAGACTGGCTTTGGAAATGGCAGGGACCATTCTGTCAGAGAGTTTTACCCTCTGGTAATTTAACATAGCTATTGAAAATCACCATTTTTAATGGGAAAATCCACTATAAATGGTCATTTTCAATAGCTATGTTAAATTACCAGAGGGTACATAAATTGTTTTAAAACAGGTTTTTCTGAAAGTAGTCCCCCCAAATTTGATGCTTGATTTCCCCCATTGAAATCAATTAAGTTGCCATTTCAGGGTATACCCCCATTCTCAGACAAACCCAAATGGCAATGACTATGATTAACCTCCTCAACTTACGTGGTGTAGAACAGTGAGCGTGAGCAAGTTGTTTGGTTGTTCGGTAGGCAAAGTGTTGAAACATTGCTGAGGGGATGGAATTGGACCTGTGGGTGTTGTGTCAGTTTCAGGCCTGGAGTGTGACTCTGTGATTGCTCTATGTGCTTCAAATTGCTCCAATCAACATTCTCCACCTGGCTCCCCAGTGTCTTTGCTTGTTTTTGTTATTTTTATTCGGAGGGCTATTTGTTTTTTTTTTTTCGTTTTGGGCATTTTTTTTGGATTCTGTTTCCCTGCTTCTTTGCTTTTCTGCTTCTCTCCTTTCTGCTTTTCCCTGCTTCTCTGCTTTTGTAGTTCTTTGCTTCTCTGCTTCTCCACTTTTCTGCTTCTCTGCTTCTTTGCTTCTTCGCTTCTCTGCATCGAACATGAGGTTCGAACTCGAAAATGCTGCAAATACCCTTGAAACGGTAGCTTCCAGCTCCAAAATGTTACAAATTCCACCAAATTGTTGCAAAATCTATGGTTAATAACATGTTCCAACTCCAACATATTGCAAAGACAGAGTTGAAATGGCAGTTTCCAGCTCCAAAATGCTGCAAATACCACGGAAACCAGGCAGAAAAGCAGATCAAAAAAAAAGCCCCAAACGGGAAAAAATAATTCCCAAACAATTCCGGACCCTTTTTTATTCATCCCTTAGATCAACTCGTTACTGCAACACTTTTTCAACAATCTTTTTGAAACTACCCTTTGTAAACCTTCTACCATTCATACCTGAGACAAACATGTTAAATCCAACAATATGTTTAAGCCGGGTGTAAACCTAATCAGATCTATAAATAAATATAATCCATGATTTCAGACACTGATTAGGGATATTCGCGTTTATTCCATATTTCTACAATATTTCCAATGCATCATCCACATTTCTAACGCATCATCCATGTCTCTTATCTGACTGCAACTCGGACTGCAGAATTCTGCCGTTCGAAACAGGCCTTGGCTATGCAGCAGATGATCATCGACTGCTGAACAACCGAGCGTTGTGCTATGCAGCCCTAAAGATGTGGCCCAAATGCAAGGACGCGTGATGTTGTAAAACATGGGGATGGCTCAATCCTACATGGCGCTGTCTGAAAATGGGGTAATTATAACTAACGGGAATTATGCCCGTGTATTAGCCATTTGGTGTACCCTATTCTAGATTTTTGATGTACCCTATTCTAGATTTGGGATAACTGTCTCCAAGTTGCATGGTTTATCATAATTGTCCTTTTGCAACGGATATTTTGGGGCTGGGCATCAAAACTTTCACATGTTTGCCCTATCATGTTTGCCTTTTTGGAAAGAGGCGGCTTTGCCTGGTAAAATCGTGCTTTTAAGGCGTTTGCAAACGGGCGTCGGCTCATAAGTCTTGAACTAGGTTCTTCGCTTTTAAGCTATCCTAGTTGCTGGCAATTCCAGCATTACTAATTGGCAGTACATAGTTCATCACCAGAGAATCCGATCCTGCATCAGCAAGCAGCAGATTTCTAGTGTTTTATTTCCAGAATTTCCATGTTTTATTTTTCTGATCTGCAATGGTCAAGTGGTTAGTCTAAATCAAAGAAAAGCTACTGGAAAGCAAACGCATTTTTTCCCCATCGTTTTGGAAAAAATGGCGTTTCCGTAAATGTCCGATCCAGTAAACCGGGGTTTCGCGTTTCGCAGGAAGATGCTTTCAGAGTCACCCGTCTGAAGCCGGACTTCAAAAAGGGCTGGTTTTTGCTGGCCAAGGCCCTCTGGAAGGACAGCGCTTGGGGGCTGCTTGGGGTGCTTGATCTGCACGGTGGCAATGGAAGGTGTTGGAACTGGAGGCTTTACCCTCTGGTTATGTCAACAGTTTGCGAACTTGAAAATGGCCATAGAAATAGTGGATTTACCCATAGCATGGTGATTTTACAGTTCGTTTCTTGTACACGTTTACCAGGCCGGGTAATGGGAAAATCATGGGAACATTTTTGGAACATTCTCTATATATATACATATATTATATTATATTATATTATATTATATTTATATTATATTATATTGTATTGTATTGTATTGTATTGTATCATATCATATCATATCATATGATATTGTATTGTATTGTATTATATTATATTATATTATATTATAAATGGAGGTCTAGAGCTGGGAAAACCACGTTTGATTTCCGCAATGGACCAAGTTTTGCGGCTGGTGAACATAGCGTTGTCAGTTTTTGGTCGCCTCATCTCCGTCCCAATGGTGAACTCCAGAATTTCCACAAGACGTTTTACGATTTTTTCCAGGATGTGGCTTGAAAATCCCATAGAAATCCCATAGAAATCTACTGGTTCTCCCATTTTTTTCATATTTTTTCCACCTTTTCCAAGGCCCAGCTGCCCAGCCCTCCATCTTTTGAGGAGGGTCACTTGGACGAGGCCAAGCTGGAGCTGGAATCTGCGGTGAAGCAGGTGGCAGATGCGGCGGATCTGCATGAGCTGCTGACGCTGGGCGAGTTGGAGGGAAAATCCAAGGGCAGCTTGGGGGATGGGAATCATCAATCCATTTTTCAAGGGGTTGATAATAATATAATATAATATAATATATAATATAATATAATATAATAACATATATATATAGTATATATACATTATATATGTATAATATATATATATATACTGGGGTGCGTTTAAGACAATCCAAGCATAAACATGTTTTTTCGTCAATTTTGGTAATGTGAAAAAATAGCCAGCTATGCACTATCATAGTTGTATATTCTGAACTTGATGTTTTCGGAGCCTCCACAAAAGGATTATCTGAATCTTGAACTGCTCCTAATTTGAGGGGTGGTCTATGCAGGGTGGGGTGCAAAGGTTGTGGGGGAAGTCCAGGGCTGGTGGCCAAATCCTGGCGCCCTGCAGCGGCCACAAAAACTATATTTTTCCCTGTTCCTGGGTGGGCCCAATAGGTGATAGGAACTACTGGCAGGGGGAAAGACCTTTGATACTGTAAGGGCTGCTGGACTGATGTAAGTGAAAATTCAAAAAATTACAAATCGGTCTAAATGCATTTAAGATAATCACGGATGTAAGGAGGGGGTCTGCAGAAACATCAGCCGGGAGCGCTCCGGAGTGATGTAAGGAGAGGGTATCTCAGATCCCCTCCTTACATCAGTGATTATCTTAAATGCACTTGTTCAAAATCACAAAAAAAAGCATTGATTTTCCCCCCTTTTTTACATGCCGCTTCCGTTGTTTGGGATCTAAGGCAAGCATCTAGGAATGGGTGTCAACCTGCGACATGGATCATGAAATCAACGGAAACTCATCAATGGTAGTTGGTTTTATATGACCACCTGGGTGACGACCGAACATCCCAAGTTCAATGGGTCACCAAGGGGTCACAGATGAAAAATCGTCACATCATGTTCAATGGGTCACCCAAAAATGCCTAGTTGTATGGCCATGCAGCATGCACCCCTAGCTAGCCAAAAGACGAATGGGTCCATCGTCGGAGTTGGGCTGCCATTGGAAAATCACCACAAGGTGTCAATGGGTGATTCCCTAAGAAAACATGCAATTTCCCAACCGAAAAATGGTGGAATCTCATAGTTACCCCAATTGGTCCAATGTGGAATCAAAACAAATGTCAATCTCCCTGAACACCAGGGTGAGCATTCTAGATATTACTCAGATTAAACTTGGTGAAAACCACACACGAAATATTTGGCTATCTTAGATGCAGGCCAGTATATATATATTTATTTAACATTATATTATATATATGATATATCATATATATATATCATTAGAAGAATTACTGAGCAAAGCATATACAATCTTTTGACGCATCAAAGATATTGATATGGTTTCATGGTTAAAGAATAGTTTCACAAAGCCTAGTTGACTATATAGGCAAGTGTTTGGGAGTTGATCATGATTTATGTCTTCCTTGGCCATATTTATTGGGATGCAGTTATATTGGGGAATATTCATATAGTATAATATTATTTGCTAGTGATATACTGGGATAGAAAGCCACAAATATTATGAGTATACAATGTATATATATATATATACATGGCCCAGCGTCTGGTGGTCCCCCCTCCCCCCGAGATGGTGATGGTCCCTATATGTATATGTAACATGTAAGTTAACTATATATATATATATATGTAAGTAGTGGGTATATATATATATATATCTATGTGTACATGTGTGTGTATACGTATGTAGTATGTATATGTGCGCACGTATACAGTATATATATATGTGAACACGAGACACTGGACCACACACACACACACATATATATATATGTTCAAAAACGAGGCAGTATACCCCAAAATGCACATCTCAGTGTGGACAATGATAGTATGTAAAATGTAAACCATAGGAGTCTGGGATGCCTGATTTTGAGACAACCCTGTGGACAACCCTGTGCGAAAGCAAAACCTGCATGGCGGAATCAGATGAGCAGAGTAGTGTCCAATTGTGTAAAGCCGCATCAACAAGTAGACAGGAAGGCAACTTGGTTTCATGATGTTTATTCAACATTTCGCAAATTTGCAAGTTTTAGTACTAATCCCTTCCCCCTAATACTAAATTTAAATCCCTACTCGTAATATAAACAAGTTTTTTTTCTATTTCAAAATCGATTAGATTTTCTTCAAAATCTGATTAAAATATTGTCAAAAAATTGGATTTCGAAACTTCCCCCTTATACTAAATTTAAAACCCTAATATAAAAAAGTTCTTTTCTATTTCAAAATCGATTAGATTTCCTTTTAAAATCTAATCAACATATTGCCAAAAATTGGATTTTGAAGCTTCACCCTGATATTAAATTGAGCACCTTAATATATATTTTTTTTCGACCTTAAAAAACGGACCCTAATGAAAAACACCCCGGGGTTGACTAGTTTATATTATTAGGGGGTGAAACCCTGAAATGGTAGCTTCATTTTTAATTTGTTATCTAAAGGGGATCAATTAAAAATCAAACTGGCCAACCTCAAATTGTCCAAAATTGGAGACAGACTTTATAGTTTTTATTATTTGGGAGGGGGTTTAGTAATAGGAAGGGATTATCTCTCTCTCTCTCTTATATATATATATATATCAATCATCCCTCTATATAATCTATAGATCTAAATATATATATATATAATCCCTCCCTATTATTGTGATATATCTAAGAATATATATCTATGTGATCCCTATATATCTTCTTTTCGTTGTGGTGCGAACAGCGAGGATTGAGATTCAGCACGCGCTGAACGAGTCGACTGCAGGCTCCCGATGGACGATTCATGGATAGGTGACCTACATGACGTGACGTTTTAAACGATAAGTTCATAACGTTAAATGTTGAACTAATTATTGTAACTATATTACTATACATTAGGATAACTATATTCATAGAATCTAACATAGGATAAGAGTTATTAGTAATAATTAATATGTATAACTATAACCAAACTATAACTAAACTATAGATATATGAAAAACGGGTGTATTATATATTGATTAATATTATATTAGTATTAGCATAAGCCAGTTATGTGGACATGTAACCCATGGATTGCCACAAGACACCGGACAAAAACACGGCAAAAACCAGCGTGTTTTTTTTTTTTAGCAACAAAGAAAACACGTGGTATTTCTAGGAATGTGTAGGAATTTCTAGGGTTTTATGGGGAATATAACTAATTATAAGCTATAACTACTATAGCTCTATATGTATATATATATATATATATTGGGAAGAAACTTAATCAGCTAACAATTTGTTGGACTATAATGGGATAATAATGATATTCCATTTATGGTTAATGATGGCATAACTGGGATAATCATATTAATAGATGGCTGGTAATGATTAATGATGATCTGGCTGGGTGATAGACCGGGGGGCCTCACCTTGTAAAACGATCTCCCTTTGAACCGGTCTCTGAAAACCAACACATTTCCCCCCCAAGATAGAAACATGTATATAGAACTGTGATTTCTCCTTCTGTGTTGATGGTCATATACATATATCTCTGGTTAACCATAGGAAAACCATAGGAAAATGATGGAAAATTGTGATTTAATGATGATTAATCCATGATTAATGGTGATTAATGGTGATTTACCCTCTGGTTATGACTAACATAGCCATGGTATAGATGGCCCATTTAAATAGATGGTTTAAATGGGTGGATTTTCCATGGCAAACTGTGAATGTCATAACCAGATCCAACTCACAATGGACCGATGGAATTTCCGACATATCCCAGTGAATCGCGACACCAGAAAACACGGGGAATCGCTACAATTTGGAGTATGGTGATCATCCAAATTGACCAACATGATTCCAGAACATGTTACCCTCTGGTAAACTAACGTAACTATGGAAAATCACCATTTTTAATGGGTAAATCCACTATTTCAATGGCCATTTTCAATAGCAAACCGTTAGTCATTACCAGAGGGTAGTCAAAGATCTTCACCATTTTCCGAGCCCCAAAAAATTGGTTGATCATTTTCCAAGTCTCTGAGACTTTGGTGATTGAAATTTTAAGAAGTTAGAGAGTTTGGTTACTGGGTTACTGGAGTATCATACTTTATACAATCTATAGATATCTATACTATATTACTCTATATTTCCAGTAGGTGACTTTAACAACAGTGAGACTTTGGTGATCATCCAAATACGCCAACCATGGTATTACCCTCTGGTTATGACTAACAGTTTGCCATGGTTAAGCCATGGCCCTAATCGAAATAGATGATTTTCTCAGCGAACTAAGCCTCCAGGGATTTTCCATGGCGAACTGTTAGTCATAACCAGATGGTATAATTCTTGTAACGGAGATGTTTCGCAAAGTTTTTAGAGGTACATAAGGAGGGTCTCAATGTGTTTAGTGATCCTCGAGTTGTACCGGTGGCAGTTGCATATGCCTAGGCCATTTGCCAGCTATCTCCTTGCGCCGGCAGAGCATGAGTAGCACCTTGGCACCCTGAGCACGGCAGAGACAGAGCTTGTCCGGTGATGATGTGTAACTGGAACATTTATATGTATAACTATATATATACACATACAACGGTTTCAATCATAGTATCATAGATTTATGTTTACCTCTGTGATGATGATGATGATGATGATGATGATGATGATGGGGATGATGATTATTTCAATCCAAATTCTGAGTTTAATGCTGCAACTTCTGATGACCAGATCAATGCAGTTGATGGCTTCATTTGATTTCATTTGGGTCTTTGTGAAAATTTGAGAGCTCTGACGCCCGAAAAATCACCAACATTAGTTTTATTCCTCATGTTTCAAGATTCATCAATAAATAATAGATTGTTCAATACATTTCCATATGTTTCACCATCCATTTTGTGGTCGGAACATTTTGAGAAACCAAAATCACTGCAAAGAAGAAACACACGCTATGTTAGCTATATTGCTTTATCTTTATTCAATCTAATCAAGCTTCTTTGATGGTCAAATTATATTGCCATTTCGGTGAATTTCCCATCACTTAATAGTGACAAGGTCATAACTCATAGCGGCTACTGTATATGTTACTACTACATTAATAATTGTCAATTACTAGTGATAATAGTTTTTTTGTAATATTGATATAGCCATTCAACCACTGAACCACCATATACAGTTTATAATATAGTTGGTCGTATTAACCATTCAACCAGTCAAGGGGGTAAATACATCAATACTACTAACAATATTATTATACTTTTGCCAACCATTGTTATTATACAACCATTATGAATATAGTAGTATATATGAAATATACTATGGATAGTTACATTGATATAGCTAGTATATTATACAATGATCACATTAACCATTCAGCCATTGGTACATTAAGACCATTGGTATATTACCACATACTATATTATAATATTGTATATACTATACATTAACAACGGTGACTTCAAAGTGGGCCCCCCCTAGATAGCTAAGTTGGTTTATAACTCCAATACCGATGGTTTCTGGTAATGCTTTGAAACCAACTTAGTTACAAGCTCCCATTCAAATTCACCATTCAATGGGGTATCAACCGCAATCATTCGCCCATTCGAAGAACCTCCCAGGAAGCGTCTCCCCCGTGGCCACGCCCCCCGCCGCCGCCGCGGCACGCCCGGTGCAGCCGCCGCCGTCGCTGCGGCGCCCCATGCCACCGCGGCGCAGCCCCACGCCGCCGTCGCCGCCCGCGGTGCCCGGCCACGGCCACGGCGGCCACGGCGGCCACGGTGGCCATGGCGGCCACGGCGGCCACGGGTTGGGACACTCCCAAAGTTTCCAAGGGTTAGGTGAAAGGCGGGAGAAAACATGGGACATCATGGGACATTTTTTAGATATTTCTGTGAGTTATGTGTAGATTTTATTTGGATGACAACAGGGAAGTTTCATGAGTTTTATCTGCAGATTATACATCTGATTAATTAATGATGATTATAGGTCTTTAGCTGCACAAAATTGTCGTGTTTCTAGTTTCTGGACATTCGAAAGTGACTGAAGGATAACGACAGTTGGTTTTGTGAAGGATTTGTACCTCTCCTTGTGAAGCTTGGCTGGATGAACCTGAGTCCATGGCCCACCAGGGCCCGACAGATGGGAGGCTTGAACCTGAAACATGTTGTGTTTCAAATCCGAACAAATGGCTAACATCATTTCCAGATCATTCAATGTCAGCCCGGGATTAACAATCCATGGTCTATTAATTGGGGTGGTACTCCCCAATAGTCAGAATATGATACTTAAATGGTACCCCCCAATGTCCAAGAGTGCTGGGTGCCACGGAATCTTTCGCGCAGGCAGGGCTCGCTGGATGCATTGTCGGCGCTGTCTGCGACGCGGCGGTGTAAGAGCAACTGGCGATTCCCAAGGAGCTTCGAGACCCCAGTGCCAGTGGTAGACCTCACCTGGCATGGTGGAATCCAATGTGGATGATGATCAATTTGATGAATGATAATTAACTGGCATTTGATAACTGACATTAACTGACAGTTACGAAAAAATACTTTATGATGGATTTTAGATGATGATAAATCCTAGTGATTGATGTTTTCAACGGGAATTCATCCGTCCCATTTTTTTTTCTGATTTGGGAGTTTGGGAACTAAGGACGACCTTTTTTTCAGCCGCACATTTTTTGGATTCTATGGGTCAAAAGTGGATGTTTGAAGCAAAATCAGCAAAGGAAGAGGGTGAAGATGAACATACCCTCTGGTAAACTAAGATAGCTGTTGAAGCCATGGCTCATTGAGTTCGTTGATTTACCCATTAATAGCATGGTGATTTTCCATAGCGCAAACTGTTAGTTTGCCAGAGGGTAGATGAGGTAGTATACGCATGGCAATGCGCTTCGCGGCTTCAAATTGACTGTTGATCTATGAGCTGTTTTGTGGTCCAAAAATTGAATGATGCTCCCCACCCCAGGTGACTATGGATTGAAGCCAGCCAGTACCCCCCCAAAAAAGTGATGGTTTTCCATTCACCCTTGAGACCAACCGGGAGTTTATTCATCCGGGTGAGCATTACATGATTTACATGGTAATCCCATTCCCCAAGAATTCCTTAATATTGAATTCCTTCAAATGAGCTAGCAAAAATCAATAGATCCAATACAGAACAAGGGCTTCTGGAGGTGATTTCTTCCTATTCAATCCCCGTTGAATCGAATTAATTCCCCTATCACCCCCCATTCAATTCCATCAAGTCCCATTGAACACCCATTCAATATACCCAAAAATCTACTTTTCGTAACTCCCAAAAAGCCAAAAACAGGTTCAATGTTCCACCATTGAAGCTGGAATTGATATGAATTTAAAAGAGAATCCTGTTTTTCCTATGAATCCAACCAAAAAAAATCCCCAATTTTTCCATGAATTTTCCCATGTTCATCCCGGTTGAAACAGTCGAAACTGCATCGAAACCATTTCCAGGACAGGCCTGGAGAACAGCATGGGAGGTCTTGAAGGCACGGCACGCTTTGGTGAAAGCACCGCTGCGACTTGGCCGGCACCGGGGGCACAGGGGGTCACCGTGACGTGGAACTTGGGACACCTTAGGAGTCTCTGAAAAATAGGGTGTATATATATATATAATATATATATATATATATATTATCTGGCGGGTGGTTTGGAACATTGGTTTAGTATGGGATAATGATGGTTAATGAGATGGTTAATAATGGTTAATAATCACTGGTTGGTGGTTTGGAACATGATTTTTTTGGTTTTTCCATATATTGGGAATAATCATCCCAACTGACTTTTATTTTTCAGAGGGGTTGAAACCCCAACCAGTGATATAATTACATAAATTATGTATATACATGTATATAGCATCCCTCAAACTAACATAGACTCAGACCCGGAAATCATGAGCGGTTTAGAAGCGGGTCGTTCTCCAAGCCCCTCCTTGGCAGGCTCTAAGTCTATGGTAACTGAAGGGATGATACCTTCAAACATCATTTGTTTAAGGGAGCATAATGATTCATCAGTGTGTTTTTGGGGACAGTATTTTCAGTCAAGCCCATATGAAAACCATGCAAATATTAGGCATCAAACCATAGATAAATCATGATAAATCAGCAATATTTAGAGTGAAGCAGAGAAAATTGGATTTTCGATCAGTGTGTGTGGTGTTTTTCCAGGGGATAGCAAGAGAAATATCAGATTTGCAGTAGAATTTAATCATCAAACAATTAAGTTTAACCATCAATTACTTGGGATTTAGCGAGAACAAAATGCGTGATTCAACCCGCTGAGATAGTGGTGATTCAACCGACAAACATGGAGGACTTGAAACCAGCAAACATCAGGAACACACCATTACCCTCTGGTAAACTAACATAGCTATGGGAAATCACCATTTTTAATGGGAAAATCCACTATTAATGGTCATTTTCAATAGCTATGTTAAATTACCAGAGGGTAAACATCAAACCTATGAATGAGTTGACTTGAGAATGTATCCTTGCAGAGATCCTTATCATGGATGCAGTTGTTGGGTGATACGGTGATACCCTTAACCAAGGGCTCATGTATCAGTTAAATGCTGTTACAATAATATCTTCTGTTCATAACTGGTTGGTGGTTTGGAATATTTTTTATTTTTCCATCTATTGGGAATTTCATCATCTCAACTGACGAACTCCATCATTTTTCAGAGGGGTAGGTCAACCACCAACCAGATAATATTACAAGGACACACGCCTTGATTTAGCATGGCATCCATGGGGTCCTTGCCTGCCTTGAGAAGCCGAAAGTCAATGGTTCCCAAAGGTGAAAGATCCCCATCAACATTCATAGAATGCCGCTGAAATCATACTATTTGGATAGAAACACCTCTTGTCATCACATTCTCATTGTCTACACTCAAGGTTTCAAGTAGAACCTCAAACGTTGGAAACAAAAGAGATGATCTCTACATTGCCAATTGCCTCTATTGGACTCCATGCTAGATTTATTGGCAGTATCCCCAGCATCTTTGGATTCTACTTGAACGTTTGCATTCCAGGGAAAGGCGTAAGCAAAGTCAGTAAAAAGCGGCCAAGATCAGCACTACGGCGGCCGAACGGACTTCGTTCGTCATTTGATCAGAGCTTTTAGCATTTTGCTGCAGTTCGAAAAGGGAGGACAAGCACAACGGATGCCATATACTCGAAAGTATACTTCGCGCCTGGCTGCGGGAAGCAGGGCAGCTCCCAGTCGCTAAGTTTGACTCATGTTGCAATGATACAAGGTAGCTCAATGATATATTTTTTGGGTTGGAAACCCTTGGGTCCGGCACATCCTTTGGAAGTGCGCGGCGCTGATGCTTCAGGACTTCGGAGAGAAGTTGAAGTATTTGAGCCGCACAGGAAGTTGGGGGACCCAAGTGGTGTGAAGCGCAGAGCGTTGTCCAGCCCTGACCATGGCCATGGAGGCCATGGTTTGTTATAACGCTTTTGCAATCACAAAGAAAACGGCCACGGCCATTTATATAAACATTATGAGTATCGGCCCCACTTTGGAACTCTGGAGGATTCTGGAATACTTGAAGCTTTTGCTGACCAAGCGAAGACCCAGAAAATCGCCCAAACATATTTGTACCATTATTGTTTATTTTCCCATAAAAGGGGATGGTCATTTCATGTCATTTCCCTATTTTTGGAAGTTTCATCGTACTTATCATACTATGAAATCTGCAGATTCCTATCCATGTTGGTGGCATTCATATGCTTGCGGGGCGCAGTTGAGGTTATGAATGGCTTTAGGACCATGATTTTTGTTGGGGTTCCATATCCCACCTTCCGGGGTTTAAAATCTTATAGTTTTACAAGGTGAAGGTTGCCAGTTTTAAGTTGATTTGTAGCCCCATTTAGCTATGTACATATAATATAGATATTTTCCCCATAAACCGTCATGAGCCAAATTGGCTATTTAGGGGGGTCCCACCTTCCATGAAAATGACCAAACTGGTCAGCGCACCTGTGGTGACGGGTTGGGCCAGGTGGCGTTTTTGGAAAGAAAGAGGCGAAGACCCTTTGGGTTTGGGCCTCGGAAAAAATTGCCGGTGGTTTTCTGGGGGATTTCATGGGGATATCGGATATAGAATCAACAAAGATAAACCAACATTGGTATGTAATATTAGGGATGGCTCCTTCTCGGGACTACCAAACTATCATAGTTGAACCATGCTATATCCCTATTGCGAGTGAAACAATGGAATTCGCCATCCCCAAATTTACCATTTATATGGGTGGCAACCATCAATCCATATGGGTGGTTTATTGTTGTTTTACTAACGTTCGACATCATTAAACCAACACAGTAAATACGATGTTTTTTGTTTAAAACATTTTTTTTAAACTGAGGTTTCTTGCAAGCTTGGTTGGTCCGGCGGCAACCCTTTCGCACAAAATGATGTTTGAGTGTCCAAACCTGTGGGTTTCTTCGAGTTTGGTTGGTCCTGGTAAAGGGTCTGCGTGTACAAGTGCTTGTGTGTAATTTTTGTGTGTGTGTAAAAACGTCTGCGTTTAAAGCGTTTGTGTGCAAAAACGACTGTGTGTAAAAGTGTTTGTGTGTAAAAGGGTTGTGTGTACAAGTGTTTGTGTGTAAAAAAATTGTGTGTAAAAACGTTTGCGTGTAAATGTGTTTGTAGATGCGTGTAAACTTGTTTGTGTATAAAAGTCTTTGCGTGTAACAGTGTTTGTGCGTAAAAGGGATTGTGTGTAAAAGTGTTGGTGCGGTAAAAAATCTGTGCGTAAAACCCAGTTGTGTGTGAGGCATGTTTGATCATGTTTGTATGTATGTATGTAAAAATGTATGTCTCAATTTTTCTTCCTGTGTCTCCTTTGTTTCATTTTTTTCTCCTTCAATTTCTTCATATGTACCTACTTTTCACAACATGTCTGCACCATGTGTCTTGATTTTAGGCAACATCGTATGTCGTATATTTTTATTTTATATTTCATGTTATAAGATCTTCATACTTATACCTCTCACTATGCTCCTGTACACTCTCGAGCCATCCGTCGTCTAGTTGAAGTGGTAAATTTTGGCATTTCACATCATTTGTCCCATCAAACATTAAAACAAACACCAAAAAAATCTTTATAAAATCCGTAAAAACACCATAAAATCCTTATAAAATTACCATAAATAAATCTTTATAAAATCCGTATAAACACTATAAAATCCTTATAAAATCCCTAAAAAACACCCATAACATCTCCATAAAATCCACATCAAACCTCCAAGCTCCGCATTGCGGTGGACCTCAGGACTTGGCTCAGCGTGCTGCATTGGCAGCACAGGAGACCCTGAGGCATGGAAGCTTTCGGAAACCACCGGTTTTTTTGGGGGCTATAAAAGTGGATTTTACCATAACAGTCACCAAAATTTGGAAATTTCAGTGGTACTCTGGGATGGTTTTACCCATAATTTGTTTGATTTATGTTCGATCTTTGTGGTTCGTGTTTGATTTTTTTAGAATTTGTGATTTTACACTTGTTGAACCGTTTATATAGAAACTCGTCCGTTTCGGTGATGTTAGCTGTAAGGGATGTATTTACCAGTAAGAGTGAACGTGTTGGAGGTCAACATTGAACCAACTGCATTTTGTATGGTTCTTGCCTCCCAAGACTGTTTTCACGGTGGGGATAGCTTGACCCCGTTGGACACCAGACGGCAGGTGAACTCCGCCACGGCCACGCACAGATTTTTTTTGCGCCCAGCGTTTGCACAGGAATTTGAGGCCCAAGACGATTGGGTGCAGCTTCTATGAATGGAACTTGGGAGGCCTTTTTCTTGCACTATCAGTGAACTATCGTTGTTGAAGGTTTCAACGTATTTGTCAACTTTTTAGAGGATGGTTTTCTAACATGTTATAAATGACCTTCATATTCTTGGCATGACTCAAACAAATTACATATACCTATATACCATTGCATCCCATGTTAAATGGCTGCATCCAACCACCTCACTGCATAAAAACATATGGAAAGTGCATGGTCCAGTGGGGCCCCGATCGGGCCCGATCGTCCTCTCCCAAGGAGTTGGGGGTCGCCGATCTTGCTGGTTGCCCTGCTGGAACTGGTTTAAGGGGAGGTTGAGTCATCAAATGTAGCTGAGAGTGTAACTTTTCATTGAGCAATGCAATCAGATCTGTTCATCTGCAGTGGTTCTGACCATTTATCAGGAATGATGTCTAGTGCTATCATCAGCAGTGGTTTCTTTAAGATTCTTTAACCACCACCCTGATTTTACTCATGCATCATGATACTTCCAGTAGCCTTCTTTCAGACTTTCCCTTTGAGTCACCGTTGAAAACGGCTGATTTACATTTTGAATGACCCGGGCCGGGGTTCGGTGGACTTGACTACGGCACAGAAGGGTCCTTCCACCTGCGGGTTCCAAGTCGACGCTTTGGTTGGCTTACAACTTTTGAAGACAATAAAAAAGCAGAGCTGGGTGGTGTTTTGCCCTTTGGATGTCATTTTGTTTGGCTCAGATGGGATGCACATCCCACGAGGCAAGCTCAGCTGTCAAGGAGGTTGGGATGGTCACGATTTATCGCTTGCCCCGAGTACATCGGCTTCAGCGACCGACAGCGAAATGGACCCAAGAAGCTCTCAGATGTCAGGTCGAGGATTGTCGCGGTTTTTGGAGATGTTGGAAACGAACAGAACTGAGAAAGGGCAATATAACAAAATCATATCTGGCTGGTTGGTGGTTTGGAACATGAATGTTATTTTTCCATGTATTGGGAATTTCATCATCCCAACTGACGAACTCATATTTTTCAGAGGGGTAGGTCAACCACCAACCAGCTGGGTTTGTTTGAAACAGGCTACCCGGCTACCCCTAAATTTGATGGTTAAGGACCTCGTTTCCCCATTCAAATGGCCACAACTGGGGGGTAGGGGCCCCATTTTACTTGCTTTGATTCGGTGCTTCGGGGTACGCGCCATGGCGGTAGATGAGGTGCGTTCTGCTTGGGGGGCTTGTGATGTCAGCCCGAACGAACCTGTGGCTTTCATGGGATGAGGATGAATCATATCTGTGGGATAACAACTAACCAAGAACATATGAAAAAATTGGGTGTGTGCTTTAAAAAGGTGGAGTTTCCTCAATTTGATGGTCATTGATTTTGATGAAACTTATCCATTGGATTTGGTTTCGGTACATGCTACAAGGAAAATGCTCGTGATGCAATTACTGTAAATATCTGACATCAAGATCATCAAGTCGTGGAGCTTTTGGATTTTGGCGACAACAGTTGGAAGTAGTTCTCACACAAGGACTTAGCACTGTTTGTATTGCTGGTCCAGCAATACAAACTGTGGTATATCTGTATGGAATTTCTGTTGATTGGTTCATGTCCCTCTCATAGTACCCTACTGTATGCACAAAGATCTTGGTTCCATGGCAACGCTGAGCTGAGATGTACACGAAAAACTTGTCTCGAGATCTTCTGGTAATAGTTTAACATAGTTTAACCATGGAGAAAGCCATAAAACCCACCATTTTTAATAGGTAAATCCATGTAAATCATCTAAACTCATGGGCCATTTTCCATGCCCCGTGCGTTTACCGTGCCGGTGCATCAGGTCGATGAGTTGGTTCAGGTGGGGTCAGGGTGAATGGATCAACACGGATTGATTTCACAGATTGTTTTCAGGAAACCTATGGAAACCCTGAGTTTTATCCCCAAACCTTGGGGGTTCCTGAAAATGTTCCCAAGCAATTCTAGGAATGTATGAGTCGCACTGAAGTCACAGGCTGGAGCCCACAAAAACATTTATTTTTTCAAAAAATCATCATTTTGGCTATCATCAAAATCATCTCAAAGTCTTCGGCTGCTTGGACAGCTGTTTTTGTGTATTCATGTGGATCATCATTGAAATTTTCACCAAAAGACCACGGTCGCCCGGATCCTCGGACATGGAGAAGAGCCTCCAGAGCTGCTGCGGCCCTTTTTGGGAGCTGGAAAAATTGTCAAATTGCGTTAAATCAGGCAAAAACCAGAAATTGTTGCAAAAAAAACTCGATTTCCTTTCTTTTTTCGATGTATTTTCAATTTGTTTTCGTTTGTTCGTTTTTTCCGATCGTTTTTTTCGTTTTTGCTTTTGATTCTTGTCGGTTTTTCTCGCTTTTGAATCCAATTTGACAAAATCCCAAAATTGCAAACAACCTCAATTTTTTCTGTGTGTTTTTGTGTTTTTTTTTGTTTTGTTTATTTTCGTTTTTTTTCGAACGATTTTCGAACCGAAAAAACATTTTCAATTTATTCTCGAATCCCAAACAATTTTCAATTTATTTTCGAATTAAGAAAGAATTTTTGAATTATTTTCGAACCTGAAACACATTTTGATTTTGTTTTCGCCATTACCGGTGCGATTGCCAGTGATCTTCGCGACCCTGGCAAGATTTGTTGCAACAAGCTAAAGAGGCATGTTTTGGGAACATTCCGTGACGATGGAAAACTAACCTCATACGGTTTCGACAAACTAGGTGATGATTTTGTGATGTTTTGGGTGATGATGAAAATTATAATAAATTGAAAAAGAACATATTTTTGGATTTCCAATGTGTGGCTAGCTGAAATTGCAATAAAACTACTGTATGTATTAATCATCATTATTCATTTTGCGGATGGCTTCAGTGAAATGCTTCGGACTGTGATCTTTATGCCAGGAGATGTCGCAACATCCTGCCAGCAAATCCGTACCAAACAGTTCCGTGGCTAGAGCTGGGTGAAACACCTGGGTTTCAGGTGTTAGCTGTTGGGGTGATTTTTGATAATTGCCTGGACCATTTGAAGGATTGTTGGATGCTGTTTGGAGATTTCTGGTGATTTTTGGAGATGTTGAATGATTTTTAGATTATTGTTGGGGATTTATGTTCTTTTTTCTTGCTGATTTGCCGGGGTTTTGTTTTTTTTTGATGTTTTTTTCTTGGTTTTGGGGACGGTTTCTTTGCCTATAGGAATTATTCATACTAGATGATCCTGCCAAAAATCGAAGTTCAAGCAAGTTGGGCATCGAAGACGTGGGGAATTCCAGAAAGATAGGGCCTGGATTTTGGTGCCATCCCCATCGGCCAAGGTCATGAAACAGCTTCTCTTCGGGATCTGTCAGATACGCCCGGGCCCCTGGAGCCCCTGGATTCTGCGAGGCCCAAGGATTCTGCAAGGCCCAGGTGACCCCAAAATTGGTGGATAGGAGGGGGAAATGGGGAAGGGCTGTGTCACTCACTTGCTTCATATGTTTAGTACGGATGGTTCCAATCAAACTCAGAAGCTTTATCAACCAGATTTGGGATGATTTGGGATACAGGTCGATTCCCAATATGGATGGTATAGGAATCACCGCATCGTACCCACTTACCCACTGGTTTCTGCGCTTGCAATGCCTGTTATGGTGACGAGTGTTCATTTGTCATAGAAGAGGTTGAAATATCAGCGGTTTCTGATTAAAGGTGCTGTCCATCGGACCGTCTATGGTGGAATTTGGCGGACGGAAGTTTGGTTTGAACGTTGACTGGTTGGTGGTTTCAAAGATTGTTTATTTTAAGGTTCTGGGCTCAGACCACCTAACAGTTGGTGAACCTTATTCTTACGGAGAGTCTGAGTGTTTCGTGTACCCGATTTGCCATGATGACATTGGGAGAAGCTGGTCATTCGATTCAATG
>Ga0126342_10007135_pt1 | contig 19911 bp, 14 predicted proteins | sample Cyp1metagenome_FD_92528 | JGI IMG/M metagenome (GOLD analysis project Ga0126342, IMG submission 92528) | Coral microbial communities from Lord Howe Island, Old Settlement Bay, Australia - Cyphastrea 1 metagenome | ecosystem: Host-associated > Invertebrates > Cnidaria > Coral ... | reverse complement strand
GGAGTGGAGTGGAGTGGAGTGGAGTGGAGTGGAGTGGAGTGGAGTGGAGTGGAGTGGAGTGGAGTGGAGTGGAGGGAGTGAGGGAGTGAGTGAGTGCCGCCCGTGCCACGCAAAAGCCACCGGCAGAGCAGCGGAGACCAAGGGACGCCAGGGCGTACATCCGACCCCTTGCAGAGCACCAAGTGCTGCGCCTCCCACGCAAAACCCACCGACAAAGCAGCGGACACCGGGAGACCAAGGGACGCCAGGGCGTACATCCGACCCCTTGCAGAGCACCAAGTGCCGCGCCTGCCACGCAAAAGCCACCGGCAGAGCAGCGGAGACCAAGCAAAGCCAGGGCGTACATCGGACCCCTTGCAGAGCACCAAGTGCCGCGCCTGCCACGCAAGAGCCAGCGGAGAGCCAGGGCGTACATCGGACCCCTTGCAGAGCACCAAGTGCTGCGCCTGCCACGCAAAAGCCACCGGCAGAGCAGCGGAGACCAAGGGACGCCAGAGCGTACATTGGACCCCTTGCAGAGCACCAACTGCTGCCCCTGCCACGCCAAAGCCAGCGGCAGAGCACCGGAGACCAAGGGACGCCAGGGCGTACATCGGACCCCTTGCCAGTGCACATTGTCCCACGCCTGCCACGCAAAAGCCAGCGGCAGAGCACCGGAGACCAAGGGACGCCAGGGCGTACATCGGACCCCTTGCAGAGCACCAAGTGCTGCGCCTGCCACGCCAAAGCCAGCGGCAGAGCACCGGAGACCAAGGGACGCCAGGGCGTACATCGGACCCCTTGCCATGCACATTGTCCCACGCCTGCCACGCAAAAGCCACCGACAGACCAACGGAGACCAAGGGACGCCAGGGCGTACATCCGACCCCTTGCGGAGCACCAAGTGCCGCGCCTGCCACGCAAGAGCCAGCAGAGACCATGCAAGGGACGCCAGGGCGTACATCGGACCCCTTGCAGAGCACCAAGTGCTGCGCCTGCCACGCAAAAGCCACCGGCAGAGCACCGGAGACCAAGGGACGCCAGGGCGTAGATCGGACCCCTTGACAGTGCACATTGTCCCACGCCTGCCACGCAAAAGCCACGGGTAAAAAAAAACAGCAATTTGGGGTGTATATTTGGTGGGATATTGTGAGATCTTGGCAAATTGATGATTCAGTCACAAAAAATGGGATTAAACATAATCAAGACAATCATAATTCGGATAGAATGGGGGTAGAATGGGGTTATAATGATGGTAATGTTATGCAATTTTTAATGATGGAAACGATGATTTTAACCAGGAGATGGACCGGGGTTATCAATTTTTTGATAGATTTAAATACACCCAATATACTTTGGTTCAAGGTTTGTAGGCTGTACGTTGCTGTATTAGCTCATCACTCACACCACGCAGACCTGGTCTTGGTTTCTTGGACGATTTATGGGACCAACAGTGTCGTCAGCATCTCTTGTCAGCACTTCCGGGCTTCGCGGAAAGACATTCCGTTGCAGTTCAAGCGCAGATTTTTGAGGGTCAAACAGTGGGAGTGTCCCAAAAACTGCCAGCTGCATGCAATTTTCCCATGGTTTTGACGTTGAGTGGGCAGATCCTCAAGCACAGTTGCACCAGCTCTGGAGCTGCGGGCACCCAGTTTCTTTCAACATGCTATAGCCACAATACTGAAGAATACCTATTAAGCAATACCTATTAAGCAATGTGAAATGCACAATGTGCGTTTTACACCTGTTCTGCTCCATGTCATGTGCTTTCTTTTTTGCAGCAACCCAAATCCAGTTGTCATGTTAAACCCACCTATTATGGAGGTCAATCCCATTTCGGTCAATGTACTGTGACTATCATATCATCCTATTGACTGGCGCACCCAAATTCGACCCCTATGGAAAAAATATGTCACCCTGTTTTTTTTAATACTTCAGGGTGCAGTTCCAATTCACAAAAGCGTGTCGCACCAGGTATCCCACATCAAAGCCGGCTGCGATATACTGCGGTGGTGAAAAAACCCATCGAAAATGAAAATGCCCAAGTTTCGTAGCCCATGTCCGTCATGATCCCCGATAAGATGTCCAAGGCCGGGATTTGCGGCTCCTCTGAGAAACTGCAGCAAGGTATAACTGGATCTCATGGTCCCATGGCTTTCAAACCATGTTTTACAAACTTCTAAAAAAACCCTGTTTGATGTGATTTTTCCTCTTGATCATCTCCTTTTTCTTCATTCGTAAATCCCCAAATATCATCATCTACCAAGCTGGATGATGGTTATAAATGATGATTTATCCCCATGAAAGTTGTTTTATACGCATACACCATAGTATTCACCCAGTTATAAAATAAAGTCCGATAAATAATACCACTGATGGTGTTTGTTCCTAATAATTTGCAGTAATACATAATGCATATTAACACTATATTAATAATCAATAAACAATAATATATAATCAATCATGACTACTATCATTGTTGGATTTGCTTGAGGAACCCCAACATACCCCAACAAAAATAAAGAATATTTCCTATAGATTCTTCCCCATTTCTGGTGGATTTCCCACTGAGAAAATATAGAATCTCTTCAGCAAATCCAAGCATGTCTTATTCCTATAAAGGCAAATGCAAAATAATTGTGGTAAACCCAATAATTAAGCTCGGTTTGGAACGGATTTTTACAACCCATTTGAGATTTGATAATATTGTATTGGGTATTGGGTAAACATCACGTTCATTCGGTGTAAACCAAGGCAATTGAGGTTCCATTTTTGAAGGCCCAATCATTGGGCGGTTAGTACATGTGACACCTCTACTTGGATGATTCTGGAAATCCGGAGTCTTCCACCAACTGGATCTTAATCCTTCCCGGTTAAAACCCAAGTGGGAACCAATTGGAATAGTTTGCCTATCATCCGAGTGAGTGGGTCCAAAAATGTGTTAACCCAACTCGAATGGGAAAAAAACAGCAGTGTCTGCATTATTTTGAGGAAGACGGCATACCGTATGTTCAAACACATCCATGTCTACCCACTGAAACAAACCCAAATCGATATGATACAAGAATTAACGACTTACATTGTTTTAACCATTGGCACTTGCGGGCAAAACCCACGTGAGCAGGGTTTAACACCTCCTGTCGTTGCTTTATCACGTTTCCGGTTTCCCATTTGTCAGTCCTCAAATCTTTGACCCAACACTAAATTCGCTTAGTTTCATCCATCCAACTGTGGGTGTATCCGTCATAGCCCCTATGAAACAAATTATGTGTTTCCAATTTACCCCCTTATGCATTGCAATAAAGCAGACACATATTGTTGAATCCGATTTTGAACGGGGTTTTGTTTGTTCATGTTGGCTTTTACCTTCCTCAAGGGGCGCTATTCTAGGGGGCGCAGTTCCAGTTGCAAGAAGATATAAAACCAGTTGTTGTATACAGTAGAGGCTCCATCCAAACTTATACATGGCTACACTTGGATGCGCATCCCGAATAATAAGTGGTTCATGAAGGTTTAATCCATACATACAATCCATATAGCCATTTTAATCCCATACATAAGTGAGGGTCTTCCATGTACAACTGGGGGGTACAACACATGTGCCCATCTATGGGACATCCACCAGCCGCAGTCCGCCTTGGTCTTCTTCTTGCGGCCCTTCTCCACCGTCGCGACGGTGCCGATCGCCCGTCGCTCGCTGCTGGGATCGTAGACCCACTCTTTGGGCCTTCACGCAGAAAGGTGGACCGGGGAAACGTGGGATACTCTCTGGCAATCTGGGGGATCATCTCACTTAGCATATAAGTGGTTCACAACCATAGTCGTAATCTATTTGTAGATGGGGATAACCCACGAAATGGGGACTTACGAACACCAGGGCTGTTAACCATGTACTAGATGGGATGATCCTCCAAATACAAACAAGGCTGGAAAACCCAAACAATGGGGCAATGATGTTGCTACTGAGCTCTTGCCACTTCACACCGAAAAACAGCGGAGGCATCAAGAGGAACAAGTTTGCGCCAGGCTAGTGTCATGAATTTGTTTTCTGTAGGTCGTACATTAGTTGTGGCTGCTCCATGCCCATAAGTTACGCGTATCTCCAGGGGCTCATGTGGCAAATTTCCGGCGCTATGAAAAACATCCACCAAATGGTCGCAAATATGATGATTAAACATTAAACTGGTGGTTTCCACAGACCCAAAGAGACAACAATGGGAGATCCGAAATCTAGTGGTCTATGCTTATGGCGATGGTATCCTGGAATGTGTCCTGGGTCCGGATGTGAGCATCCCGCACTGATGGAATGGCTGGATAGCAGCAATGGTTCCCACGCGTTGCGTATTAATTATTTGTGTGCCTCATGCCCCTGCTGTCCTCACTAGACCCCCATGCGGACGAACCGGCGGATTGGTTTCAAGGAAAATGGGGGGGCTCCGAAAATGGTGGATCCCCAAGACCATGGTTTTCAATGCTAAAATGGACTCATCTTGGATAATTTGGGGGGGCAATTCCAGGAAACCTCCATATATACAGCATATATATGTATACATATATATATAATAAACATGTATGTATATAAATATATATATATATATGCGTACATATAACATATATGTATATATATGTGTGTATATGTATATATATATATGCGTACATATGTATATATATATGTGTATTTGTATATATATATATATATGTATATATATATATGTATATATATGTATATGTAAATATATATATCAATTAAAAAAAAGAAACGATGTATATATAAATACATTTGTATATCTATAAAATAGTTTCTCCCAGAATCTTGAATCTTGAATCCTGGATTGGGATTCAAAAAGTTTTTCGCAGAATCTTGAATCTTGAATCCTGGATGGGGATTCAAAAAGTTTTTCCTCAGAATCTTGAAGCTTGACTTGAATCCAAAAACTGTACTGACAAAGTTTTTCTTGATTTTGAATACACAGATTGATTCATCATTCATGCGCTTTCTTTATTGTCACTGCCCATATCACAAAATAAAAGTACAGAAAAGGCAGGTATTTTGGGTTTCTTTGTGTTTTATTTGTTTTTTTTAATGTTTTGATCCTTAGGATTAACCCAGATTAATCCAAACCGAATCTGAATCATCTTGCTTTTAAGGCATCGTGTATTTGCCAAATGCATCCCTTACAAACCATGCGTGTATGATAAACATGCGCAGTATTCTTTGGGGATGTGCATTTTTCCACTTAAACTTAAAGGGTGAAGGCCTTTGGGATGTGCAACTTTCTTCTTTTGGTGAGTGAAACAGTTCCTTCCATTCAATGGTGTTCAATTCCAAATAAATTGTAATTGGGCTTCTTTAAAAGGGGTGTCACATTCTTTTCGGAGAAGTGGTGCTACTTTAATTTCAAATATCAAGGACAACTGAGACAATTTTATTTTTGGTAAGTGAAGCCTTTACTTCAAATGAATGGGATGTATTTTCAAAGGAAAGGACCTTTCTAAGAAATGGTGCTACTTTCCACACCGCAGCTGTTTTTTTTGAAAGGAGTGTGATATTATTATCTTTTGAGGAAATGGTATTACCTTCAAACATAGATGAGAGCTGAGCTTTGAAGGGGGTGTTACTTTTTAGTAGACATGTTTCATATTCTGCAACTATATATGCACTTCATATTCTGCAACAATATTGTTTTTGTTGTTTAAACAAATGGCTGCAGCTTTAAGTGAAGTATTTGTCTTTAAGGAAAATGCATCTGTTTGAGAAAATATATCCATTATGAAAAAGGGAGACAGGAAGAATGTACTTAATACAATGCATATTGTAGAGAACTAGTGTGTTTTTCAAAAAAGAGTTCAACCTTCAAAGGGAGATTTTCCCTAAAAGTTCTGCACTAGCTCAAAGCAAGCATTAGCTTATAAGTGAAAATGTATTTTTTAATGTTTAAGGGATGCTGCATATGTGTGAAGAAAACTGCACTTCTTTGAAGAGTCTCATCTCTTCAGAGCATTACTTTCCGGAAATGTAGCTCAGGTTCAAGTCTAAATGGATGGGACAATTGCTGTGCTGTGCAACTCAAGCTACAAGTCGTGTTCATTTAACATTAAATGTTCTTCCACAATCAATTAGACTATAATTTTCAACTGTGACAGATTGCACCATGGCAGGGCTACCGTTACAGATCTCTATTTAAACAAATGTATGTATGTATATATATATATGTGTATATGTATGTGTATATATGTATATATATATATATATGATGTCTCTATACGATATATTATGTCACATGTCTATATATATATGTATGTAATTTTATGTATATGTAAATGTATGTCTATGTATGTATATGTATCTACATGATGTCATCTCTTGAAAACATCATGTTTAACTAAAAGGTGGGTATTGGGGGTGGGGGCTAGCAAATATATATATATATATATATACTGTATATATATATATATATATCCCAATTATTCACCAATGGATTATTCGCAAATATCGCAGAACATCTTGGTTTATGGCCCCGGGACATCTTGGTTTATGGCCCCGAAATTGTTGGGGCTCAACCGTTTTTCCAAACCGACCAATTCGGGGAGGTTTATGTCATCAAATAGCATGGCATAATCATTGTAATCATAGAAATAGTAACCATAGTGATCATAGAAATCAGAGTCAACAGAGTCATCATCATCATCACCCTTTCTTGACCCATTATTTACCCATTGCAACCCATCAATGCATACTATTGCAACCTGAGCAAACGGTCAAACATCAGCTTCCTACGACTCGGGGACTGACTTAGGCTGAAAGGACCCAGGCTTTGCTTTGCAGGGCTTGAAATGGTTTCTGAAAATGGAGGATCAAGATATTCAAGGAGAACTTACTCCATGAAATTGCAATGTTAATGGGAAAGATATATGGAAAAATAATGATAAAGTGAGAAACCATCTGGTTATTTGTTACATAGCCATGGAAAATCACCATGCTATTAATAGGTAAACCATCTATTTCGATTAGGGCCATCTATACCATGGCTATGTAACAGTCATAACCAGAGGGGAAACCATCAATTTTTCCATGTTTTCGCCCCAGATTTTCACTGGTTTCCAGGGATATGTCAGCCGCGCCCAGAAACTTGTGAAAAAAAAAATCAGCTTATTTGATCATCAAAGACTAAGAAGTCCATGAGATACCATGAGTGAGTGAGATGTTGGTTGCTCTTTGCCTCTTGTGCAAGTTTCCTGATTTCAGATACAGTGTTTTTGTGCTGTTCTGCAAGAGTATTGATTGGTGCTTAATATAGGTCCCTATAAGAGAAACAAGATTTCATGATATTTCAGTAAACACTCAAAAACAGGGACCATCTAAGATACCTTGACGGATAAAACTATATGATTCCTTGTCAGGTCATATCTCCAAAATCTTGTAAATATGGTTCGATCTACTCTTCGTCCATGTTCAACCCCAAAGCTAGAAATCAAATCTTTACTTTCTATCCAATCTAAGCATTCCCAGACCTTTCTATCCATTCTAAGCATTCCCAGAAAGATATAAGATGTTTCCGATGTTTCCAAGATGGATCCAGCAAACCTAATGCCTTCACCAGGATCATATGAATCTCCCTGCCGCCGCCAACGCCACCAGTGACTGGCTATGATGGAAGTGCAGTCCAGTTATAAGTGGATGATTATATCACCATAGGATACCATATCTATATATAATGGTTATATAATACCAATCGTATATCAAATGGGTTATATATGAGTTATACCAAATATATCAGTTGGGTCATATGTATATATATATATATACAGTGTATATATATAATGTATCAAATCCCAGCTAGTTATGGTTTATAACCCATGGTTGTAGCAAATTGAAACATCAACTGCACCCCCAAGTGGAACTAAAAACATGATGGATACCGAAGGGCGACCTGGAAATCCTGTTCTGACCTCCCGCGAGACAGTTTTCAGGCCATTTTCAGGAGGTTCTTACGGCAACATACAAATGTTGTATAGATATGTATATATATATGTGTATATATATATGTGTATATATAGTACAACCCTCTACAATCATCAAACAACATCATCAACCAACTATCATGTATCGTATATATATATACAGGTCAAAGCAAAGATGATTAAATGATTCAATCCCTATTCAATCACTAGCCAAGCTGCTTGTACTGGATCAGCACCCCAGTACCCTCGTTGTCCGTGTCCTCTCGTTGCGGTGTTTCTTCGAGGTGTGGTTCTTTGAGGATTTCATGCCAAAGAGAAAAATGACATCCTGTTGGTAGCCTCTGGGAAATTAACATAGCTATAGAAAATCACCATATTTTCATGGGAAAATCAACGAACTAAATGGCCATTTTCAATAGCTATGTAAACGTTTACCAGAGGGTAATGGTTTTCATCTTGTTGATCCAGAAAATATACCCTCTGGTTATGACTGTTACATAGCCATGGTTTTTCGATGGCCCTAATCGAAATAGATGGTTTACCTAGCTATAAAAATGGCGGATCTTTCCATGGCTATGTAACAAATAACCAGATGGTATCTATATATAATACCATCTATATTTTTGATACCATCTATATTAATATGACATGATGTGATAGATATTATAGATGGTATCAAAAATATAGATGGTATAGAATAGAAAAATATCTTTAAAAATCTACACCCAAACAATTCAAAATCCGAAAAATTCGACAAACAAAACCCTAAAACGGTGACACCCAAACAATTCAACCAGCAAATTCAAACAAATCCCATTCCAACTGCGCCTCGGGCCGGTAGGTGGGCACCAAGCCCAAGACCTTGGCGCCGTAACTGGTGTGGAACCTCGGAAAGTCCGGGAGCTGGTTCCGGGGAGCTGTGGAATGCTGTGGATGGGATATCGGATATCATTGGGAGAAATGGCTTTTGTAGATATATCCATGATATCCCAATGATATCCACAAAAGCCATGATATATATATATATATATATCCATGATAATGATATATAAATATAAAATATATGGCTGTTCCATGATATATCCATGAAATCTAAATTCATCTATATAATATGTTGGATAATCTGGTAGATGGCCATTCTGTGGTTCATGGCTTTTAGAGAAAACATCTTCGAATTCTGTGGAATTGCCATTGGACCATCCATGGCCATCCATTTAGGAAGACTTGTCATGATCTCTTTGAAAAAATGGATGGAAAATATCATTGAGAATAGTATCTATAATGTATTGTTATATATTATTCAAGATATATTTATCTTGAGAATATATAACATACTACTCAGGATACTATGATTTTCTGATTATTGCTGGATTCCGCAAAAACAATCCAGATATATCTCCATAACAATGTGTGTCTCCTTTGCATGAAATGCAGCGGTACTATTGATAAATACTGCAGATATATATCGGGATGAAAAAAAATTGGGATATATCCCCATTTTGGCATTACATTCCCCCAAAAATGTTTGGTTTATAATTTATCTGGGTAAATTATAATATTTCACTAACCTGAATTAAGGCCATTTGGGGATGATTCCCCTTACTAAACATTTAGCCAGATTTATGATTACTGATTAGACACCCATTTTCGGACCAAAAAAATGACTAACAAAACCTCCCAAAGATGTCAATTTATGTGGCCGTTCCGATTTTCTCAAACAGACCCAACTGTTCTCCCATTGTGATGCTGAAATCGATTCTGAAATCGCAATTTCAGTACCAATTTCAGACCAGGTCCCAAAAAACATGAGAAAAACATGGCAAAAAATCAGTCCTAATTTCAGACCACGTCAAAACCTGTGAGAGAATTTTACACATCCCAAGGAACGTCAAAATGCGATCGTTCACCGTGCCGTTCACGTGCATATCCACGTACTGCTGCAAGTTCTTCACCCCAGACGTGGCGTAGTCTAAACACCTCGGCTCGGGCTGACGCTGAGTTCAGGACACGGCAGAGAAGATGTGAATCTACCGGAAGGGGTTATTTTTTCGATATGATGATATTCATAATAATAACAATAGTATAATATATATATATATAGAGATCCTCCAACTATTAATAATACCCTCTGGCAAACTAACATAGCTATTGAAAATTGCCATAGAAATAGTGAATTTTCCCATTAAAAATGGTGGATCTTTCCATAGTATATACCCTATATACCAGTATATACCATTATATACCATGATCTATTCTGATGCCGAGTTGTCTGGTCGTTTTGATTTAGATATTTTTTTTGCGTTTCTTGGTTTGTCAATCCCATTTTATCACCATGATATTGGTTATATTATGTTATATTACCACAAAATTGTTGGTAATCCTCAGATATGTTCACAAACAATCATTGCCTAAAGTTTATCCCATCTCCAAAAGGGGTGAACCCATTGAAAGCATCATCCAAGGAAAACCCCAAACATCTGGACCTGTTCAAAAGTTCTGGGGGGCTCCAAAAATAGAAGGATCCACCAACATGGCTATATGGGTATGTCTGAAAATGGTGTATATTCCCAATTATAGCCATTTAGTAGGGATAATGATCAGCAAAACCATTGGGTGTAGGGGTACACTATTTTCAGACAAACCCATATAATTTATAGATCTTTATCGTTTGTTGAATCGCAATTTCTCCAATGTGTTCCATTGTTTTTCCCAACAGATCATCAACTTCCACCTCTTGTTCCACCTAAAATCATCAACTGTGTCCACTCTGCCCCAGTGTTTCCATCAAAAAACACCAAACAAAACACAGGTTCACCATCAATGTCTCGGAATTTTCCATGAATTTCTCAGCATGTTCCCATCATTTTTCCGAGTCTTTCCCACATTTTCCATATTTTTCCATCAGTTTCTGACCCTTTTCCCCACATTTTCCCCACATTTTCCCCACATTTTCCCCACATTTTCCCCACATTTTCCCCACATTTTCCCCACATTTTCCCCACTTCCCCCGTTAAACGACGACCATCGCCCAGGCGCAGCGTCACGGCGCAGACGCTGTCCAGGGTCAGATCCAGGCGCGCCAAGTGCAGCGCGAAGCTGCGGAGCTCCGTCCCAAGGCCCCTGAGACGTTGGAGATGTCACAGCAGTTTTCATATTATATTAGTGGTTATATAGTGTACCATCTATATATAATATACCATCTATATATTTATAGCATCACAGATATTTATACCATCATATTAGTGGTTAAATAGTGTGTTATAGTGTATTATAGTGTCTTATATCTATAGTACATCTCAGATATTTATACCATATATCTATAGTACATCTCAGATAGTACATTTCATATTCAACGGTTATTTTCAGTGGTTATATAGAGAAGTGGAGATGATCATCTAACCTAGTTAGTGGTTATATAGTGGTTATATAGTGGTTATATAGTGTATTATAGTGTATTGTAGATTAGATGATCATATAGTGTATTATATCTATAGGACCATCTATATTTTGATTAGATATGTATCTATATATTTATACCATCTATATATAATAGACACACTGAGATAATATATATGACATGATGGTATAATACCTCTATATATAGATGGTATATAGATACAATTCTATAGTCTATGTATGGAGATTTATATGTTAATATACATGATTATATATAGATGGTATTCTATAATGTTGTTAACCATCTATATATGATAAGTGTGATATAATCTATATATGGTATATAATGTTATATCTATATAATGTTTGAACACACATATAATATCTATACCATAGATTATAACATATATTATATCTATACCATAATAGATACCTATATATGGCCTAATAGATGTTATATATAGATGGTATTATATATAGATGGTATCTCAGATATTTACCATCTGGTCATTTAACATAGAGAACTGGAAAATCACAATTTTTAATAGGTAAACCATCTATAAATGCATCATTTTCCATGGCTATGTTAAATAACCAGATGGTATATAATACCATCTATATTTTTGACACCATCTATATACATATATATATATTTGACATGATATTATAGATATTATAGATGGTATTATATAGATATATGATATCTATATACATATATATATATATACCCTGTACATACATGTACATGATGATGGTATTATGTATATATATATATAATTATATGTGGATTATAGTAAATATTCTACTATAGCTAATAAATTGAAACATATGTATGTATATATATATATATATCACTAGTTACATTATAGATGTACAGTTATATTACGATAATTTTGGAATATATATATATATAGTATTATATATATACCTATTGCTTTATTAATGATGCAATTTACACAAATACGAATCAATTAGTAGTAACTCCATGAATCTAATATGGATATTATGATTTACTGTATACAGTAGGTAATTTTACAAGTATGAATTGCATTGTTACAATTGTCAATATCACTATTAGATGTTGCATACGCATAGTAGTTGTATCAAGCATTGTGCACTATTGCATATGAAACATTAATATTTACCACATATCTACTAGATATATCAACATCTTATCAATCAAACATGTGGGAATAACAAAGATAAACTATCTCATTGCAGATCAACATATAATAGGATGTTCTTTTTTGAAAAATGTGGGAATTCATCCAGACAATTACATTATAATGAGAAATCACGATAAATAAACCATTGCATAATAATCATGACTACCTGTAAGATATTGCAATAGTTGTCATAATCCACAATTCGATGATGAGTAACTTACAGTAGTATCTCAAGCTTGTATTAGAGCTATTGACTAGATTATTCGCATTAGTATGGTTGTTATTCATATCATAGTTGGAGCTCACTAGTACTACAACTATTATATTCAAATAACTCTCAAATCACATCTCTAATCCATACATATCCATAATATGATGGTCAGTTATAGATATGTCAAATGAAGATTTTTGTGTGTATGGATTGGATATTTGGACTAGTTAGACATAGCAAAACTACACCACAACTATACTGTTGATGTTCCTTCGACCTGGAGCACCTCTGTATTTCACCCCCATGAACTTTGGATTAGTTGGACATGTGATGGTCATTAACTAGTTGGAAATATATAAATATGATAGATATATATATATACTTGGATTATGATGGAACAAAATTAAACCAACTGGTTTTCATTGGGGTTGTTTGCATCAACTTAAAACTAGTAGAACTGGTTGGGTGGTTGGTTGGTTTATAACATGTTGTAACCCCAAATAACTCCATGTATCATGAACACGAGTGAAATCGGAGTTATTTGCACCAAGTTCGGTAACTAATTATGGGGCACCACAGCATACAACAGCATATAACCCCCCTATATGAACCTGGTTGGTGGTTGGCCTACCCCTCTGAAAAATATGAAAGTCAGTTGGGATGATGAAATTCCCTATATATGGAAAGTCATAAAAGCCATGTTCCAAAGCACCAACCAGAACGTAAAATCATATAATCCCCATAGATTCATCAAAATGTGAATGTCCCTTATATAGGCCTTATATTAATGGTAGGTACCAACCAGAAACCACTATTAACCGACTATTAACCATTATTAAGCATTATTAAGCCACTATTAACCCACCATCATGGCTGTTCCAAGAGGACATAACAGCACTATCTTTCAAAGGCTCACGGTGCTCACGGCTCGCCGCGTCGCCTGTGCTCCGTGTGCGCGTTGATGGCGATCAACTGCAAGGTGCGTCCCTGGTTCACGTGGCCCTCGTAGACCTGTTGAAACTTCTGTTTGAAGACCTGGGTTGCTTGGCGCTGGTGAATATCTGCTGAATATCTGGGGGTTGATGATGTTGGGGGTTGGGCATTGAGAGGTATGACATAACTGATATAAAATGATATAAACCAAGAAATATGTCAATGTGAATCTGAAGCGAAGATAATAATTTACTACGTCACTAAAGCTGGAATCTTCGGGTTGGGCTTCCGGGATGAAGCCCATCTCCAGAACAACGAGGTACGCAGAAGGGGATACAACATGAATTTCCCACTGGTCTGTCACCGCTGAAGTTGGTATCTGATTGAAAATTCGACCAAGTGCAACCAGCCGAATATGTGTTCTTATATCTGTTCCTTGCATTTGCTTGAAACATCTTGACACCAACTGCTGTACGAGGGGTGGTCGTAGGAGTTCTTTCACGTCCCTTCAGCAATCCAAGTTCAGAAAGTAATCCTCCAGACACAGTTGAATTCGGGTTCCATGTTAAACCTGGGGCGGTTGCAACCATCATTTACTCATGATATCCCTGATATCCCTGATATCCCAACGTTTAGTAGATAAATAAACATATTGGGTGCTTGAATCCACATTTGTTCAGTGTCAAATCGCATGTGTTCATTGCCAAATCCTAATGTCTCATGCTTGGAATCACATGTTTCCCACGGTCAAATCCACATGTTTCACGAAGTACCTGGGGATGGGTCAAGTTACCTACGAAATTACCATATCACTAGAAAAATAATTAACCATCCATTAACCATCCATCAACCATCCATTAACCATCCATTAACCATCCATTCACCAGCTATTTTGGGATATCTTTTGGGATACTTAGGGTACCAGGATCGTGACCACCGCCGAGCCGAGAGCCCTGCGGCCGAGTCACATCTTGCGGCACCTGAATTCGCTGAGTGTAGAGCACCGCGACCACCGCGCCCTTCACTTCCTCAAGCTGAAGTGTTTGAAACATGGGATTTATATATATATATATGTATATATATAATTATATGTATATATATATATATTTATTTATATGTATTTCTACCTATCTGTTTGTGTAAGGGGATATAGTTCTACATCTATATGTGGGGTACCCAACGATATATGAGTCGCGGAGAAGATTCTTTGTTAAATTTAATGCCGTGCACAAATTAGGGTCGTCCCCTATCGGTTGTGAGGATTTCAGTACTCCCGGAGGTATCACAAATGGGGTATCCGTATAGGGTCGTCCCCTGTCGGTTATGAAGGTTTTGTGCAACCTCAGAAAGGCCAAGGCGAAGCAAAACTAAATTCGTGTTACAACAATTTTGTTGGTTACTACGTATATTATATATATATATATGCATAGATATATATATATATATGTATATCTATATATATATATTTGCAAATATAAAGTAATATAAAATATTATAAATACATACTGGATAGAAAATGGATCACAACGCTCATAACGCGGTTCGAATTTTTCCGAAAGAAACCCCCAAAACCGCTGGCAGCGATGAATCAGCCATGAGTTCACCCAGTGATTTAGCGCCGTTGGATCTGCGTAATTTGACCGTAATAGGTCAAACATGGTCCATCATTTCTGCGACATTAAGAAATGATAAACCAATTCTGCGATGAGTAGTAGCTTGATTGGGAATATGGATGCCACTAAATATGCCCTCTGGTAATGTGTTGATGGTGTAATGATAATGGTGATAATGGTGATTAATGGTGATTAATGATGGTATAATGATGGTATAATGATGGTGATACCCTCTGATTATGTCAAAATAGCTATTGAAGCCATGGCCCATAGAAATAGTTGATTGACCGTTTTTAAAGATAGTGATTTTCCAGTTCGCTATGTAAACGTTTACCAGAGGGTAAAAAATGGTAGTTCAATCCCAACTGGCAGTTCAATAAGTTTGATCCCAATGCAGCTCTTGCGCAAAAATCCCGAGTGTTCGGAAGTGTCTGGTCATCGCTAGCTGACTGCATTTTGCTAAAAACCTCCATCTTCATGGTTACAGATGATCTTAGATGCATACCATCTGGTAACCATGGCTTGCTGGACAAACAATTACAGATTTCTGTATGTTTTTCGCCATTTAAAGATGTTAAAGTGCTCAACCGGATGATTGATTCACGGATGGTACTCATTCCAGGCTGGTTTGGTCAGTCCATCCAGTTGGTTTAGTTGTATCCCCACCAAAATAATTTAATATTCCATTAGATATGGGTTAAACATCGTTAAACCTGAAATTTGGTGGTTTACATCCCCATGAAACTTCCCAAAAAAATCTTCACACTCCAGTGTCATGAATTCCTACTTTTGGATGGTCAAAGATGCCATAAGTTTTTGAGTTGATCCCTATCTTCCATGATCTCCCGAGGGGATAGCAACCATCCAGCCACGGGAAATTTCCCCGGCAAGTGTCCACTGCAAAGTTGGTGGTGGGCGAGGCCGCCAAACGTTTCAACAAACCTAGCGGAAGCGTTTCGGGTAACCTCTTGTGATTTAACATAGCCATGGAAAATGGTCCATATATAGATGGTTTACCTGGGTTTACCTATTAAAACTGGTGATTTTCCATGGCTATGTTAAATAACCAGATGGTAATTTTTTGGGGCATGAAATGGGCCCACAAACGATGGTGCCGATCGATAAATTGCATGTGGCACGGGGATTCCAGAATGGATTACTGGTTGGTGGTTTGTTTCTACCCCTCTGAAAAATGATGGAGTGAAAGTCAGTTGGGATGATGACATTCCCAATATATGGAAAAGTAAAAAATGCTCCAAACCACCAACCAGTATATGTTTTATGTACAGACTGAATCGTTGCCAACGTGGCAAAAAGTACAGCTTGAGTATTGTACAAGAATTCACTGTATAAGAATTTGAGGGGCTCGGTTCCAAGATGGGCTATATATTTTCAGCTATACCAAGCACATAGCACGTTAAGAATTTGAGGGGCCCTGGACCTCAAGCTTTCGGATTCTTAACCAGCTCTCGGGCTGTATTGGACCATTGAAATGTCGGTCCCCTTTCCAAATGGCAGATTTCCTAGACAGGTCATGAAGTATACGCCGGGTTCATAGGCACAATTGGAGGGTGGAATGAGGCAATTCTGTGGTGTGACTCTGATCAGCAGACGCAACAGGGGCGTGTCCGCGAATGGGATATACACTCCAAAGGCCCAATTCATGGGGAAATGATGAAAAACCCGTGAAAACGAGGATTCCCTCTTTTCAGACAAACCCAAATATGGATACCAGCGGAACTTCAAACGATCTCAACATTTCTATACATTTGTGGTTTATTTTGCTACACCTACATCTCAGTGAAAGTCTGACTTTTGCACCTCTGAAATCTAGCACTGAACTTCAAGAGTGGGTTTGCTTTGTCTTGTCGGTCATCAAATTGTTGGGTGGCGAACGTCTCCTTTTCTCCCAGACAAGTTCCATCTAGAAACGGATCTCCAAAAAGAACTGGGCACCCAAAAAATTCAAAGGCTAGCAATACTGACAATGGCGGTCATCTGTGGTTCTGAAGTCAATTCTGACCCAGATGTTTTGCTGGTGAAGTCACAAGGTTTTCCCAATTCTTTCTGCTTGAATCGCCATCTTTCCACATGTAATTTTGGCAATGAAACAGCCAACCCCATCTTCCCCAAAGCGGCTACAATAACTATCTAAATGCACCACTTTCATGGATCAACCTCAATCTTTTGAAGGTTAAAAAAAATACTTCCTGCCAGTAATTTTTGAACTTTGGTAAAAGGATGCAACTATAACTAATACACAAATATCAAATGATATATATATACATTATATATATATACATTAAATATATATATATATCCAATAACATGGTATGTCATAACATGTGTATCCCATAAGAAAAAAAAACTGGCCCCTGCCGTCCAAAAAATAAACCTCCTGCCTTCTGGAGGCGCGCGCAGGGGCTTCTTCCAGGCCATCTCCTGGTGGATCAGATCAGTGGATCAGATCAGTGGATCAATGCTTCTTCCAGGCCATCGATATATGGAACCGATGAAACTTGGAGGTACCGATTACCCTCTGGTAATTTAACATAGCTATTGAAAATCACCATTTCTAATGGGAAAAACCACTATAAATGGCCATTTTCAATAGCTATGTTAAATTACCAGAGGGTACCTACCATATTTTTTTAAGGCCTATGTTTTAGGCCTAAATTTCAGGGAATATCCCCACAATTCATATGGCCAGAGTTATATATATGGTACGTAAAAACGTACCTCCAATCTGTTGGATCCTGGAGATCTCCCATTGAATGGTGGAGTATCTCATTCATGGTACAAGGTGGTGCCCCCGTTCGATAGCTAAGTTGGTGCAAGTTTAACTCTAATAACTATGGTTTTTAAGTTGGTGATATATCGAACTAGCTAATGGGCTTATAACCAATTTATAATCTATATGGATGTTTGATCTATTAGGCCACTATTGAACAATATCCCACCATACTATATCATAACATAATATTAATCAAACAAGTGTCAATGTTTTCATATTCTGGGTGAATGATATGATGATATTAGATGATATCCGGATATCCATTAGATGATGATATTAGATGATATTACCCGGTTATTTGTGCCAGTTCGCCATGGAAAGATCCGCCATGCTATTAATAGCTAGGTAAACCATCTATTTCGATTAGGGCCATCGAAAAACCATGGCTATGTAACAGTCATAACCAGAGGGTAGATGAGGATCACTATGGGATCACGTTTTATGACCATCTGAATAGATGGTAGAATCTATTAATGCTACTATTAATGGGGATTGTATTAATTATTAGTCACTAATGGGGATTATCATTAATAGTGATAATTATTATTAATGATTACCATTAATGGGGGTTATGATTATTGACACTATTATCACTATTGATGCAATAATCACTGTTAATGATGGTATCAATGGGATAAATGGTGAATTCATGGGATGTACAAATATTATAACTGAAATGACATAGTCAAGTCACACAGTTTACTTTGCCATAAGTTCGGGGGGCAGCCGGTTGACATGTAAGCTGGGACAATCCAATGATACTATGAGAGATGAATATAGATGATGTAACATTCTAATAGTATAATTTTACATCCCATAAATCCACCATTCAATGGATTGGTTGAAGGGAAAATCTTCGCTGGCAACCAGTCTTTTTCTTCCATCAAATTAAGGGGGGTCCTGTACATTTTCCCGTGACCCAATCCCATGAATGGTGTATTCTAGTAATTTTCGAACAAGACAATTTATGAAATAAACATGATGCTATCACCAATAATCCCATTCATCCACCATTAATCCCATTGATCCCATTCATACATCCCATTTATATCCATTTATCCACCATGATAATTTCAATTCGGTTAAATGCATTAATTATTTTCATGCCACAATCTGATGGTTGCTAAATTCCCCAAATATATAATGGATTGATGACCATCGCATCAGATAATTTTGTTCACATGCGCGTTTGTTTCCGAAATTTTTGGGGTACCCCAAATCATACAAGTCATTAGACCATTTATTTTACTATTGAGACTGGTTTTAGGGATACCCCATTTTTGGAAACATCCAGAGATTCCTGGCGACATAACATCCATCCATCCGCAACTTTCTGACACGACCAATGGACCAATGATGATATAATTAACTCATTCTCACAGCCAGCAATTAACTCAAAACATGCAGGGGTGTGATGATTGGAAACACTTCAACGGTTTATGATCATGGTTACCCTCTGGTAAACTAACATAGCTATTGAAAATGGCCATAGAAATAGTGGATTTTCCCATTAAAAATGGTGATTTTCAATAGCTATGTTAAATTACCAGAGGGTACATATGCTTACGCTCCTAAGAAAGCCAACGTAGAACCGTTCGTTTAAACAGCTGGGTTGGAAAACGATGATCCGCGAGGTCGGTGGGCGATGATCAGGGTCTATGATAGGTGATGGGCACATGGTTGGATTGGTTGGATGATTTAATGGTGATTTAATGGTGTTTTAATGGGATTTAGTGGATTTACTGGTGTTTTAATGGGATTTAGTGGGATTTACTGGTGTTTTAATGGGATTTAGTGGGATTTACTGGTGTTTTAATGGGATTTAGTGGGATTTACTGGTGTTTTAATGGGATTTAG
>Ga0126342_10007134_pt1 | contig 19911 bp, 12 predicted proteins | sample Cyp1metagenome_FD_92528 | JGI IMG/M metagenome (GOLD analysis project Ga0126342, IMG submission 92528) | Coral microbial communities from Lord Howe Island, Old Settlement Bay, Australia - Cyphastrea 1 metagenome | ecosystem: Host-associated > Invertebrates > Cnidaria > Coral ... | reverse complement strand
TTGTTTTTTTTGGTTCGCTCCAGTCGAAAGGAAGAAGTCGCGAGTCAATCCGCGAATCTTCGCAGGACTAAGCACTGCGAAGACGACAATTTTGCAGTTCGGGTTAGACGATTGCGCAGTTCGCGTTGGAGGACTTTGTAGTTCGGGTTAGACAGCAGACAGCAGACATTGGTTGCTTAGTATATCAAATGATTCGTGCTACTCACACAGGCTGTTGTGAGCGCAAAAAAACATGAAACCATCCATAGTATCAAGGCTATATATCCCCAAAATTTCGTTTTTTTAGCGCTCACAACACCCCTTTCTGTTCCTAAAATGGTGGCTTTGCAAAATTTTCTGGTTGTTTCAATACGAAGAACCCCCAAATGGATCCAAATGGTGCTGAATTCATGATTCGTAAGTGCGCGATCCCCAGCCGCTTGGGGAGCAACACGGCAAAAACACATTGGAGATGACCGTGCCATACCGTGCATGTTTATGCTGCCCTTGTATTTCCATCGAATCCATGATGCCAGCCATTTTTTGGAACTATTTTGATGACCCATACGATCCAATGCCTTCAAACCCGACACTTAAGTAATGGTTAACTCACCAAAAAAGAAGCTAATATCCCTTTATCATTGTTTATCGATGTTTCTCCCTGTTTTTCTTGGCTAAATGATGCACTTTACCGAGAAAACAAAGACCTTGGGTTTGCCTTGTCAATTTGATGAGGCCGCCGAGTTCTTCAATACGCGACAGCACGGAAACTCGGTGTCTGATGAGTTTTTCCGCTTCGAAGGGACAGGAGTTTTGTCGGAAAACAACCAAGGTTTATTTGGGGATATAGCACGAGTTAGATGGGGTTATAAACTATAAACCAACAAACGTCATTTTTTGGGGCCCCTGGTATGGTTTGAAATGCTCGTTTGGTCGGGACATGTATGGGTAATATGGGGGAAGCCAATAACAAACTCCAAGCATTTGGGAAGGTTTATAGCAGGCGTCTCGGGGATGGCACATGATTGGGTGCAAGCCACGTTTTTTCATCTGAAAATTGCCATAGAATGGAACCCCTATCTTCAGACACACCATTCTGTAGCCAAAGAAAAACCCTATTCCTATTCCATGGCATGGTGTGGAGTCGAGGAGATTCCATGCAGTTTTTTGTTTGAGAATAGGGTAGCCCTAAATCATCCACAGGTTGATCATCATGTTCCTTGTAATCGCCATTTGGAGACTCACCATCGACAGACCCTGATCCTGGTAAAACTTGGGTATCCCTAACCGATGGATGCTATATCTAATGCAGTGACCATAAGTTAACTGGTCCATGGGTAGTCCCTTCCACCGAATGTGGCGCCAAGGAGCTCAGTTCCTCAAAATCGTTTGTTGGGAAAACGCAGAAGGTTTGGTATGACTTTGAGATGTCGTGCATAGTAATATACAATGATCAATGATGATCAATATGTATACCATATGCCTTATGATATAAAAGTACATAACTATTTGTGTATTTAATATGTATATATATATACATATATATTTATATTTATGTGTGAATATTTATGTGTGAATATTGATGTATGAATATTTGTCTTTTTTGTACATGTATGTATATTTATGTATAATTGTGTATATATATGTGCATATGTATTCATTATTCTGTATATAGTACGTGTATAATATGTGTATCATTATATATCAGTGTTTGGTATAATTGTTTGATATATACATATATTATCTGGTTGGTGGTTTGAAACATTTTTTATTTTCCATAGTATATGGGATGTCATCCTTCCCATTGACTGATATTTTTCAAGATGGTTACCCTCTGGTAAACTAACGTAGCTATGGAAAGATCCACCATTTTTTTCATGGGTAAATCAACTATTTCCGACTGGGCCATAAAATCAGTAGCTACGTTAAATTACCAGAGGATATATCCCATTCATAATCCATTAAATCACTATAAAGTCCCATTAAACCACCATAAATCACCATTAAATGACCATACCAGTTATAAATGACCACGGTATGTGACTACACTGGCCTTCTGGCCGGGGATCGCCTGCACCCACCCCAGGACACATGGCGGCCTTAGCAACCCTTGGCCTGTTGATCCAACCCTAACGTACGAAAAGATGTGGAAAACCCAGCATGAATGTAGATCATGTAACGGGAAACCTATGGGCTTTCCATATCTATGTCATTTTTTGGCCTAGGGTAAGTTGACCAGAGATAGTATGTGTTTGTTTTTTTGTTTTGAGATGTTGTGGCCCAAAGGGGTAGAGAATGAATGAAGATGTTTGTAGACTAATTACCGGACGAGAATGGGAACAATTATAATGTTTGACTGTTGGGAGCTTGTACCACCATTTGCAAGGGATCTTCAGCTGGATATATGAAAGCCCTATTAACCCATTAACCAGCCTGTATTTATTTGCGGGATCTCCCAAAGGTCTTAGTGGTCCTGTGCTAATCTACGTACAACATGAACAAAAAAGGGGCAACAGACGGCAACAGGACTGAACCAAGTAGCTGCAGTTGTTTCAAATGATTAATGATGATCTATATACAATATTATCTGGAAGATGGCTCCACATGTGTTGCAAATATAGAAGAGTACACACTAGAAAAGTAATCATCCTTTCAAGGAGATGTAATTCACATTTACTCCAGATAACTTGCTGATCAGATATGTCCCAGGTGCCTCAAGAGACCTTTCTCTAATCAAATATAGCACTTGGAAGTGGCTCTCTATTCTCTATGATTTTTCAGAATCAGTACCACCTTTGACTTTTCGACTTTTCCGTGGTTTTCCTATCAGACACCCATCGTTTCTCCATGTTTTACTGTAGCTGACTGTAGCTGGTTCTTTCACGTCCCGGGCCCCGGGCCCAGGATGTCCGCACGCACGGCCGTGTCCTTGTTGCAACTGGAGTCGATCGAATTGGTTCTGCTACACGCCATCGCTGCTCGACCAAGCGACCGCTTGCGCGGCAGTGGAAAAATCGTGGCTACCCACAGTCAACCTCCAAAATCATGTTGGCCCGGCGGGAAGGGGGTGCCATTCTATGTCATTCTTGAGCTAAATGCAACATAATGCAACTAAATAACCGCATCATACTGAATGTAGAAATTAATCCAGATAGGCCTCAGGAGTAACAAGTCAGCCAGGAGCATGTGGAAGTGGCACAAAAAATCAGGTTTCTTATGATGTGAGGATCCCCAAATCATCCATGGATTTTCCATTAGAACCATCCATTTTGTGCTATTGTCCATTCCTGCCTTACTGTTTGTTTCTATACAGTAATTTTTTAAAAGCCGACTTGGCGACGGTTTTTTGAAAATTGGATGAAACCAGTTTGACAGAGCAAGGCCATACTTCTCTTCTTCATTCCTGCCACAATTGCAGTTGCAGAAGACTATGAGGCTTGGCATTGCTGGGATATCATGGGAATATATTAGGAGATTCGGAGATGTGGTGATTTAATGGGACTTTAATGGAATTTAGTGGGATATCATGGGCTGCAAAAGCTGCTACAGTGGAATGGGCGGCACCGTTTCAGCTCCATGGTATAACCGAGGTGCTTTTCATGAAGAGACATTGTCATAGCAAATTGAAGGAGTCGAAATATGAGATACCCTCTGGTAATTTAACATTGAAAACGGCCATTTATAGTGGATTTTCCCATTAAAAATGGTGATTTTCCATAGTTATGTTAAATTACCAGAGGGTACATAACGACAATCAATCACCATTATAATCAACATACGATGTTTTGACCATGGCACACGGAGGACCTTGAAACTTCATTTCTGGGATTCACCCTATCCCCAACCCTTCCCCGCCCTTCCCCACCATTCCCCGCCCTTCCCACCCCCCTCCCCCCTAATTAACGCTAAAAGGCTGTATAAACATAGCAAACGTGGGTGCTCAAAGTGAGTTCGTTGCAGCGGTGTCGAAAGTGAGTCCCTAAGCCAGTGGAACCGGGATGGCTGGAGTTGAAACCGCAGGGACTGGGACATCTGGGACTGGGCCAGCAGTAGAAACACTGGAGTCAGTAAAACACCTTGTCTCATGACAGAAAGGCCGTACCCAACATCTTGGCTGTCACTCCTCTCAGAAAAATGGACACGGACCCTAGAACCCCAAGCGACCAGAAAAATCGGAGCATTCCCCATCAGAAAATGTCATGCAAGTGATGAAGCAGTTGGCTCAGGACATTTCAGTAGCGAAGATTGCCTTTAGTTCAAGAGAATCATGTATGACACCTATTTCTTGGGTTTGTCTGAAACTAACCACTGAAACCACTGGTTTAGAACCCAAGTGTTATCAATATTGCCAATTTATCAGTGTCCCATCTTGAGACACGCCCAAATCGCATTGTGACAGTATGGATAAAAATATGTATCCCGACTGTACCCCCATGATATTCCATCAAAATCCAATATAAATTGCCATGATCATATCAAATTCCATGATCTTAAGTTGGTGAAATAAGCACGATGACCATTTAATAAAAGTGGATGATAGCGGGAGGTATTTAATTTGAGACACCAACTATCCACGATGTCCCATTTTGAAATTGGTGATATTTAAGTTGGTATAATATTATATATATAATATATATATAAGTTCTAACCATATATAGATATCACCATTGGTATAAGATATTTTAATGAAACCCAACTAACTACAGGATATAACCATTACTAAGTCATGTTCAAAGGACTGCCCGGGGCCGGCCGCTGACAGGAGTCCCAGAAGTCGCACGGCCACGGACGCGCCTTGGCGGCGGGCGCTAAAGGCCATGCTGTGTGCCATATCGATGAGACCTGGTCGCGGGAGGCGTGGTGACCGGGCTGACTGGTTGTAATTGTAATGGTCATAACATAACTTATGAATACATATAATATGGTTCATTTAGAAATTTAGATTTTGTGCTAAAAGGGTGTTGCTTATATTATGTATTGTAATATCAGATGGTATAATTGCGTCAGATGCATATATCTTCACAAGTGGAATTCCAGCAGCAAAAGTCGTTGGTCAGAAGATGATATATGCATATATTGTGATATGATAGCAGAATGCACCATAGAACCATTGAACCAAGCGCAAGTGAGACTTCCACCTTGAGAATTGGAATTTAGCCAGCAAAGGTCATGTATAATGTGTATGTATGTATGTATATATCTATATACATATATATAATTATATATATACATATATATATACATATATATATACATATATATACATATATATACATATATACATATATATATATATATACATATATATACATATATATATACATATATATATATACATATATATATACATATATATATACATATATGTATACATATATATATATATATACATATATATATATATACATATTTTGAAATTTGAAAGTTCAGAATTGAACCACATGATAATGGGAATGATGTCCAAAAATTGCACGCATTTGCTTCAACATGTCACGTCGATTGAACATGCAACTATGTTGTACAATGTTATGTCACAACATATCACTGCGACCTCACTGGAATCATGGTTAATAAGGAGAATCATCCCAAAATGGCATTATCTCAGGTTTGTGAATTATTATCATGTGCCTATATAATTGAAGATATATATATATATTGTACTGTATATACACCCACTTGCACTTCGATTTGTTTGCTGTTGGAATCTGACCGATCGAAGAGGCACCCACTAGGAACGTTGACCCTGTCGGTGGATCATGGCCCAAAGATGGCAAATGATGCATGAAGAAAGGGCGAGCATGCAATAGCATATACTATGACCACCTATGATACATCATTCAACCAGCGGAAATGTCTAGTAGGTATTTCCCCCAGGCCTTCAATGTGCCACGGTTGTGTACTAGCCCCATCCACAGGCATTGAGGATCCACACCGCAGCGATGTTGTTGATCACACGATCCTTGGGCGCAAGCTTGCAAATGACCACCAGGTCAAAAGGGGGTTAGAAATATCTCAGAAGCAGCCTCCAAAAAGATAGAGAAATCATGTACCACTATGTGATTAGGATTTTACACTTATATCTTTTTCGGGGTTGCTACAACCACTAACCTACTGTAACTTAGATGTTCTTACCAGAGAAATGGGACAATAAATCCATTTGCGACTGACGGACCCATCATGAGTTGTGGCTGTGGGCTACCATCCGATCATCAAATGTGGCTGGAGAATCCCCCATTTAGTTCGATGATTTCCCATGAAGTTCTCCATTGGTCTTTTACAGCTTGCCACGTTTGATTACCAGAAGGTATGTGGGCCTAAGTTTCTCTAGCTGTCTTCACATCTTGGAAGAGTTTCTGAGATTGGCTGGGACATACCTTATCAGCAATGCCCACAACCCCTGCTAATTCATGGTTAAACGAGCTCCATACCACCTGGTTCTTTCGGGGAAAGTTACACTTCATCTATAATCCCCCTCAACTATGTAGCAGGTTTCCGCTTAAATCCAGATACATCCAAAAGTTTTGGGTCAGCATCAGGACGCACAACAAAATTCGTACATATTCATGGACATCTAGTTCAGCAAATTGAGACTCATTGGGACACGCCAAATCCATCCCGCCCCAAGGCCTGATGCTGCTGTTTCTTCGGCACATCCGAAAGTGCAAGATTGCAGAGCTACCGATTGCTGGGAAGAAGTCGCTCAGTTGAAACGTGCAAAACGCGCGGTTCATGCGCGGTATTCTTCGCATGGCGAGAGTGTCAGAATTTGGATAAAAGGTAACGAGCGACAGCATCCGTATGACAACCAGTGGCGGCAAATGGGCCGCAAATGGGCCGTAAAAAACGATGACTATGACCTTTCTGGATCATCAATCCTGGTGGGCTTGTTTTTTACTTGGAGTGGTTCCTGGTAGTCCAGGCCTGAGAAACTCAGATCTTCGGGGCCTCCAATCCATTTTTTGATCGGTGCTTGGAGGGTCACCCCATGGATTATAAGTGGTCAATATCCATAATCATAATATATTACTGAATATTAACCACCATAAGTGGATCATAAGTGGACTATAATTTTGGTTCCCCCATTTATAGATAGGAGAAGCCACTGAATGGCTACTAGGGCCAGGGTTACTGAGCAGTTACGTTGCATGGGATGATCTGGTAGATGGTATATGTGGCTTTCCTAAAATGGGGGTACTCCACCATGGATGGTTTACAATGGAAAATCCCCATCTAGAAGTGGATGATTTGGGGATATCCCTATTTTAGGAAACCCCCATATGATTGACTACAAAAGTTGCCCAGCCATCTGTTTGGCGACTGAGGTTCTACGTTCGTACCTTGCTGGCAGCTCCGCCTTTCCCCCATAGAGGATGTGTCCTCCGAAGAAGAATGTGGAAATCATCCAAGAAGAACCCAGAATATCCCAAAATGAGTATGTGACGAGTCTTGATTTTTGTGTTCATTTTTAAAAGAAACCTCTTGTGTGTGTATGTGTCCTTTTTCGAGCCTATCGACCAAGGTGTGGGACTGTGCTTCCTGCACCTGTTGGTTCCCTTTGTGGGACGCCTGGGACACTTGACTATCGTCGTGGAAAATGGTGCTGAAATGAACCGAGATCATGTTAAACTACAGGCACATGATGGCACATGTGTTTTCCTGCTCATGGTTGTTTTCGTTGTTTCAAGCATTGCGTGTTTCGACTGGTTGAGACCCAATTTCTTGAGGTGGTGCCTCCCCAGGATTGTTGGTATTGCTGGTTCACGCCAGCCACCCCAAAGAATGCTGACTCAGATCACAAAGATTCCTTCAGAATCATAACCCTTTGCTATACCAGAAACTCGGAGTTGACTATTCTCTGGTTGGTGGTTTCAAACCCAAGGCTCAAAAAGGGATTCTTTTGAGTGACACCATGAGAGTGTCAGTAGTGCAGAGCGGTAGAGAAATTGACATGATGGATGAGGAATCGGAGAGTGCTAGAAACTCTCGAACAAGGAGTTTGAGAAGACAGCTGCAAGCTAATCCAGCTCCAGAGTCTCCATCGGCATCACAGAGGCTTCGAGCTGTGGAACAAGGGACTCCTGACAGCCCAATTCCAGAACTCAACACCCAGATGATGACCAGAGGCACCCGAGGCTATACAGCCGCGGCCGCAGCACCGATGCCCTTCGTGCCGAAAGAGCTTGTGACAGGCGTCATGAGCATGGCCGACAGATGGCGCCATCAGGTTGAGGAGAATTTCCAGCTAAAGCTCATATTGGGAAAAAGAGGCAGAGATTAAGATGAACCAGTTAGAAAAGAGAGAGGCTAAACTGAGACTGAAGGAAGCTCAGGTTGAGATGAAGGCCATGTAGGTAGAAAGGCGTTCAGCTGAGCAAGATGCAGTCGCAGCTAGAAGTGCTTCCAGCGTTCAATGCCAGCTCCAGCAGTACCTCAGCCGAAGAGACACGCAGAAGCTGCACCTCCACCTGTTCAAGTTATCAAATTTGAGGTCATCTATACTTTGGTCTGGACTGGCACCAGACCTTCCAGAACCGGACACGGCTGCTTGGTGAGCGCTCAAGAACCCTAGAAATTTTCATAGTTTTAGCGTCGTTAAAACATCGAGAAATACCATTCATTCTCTTTGATGGTTAGCAAAATCCCTGGGACGGTTTTAGCGTTTCATGATTACCACCAGACGTTAAAACATCGAAAAATAGTACCATACTTTTTTTCTCTCAATCGAACCAGGTTCCTGGGACGCTTCCAGATGCAGCAGCTGGTGCTGGAGTTGGTGGGAACGATCCTGCCTTCCTAGCACTGAGAATGAGATGAGTCTACTATGGGAACGCTTGAGCATCATGCACTCTTCTACATTCGTTGCCTGCACTTCATTTGCTTCAACCATCTTCAACCTCAAGAGTTGTGGTGACGGGAGCACCATGAAACCGCAGGACCCATTCCCTACTTCTGAGCGTGACTTTGTGCTGTCAGATGCAGATGCCAAAAAGGTTGCGGCCGTTGAGAAGGCCTGGCACCAACGAGCGGCGTCGATCACGAAGAAGAAGTAGAAGAAGCAGAAGAGCACCAATTATCATAATATCGCGTGCATTCATGCAGCACTGGCCATTTGCAGAGGAATGCGAGTCAAATTTGCTGTTGAAAGATGTTGACAAAATGGTTCTATGCAACAAACAGATGGAAGCACGATGTGAATGGGAACGCTCAAGAGCTTGCAACCAAGGCACTTCAGACTGCAGTTGACGTTGTCTCATTATTATTGCAGTTGGCGTTGTTTCATTCTTATTGCAGTTGACGCTGTTGCATTTTTATTGCAGTTGACGTTGTTTCATTTTTGTTCCACAGAACGATAGAGAAGCACCTGCCCATCACGAGATGATTTTGTTAATCAAAGGGGCGCCATCTTCCCTGAAGCGCCTGTGGGGCTGTGGCGTCCAGCGGTTGAGAAGCCAAATTGGCTGGATATAAGCTTTACCAGCCTACGAAAGGTCGCCACATGTCCTCGGCCAAGCTTGGAACCAAGGAGCTGATCAAGTTGGGCGCTTCGCAGTTTCCGGACTGCATCTGCATTGGCGGACGTGTCCAACATTATGCTGAATCCTTTCCCGAAGGAACCAGGTTGAGGGCCGTGCACTGTATCATCCTATGTGGTTCTCAACGTCGCGCACCAGTGCTGGAATCCGTATGCCATCAGCACTTCACGATAGAAGGCTACCAGAAGGACAACTTCTCAACTGGTTCCAAATTACACCACCGTAGGCCCCAAACAATGGGTGGAAACAAGACGTGTTTTTGAGGAACAGGGTCAAACACATGACATGAGAAAGCATTCAGAACCCTTAACCGCATGCTCTTTGGGAAAAAACACAAAATGAGACCACCCGCCACAAAGGGAAACAAGAAGAGAGACAAACTGGGAGACAAGATAGGAGACAAGACCGCGGGAAGGCGGGCACACCATCCAACACCAAGGCGGACACCTTAAGAAAGCATTAAGAACCCCTAACAGCACACTGTTTGAGTTGCCGCGCATGGTGCAGACACTGTTGGACTTGGCAAGGTGCAACCCAGCTCAGCTTGAGGAACGGTTCCAACGAAACCGAAAAAAACAGCAAAGATGATCGCTGAACCAGCGGCAAGCGTTTCACCGGACCCTCTTCCTCCAGAGGAAACCATGGCACACAGGGGAAACAAAGGAGTGCCCTTTGTTTTGTGGTCAGCTCTAGATAGTCCCAACTGACTTGGATATTCGTGTTCATTACTTGACATTTCTGATGCTAATTCCCACCACAAGCAGAGGAAATATGTCTGAGTCGGCTCCGACCCCAGGTTTGGCGAATGAGCCGAAGCTAGGGCCTCTGTTTTCGATCCATGCCGCACCCTGGCCGTACAGGTGGTGGAGCCGGTTGGCGTTTGACAAGGAAGGCATATAGAGAACTGTTTGGTAACCACGGGGTCTTGGGTAGCACGCCATTTCCGCGAAATGAGGTGACCGGTTGTTTTTTTTGTTTCTGGTGGAAACCATAGTTCAACAATCTTCAACATAGTTCTCATGTGCCATCATTGCAAAATGTTGCAAAAATATTGCCACGTTTCATTGAGTTGGAAGTGAACGCGCCCAACTTCACAAAATTTTGGGTAGAATACGGTACAATCACAGAATTTCACCGGATTTCATTGTGAACTTTGGCAATGCAGGGCCTTCTGAACAGTGCCTGGACCAAGGCTGTGATGTTCATCGACCTCACGGCAGAGTTGTCCTTGCACCAACTGGCGGTACCTGGGACAGATGGCTTGTGCGCTGACCAAATGCATCGTTTCGACGTCTACAATTTTAAAGAGACTATATAATACTATATATATATATGTAATATGATATGATATAATAGAATATAACGTAATATAACAAAATACAATATTAAATCAGATTATATTATATCATTTAATAGTTTACTCTATAACATAATATTAAATTGTATAATGAAAATGTTATTTCATGTAATATTTTTCTTTTTCATATAATATTTCAGATAAAGCAAGAGCTCATATAATTTAATATTTAATATAATATATAATGCAATTTAATATAATAGTATAAAAAATATTATATCAATTAATATGTAATATAATATAATTGAATATTTTATATAATAGATATTTTAAACAAATATATAGTTAATATATAATAGTATTGTGTATTATATGTGTTTATTACTTTCTACTTTTCTTTTTTTGTATAATACTATTTTTATTCTCTTATAATATATTACTTTCTATTTTGTTATGCTTTTGTTATAAGATAATAGAATATATCAAAATATAATATATTAAAATATATTTGTTTAATACTACATATAGTAGCTTAATATAGCCTAATTAAATATATGATATATAAAATATAATATTTGATTTGATCTTGTATATAGTTTAAAAATATGATTTAAGATAATATATAGTTTTAAAATTTATCATATCATATCATATAATTTGATAGATAGTGTATTACAATATAGTTTGATATCATATCATATAGTACCAGTTAATTAAGCATATAACTTGATATAATTATTCTAATTTAGTATTTAATTTAATTTAATACTATAGATATATATATATATATTATCTATGTATTATCACAAAAATGCATATATATATATTGCATTTTTACAAAATATATCATATAAAATATATAATTTTCAATATTTAATATTTAATATGTTTGATAATATATATAATATAATATATAAGATATAAGATATATTTATGTACTAAGAAATGATTTATAATATGTAGTATTATATATATAGTTAATAAATAATATAAAATATATAATATAATATAATATAAGATTTTTATATATATAATGAATATTTTTAATATATAATTTATAATTTGCTTATTTTTTAAATATTTTATATATAATATATTTTTTATTTTTTATTTATTATATATATAGTATATTATATTTAATATATTATATATTGTATTTAATATAACATATAATATATAATATATATATATATATTATTTATTATATACAATATATCATATTTAATCTTTAATTTATAATATATAATACTTAGCATTTAATATTGCTCATTTCATTTAAAATTTATCATATACAATATAATTCAATATGTATACATAATAATAGTAGATATAGACATAGAACTATATTTTTATTATATGTACATATTTTATATTATACATATGTAGTTAAATAAGATCTTTGTTAGTACAACCAATAAACAAGATCGATATTGCTATTTATGATGTGATCTATTGACGAAAATCTATATATCAATATCTAATTACAGCACATCTAAAAAACAAGTTGTAGCAATCCAATTCATCCTGGTCGCTGACCCAGGCCAGAAGAGCTCCTTGGCAGCGCTGATTTTTTGGGGGTCGGGTTCAAGGGATCCGCGCATCGTCGATGGATTCATGCTGGTGGAGTTCTCCTTATTCCCTGCCCTTTTTGTTTCGATGATTTAGACATATTCCTTATGAAATGGCCATAAATTGGAGATACCCTTTGGTAACCAAACATGGCTATCTGGTAAATCGACTCCAAATGGATGTTTGAATCAGGAAAACATCGGAGTTTGGTTGGGGATGTTGGGGATGTTGGGTAGTTTAACAGTTTTAGTAGTGATTTCTTTCCAGAAGTGGGATTTTCTACTCAAAGTGGATCAAAAAGGAGTTATTTAGAGATTGTTTCGAAGGATTGCAATTCAGCCAGAGATCATTTCGGAGAAAGACCCTAGACCAGACCTTAACTCAACTCCTCTGACCTTTCGCCGACCATTTTGAGCTGATGTATACAGTGATATACAGTGTACACCTTTGGAGAGCCCATCTCTTCATCATGTTCTTCAAGCTGGCTGCCATTCTTTCCAGAAAATGTTGGGCGAAATCCAGAGTTTTTCTGGATGATCATCATGTTCCATCAGCTTCGCTTCAATCTTCGTGGTGATTCAGAAGAGCACCATAGATGACTATTGAAACCTCAAGAAAAATAGTTATTCTTGGCTTTGGTTTCCAAGTGAATTTTCTGCTGAAGTTCTGGTTTTATCCTATAACGGCTAGACAAGGTAGTCATGAGTGGCTCATCTCCATCAATGTTGACATATTTGTCGGTCATTTCAACCCACGTTTCTCGATTGTTTGTGTCGCATTGTTTTTGATTCATAACCCCCATAATACCCTTTTTGTGACTGCTCCACTTCCCATTGTGTTTTGTTCAATCCCAAGTTTGATTGATCAAATTGCGGTTATTTCATTGGTGAAATCCCTGCTGTTCCCTGCTGTGATAACCCTAAGCCTTTCTGGATTTGATTGAATCCGTTGTTCATTACTGTAGTCCTTCGTTTTGTTTGGCCAGATCCCAATTGTTGCTTACTGTTCTTTCAAATCACAACTCTTGCTTAAACCCCATTGTTTGTTGAATCTCCACTACTTCTTATTAAATCCCTCTTGTTTTTTAGGTGTTTCTATTACTGCTTCCTTTAAAATAGTCTGTACTTTACATAATTTTACATATCTTTACAGATGTATACAGGACATAACTTGATATCATTGAAGTACTGTCAACATTGAATCCAAAATGGTTATTGATACTAATCTATATGGAGGTTTCCTAAAATGGTGGTACCCCCCAAATCATCCATTTATAGATGGATTTTCCATTGTAAACAATCCATTTTGGGGATCTCCCATTGATGGAAACCCCTATATATCAACTGTCAAAATGGTCAAGGTCCGAAGCGTGAGCGCTCGCGCGGTGGCCGCAGTGCGACGTGCCACGCACATGGAGTCGGCGCCTGCGGTGTGATCGCGGCTCGAAAAAAAAGGATGCGGAAAACCGCAGTTGGGTGAGATTCGTGCTCAGCATTTGTTAGTTATTCGTTCGTCATTCATTGAAAATAGCCAAGCTCTGCGCCACCCTGCAAGCCACCGCGTGTTTTTTTGTTTAACAAGGACTCCTTGAGTTGCCGCATCAGGATGGATCGTAGAGACGTTGGGAATCCCAGGCTTCTGGATGTTACACAGGGCTGGGGATTGATGTCCAGGATTTGTTCACATCACTTTCTGTTGTATCTATTGTAGACTGGTTGGTGGTTTGGAACATGAATTTTATTTTTCCATATATTGGGAATCTCATCATCCCAACTGACGAACTCATATTTTTCAAAGGGGTAGGTATACCACCAACCAGTGAAAAATATTGAAAACATCTTCCCTTTTTTGTGGAAAAATTAGGATGTTTACCTACGTCATTGAAATCTCTAATTGGTAACAATTCTAATTCAAACTAGCAAAACTAACTATTGGTAATTAAGCCGATAGACAAATTCGACAGCGCACTGGTTGAGTGTCAGGGATCTGTGCCTTGGGGTCTGTGGGGGTGTATCTTGCGTGGGGAAGGGATTAAACAGCCACAGTTTTATAGTCACTATTGATCTAGGTACAATCAGATTTTATCACTGATGACCGGTCAGTGGTGTTGAATACTTGATGTGTTTGATTGTCCTTTTTGCCGTAAAAATAACAGGATGGATTTGGATTGGTGCAAAGATTGCGGTATACCGGAAGAGGTTTTTTGCACCATCTTAGGAAGATAGACAACTTGTGCTGATTTTAGGGCTCTCCTACTCTTGAACCACAATATTCTACCAAAACATAACAAAACTAGGTTAAGTCCTTCAACTTGCGAATCAAACACAGGCAATTCCGAACAGCGGCACGTTTTCCAGGTGTGTCATGGTCGTTTCAAAACACGCGTTTGATCCACGCCAGGTGCGGGACATGATGATGAAACATGATGAAACCCTTTCGTGTAGTCACTGGGGGAACTAAACAAGAAAGGTTGTTGCATTTCAAGATAAAGTAAACATAAGTAAACTGCATATATCTGCAGCAAAAATCAATGAACTCCTGCAATGCTTCCCTTTCCACAACAAAATGACAATGACTTTACCCCAGAATATCACTAGTCTGGTGCACCTCTGAGGCCGCCACATCTGGCCTGGTGGTAAACTCCAATCGTTTGTCCGAAAGCTGAGATTGTGCAGGTGGTATGCGGAAGAGTGAAGTGCAGAACTGGCATTCAACCCATAGGGCATGCGTTTTGGAGATACATAGAAATAAACATACAAACGCAGGGATTTTACGCGATCTAAACTATCAGCAGAGAAGATAGTAGTAACAGCGTAACAGCAACTATTCCCAAGACATCTCCCATCTCGGGATCTCGGCACAGAAATAGCTTGTGTCATCGGTCTTAGAGTCTTTGGCTCAAGCTGAATACAAACTCAGATGGTGCGCACGACAAACCTAGACCGGCAGGATATTGGGCCCTTAGGCGCCTAAGAGGATCTAGCCATGAACTGGGAAAGCCTATTCTCAATCTGGGATGACACCAGCTGGGCAAGAGTGACCGTACTTATTCTCAGGGGAGTGGGCGTTTTTACGATCGTTGAAAGTTTGGAACATTGCGAAGGCCCTCTGAAACAGATGTAAAACAGCTCTGACATGCACTTGGTATCACTTGGTGTTTCTAATTCTCAATCAAATTTGGTGGTGTGAAAATGGAAACCCTCCAAGCCTACTGTAGCACAGCATTTCTACCACCCACTGAGTGCCAACTCTGAACGACCCATGGCGCCATCCAATGGCTATCGGAATGGCTCTCCAGTACCCTGGACACGGACCATTGGAAGCAACCTGAAACCATGACATAAAGGTTCATCGTGTCACATCCTCTTTGGGAGGTCTTGGGTTAGATGTTGTAGATCTCAGAATTTGTCGAAACTTCTTTTATAGTTTTAAGCCCAAGATTCAATTTGTATGTGCCATGCCATAAATCATCATAGATACTTGGAAGTCCAACATCTCCTGAAGAATACAGCGCCATACAGTGCCCAAAAATCTGAAGGTGCTCAGCCCGGGGATGTGGGCTGCCATGATTTGAGGCCGAGCTTTCTGCGAAGCAGAAGAAGCTTGGTTTCTCCGAAATGGAGCAGGCGCAGTTTTCTCTGATCCCCCGGGGGTGTTGGATTGATCCCTAGAACACAGTCGTCGTCCTAGGTAGACTTGGGGAAATGTGACCAGTATACATCACTATGCATCATTATACAGTACATCATCTACAATATTACACATCATTATACACCATACATCATTATACATCATTTTACATCGATATATATATATATATATATATACATGTAATTATATTTATATAATTATATATATATATACATATATTATTTTTATTAGATTCTATTATATTGTATTGTATTGTATTATATTATATATACATCATCGGTATATATCATATTTTCAAGAGACTCCCTTCATTTGACGGGAGAAGTTCCATGGGGATCCAGGTGCCACAGTCTGCCAGTGCCAAGGAGGAGCTTGAGGCGATGTTTTTAGGGTTTGATACCTGCAGTTTTGGATCGACAATGGACAGAAACTGGATACCCTCTGGTAAACAAACATAGCTATTGAAAATGGCAATTTATAGTGGATTTTCCCATTAAAACAGAATATCGATGGCCATTTCAGGAACCCAAATTGAAGGTACCTACCATATATAAGGCCTATGTAAGGGCTATGTAAGGGGATATGCCCCAAAAATATACCCCCAACGGGAAATTCCCATTGAGAAACTGGGTAACTGGGCCATAAAGGAACCCAAACGATGTACAAAGGTCATCAAAGGGTCATTGATCCTGCTAAATGAGTAGTAAATCCAGCTTTTCCATGCTTTTGCTACATCTTTTAATTGTGGGAAAAAAGAAACGATTCGGGACACAGCCATGGAGCAGAAAATTTTGGGGCTGTCTGGCTGTCCGGGCTGTGCGGTCCGAAAGGTGACTTCATCATGAGACCATGGCAAGGTTGGGTATGATAGGTATGATAGGTACGTAAGGTCATTGGTCTTAACATCAGTTGATTTTCATCCCATGCGTTTGTTTGTTTAAATGTGTGGTAGCTGAAAATGATCATCAAGTGTCATTAGATAATTAGTAATACTAGCGAAATGTGTTTATAACATTTTATCACATTAGCCCCAATTTTTGTTTGTTAAAACCCCATAGTATCCTTACATCATCCCGAATATAACTAGCATAAGATGACCATATTAGCTACAATATGATCTTACCACATGACATTTCCATACATTACCTACTTACCACCATATCGTTTTGTAATATCATGATCCCACGAACATATATCCTGCAATCCAAGCCATTCCCTAATTATCAGTTAATCCCAATTGGGGATGCGTTTGATCTACCCATGATACTACGAAAAGATAGGTGACCTTAAGACTAACCTGAAAAGGTAGGCATATTTGTATGGTATCATCTAGTTTAGAAAATGGTTGATAGCTGGATTAACAATGATATTGTAACTGCTTGATAATTGGGTTACTAGGGTTGGTAACCATCCAACTATTGGTAAATGTATTGCTGTTTAAATTCCATTAGTAACCATTGAGAATCATCAACAACTATACTTAGATGGCTCCAGAAACCAACGGTGGATTGTGAACCCATCCAAGATTTATACCATATAAGTTATAACTACAGCTAATTAAATAACATGACTTCGTTCTATAGTTAGTTTCATCTATATAGATGGTACTAACTTAGGTTCTAACTCACCATCTAACATGAATAACCACTAACACTAGTAACCACTCCACTAACAGTCTCTAACATGAGTTGCTATAATCAAATACTATAACATTGGTTCCCATTAGTTTCTATATTGTTAACATGATACCCGAAACATAACGCTAGGTACCCTCCAATTGCTAGGTTCATTATAACATACCATATAACATACTTAGGTTAAAACTTACCATAAACTATTAGTAACTAGTAACCATTAATAAAATTACCATGATATTAGGTTTACTGTTAGGGTCATTCAGTTTCAAGTTGCGGCCGTTCGTTCCCGTTAGTTCCCAGGCCACCGCCCGCTGCACGCTGGCCGAGAAAGCTCTCCAAAACGCCACCTCCGAAGTCCTGCGAGGGCCCGACTGTGTGGAGCCGTGGCGGCGTTTTCGGTGGCCAAAAAGGGGCAGAAAAATGATGGTTTTTTGAAGGGGGAATCATCCTCAAATGATCTCAGATGGCCTTATTTACCTCATTTTGAGTGAACTATTGGAATTTTTGCTGAAGTGTGCAGATCAACCACTTAGAAGCGGAAAGCGGGAAAAAATCTGGATTTGAGCAAGAAAGAATGGTGATTTTGCGGACTTTGAAGCCTGTGAAATAGGAATTCCAAGGGACTGAACAGTGCAAAAACTTGGATATCCACAAGAAAATTCCAAATATAGATCTGGATTAACCAGAGTCGGGTTGGTTTGACCATACAAGAATGTGGGCATTAGACAGACATGATGTTGGTTGATGTGTGGCATTGGTAGTCAACTGACCGGGTTGCTCAGTCCAGAGTTTTTGGATCTTCACCATATCCACGGGTGAAGCTACTTGCACTGAGTATGTATCGGTCATCTTGGGGGACCTAAGGAGCCAGGACAACAACCTCTATTGTTTTGGTCGAATGTATCAAATTCAGTCTAAATTCTATTGCTTTGATAGTGTATATATGTGTATATATATATATATACATATGTACAATTATAGACATATAAATATATATGTATACAGCATAATATTTTATATACATATACATATACATATACATATACATATACATATACATATACATATACATAATATACCAAATTCTACTGTTTTGGTGATGGCTACTATAATTTTAATCCTTATTCCCTAGTCCATGGACGCGCCGAGGCCTACCTGGGTGCCTTTGGACTGCTGGCCGAGAGCGGCCCGCTGTGGAGCCCTACACACTTGGCACGGGCGAAGGAAGAGGCGTGGTTCGAGGTCAAGTTTTTTGGGGGTCGAAACCCATGGAATCCCCTGGTTTTAGCGCCAAAAGTTCAAAATAGCTGGGGAAATATGGCTGTTCACCGTTCACCCCCCAAAAAAATTGGTGTACAATGCTTTGATCCCTGAGACCCAAGAAACCACAGTGGTCACGTTTTGTGTTCAGCATTCTATTTTGGTGGCTTCTGGAGCCAAAAACCATTTGTACATGGATAGATAAAAAGATAAATGAGTGTGTCTGAGAATAGGGTAATACTGTATACCACCAAGAGTGGCCATGGAATAATGTGGAAAATGAGGCTCTACACCTTGGGTTTTTGGGGGTACAGCGTTTTCGGTCAATCCCAAATAGATATATGATATTGGACAAGTAGGTTAATTGATAGTTGGACCACGGCCTTTAGAAGGCCGTGGTGTTTTGTACACATCGGTGGAGTGGGGTGGGGTGTGGTGGGGTGGGGCATGTAATAACGTTCATGTGAACTTGCGGAGGAAGGACATGCTTGTCTGTGGCTGCCGGTAGGTGCATGTATGCACGGGTGGGGTGGGGTGGGTGGGGTGGGGTGGGGCATACAATAACGTTCATGCGAACTTGCGGAGGAAGGACATTTGAGCACATGCCTTCACAGGTGACGCCTCCTGCAGAACGACCATCACTCAGAACTCAGATCAAGTGGAAAAAAGTGGCTTCCTGGACAGGATCACCGGTTCCAGCATCATTTGCCCTGATGGAAACCGAGCTTCGAAGTTTGCCGCAGAACGCCGTGGTATCCCTGTACAAAGTGTAGTTCATCAGGTAAAGAATTTTACATCTGAAGGACCGAAGATGTTTCGTGGTGTTTCCAACATTGCCGGCACACAAACGTTGGACCGGTCTTGGAAGTCTTTGAAAGATTTCTTGCCAGCTCACATGGTTTTGAAACACAAAGACCGTGGGCATTCGACGATGCACCCGTCAGTGACACAATATGTGTTCATGTGGTGCTGGCGTTGTACCTTA